>OBOI01000098.1_pt1 | contig 33233 bp, 22 predicted proteins | sample 1670151 | NCBI WGS metagenome assembly OBOI01 (sample SAMEA104232303, study PRJEB22302) | sediment metagenome | biome: forest; feature: aquifer; material: sediment | place: USA | collected 2011-08-07 | depth 0.01 m | reverse complement strand
GGACGATCATTCAAAATCGCGGATGGGCAAAGTCCTCCCAGACAACGATCTCGTTTCGCGAGCAATCTTACGCGATCCCGCCTCTTTCTTCCGGAGAATCGGTTGATCTGACCGACACTGTTTCACTCGAGCACGCCACGAACGAGTTCCCTGTGAGAGTCGATCCGGAAAACACCATTCAAGAAATTCACGAAGATAATAATAGATATCCTATCGAATCGAAATAAAACGGTATGGCACACTCAGAGAAGATTCCAGAACAGAATGCGCTTGGCACAGTATATAATCGCAGCATTACCGATGAGATGCAGGAAGCGTATCTTGATTACGCGATGTCGGTCATTATCTCTCGCGCGCTTCCCGATGTCCGAGACGGTCTCAAGCCCGTGCATCGCCGTATTTTATACGCGATGTGGGACATCGGCCTCAAGGCCGGGGCAAAGTTCCGAAAGTCGGCTACGGTTGTCGGAGAAGTGCTAGGAAAGTATCACCCCCATGGCGATACGTCGGTGTACGATGCCATGGTTCGCATGGCGCAGGATTTTGCTATGAGATACCAGCTTGTTCAGGGACAAGGAAACTTCGGCTCGATGGATGGCGACTCTGCGGCGGCCATGCGGTATACGGAGGCAAAACTTTCCCGCATCGCGGAGGAGCTCCTGTCCGACATCGAGAAAGAAACAGTCACGTTTACGGCAAACTACGACGGCACCGTGCAAGAACCCGTCGTGCTGCCCGCAAAAATTCCGAATCTCCTGCTGAACGGGACGGTTGGAATTGCCGTCGGTATGGCGACGAATATTCCACCGCACAATCTCGGCGAACTATGCCAAGCCCTCGAACACATCATCGAAAACCCAGACTGCGCCGTTGAGGACCTGATGGAGTTTATCAAGGGTCCGGACTTTCCCACCGGAGGCATCATTTATGATGTGCAAGCGATGAAGCAGGCATACACTACCGGCCGCGGAGGAATTATCATGCGCGCGCGAACGGAAATCATCGAAACAAAACAGGGATCCCACCACATCATCATTACGGAAGTTCCGTATCAGGTGAACAAGGCGGGCGTGATTGAAAAAATTGCGGAGCTTGTCCGGGAGAAGAAGCTGGAAAGCATTCGGGATCTGCGCGATGAATCGAACAAAGACGGCGTACGTGTCGTCATCGAGCTGAAGAAAGACGCCTATCCCAAGAAAGTGCTTAATCAGCTGTTTAAATTTACGCAGCTGCAAGACACCTTCCATGTGAACATGCTTGCGCTTGTCGATGGGATTCAGCCGCGCCTATTGAATCTTAAGATGGTGCTCGATGAGTTTTTGAAACATCGGAAAAACGTCATTACTCGGCGCACCCAGTACGATCTCGATCGTGCACGCGATCGAACGCACATTCTCCAGGGCTTAAAAATCGCGTTGGACAATATCGACGCGGTGATCAAGACGATTAAGCAGTCAAATGATCGCGACGAAGCGAAAGAAAATCTCATCAAGAAATTCAAACTCTCCGAGCGCCAGGCGGTTGCGATTTTGGAAATGCGCCTGCAGAACCTGGCAAACCTTGAACAGCAAAAGATCGAGGAAGAACTTAAAGAGAAACTTGCCCTCATCAAGGAACTGGAAGCGATCTTAGCCTCGCCGAAAAAGATTCTTGGTATTATCAAACAGGAAATCGCAGAGGTCGCGTCCAAATACGAGAGTGAACGGAAAACACAGGTTGTGAAAGGCGGTCTTGATGCCATCTCGCAAGAAGACCTGATTCCAAACGAAACGGCAATTGTCATGATGACTCGCGACGGCTACATTAAGCGTCTTCCTCCGGACACATTCAAGCTCCAGGCGCGCGGGGGCAAGGGAATTATAGGCCTTACGACAAAAGAGGAAGACATCGTCGAGCAGCTCATCAGCTGCATGACGCATAACGACCTGCTCTTCTTCACGACAAAAGGCCGCGTATTCCAACTGAAAGCGTATGACATTCCACTTACCTCTCGTACGGCGAAAGGCCAAGCAGTCGTGAACTTCCTGCAGCTCGCGCCGCAAGAAAAAGTCAGCGTTGTTCTATCGCTTGCCGATCTGACGAAGTTCAAGTATCTGACCATGGTTACGCGCGAGGGATTGATCAAAAAAACCGATTTGAAGGATTTCAGCAATGTCCGCCGATCGGGGCTTATCGCCATAAAACTGAAGGGCAGCGATCTGCTGGAATGGGTTCGCCCGACGACAGGGAAAGATGAAATCGTTCTCGTGACCGCGCGCGGGCAGTCTGTGCGATGCAAAGAAACAAATGTTCGTCCGATGGGGCGTACTGCCGCCGGCGTTCGGGGAATCCGCCTGAAGAAGGACGATGTCGTCGTCGGAATGAATATCGTCGACGCATCGCTGAAAGACGGCGAAGTGCTTATCGTAACGGGGCACGGATACGGAAAGCGATCATCGCTGAAAGCGTACAAGATTCAAAATCGCGGAGGGTCAGGAATAAAGACAGGAAACATCACGGACAAGACGGGAACTATTATCATGTCCCGAGTGATTGATACCAAGGCGCTTCCCGATGGAACCATGGGCGATTTATTAATCATCTCTTCCAACGGTCAGGTTATCCGCATCACGCTCAAAAGCATCCCGGTGCTGGGGAGAGCGACGCAGGGCGTGCGCGTTATGCGGTTCAAGGATCCCGGCGATACGGTTGCCTCGGTCACTCTCGTGTAGCAAAAAAAAATCCCCTCCGAAACTCAACGGAGGGGATTTTTCTATGCGGCCTTTCGTGGGGCTTTCGGAAGCGTGAGAATTCTTTTGATATCGCCCGTTCGCACCGGCCTGGGGGGCGGCATGTTTGCCGTTCTGTGTGGCATGATCACAGCACCCGGCCGCGTCGGCATTCCTTGAATTCTTGATGGTGTCCGCGTCGGAATTTTCATTGCCGGTGACAATTTTGGGACCGCCGTGAATATCGTCGGCCTCAGAGGCGGCGCGGCAGACGGTTTGCTTTTCTCCGTGAGAGAGACTTTATGACCGCTCTCTATTTCGGGCGGAGGGACATATTTTCCTGTGTGTTTGGCCTCATCAATCGCATCCGCCTCGCGCTGCCGCTCGCGTATCTTATCCAGCGGCGTTTCCGTTACTTCCTCGGTTTCGTTTTTTGCATCAATCTTTCCCTGGATCTTCTCGGCAAAATGGCGCACCGCGCGATGATGGCCTTTGAGGTACTTGTAATGGTGTTTGAAGAGCCCTATCTCGTGCAGCGCTTCGAGCGCTTTGACGACATGGAATTCGTCCATGTTTGAGTCCCGATCCAGAAACTGGCGAACGTAATACGCGTCTGTCGGCCGAATCTTTTTTTCCGCAATTGCCTTTTCGACGTCTTTTCGAACCCTAAAATAGTGAACGCTCCTCTTCATTGGCTTGAAAGCGAGCTTTCTCACCTCTTTGCGAAAATCTCCTGAGTAGAGTGTTGTCATAATGCGCGCTATGTGTCATTCTTCCTCGCACTCACTATACCCCCATGCAGGATGACTTGCAATTATCTCGAAATAGTGGTATACTGAATGATATTATTGAATCTATGGGATTACCAGGAAAACGCAATTCACGGTCTTCAAAACGTCGTCGGGCAGCCCATTTTGCGATGAAAAAGCAGTCGTTAGTGCTGTGCGCGAAATGCGAGCGTTCGATTATGCCCCATCGCGCCTGTTCGTACTGCGGTACGTATAAGGGACGCGAGGTTTTGAAAATCAAAACGCCAAAACTCAGAACACAGGCACCTGCGGAAAAAAAAGCGGAATAAGCTAACCGTTCTTTTCGTGCTGTATGGCACATCGCTATCGTTCACGGACTCTGGCACTGCAAGCGCTCTATGAGTGGGATTTTCATCATGGAAAAGGGCTTCAGGCTGACGACGTGCTGGCGTACAATGTGAGCGAGTTTGATCCGGATTTTACTGATGACGGCTTTGCCAAGAGCCTTGTTTGCGGTGTTATTCGTCACAAAGGCAAGATTGATGAGTATATCGCTCGCTATGCCCCGGAGTGGCCGATCGCGCAAATCACGCCAATTGATCGGAATATCCTTCGCGTCGGCATTTATGAGATGGTATACAACGAAGAGATCCCCGCCCGAGTGGCTATCAACGAATCGATCGAACTCGCGAAAGCCTACGGAGGGGCGTCATCATCCAAGTTTGTGAACGGCGTGCTCGGGTCGATCTATAAGAAGATCTTGCCTGAGATCGCTGAAAAAGAAGGCAGACTTGCGAAACTGCAGGTGGAAAAGAAAAAAAGTAAGACAAAGAAAAGCTCATGATCTCTATGAATGAAGAAAAAGATTTTTCAAAACTGCAAAAGACAATTAAGTACAAATTTAAAAACATCGACCTTCTCAAACAGGCAATGGTGCATCGGTCGTTCCTGAATGAGAATCCCGGCTTTCCACTGGGGCACAACGAACGTCTGGAGTTCCTCGGCGACGCCGTTTTGGAGCTTGTCGTGACGGATTATTTATACCGCCACTTCCCGCACGCAAACGAAGGCGAAATGACGAGCTGGCGGGCATCGCTGGTCAACAGCAAGATGCTCGCACATATGGCGGGATCCCTTGAACTCGATCCCGTGCTCTATCTGAGCCGCGGCGAAGCAAAGGACGCAAAGAGTAAAGCACGGCAGTATATTCTTACGAATACGTTGGAGGCACTTATCGGCGCGATCTATCTTGATCGCGGATATAAGTATGCGGATAAATTTATCCATCAGTTTGTCCTTCCGAACCTCCCGATGATTTTTGAAAAAGGATTGGATGTTGACCCGAAGAGCCACTTTCAGGAAGTCGCTCAAGAGAAATACCGCATTACGCCGCACTACGAAGTGCTTGAGGAAAAGGGCCCCGATCATGCGCGCCATTTTCGGATTGGCGTGTTTCTCGGCAAGGAATGTATCGGCGTCGGCGAGGGAACAAGCAAGCAGGAGGCCCAGGAAAGCGCAGCAAAAAACGCGCTCGAAACAAAAGGCTGGGTGTAGAGAACAAGCTACTCTAGCAATCTTGTTTGACCGCGTGGACGCGCTTCATGATGAGGTCTGCAACAGCATGCGGCCGGGGAACCTGCTGAAACGTGATGCGCTCTTGCGTACCGGCGGTCTGCACAAAAATATCTCCGTAGTTAAAAATTGTTTGGAACAGCCCCTTCACCTTCACCTCGACGTCTTGTACGCGCGAGAGTTCTTGTTTTGCCGAAGTGCGGTTAAAAAGCGATAGCTGCTCGGCATGAATGAGCTCGTGGTCGGTGATTATCCAAATATCGAGATAATAATCAAAGAAGGCATACAGCAAAAATAAAGCGATATACAAATAATAGACCAGCCCCGCAAGCAGCAGTACGGCACTATCTATTTCGACGGCAAAAAGCGTTGCCGTATCGACAAAGAAAAATATGAGTGGCAAAAACCCAAGCGCGAAAAAGAGAAAGCCTTGCGCAAAGAAAATAAACATATGCCGCCTGACAGAGATCGTATGCTGTGAAAAGATGCTCATAGAAAGCTGATATTAGTACGCTGAGAAGAATAGCGGGACAAGCGCGCTCAGTCCATCTGGCCCGATCTGTGTCGCGACAAACACGATGACCGTCGCGCTGAATACCGCATATAGTACGACGGACAGGAATGCCAGCATCGACAACCCGCTGTTTTTCAGAAGAAGCACAATGATAAGAAAACTCATGACCGCCCATATGCACAGCAGGATGGCGGCAGCAAGCGTAATGAGTGACAGGATCATATGAGTATTACATGCGTTCAAGAGTCGAGATGCCAAGGATTCCTAGGCCCTCCTTGAGACAAGCCGCAGCTTGTTTGATGACAGTCAGGCGAGCCCCGCGTTCGGTTGTTCCTGCCGTCAGGACAGGAACGCGGTGGTAGTAGTCGTTCAACGTTTGAGCAAAACTGAATAGGAAGTCGGCAAAGGCTGCAGGATTAAGCTCGCGTGCGGCAGAGCAAAGCGTTTCAGAGTATCGCGAGAGAAAGATCAGAAGCTGCTTTTCCTCGTTCCAGTCGTACGAGCTTTTTTTCCGCGCAGGCGGTCTTCCTGCTTTTGCGAGAATGCTGTTTAACCGCGCGTACGTATAGAGGATATACGGTCCCGTTTTTCCCTGAAGCGCGATAGACTCTTTCGGGTTAAATGTCATTTCCGATTTTGGCGAAACGGATATCATATAAAACTTCAGCGCCGCAAGCGCGATGGTTTTCGTCCGTTTAGTAATTTCTTTTTGAGGAAGATCGTTATCCCGTTTGATAATTTCTTCCTTGGCGAGCTGTTCAAGCTCGGTGATAATATCGTCAGCGTCAACGACTGTTCCTTCCCGCGATTTCATCTTTCCTTCTGGAAGATTGACCATGCCGTAGCTGACATGAACGCATTGATCCGCCCACGCGTACCCAAAGAGACGAAGCGTCGCGAACAACTGTTTGAAATAGAGATCTTGTTCTGAACCGACGACATACAGAATGCTGCGCGCGTGAAACTCCTTCCATCGCAGAATCGCAAGGTAGATGTCCTGGGTAATATACAGCGTCGTGCCGTCTTGCCGCACCAGGACCTTCTCCGGAAGGCCAAAGTTCTCCAGCCGCGCGATAATGGCGCCGGTTTCGTCTTGCACTACGACCCCCTTTTTCAGTTGCTGCACAATAACGTCCTTGCCTTTGTCGTAAATCTTGCTTTCGTAATACGTTTTGTCGAATATGACGCCGAGTCGCTTATACGTCTCGTTCATGCCGGAAAGAACCCACGCGTTCATCTTTTTCCAAAGGGCTCGTGTCTTTGCGTCTCCCGCCTCCCACTGCTTCAGGCACGCTTGCGCTTCTTGCATGATGGCGGGATTTTCTTTTAGCATCTTATCAAACTGCACATACAGCTCTCCGACAAAATGATCCCCCTTTACCCCTGCGTTTTTAGGCGTACTAAGCACTGATTTTTTATAGGCGACCATCGACTTGCAGATATGAATTCCCCTATCGTTGATCAGGCAGGTTTTCACGACCTTCTTGCCTGTTTTCTCAAGCAGATTGGCTAGCGCACCTCCGAGTACGGCATTTCGCACATGGCCAAGATGCAGCGGTTTGTTCGTATTCGGGGACACGTATTCAATGACGACCGTTTCTTTCTTTGAAATCTTCGGAGTTACTTTTTTCGCAAAGAGGCTCTGTGCGAGCGCATGCGGAGACAGAAAAAAATTAACGTACGGTCCCGATGCCTGTACGCGGTCAAGTATCGGCGGAAGATGGCGGACGATCTCCTCTGAAACGTCCTGTGCTATAAGATAGGGGGCTTTCTTTCGTTCTTTGGATAGCTGAAAGCAGGGAAACGCGTAGTCCCCCATGCTCGAGTCCGGAGGTATCTCTAAAAGCTTTTCGGCATCTGCCGATGAAATGGCAACTGTCTTTGCAATGAGTGATGCGAGAAGTTTTTTTGCGGTGTTTTTCATAGTCAAGATTGTACAGGACGCCCGGTGACGGTCAACCGTTGTCTATACGTATCGCAGCATATATACTTGGGGGCATGCAAGGAAGGCTCGCATGGAGGAATCTATAGTATCATCAGTACGTATGTCTATTCTCGTTGAGGCCAAACATCTAACAAAGAAATTTCAGGCAGTCACCGCTGTCGATGGAATAAGTTTTTCTGTTGATGAGGGAAAGATTACCGGCTTTCTGGGACCCAACGGCGCGGGGAAAACGACCACAATCCAAATGATTCTCGATCTTGTGACGCCGACAAGCGGGCAGATTCTGATCTTTGGCAAGGACATGAGGCATCATCGGGAAGAGATCTTGTCGCAGGTGAATTTTTCATCCGCATACATCACCATGCCCGGTAATCTGACTGTGTTTGAGAATCTGTCTACATTCGCGAGGCTCTATGGTGTGCGGAATCGTCGAGAGCGGATCGCCGAACTCGCGGAATTTTTTGATGTTAAGGAATTCTTGCACAAGATGACCGGCACGCTCTCAACGGGACAACTGACGCGCGTCAATCTTGCAAAGGCGCTTCTCAACAAACCAAAACTGCTGTTACTCGATGAGCCGACGGCATCACTTGATCCTGACATCGCCGATCGTACGCGGAAGCTTCTCCGGACGATTCAGCGCGAGCATGGAGTCACGATTCTCTACACGTCTCATAATATGGAAGAAGTGGAGGAAGTGTGCGATCGGGTGATCTTTATTCAAAAAGGAAGAATCGTCGATGATGGGTCGCCGGCGGCACTTATTAGCAAGTATGGAAGAAAGGATATGAACGAAGTTTTTCTCGCACTGTCTCGCGACCCAAATCCTAAGTCTTGAATCTTAAATCCTAAATCTTAAATCCTGAGCCTAGGTATGCGTCTCCACCGAATCAACGGACTCCTCATACGCCATCTGTATCTTTATCGCCGGAGCTTTCCGCGCATGATGGATTTACTGTATTGGCCGGTCATGGATATCGTGCTGTGGGGATTTATCAGTACGTATCTTGAGAAGCTTCACTTGTTCGGTTTTAACGCGGTCACCATTTTACTCGGGGCGATGATCTTTTGGGATCTGCTCAGCAACGCGCAGCGTACGGTGTCTATCGCCTTTCTGGAAGAAACGTGGGAACGGAATCTATTGAATATCTTTGTGACGCCGCTGTCTGTTGCGGAGTTTCTTGCGTCAACATTTATCTTGAGCCTCATTCGTATTATCCTCGTCGGAGGAATTATGGGGATCTTGAGTTTCTTTCTCTATCATCTCAACATCCTTCAGTTTGGATTTGCCTTGATTCCGTTTGTCGCCAATCTTCTTTTTTTCGGATGGACACTGGGTCTCTTTACGACCGGCTTGATCCTGCGGTATGGGACTTCGGCGCAGATCCTTGCGTTCGGATTCATACTCCTTATTCAGCCTTTCTCGGCGGTGTTTTATCCGATCGCGGCACTTCCCGCCAACATTCAGTTTATCACGTATCTATTTCCATCGACGTATGTATTTGAAGGCATGCGTCAGATTGCGACAACTGGAGCGTTCCCTGTATTCAACATGCTCCTTGCCGTAGTTTCAAATATTGTGTACGGAGTCGTGACGGTTTGGTACTTCATGTACTCTTTCAACAACGCAAAGAAGCGAGCCGCGCTGATGCGATTGGATTAAATGTAAAGCGCCCCCTCATTTCGAGGAAGCGCGTTATGCAGGTGAAGTTATTGCGCGAGAATTTTTACAAAATGCCGTTTGCCTTTTTTGAGTATGACGCCGTCTGGTCCGATGGGTATTTCTTGTTTTACGTCTGCAACAACCTCGTCGTTCACGCTCAGTCCGTTCTGCTCAATCACGCGTCGCGCCTCACCCTTGCTCGCGACGAGCTTGCTTGCCACCATCAGGTCCACGACATTCCAAGTTGTTTCTTGAACGCGGATTTCTGGGATTTCGTCTGGGATTTCTTTTTTTTGAAACACCGAGATAAACTGCTCTTCGGCTCTTTGCGCCGCTTGTTGCCCGTGGTACAGCGAGACAATCTCTCGCGCAAGCCGCATTTTTGCGTCGCGCGGGTTTACACCGTTTTGCACCGTTGTTTTCAACTCGTCAATTGCTTCCTGAGGCACGCGCGTGGCAAGTTCAAAATACTTCCACAGCAATGAATCAGGGACAGACATAACCTTGCCATACATCTCGTCGGGCTTCTCTGTGAGAGCAACAAAATTTCCTGAGGACTTGCTCATCTTGTCGCTGCCATCCAGGCCTTCAAGGAGCGGCACCATGAGGATATCCTGTTCTTCTTGCTTATACTGCTTTTGAATTTGGCGGCCCATCAGCAGATTGAATTTCTGATCAGCTCCTCCGATTTCGATATCGCTTTGTAACATGACCGAATCGTATCCTTGGAGCAAGGGGTAGAACGCTTCCCTGACGGAGACATCTTCTCCCGCGGCAAGCCGTTGCTTGAAATCCGCTCGCTGGAGTATCTGTTGGATGGTGACATGCGCGGTGAGCCCTGCAAACTCCATGATTCCCATCGCGTTGTACCATTCGCTGTTATACCGCACCTCAATTTTTTTCATATCCAAAATAAGGCCCGCTTGCGCCTGGTAGGATGTCATGTTTTTTTGGATCTGCTCCTTTGTCAGCGGCACTCGTTCCTTGCTGCGGCCGCTTGGATCTCCGATCTCTGCCGTGTGATCGCCAATAAGCAAGATGACCGTATGGCCGAGATCTTGGAGCTCGCGAAGTTTATGGAGTGCCACCGCGTGGCCGATGTGAATGCAATCTCCCGTCGGGTCGATACCGAATTTAATCCGAAGCTTTTTTCCGGAGAGCAGCTTTTGTTCGAGGTGCTCTTTCACGATCACCTCCGCAACGCCGCGCGATAAAAGTTCTTTGACCGACTCGTTCTTAGACATACTCGGTATATTTTTTATTATTCCCCTTCACTTTCTCGATCGGATACTTGATTCCATTTTTGACTATTTTATTTTCTATCGCCTGAGACAAATCGATGCCGAGATTGCCTGCAAGCTCAAAAATATAGTAGCACACGTCGGCAAGCTCGTCGGAAATATCCTCCTTATGGGTCTGGATATACTGTTCGAGTTTCTCTCCCTCGTTCCACTGGAAATGCTCCATCAATTCTCCGAGCTCAATTGCCGCGGAAATCACCATGTTCTTGTGAGAATGAAACTGTTTCCAATCGCGATCGTTTGTAAACGCATTTATTTTTGCAGTGAGCTCTTGTAGGTCCATAGGGGGAACAGGGTCAGAGGGTCAGAGGGTAAAAGGGTTAAAGAGACAGAGGGGCACAAAGAGGCAAAGGGTTTAAGGGGCAGAGGATTAAGATGCCGAGGAGAGCTTTTTTAGCTGCTCTTCGGCTTTTGCGAGACGCGCCTCAAGTTCGGTGAGCCGCGCGCGCTCCTTATCTATGATATGCTTCGGGGCTTTTACCGCAAAGTCCTTGTCAGAAAGTCGTCCAACGAGCGGCTTGATCAGGCCCTTTATTTCCTCGGACTCCTTCATGAGTTTTTCTCTCTCCTCTTCCACGCGCATCATGCCGAGGGGCAGGTAGATATCAATTTCGGCGACTTTGATGAAAAGCGCATTGTGCAGCTCATCACCGCTCTCGGCGATTGTGATCAGGTCGAGCCGCGCAAGTTTTGCAAGATGCTGTTCGTGGTTTTTGAGAAGTTTGCCATGAGCCTTCGTAAAGAAGACGGCCTGAATCTTTTGCGCGGGCGCGATATGATTTTCCGCGCGCGCGTTGCGAATCACCTGAATGACCTCCTTGATGATCGCGAATTCCCTTTCCGCTTTTGCCGAGATTTTTTTCTGATCCGCTTCCGGCCATGCTGTGACCATGAGGAACTCTTTTGCATGTTTCTTCTCGTCGGCGGTGTGCAGGTTTCGGCGAAGCTGATACACCGTTTCCGTGACAAATGGCGTGAAGGGATGCCAGAGCGCAAGAATGATATCGAGAATATGAATGGCCACATCCCGCTTTCCGCCCTCGATCTTTGCGATGTCCAAATACCAGTCCGCAAAATCATCCCACGTGAATACTCGCAACTCCTCTGCGGCCTGCGAGAAATGATTTGCCTCGATGTGTGCTGTTACTGAGGCTATTGTGGCGTGAAGCCGACTCATAATCCACTCGTCGGCGAGCGTATGCTTTGCGGCCTTGTGATCGTGCGACGCCTCGTCGCTGAAGGTAAGGACGTATCTGCTGATATTCCACAGCTTGTTGATGAAGTTTCTATAACTTGCGATTTTTTCTTCCCCGAGCGCGAGGTCATTCCCCGGCGTAACGCCAACAAGCATGCTGAGGCGCAGCGCATCCGTTCCATATTTCGGGATTACATCAAGAGGATCGATGAGCGTTTCTTCATGTGACTTGCTCATCTTTTTTCTATTGGCATCCAGAACAAGCCCGTGCAGATAGACAAGCTTGAACGGCTCCTCATCTAAAGCGTACCGCGACATCATAATCATGCGAGCCACCCAAAAGAAGAGAATATCGTAGCCCGTTTCCATAACCGACGTCGGATGAAATGTCGCGAGCTCCTTTGTCTTTTCCGGCCAGCCAAGCGTTGAAAACGTCCACAAGCCGGATGAGAACCACGTGTCGAGCGTATCTTCATCTTGCACGACTGTCGGTGATTTGCATGTTGGGCACTCATTGGGTTTTGCGCGCGAGACAACCACCGCTCCGCAGCCCCCGCTCTCCTTCTTGCAGTAGTACACAGGCAGTCGGTGTCCAAACCAAATCTGGCGGGAGATGCACCAGTCGCGAAGATTATCGATCCAATGGAAATATGTTTTTTCGAAACGCTTCGGCAGAATCGCCACCTTTCCCGATTTAACGGTTTCATGCAGCAGGTCCTTGAGCGATACATTTCGTTTTGGAATGGTCTTGTTAACATCGATGAACCACTGGAGCGACGGCATCGGCTCTATCGGCGTTGAGCAGCGATAGCAGATAGACAGATTGTGAACGTAATTTTCATCGATTTTTTCAACCAATCCTTTCGCCTGAAGAATTTGTATAATGGCCTCTCTGCTCTCGTGCGCGTTTTTTCCCGCGAACGATCCCGCATGCTCGGTCAGGTTTCCATGTTCGTCGATGATTTTGATGATGGGAAGCTTGTATTTCTGTGCGAGTTCAAAGTCGTCGAAGCTATGGGCAGGTGTTATGGTCATCGCTCCCGTGCCAAACTCCTTATCAACAACAGAATCGGCAATCACATGCGCAGCTACCGGGCCCTCGATCCACTCGATTTCCATCTCTTTGCCAACAATGTCGGCGTACCTCGGGTCGTCCGGATGTACCACGATGGTTTTGTCTTGAAACTTTGTTTCGGGGCGAGCCGTACCGATAACAACCGGACCATAACGAAGATAGTAGAACTTCCCCTTTTCTTCCGTATACTTAACCTCGTCGTCAGAAAGCGTGGAAAGGCAGCGCGGACACCAGTTAACCATCCGATTTCCACGATATATGAGTCCGTCTTCATACATCCGAACAAAGATCTCAGTAACGGCACCGCTCAAATGTTCATCGAGCGTGTAGCGTTCTCTGCTCCAGTCGCAGCTCGACCCCATCTTCCTGATCTGATTTCGAATGGTACTTCGAGAGCTTTCAATATATTCGTGAATTTTCTTGAGGAGCTCCTCTCGGCCAAGCTGCTGACGAGTCACCCCGTCCTTTGCCAGCTGCTTTTCTACTTTATTTTGCGTTGCGATAGATGCGTGATCTGTCCCGGGAAGCCACAGGGTCGCGTCCCCCTTCATGCGATGATATCGGGTCATGACGTCTTGGATCGTCAGCATCATGGCGTGGCCAATATGAAGGCTACCAGTCGCATTCGGCGGCGGCATAGCAATGCTAAAAGTCTTCTTTGTCTTTTTCTTCAGGTCTGGCGTAAAGAAGCCCGAGAGCTCCCAGCGCTTGTAGATTTCATCTTCAACCTCCTGAGCATTATATGTCTTTGGTAAATCCATACGCAGATATTATTTTATGCAAAACAGAGACACGGTGACCGAGCTTTCAATAATAAGTATATCACGTCTGCGCCGTGCCGACAATTGAATCAACTACGTATTGCTCAATAGTAGTATAATTGCTATCTTATAGCGATGAGGGCACATAGCTCAGGTGGTTAGAGCACGACGCTTATAACGTCGGGGTCCCTGGTTCAAGTCCAGGTGTGCCCAAGTAAATTCGTTATTATGGAAATTGCGATTCAGTTAATCATAAAAACACTTCTTATGGGCGTCGCAGGATTTTGGATTTTTATTGCAGTACTTATCTATCTGTCACGCGGATTGCGTGTCATCGATCAGTTTGAGCGGGGTATCATTCTGACACTTGGCCGATATTCTGGGACCAGAAATCCCGGTTTAACCTTTATTTTCCCCGTTTTTCAGAAAATGATGAAGGTCGATCTCCGTCTGACAACGATCGATATCCCAAAGCAGGAAGTTATCACAAGGGATAATGTTCCTGCCTATATCAACGGCGTTGTCTATTTTCTGGTCGAAAAGCCGGAAAACGCCATTTTAGGGGTTCAGAATTATGTTTATGCGGTGTCTCAGTATGCACAGTCGGCGCTTCGCGACGTCATCGGGGGGATCGATTTGGATTCGCTTTTGACAGAGCGGACAAGGATTGCGGATGAAATTGAAAAGATTGTTATGCAAGAAACGTCGGATTGGGGCATCAAGGTCCACTCAATCAAAATACAGGATATTGAGTTGCCGGCAGATATGAAGCGGGTTATGGCACGACAAGCCGAAGCAGAGCGTGAACGCCGTTCTGTTATCATTCGGGCTGAAGGCGAACTGACCGCATCGGAAAACCTTCGAAAAGCGGCAGAAAACCTCACCTCCATTCCCGGCGGACTTTCGCTTCGAACGCTTGCAACCATTGAAAAAGCCGATAAAGCGACCATTTTCGCTCTTCCAATTGAAATTCTTGAGGGTTTCAAGCGTCTGGCAGATAAAACATGATTCCATTTTCTCCGGATCACTTTGGTGTAGACGAGGCAGGAAGAGGGTCATGGGCTGGCCCTCTTGTTGTAACTGCCTGCTATTTTCCTACTCAAACCGCCGTTCCCACCGGAATTCATATCCGCGACTCGAAGGAGTTAAAGGAGCATCAGCGAGAGGATACGTTCTCGTTTCTAGAAAGGAGCTGTATATTCAGCATCGCAAGTGTTCCCGTGGAACTTATCAACGCCATTAACATTCAAGAGGCAACACGGCGCGGCATGCAGCAGTGCATAAGCGATTTAGGCAAAAAAATTTTACAAATGTTTCCCGACAGGTCGATACAGTGCCTTGTCGACGGCCGATGCATTGCGAACCTTCCGCACGAACCAAGCTTTGTTATTCGCGGAGATAGTACATATGAAGCGATCGCAGCCGCCTCTATCATCGCAAAGGTTACGAGAGATCGCTATATGACAAAACTGGGAGATGCGTATCCTCACTATGGATTTGAAAAACACAAGGGATATGGCACGTCGGCACATCATGAGAAGATTCTTGAGCACGGATTATCACCGCATCACCGGCGATCCTTTCAGCCGATGAAGGATTTGATAAAAAGTGGTATGCTGTAGTAGGTAGTAGGTAGTAGGTAGTAGGTAGTAGGTAGTAGGTAGTAGGTAGTAGGTATTAGGTATTAGAGATAAATGTATGCCATTACTATTGAAAGGGGGGACATCGCTATTGGACGTCATTGATATTCTTCGCAAGCTCGAGGTGCACGAGGGCCACATTGTAGCTGACCTTGGATGCGGCGGGGCGGGGCATTTTGTTGCGCCGACAGCTGTGACGGTTGGGAGTAAGGGGAAGGTGTTTGCTGTTGATATTCAGAAAAACGTGCTCAGCACGGTCAAAAGTAGGCTCGATCTGCAGGGAATCCAGAATGTCGCGCTTCTTCGATCCGATCTCGAGCGCTACGGCTCCACTCAAATTGCGTCGGAATCATGCGATTTTAGCTTTATTATCAATGTTCTTTTTCAAAATACGCGCCACGCCGAAATTATGCGCGAGGCCGCACGATTTTTAAAAAAGAATGGGCGGCTAGTAGTGATTGATTGGAGTATCTCGGCAATTCCATTCGGACCTCCCTTGCAGTATCGATTAAAACCCTCTACAGTGTCTGGCATCGCGCAGTCTCTGGGACTTCGAATGATCTCGGAATTTGAACCCGGGTACGCGCATTTCGGTATCGTATTTGAAAAATAACGCATTTTTATGGATTTCAACCGTCTTTTCGATTTGATTTTCTGGTTTGATATGGCCCCGACGGGCCTGCATCTCCGAACAGCTATCGTATTTGCCTCATTTTTTATCATGCTTCTTCTTTTTAAGTTTGTCGGAAAGCTCGTGTATATGAGATATAAGAAGGAGCTGCTAGGTCCGGAAAAGCGAATGATACGCATGATCGAGAGCTTTTTGCTCACAATGGGGTTTGCCGGTCTTGCGTGGACGTTCTTTGCGTTCGAGGGGTTGCCGGTCGTTGCCGCGAGGTTCTGGATGCTGGTATGGGCGTTGTCGGCGGTTCTTTTGCTCTATGTCATCGCGTACTATATCCTCGTAGATATGCCAAACGAGTTGAAATCGCTACAACACAAAGAACGCTTTGAAAAGTATCTACCTAAAAAGAAGTCCTAGGACTTCATGGTACGCAACAAGCAAACCACAAAGGACCTCGGGGATATCGGTGAGCAGGCAGCATGCGACTATCTCAAAAAGAAGGGGTATGCCATTGTTGAGCGGAACTTTCGGGTGAAGGGCGGTGAGATTGATATTGTTGCCCGCAAGCAGAAGCAACTGTTTTTTATTGAAGTTAAGTTTCGGTCATCACTGAAATTCGGTCTTCCTGAAGAATTTGTTTCCTTAGCAAAATTAAAAAGAATAGATCGGGCGATCCGTGTTTACTTTGCGATGCACCACATGTCAATGGATGCGACGCCTTTTTGTGTTGAAATAGTCGCGATCGAAAAAGGATTAGACGGCAATTTGAGCACACGGCACATTCAAAACATCGTAGCTTAAACGAGTTATCAACAGCCCGCCGTGGAAAAGGATGTGTAAATATGCTATACTACGTTAAGTTGTGGATAGGTCCGCAACATATTTTACTAACTGTATTCATTTTTCTATGAATGAAAGGGCACACAGATTTTTAACAAAAGCGACGGTATTCAGTATGTCGTGGCTCATGTTGTTTGGCTCGACGCCGGTACATGCGGGCGAGCTTACATACATGCGGGACATTCTTTCAAGAACGCAGATTTCAGTGAACTCGGATCACACCATTACGTTTAAATTGCCCAGCGCAATCAGCACCGGACAGGCGATTAATATCTATTTTCTGACGGGCGCTTCCGGTCAGTCGGCAAACTTTTCCCTTGCAAATCTTTCTTCGACCAGAGATGTTGATATCACAAGCGGAACATTGTCTGGCGCAAGCGTAAATCAGTGCGATTCGGCGACTGCGTCGTATCCGGCTGCGAACGTTGCGACAACAACAAACGCGAGCACAGGCACAGGCACGGCATGGGGATTTCAAAGCTCGACAGATAACTTGGCGCACAAGCTGACACTGACGCCACCATCAGCTACATTCAATGGATTTGCTGCTGGCAATTGTGTTCGTATCAGGCTTGGTTCCGTTGCGGCGGGAAGTCCGACCGCTGGCACCGCGTCGACGACAGCAGCTAACCCGGCAAATGCGACAACTTCAACGAGCCAGTACCTTATTAAGATAACAACACCAAGCGACAGCGGATTGATGGCGGCCGGCATTGTTGCAGGCGACCAGCCAACCGCAAACGCGACGACCTTACCATCGATGACGTTTGAGGTTGGCGTCGTCACATCTGAGTGCACGAATGCAACGACTGCAGCGTCGATGACAACCTCGTCGCTCGCGTTCAGGGACCTCAGCGCGCAATACGTACAGTCGACGTCGAACTATCTTTGCACGCGTTTAACGACAAACGCTTTGAATGGCGCGATGGTTCAGGTGAAGTCACAGTATGGATTGATGACGTCGTCTCAGGCAAAGACGTTCCCCGCAACAGCAGTAACGTCCGCCCCATCGACAGTAACAACGATAAACATTACGACGACCTATAATCTTGACACCGAGGCGTACGGGATTTGTGAGACGTCAAATGGCGCAGGAGATAGCTTAACTCCAGCTGAAGGCGCGACGTCAATCTCATCCGAATACGATGGAACATGCGCAGCTGCGGCAAATCAGGCCCTTAACGGCAGCCAGGCATTTGGAAAGCTCTCGACAGCATTTGATACGCTCTGGTCAACGACCCGGGGAACATCACTTGCGTATGCGAACTTCGTACTTAAAGCTGCGGTTTCCGTATCGACTCCTCCTGGAAATGACTATCGAGACACCTTGACGCTTATCGCTTTTGCGACCTTCTAACAATATTTAAATCCTTCATCCATGCTTGTCACTATGAAGAAAACACTATTTGGAGGGTTGCTTGTCGCAGGCGGAATGTTCCTTTTTGCGGCAGGAGCCCAAGCGCTTACGGTAGAGCCGGTTCTTATTGATGACCTCTCACTAGACCCGGGAGCGTCAGCAACGCGTTCGATTAAGTTGAAAAACGAGGGAGCTTCCGCGGTGAAACTGAAAATGATGGTGTACGATGTGGAAGCTGCTGCCGACGAGACGGGATTTCCGCAGCTCGTTGATCCGACTAAGCAATCAATTATTGGCTCGTGGATCAACCAGAATTCCGATTCTGTCGTCTCTCTTGAGCCGGGTGAGACTCGCCAAGTTCCCTTGTTCATTGTCGTTCCAAAAGATGCTGAACCAGGCGGACATTATGCAGTCGTCTCATGGGGCGCCGCCGACACCGGCGATGTGAAGGGCGTTGGAGCTTCCGTAGCTGGAGCTGCCGGAATCAATATCGCGCTGGATGTGAAAGGAGATGTTATTGAAAAAGGCGATCTTATTGACTTTGGTACTGCGAACGGTGAAGCAAAATACGATCGCCTACCTATCGTTTTTAAGGCAAGGATCAACAATGGCGGTAATAGGCACTTTAAGCCTGTGGGTTCGGTGACGGTTACCAATATGTTTGGTAAAAAGGTTGCCGTGATTCCGTTTAACGACGCAAACTCTGGTGGAAATGTCTTGCCCCGAAGCGTGCGCAGCTATCAATCGACGTGGGATGGCGGATTTGCTTTCGGGAAATACACAGCAACGCTGGATGTTAAGTTCGGAAAGAAGGCAGGAGGGGAAAGTCTCAGCACATCGGTATGGGTATTACCAGCTGGACTTCTTGTACTCTGGCTCATCATAGCGTTTGTTGTGGTGCTGATCTTGATTCTTCTCGTCAAAAACATCTTGGTTTCGATGAAAAAGTAGCGTAAACGAATATTAAACAAAAAACCCCGTAGGATACTGCGGGGTTTTTTGATAGAATGATCATATAGACATGACCAGTACTTCATGAGGGTAGCGGTCGGGATTTTATTTTCATTGATTGTAAGTCTTTTTGTATCTGCTCCGGCGTATGCGGGTTCTTTGTCGCGCATGAGCGATCAAATGGATACGGTGGAAAGCCTGACCGAATCAGGACATGTCATTCAGTTTGTCAGTGCATCCGGTATGTTTTCCGGATCCATCATTATTGATCTGGCTCAGGCGATTAGTTCTGTAAATAATATCACTCCTGCGCATATAACTCTCTCGTATGGCGCTGCGGGCAATCAGCAGTCGTATGCGGTTGGCTCAAATTCTGGATCAAATGTGTGGGGAGTTCAGATCAATTCGGAAACAAAGAGAGTTACATTGACCTATCCTTCATCGGGAGCGACGCCGATTGTCACGGGCGATGTGGTAACAATCGGTATCGGGGCGAGCGCTCAAAAGCCGATAAATGCCGCTGCAGGGAATAGTTTACGGGTGACGGTCTCGACGCCGCAGGACTCAGGGCAGTATGCAATCTCCCTAGTACCGACAAGCTCATTCGGGATAGGCGCGGTCGTTGATGGAGCGGTTGTTGCCGCGAGCCAGATTCCCGCAGCCCCTGTGCTTGTTGGGATTTCGGGACTGACAGCTGTTACGGTTCGATGGGAGGACACGTCGTCCATTGAAACAGGATTCATTATTGAGAGAAGGGTGACAGCCCCAGTTGCAACCGACTTCGTCGAGGTTGGACGAAGTGCTCAAAATGCTGTTGCATATGTTGATTCTGCGGTGCTATATGGCGCTACTTATATCTATCGGGTTCGCGCAGTTAACGGGGATTATTTGAGTAGCCCCTCAAATGAAGGCATTACAACACTGACAGGGTCAAACACGGCGTCTATCGTTAACAACCAATCTTTGTCCGAACAAATAGCGACGCCATCCACGCAAGATACACGCCGAGAAGCTGAAATTGTGTCACCGCCGTCTGTAGACGCGAAGGCGCCTTCTCCTGATAGCACGCCAAAGATTACTGAGAGGAGACAACGCGAGACTTTCGCACCGGAAACAAAAAAAAGAGAGCCTGCAAGGCAGCCAGCCGCAGTTGTCTCGGCACCGCCGGTAGAGAAACCGCAGACTTCGACGGTTGAGATCTCGGTTCCGGCAGCGCCTGTCGTTCCGGTTGAGAGTCCTCAACCGCAGAATGAAGATGCTCCCGCTGGTGTCCCGGTAGCGACTCTCCCTCTATCATTGCAGGAAGGGCACGCCTCGTCACCTGTAATCGAGCTGCCCCCTGTAACCCTTGCTTTGGCTGCTCCGGTCAGCGCGCAGATCGTTCCATCGCAAGAATCGACAGTGAGCGTCATTCAGACGGGCTCCAATGGCGAGACGGTGGGTATGATTGCCGTTGTCGGGCAAGATACCGCCGACGTTCCATTTAGAATGGACGTTGCCGTGGTCCCGCTTTCTCATGCGGCAAGCATCGATGCTGACATTATCCCGACGCAGGGTGATGTGCGGAGTGTCGACGGCCTATTGTATCAAGTAAACGCCTTTCTTGAGGACCAGACTCCGTTGAGAACATTCAACAAGTGTATTGATATTCGTTTGAAATATGATCCGACCATTATTTCAAAGGCATTCGAGGAGCAGTCGCTTCATGTCGCCCACTGGAACACTATTCAGCGGCGCTGGGTTGCGGAGGACGCGTCGGTCATTGACGTGAAGCGGCGAATTGTTTCTTCGAAGGTGTGCCATCTGACACTGTTCTCGTTGTTCGGGAAACAGAAGAAAATCAATGGAGTTCCGGTTGTTCCGCGTGTGTTGGCTCGCCCATCGGTGTCGATAAAACCGAGCTCATCACTTCTTCTTGCGGAGGAGCTTGGCATGATTCGATTGTCCGATGGACAGCCCGTGAGCATTCTGGGCCGGGAAATCTTTATAAGCGCGTACTCATCAGTTGAGATGTGCATCAAAGAGCACGCCTTTCTTCCCCGTAGGATTGAGACGTTTTTTGTCATGCTTGGAAATGAGCAGTTCCTGATGAACTACGACAAGACTCGTTCGTGCTATGCGATGAATCTCCCTATTCAAGTTAAAGAGAGGCGGCATCCGTTGATCCTAAAGGTTCTCTATGCCGACGATCGCGTTGAAAAGCTCACGTATACGCTTGTTGTTACGCGGCCATCCCTCGAGCGTATCCTTCCATTGGCTGGAATTATTATCGAGTCGCTCACATCGTCGCCTCAACGCCTTATCACGTTTTGGTTTTTTGTACTGCTAACGATTATCGCACTGATGCTGTATTGGAATGACAGATTCCACCATCGCGGACCAAAGCTAAACCATGCACACCGCCGCATCTAACAGTGTGATATAGTACTTGCCAGAGAGTGCTTTAACTTTTCATATTTTTCCATGTTCGCATTTTTTTTCCCGACTCGAGCGCGGCTCAAGAAAGCGGTGTCGTATGTATTGATTTTTCTATTCATCCAGTCGTTTGTTCCCGTACATGCGCAAGGCGCGCGGCTGCAGGCGATATCATACGGTGTGAATCCGGTCACGGTGAGTACTGCCGCGAACCACACGGTCATTTTTCAAACTAAAACCGCAATCTCATCCGGCACAATTCGCTTGTATCTTGGAAATCTTGTCTCCAGCCTCGGATCGGTAGCAGCCAGTGATATCGACATGGGATACGGTGGCACACAAAGTACAGCGGACGCAACCCAGTTGACGCTTGCCTCATCGGCTGCCCAGGACACATGGGGCGTGGCTCTCAACACGGCGAATCGATATATTACGTTGACATACCCGACATCGGGGACAGGAACGATTCCGACAGAGAACTATGTCAGCATCAAGATCGGTACGCACGCCACAGGGGGAACGAATAAGATGACAAATGCCGCAACAGCGGGAGCAAAGAGCGTTTCGATTGTCGTGGGAACGGATGTGCATCTTGTCGGGGTTGGATTGTTTGCCGGGTCCGATATCACTCCTTCTGCAAACGCGCCGACGACAACGCCAAGCATCCCGACAGGGTTTGCCGCGGGCGGGACAACGTCTGGGCAGACAACGCTTACCTGGACGGATGCATCGGATAATGAAACGGGGTTTGAAATCGATAGGAAGTTGGTCGGAGGCACGTTTGCGCTGATTGCGACAACTGCTGCGAATGTTACCAGTTACACAGATACGGGACTTGCCGAAAGCACGGGATACGTGTATCGGATGAGGGCGATAAACGCATCTTACAACAGCGAGTATACGTCTGACGTCAGTGTAACAACGCTCGCGTTTTCACGGGGCTCTTCTGGGGGGTCTTCTGTTCCGACGCCTACACCACCCGCTACTCCTATCGAGACACCTCCATCCGTGACACCTCCATCCGATCCTCCTCAGCAGAAAAAAGACACTCCGAGTGTTCCCGAAAAAAAGCCCGAAGCTCCCCCTACGCCGCCTCCGCCGATTGTTTCCGACTTGTTTAGCGTGAATGTTGATTCTACCGGAAAAAGCGTAACCATCCGCTGGGGCGAGATCCGGAATGCGGACTCAGTTGAACTGGAAAGAAAACTTGGCGGCGGGCAGTATGCAACGTTGTCAAAGATAGACCCGGCCGTTCAGAGCTATAATGATAGCGCCGTTCAGCAGGGTTCGCGCTATACGTATCGGCTCAAAGTGCTTAACAATGCGGGGGCGTTTGACTACTCAAAGCAAGAATCTGTCAGCACGCCGCTTCCTCCTCAGCCAAAACCGGCAACGCCGGAAGTGGTTCGCGCGATACTCAGTTCACAGCCGACGCTTACAATCAGCATCTTGTGGGCGGATACGGCAACAAATGAAACAGGATTCGAAATTCAAAGAAGAAGCCCCAACGAGAGCGATCAATACAAGACGATCGCGACGGGTCCCGCAAACGTAGCGCAATATACAGATGCCGCCGTGCAGCCAAAGACGCTCTACGATTACCGCGTACGCGCCATAAATGCTTCGGGCGCGGGAGAGTACAGCCAGCCGACTCAAATTTTTTCAACATTTTTTGCCGAGCCCGCTTCGCCGATCGTCATCTCGCCGGCATATGATGCCGTTCTCAATACGGTAAAACTGACCTGGACATACGCGACGCCCGAAGTGCCGGCAGAATTTTTTATCCAGCGACGACTTGGGACCGAAACCTCATTTGTGGGACTCGCCTCGACGTCCGCACTGGAATACAGTGATCGGGCCGTCTCGAAAGGCGCTAACTACGTTTATCGGGTAGTTGCTCAAAATCCCCGCGGCGCGCAACGGGTTTCAAACGAGGTCAGCATTACGACCATACCGCCGACCCCTCCCGCTCCGCGAACGCCGACAGACATCAAGCCTACCGCGGACTCATATCAACGAGTAACAATCGTCTGGACAGACGCGTCCGTGGACGAGTCTCAATTTTTGCTCGAAAAGCAGACACGATCGTCAGGCGGGCTGTGGGAAGATCTGCCAAGCCGGCTGATAGCGGCAAACGCAACGCTCACGCGCGATTTTGACGTCGAGGCGGGACGGGAGTACAGATACCGCGTCAGTGCCGAGGGGATAGGAGGACGTGGAACATCTGACTGGGTGTCTGTGACCGTTCCCACCGCCCCCCCGCCGACACCTGTTCGCGTGGATCCCATTGAGCCGACAAACTTCAAGGCGCGCGTCGTTTCTTCATCACGAATACAGTTAACGTGGACGGATGCGTCCAACGATGAGACGGGTTTTGAGATCCAGCGACGGCGCGGCGACACGGGGTTTGTCCCGTTTGCAAAAGTTTCGTCAAACGTGACGAAATATGATGATACGACCGTTTCGGAAAATAACCTCTATCTCTACCGCATTCGAGCTATTCGCGATACGTTCGCTAGTTCATACGTTGAAATAGCAGACTTTGTCGACACGCCAACCACCCTCCTTGATATGGCGAACGTTGTTATTGTAAACACGCCAAAGCCGGAGGAGAAGAAGAATGTCGATTTAAAAAAGGGCGATGAACTGTCGACCACTTCAAAAGATACTGGAGGGGTTAAGCTCGTGATAAAACCGGATACGACGTTTTCTTTTGAGGGCCAGGAGAAAAAAACGGATATAAAGACGGACTCCGACCCGCTCGGTACGCTTGCAAAAGCGCTTGCCCCCATAAAAAAGACTGAGGATCCAACAACCATTTCAACAGAGGTGCTGCAGCAAGAGAAGGCAAAAGATGAGCTCAAGGATTCCATCAAGACCGCTGACACCGCCCTATCAAGCGGTACGCCGGATGCGATTGTGAAGGCGGCAGCGGATGTTTCTCAGAAAACAGAAAAACTCATCAAACAGTCGGATAGTTCGTTTGACGCGCTGACGGAAATAATTAAAGAGTCGAATGAAAAGCAAGGCCTAGCGGCTGAGAAGAAAGCTTCCGAAGCAATAAAGACGCTCGCGGACGCGAAGGCGGCGCTGGATAATGCAGTACAGGATTTGAAGAAATCACCAACATCAAAGACGGAAACAGCGGTCAAAAACGCATTGGATACTGTCGAGGAATCGGCTGACGATGTAAAAGTTGCGACGAAGGATATCCTTAAGGTCGCAGAAAAAACGAGCACGGACAATCAGCAAGACGATATAAAGATCGCATCGTCTTTAATTAAAGCAAAAGACAACAATGACAGTCTTGCGCAGCAGGCAGAGGCGCTTGATAAGGCGTTGGAACAAAAAAAGGCGCCCGCAATAAAAACCGCGGTTGAGAAAACCGCCGTGGCAGTCGGAGAAGTCATTTCAACATCCCAGGAAGTCGTTACTTCGGCAAAAGAAGTTGCAAAAACGGATGGGGTAGCTGCGCCGGAAAAGAAAAAGGTTGAAGAGGCAACCCGCCGTGTTGAAAGTGCGTCATCGGAATTGAAACTGGCACGAACGGCACTGGAGGGCGCGAAAGAAACCTATACCAAAACAGTCTCTGATGTAAACGCGAAAAAACTTTCCGACAGCATGGATCGCGTACAAACTCTCTCCGATCAAGTTAACACGCAATCCCAAGAGCTCACGGAAATAACAGACGCAGTACTCTCAAACGCCGCCCGGAAATCCGACGCCGCCCCTACTCTCACAAAGAAAGCGGAAGAGAAGGCGATAAAGGACATTGAAAAGGCGATCGCAGAAATTGTCGCGTCCGCTCCCCCTGCGCCGCCGAAAGCCAAAGAGCTTATCAACACGGTATCAGTGCAAGCGACTGCGAAAAATGATGTCGTGAACTCGGCAAAGACGATTACAAAAACGCTTGTATCCAAGGACGCGGACGAGACCATCGCAGTGGCAAAGACCATTATCACACGCGTCGAGGAGGTCGAAAGTACAACAGGAGAAATCATAGAATCGCTTGCCGTTGGCAAGCGGGCGGAGTCGGGCGATCAGAAAAAGGAGGCAGCACGAGTGGAAAGCTCTGCTGAAAAAACAGTCCAAGCCCTTTCCCGGGAAAAAGAGGTTTTACGCGATGCGGCAGACGATTTTAAAAACGCGCCAACCGAAAAAAATGCGGCAGCAGTGACGTCTGCCCTTGCGTCTGTGCAGAAGCGGCTTGAGGCAGTGGCTGATTCGACGGATGCACTGCTGGAGACAGCATCAAAGGTCTTGCCGAGCAGTGCGAAGAATTCAGTGGAATCGGCAATAGTCGTCAAAAACTCCAAGGAAGAAAGCGGAAATGTATCCTCAGCAACGAACGCTCTTGCTCTATCACTCGCAAAAAAATCTGATGTGAAAAAGGATGTGAGCAACGTATCAATCGCAGCTGACAAGGTGCTTGCAAACATCGAAAAAACCGTAACGGCAACGAGAGAGCTTCTTCTTGCGCCGTCTCCAGCGTCAAAGAGTGAAAAAGAAAGTGTGAAAAAAACCGCCGACACGCTCGACACGCTTGCCAAAGAACTTGCTTCGGAAAAGGCGGTGCTTTCTCAAAAGAATGATCGTCACACAGCGTCCGCGTCACAGGATACGGAAGCGGGACTCGTGGCATCTTCCCGCCGTGTGGAAGAGCTTGTGGAGCGCGTAAGCCAGGAAACTGAACGGCTCGCGGTAAGCTCGTCCGCTCTCCAAAAAGTACAGAGCTCTGCACTTGGCCTTGATGAAAAGCAAGAACGAAAGCTGCTGTCAAAAATAGAGGATATCATGTCTACGGCGACTAAGGACTCCATTCGATCAGCGGGGAAGGAGTCGTCTCAGATAGCGGCGGCGCTTGCCAAACTCTCCCAATTGCAAGATGAAAGCAGTAAGAAAAAAAATGAGCTGTCAGTCTCATTGAAAGAATCGGGATTAGAGAGTTCGGCAACGATCCAAAAGATTACGTCGCAAGCGACGGATTTGACGGCTATTGGAAAAAGCGCGATCAGCTCAGCTGATGTGGTGATCAACGACGCGAAATCAGGAGATGTGCCTCCATCAATCCGCGTAAAAGCCTCAGACGCTGTGAAAAAAATAGAATCGGCAAAGAAGGATCTTGCGGATAGTGTTTCGAAGCTGACAAAGATTTCAGCGACTGGTGACGTTTCAAAAGACAGGGAAAGCATTGAAAAATTTGCTGGAGATCTGTCGTCTCATATCGAGGCTCTCGATAGGGCCACAACAGACTATATTCAGGTGCTCGGAACCGAAAAAGAGCTGAGAGAAGAATCGAGCGTGAAGCAAGCGCTTGCTGTTCTTGATCTTCGAAAGGCGGGCTCACAGATAGATGAGCGGACGTCAGCGCTTATGGAAAAACCGAAGGATGTGGCCTCTCTTGCAAAAACGATCGTCACAACTGGAACGTCCGTCGCTGAGACTTCCAGGGAGGTGATTGAAACATCTTCAGCGCTCGAATCAACACTGACGTCGCAGGATAGAAACACGCTCTCCTCACTGAAGGAAAACGCGATCAAGGCGCAGGATGATCTTCGTGCAGCCTTGCAGAGGTTGTCGGACGGCGCGAAAACGACCACGAACGCGGAGACGGTTAGTTCGCTTGTCGCAGATGTTCAAGTGAAAAAAGATGAGGTTGAGCGCACCACAGGCACGTTTGTGTCTGCTGTCGCTCAGGCACAGAAAGTCGTTGCGCTTTCGTCGCGCTCATCATTTACATCACTTACGGCTCTAGAGGTAAGCACTACGCTTAATCAGCTTGTTCTTTCAACGGTTCAGACATCCGCGCCGTCGAGCGTACTGCGGAAAGTATTTGAGAGTAAAAAACTGACAGTAGAGGAAATTGCAAAAACTATTCCGCAGTCGCTGGCTGGACAGGAGCAAGGCGGCACCCTTTCGGATGTGCGCCAGCAGCAGGGTGTGTCCTCGGCTCAAAGCAGCGGATCACTTGCTATTGAAGTCGCTGCAGACCAGCCGATCAATGTGACGATCGATCCCATCTCGCCGACGGCATCTGTCGTCATTCCGATGTTTGGCGACGCCACCATTCTTGAAACGGAACCACCTGAGCTCATTCAGCCGGAAGGTGTCGGAACATTTTGGGTCATCGGCGCGCATGTCGAAAATCCCAACGCGCAAGAGCAGGCGGCGAGTCCAGTGAGCGAAAAGGGCGGGAAGATGCAGAAGAGCTTCTCATTTTCGGTTGTGAAACATGCGATCGCGACAGCCTTTAACCGTCTCGTTTCATTTTTCACCCCTACCGCCCGGGCCCAGCAGGCTGAATCCCAGCCAGCGCAATCGGGTCAGAATCTTTCCTTTTCTCCGGAACAAAAGGAGTTCCCGATCACATCGTTTCGGCCCGCCCTTACCTATACGTTTACGTACACAAAGGACGAGATAGCAAATGTGGATGAAAAATCCATCAAGCTGTACTCATGGGATCCGGTCAGAGAGGTGTGGTTGCTCGAGCCATCGACCCTCGACATGGAAAGCAAAAAGGTTGTCGCCTCGATCAGCCACTTGTCAGTGTTTCGGCTCTTTGGGGAAATGCTTGGTGTGCCGTCGGGGCAAAAAAAGGAAATCATTGTCGTGCCATCTGTCGCTATAGATGTAATCCAGACGCACATTGAGGAAACAGACCTCGGACTGATTACGACCGACGAGCAAGCGCCGATTACAATTGCAGAAAAGAAGTTTTACACGACGCCGAATAAGGAGATTTCGCTCTGTATTCCCGGAAAGATCTTCAAGAAGTCCGTTAAGCAGCTGATCCTTTCAATTGGAAAAGAGCCGCATCAGTTAAAATACAATACGGTCAGGAGGTGCTACGCGGGCACCATCACGACTCCGGACGCTGAGGGACAACAAAATGTTGTTCTCAAGATCATCTATACGGATGACCAGATTCAGAATATCAAACTCGAGGCGGAGATCACTTCCGAGCTGCAGGGCCAGATTCTTAGCGTAGCGATTCCCGCAGTGCAGCAGGTTCAGAAAACGGCAAAGGCGGTGAACGCGAACGTGAAAAAGGGAGTGGAGACGACGCAGCCGATACTGCAAGCGGCAGCCGTTGCCGCCGTGCCTGTCGTGACGGTCGCAAACCCTGTCGTACTGTCAAACTCGCTGAATATCCTCAACTACCTTTCTCACCTTGTGACGTGGCTCCTTTCACTTCTTGGGTTGCGACGAAAGCGCCGCTCATGGGGGGTTGTGTACAACGCGATCTCAAAGGTACCGATTGATCTTGCGATCGTCCGTTTGTTCGACAGCGCGACAAAGCGCCTTATCGAAACGCAGGTGACGGATAAGAATGGCCGCTTCAGCTTCCTCACGACTCCGGGAGACTATACTGTCACAGTCGCAAAGTTGCCGTTCCTATTCCCAAGTTCGATTATCAAAGGAACGATAGATAACGAGTACCGCAATGTGTATCGCCAGGGAGTTGTCTCCGTTAAGCAGGCCGATGAGTCAATTAGCATGAGCATTCCCCTCGATCCTCCGGCAGCGGCCGCTGCGAACGTGCACGCGACGACCCCACTGTCGTTTTTCAAGGGATTTTTCGAACACTTTTCAAAGGTGTCGCTTCTTCTCGGGTTTGTCCTCAGTATCGTGCTCGCTCTCTATACGCCGAGCACGCTGAATACGGTCTTGCTCGCAATCAACTGGGTGTATGCGACCTACCAGGTCTTCTTGATGCTCAAAAAAGAAAAGCCATGGGGAACCGTCTTTGATGTGCTGAACTTCCAGCCGGTTCCATTGGCAGCTATCAGTATTTTTGACGCGAAACAGCGCCGTCTCTTGCGAACGCGGCTGACGGATTATACGGGACGGTTCACGTTTTTGGCGCCTCCGGGAGATTACATTCTGACCGTGTCGAAGGAATCATACCAATTCCCTGTTCAGCACTCGCCAAAGAGCTGGAAGTTCGGAAATGTCTACACGGGCGGAGCGCTTCACGTAAAGAAGGCAAATCAGCTTTTGAAGGTGAACGTGCCGATAGAGCATGTCACGGAAGCACCGAGGGAGATTCAGGATTCAGGATTTAAGATTCAGGAAGGGCAGTCAAACACGGGAGTAAGCCACCGCATTCTGCGGGGCCCCGCCAGCGGCGGTGGGAAAAAGGGGAATACAGGAACAAAGAAACAGGGAAAGATTCAGGATTCAGGATTTAAGATTCAAGAGGAGGCGAAATCGGTACGCAAAATCGCAAAGACTGCGAAGAAAAATACAGCGACAAAAAAGAAAGCATAGGCACCCTTGTTGAACAAGCAAGCTGGTGCTATGCTGTTGCTAGCTTCTAGCCCATTATTTTACGGCTTTTTTATGACCGAGCAGGAGAAAATGGATGAGTTGAAGACCGCGTTGCAAGAATTTCTGCAAACACTCCAGAGATTTAAGAGAGAGTATTTCAATGAGATTACGCTCCTTTCCCGGTATCTTGACGACATAGAGATCGATAGAATTAAAGCCACATTGAAGAAATAGATATGGCAGTCGCCACGCCTCCTCCACCAGATAAAATAAAACCAGACTGGAGAGTTCTCGATGGTAATAAAGATAATGATTCGAGCAGCCCTGAAGCTGCTGCCGAAGGACAAGAGGGAGAAAGTAAAGAAGTGGAGCTACAGAATCTTCTTAAAGGAATTGCAGCAAATTTAGAGAGGACGCAAGGAATTCTTAGGCAGCAAACCCCCGCGATAGAAGCTCGCAAGAACATCTTTCAAAACGCGAAAGAATGGTTATTCCCGTCTGCCACGGAGAAGTTTGCCAAAGAATTTACAACAATCCACGGAGAGTTAACAAAGATTGACTACAACCTATCGAATAGCGCCGCCAAGACTGAACGGATCAGTATTGACAAAGCAATAGAAAAAGTAAAATCACTCACTGAGCGTTTTGGTGCTGCCTGGGGTAAGTATGAAGGTGTACTGCAAAACCAACGAGGTGTCGCCGCGGAGGCGCCTGTAACAAGCGAGCCGGGAGCATCCCGACAGGATGTGTTCAGACAACAGGCTGCCGATGTCTCGGTATCCAATGAAGCGGCACCTGTCGCGCCGGAAAAGGAATTGTCTGCAGAGCATATAAATCTGCAGATCAATGGATGGTTTCAAGATGCCCGTGATCGGATACCCAGTACGGACTACGACAAGATCACTTCATTGATAGCACTGAGAGCGACCTACGAGAGCGGTCGTGATGCTGCGGTACAGGAAGTGGGACAGACTCAAGAAGCGCTCAACGGAAAGCTTAATGAGTTACGGGATACGTTCAAAACGGCTGTGGGCCGATTGCTTGGTGTTGAATCAAAAGAAGACCAAGATGGAGAGAAAGATAACGGTCGCGCCCTTCCTGATAAAAAGGAGCCGAAGAGATCTCCAAAGGCAGAAGACAAAAAAAGCAGATCACCAGGGGGAGAGCCTAGTGTGTCGTTTGGTGACAGAGAGGCGCGTATATATCAAAAACACTTTGATGATGTTGACAGCTTCATTAAGGGCGATACGGCGATATTAAGTGATGGCTTAAGGAGTATTGATTTTTCAAACGTAAGTCCGACGGACGCAAATAAGGTTAGGAAGACGCTGAGGAAAGTGGTATTTGAAAATGACGGATTGGCGTCTAAGTTCGCAGAGGTGCGAGAAAATTTTACAAGTGGTAAATATGATACAGGAAAGGCCATTTATGAAACGGGAGGATTGTACGCGAAGCTCAATAAAGCTGTTCAGGCGGCAGAAAGAGAGCATAGGAAGTTCAAAAAGATTATTCCTTCTGTTGAAGAAGAAAAACAAGTAGAAGTCAACACGAGTCCTGTTGAAACGCATGAGGCGCGCCTTGGTCGCGTTAGAGGGGAAGTAGACGCTCTTTTGGAAAGGGTGAGGGCATCAGAACTACTACAAAGCCAAGTAATAAATGACGTACCCGTCCAAGAATTGCTTGAGATTTGTGAGTTAGAGCTTAAGCAGACTAACGACGGAGAGGAGCCAGGAGAAGTTACGGTTGCGTTGGCAGAGCAACGCATAAAACTCGCCAGAGAGGCAATCAGTAAGGTGCCTGTTTCGACGATAGAAAATCCGGCATCGGCAGAAGATGTGGCCACGACGAAGGCGCAAATTGAAGAGTTGAAAAATAAACTAGATGGAATAAACAGCAGAGTGGACGCGAAGGAGTTTCCGCTGCTAGATTCTATCATCTCAGAGGTCAATCGCACGGCGATCCTGCTTTCTATCGGCGACACTTTTAAAAAGGGTGAACTGTCGACCTATCAAGATGTTGTTCTGAGAGTAAATAAGTACATTGCCGGACTGCCGCCAGAACGTTCTGCGGATACTCTTGTTACTTCACGGCCTATCGAAAGCGCGGCGGCATCCGGAGTGGATACGCGCCCCGCAACGCATGAATTTGTTGAGCCAAGGCCAATTGTCAAGGCTCGCGTACCAAGACCCGAAGGCGGTCAAGAAGTACCAGTAGCGCCAAAAGCTGTCTTCTCTGGTCGCTTTGAGGCACCTACAGCGCCAGCTACTGCCGTTGATCTTGCCAGGGCCCCAGAGAATCGAAATCAGACCTTTAATGAATTGCTCGCGAAAGTTCCTGAGATGGGCGCTAGAGCAATAGGGGCATTAGATGCGGTTTACTATCAAGTGGATTATCCAGTCTCTGATACCAATAACAGCCTGCGCATTTTCATTGTTAAACAAATAGAGGCAGGACAGAAGATTGCAAGCGGATTTGAGCGATATGCGAGTCAACAGCTTACAAGTCCGGACAGTAAAGATGTTCAACTTCAAAAACTTAAGTCATTACGCGCAGGCCTTGATAACTTTGAGAGCAAAATATTACTTGACCCGACGTTTAATGATCTTTCAATTGAGCAGGGAACGCCGATTACCAATTTGTTTGCTGGCGCGCTTGCAGAGTTGCATGGGTTTGCTTACCAGGGAAAAGAGCTGCTTTCAGATGGGGTGGATAGAGCACCCGCAGGGCCAGAAAGGCAAGCGCCCACTCAAGCTGCCATAGAGGCGGTCCCAACTACCACTACTACCATTGAGTATCACTTGGCATCCGCAGAGAGTCTCACGGACGCGGTCGCTAGTGCTGTTGCGGGTGTCCGCGGGGAGTTGGGAAAACTGCAAGTCGTCCAAACTCCCGAAGGAGAGTTTAAGATGAATGGAAAGCCCTTCATTCAAAACTTTATTCCTGAAGGAGAGTTAATGATGAATGAAAGGCCTTTCATTCTAGGCTTTGTTGATCGTTTGGAGGCTGAAAGTAAGCATCTCGATAATATCTGCAAGGGTCTGCCAGGTGTTGTCAGCAAGCCTGATTTCAATGAGAGGGATCTGATTATTCTTAAAGAGAAGTTAAGTAGTGTAGCAAAGGGTGCACCGGATCTATTAAGATTGCAGAATGATATCCCAGAGCGCGGAAGACATGGTGCCTTACTCCTCAATGCATCGTATGAGTCCGTTCGAGAAAAAACATACGCCTTGCTCTCGGAAGTGGTGATAATTAAAAGTAAAGAATTGGGATTTAAGGCCAAGGCTCTAGAATCCAAACCCGCTTCTACGGGTGCATCTGTTCCGGAACGAGTGCCAAGAGCGGCTGTCGAACGGGCGCCAAGTCTGAACGATCTTCAGCAGACATTTAGTTTTCTACAAACAGAGCAAAAGGGCTTATTAGTGGAGGTGCTCTCAACAGATGTGCAAGCTGAGCTTCAGAAGAGGCTAGATGCTCTCTCTGAAACAGATAGTGTGGCAAAAAATGCATTTTCAAAGAGGCTTAGCGACCTGTATTACCAGATCAAAGACGCGAAGCTTGCACAGAAGAGCGCCGGGGCGCCGGCAGAACAGACTCCCCCTGCGGCAGTCGTAGCCGGTGTTGAGATTCCGGCGGAAGCACCTCCTGTTGAAA
>OBOI01000097.1_pt1 | contig 33962 bp, 26 predicted proteins | sample 1670151 | NCBI WGS metagenome assembly OBOI01 (sample SAMEA104232303, study PRJEB22302) | sediment metagenome | biome: forest; feature: aquifer; material: sediment | place: USA | collected 2011-08-07 | depth 0.01 m | reverse complement strand
TCATCGATCCGCCAGAAGGACCCGCCGTTCGTTTTTTCAGGAAAAACTGGACCAAGCAAACGTATTCGATTTACCGGGCGGTCCCATGGCCCGAAAGCGGTAGAGATTTACCCCTCCCACCCCTTGCTCATTCATCGGTCAACGGGACCAAAGGAAATAATCATGTGCGGACGATTCGCCAATGCGATTCCATCAAGTATTCTGACAGAATATTTTTCCTTGTCTGAAGAGCCAGCTATCCCGCCGCGCTGGAACATCGCCCCTACTCAGATTGTTCCTATCATCAAGCAGGATGAAGGGGGAGGGCGGAAATTGGACATGGCCAGATGGGGCTTGGTCCCACATTGGGCCAAAGATCTGGCCATTGGCAACCGGCTGATCAATGCCAGAAGCGAGACCGTGCATGAGAAACCCGCCTTCAGGCAAGCGATTCGTTCGCACCGTTGTCTTGTCCCTGCCAGCGGATTCTTTGAATGGGTCAAAACCACAAAAGCGAGGGTCCCTTACTATATCAGCATGAAAGATGGTGTTCCGATGGCCTTTGCCGGGATATGGGATGTTTGGAATGAGTCTGACGGCAAGGCGGTGGAAACCTTTTCGATCTTGACCACTTCCGCAAACAGCTTAGTGATGCCGATCCATGATAGGATGCCGGTCATGTTTCAACCTTCGGATTTCGATCTCTGGTTGGACCGCTCGATGAATGACCCCGAAAAGCTCTGTCCCCTTTACCAGCCTTGCTCCTCTGAAATCCTTCAATCCTGGCAGGTATCGTCTGTGGTGAATAGTCCGGCACACGAAACCGAGGATTGTCTCTTGCCAGTGAACGGACCTTGACCCTCTCATTCTCGTTTCTCCCATTGCCTGATCCTTGCAGACGGATTATTTAGTGCAAGGTGTTGTTGTGAGCGCAAACCTTAATCAAATCATTCTATGAATCTTGATCCTACATACAAACTCGGCCCCAACATCTCGGCGGTATTCGGGGTTGAGCAAAAGAATAAAATACCTCTGCCCCTCTATTCATGCGGAGTCTCAGCAGGGTTTCCATCTCCGGCCGACGATTATGTCGCGCGACAGCTCGACTTAAACGAGTTGCTGATCAAGAATCCGGCCGCCACCTTTTTCGTTCGGGTGACCGGTGATTCCATGACCGGCGCCGGCATCAACGATCACGATATCCTGGTCGTTGATCGATCCTTGGAACCGACCAACGGAAAAATCATCATCGCCGCCCTCAACGGTGAACTGACGGTCAAGAGATTAGCCAAGACGGAACGCTCCTGCGCCCTTGTGGCGGAGAATCCCGACTACCCGGTTATTGAGATCACCGAGGAGCTGTCCTGCATCGTCTGGGGCGTGGTCACCAGCGTCATTCACCAATTCCCATGATGGCCATGAAGAAGGTCTTCGCTCTGGTCGATTGTAATAATTTTTATGCCTCCTGTGAAAGGCTCTTCCGCCCGGCGCTTAATGGCCAGCCGATAGTCGTCTTGTCCAATAACGACGGTTGCGTGGTCGCCCGCTCCAACGAGGCCAAGGCCCTTGGCATTAAAATGGGAGACCCCTATTTTCAATCGAAGGAGTTGATGACCCGCCATCAGGTCCACGTCTTTTCTTCCAATTATGGCTTATACGGGGACCTTTCACACCGGGTTATGACCGTCCTTCAGCAATGCGAGTCCGAGGTGGAGGTCTATTCCATCGACGAGGCCTTTCTCCGCTTGCCCTTTACCCCCGGCCAGACCCAGGTTGATTACTGCCGCCATATCAAACAAAAGATCCTGCAACAGGTTGGCATCCCGGTCTCTATCGGGATCGGCCCGACCAAGACCCTGGCCAAGATCGCCACGAGAATCGCCAAGAAGAATCCGCACTATGGAGGGGCGTTCGACATCACGGACCATAGTGAAATCGATGAACTGCTTGCCGCCTGTGCTGTCGAAGATGTGTGGGGGATTGGCCCTCGGTCAGCCTGCAAGCTGCAAGCAAAGGGGATACGAACGGCGCGTCAACTCAGGGACGCGGATGATGTTTGGCTTCGCAAACGATTGACCGTGACCGGCCTGCGGACCGCCATGGAACTCCGGGGGGTCTCTTGCCTGCCCCTGGAGTTGGTCCAGTCAGCGAAAAAATCGATCATCTCGTCCAAATCTTTTGGCCAGCCTGTGACGACGTTGACCGGCATGAAGGAGGCGGTGGCGACCTATCTTTCGACCGCCGCCGAAAAACTCAGAAAACAAGGTTCATTGGCTGGGGCGATACAGGTGTTCATCTCCACCAACACCTTCAACCCCAGCCAGCCTCAGCACGTCCGGAGTATGACGCTAACCCTGCCCCGGCCAAGCGCCTCGACCTCGACCCTGATGAAGGTTGGTGTCCACTGCCTTGAGCAGATTTTCAAGTCAGGGTTTCAATACAAAAAGGCGGGGGTTATGTTGCTTGATATTGCCCCGGACTCCCACCAACAGAACTTGTTTGGCCACGCTGATCGCGAAAGGCCGGAATTGATGCAGGCTATGGACCGAATTAATAGCAGATGGGGACGGCATACCATTCAACTGGCAGTGGCAGGTCTGGCAAAGCCGTGGGAGATGGCCCAATCCTATAAGTCTCCGGCCTACACCACAAGTTGGCAGGAGCTACCACTCGTCAAGGCCACAAATTTTTAAGGCTCTTCGACGTTTGGGATGGATTTACAGTAGGAAGCTATAATTTTGGGGGTGGGCTGTAAGGAATGACTATAGAAAAAGCGAATGCGGCTAAAATTATGGGATATGTCTCAAACATAGGGGATATCCATAACTTGTTGATCATGCTAATATTTATGATAAGTTTCAGAACTGCCTAACCGAACCCTATTTTCTATACAGATAATCTTTTCCTGTATTATATCCACAAATTAGAACTAGACTAACTGGATTGGTTAGAATTTGGAGGCTAATGATGCCGTCGCGTGAAATGAAGTCTTTCTCGTTTTTAATCCCAGAATTTGTCGAATCAGATTGGCGGAAGGCCATTGAGGAGGTAGAAGGATTCGAGCGAGAGCTATTGATATGCAGGGGGCGGGTTATGTGCCTGTACACCTCGATCAAAGATCAGCAAGTCACACCTGCGCTGCTGGCCTGGACCAACCTGTGGAGCAAATGTCTGTCTATACTGGATGGTGCGCAATCTGCTTGGTCTGGCAACTCTTCTTTCACGCTTGATATCCTCAATCGGATAGCAACTGAGAACTGGTTGCATGTGTACACTATTTTTGAGCGCGATAAAACATCTGCATCCAACGATAAGGAACGGATGCACGGACGTCTTTGCGCCTATACGGCATGGGCATTGACTGAAGACCAGCAACTGAATTGGGAACTCTCAAAAAAACAGATGCTCGATATGGCTTGGGACCCTAAACCAGCACAAAGCATAAAGTACAATCCGGAAGCCCTTGCGTTCTATGAGAAATATCTAGGAGAGATGACTACAGATACTGACTCAGTTTCTCTGAGGAGCGCCCGCGAGAAACAGGAAAAGCAGCTACGTCATGAACGAGACAGACTGAACACCTGGCTTCTGCATTCTGACCTTAGGAAGTGGACTAAAAAAATAGGGGATCTAAAAAAGGAAATGAATCAACAATTCGTGCCGTTCTTCGCTCTGTTCAACATCGAGGAGAAAAATATTGGCAAGAAGATGCGGAAGGCCGGTTTTGGTCTCGGATACTATTGCTATAGGCAAAGCTCAGCGCTGATTCACGGTTCATCCATTGAGCAGCTAAATCTCACCACGGACGACAAGATCATCCCCAAAACGTTCATTCGTGACAATGGATTGGATGCAAAGGCAGACACGATTCTAGTCTCATGTAATAATACCATACTGTTGCTTGCCTGGATCAAGAAAATGGTCTGGGATGAGTAAATCAATAAGGGGAGTGTGAATTGTTTTTCCCTCCAATAGTGAACAATCGCTTTCACTTGAACTCAGGGCACAGAGGTGATGATAATTACTGACCACCTACTCCATTCATACATCCAATCCAGCCCCACGCAATTTTCTGAACACTGCCTCCGCTATTTCATCAGCGCCTGGTTGCCTCGGTTGTGGTAGTCCTGCCAAGCCGCGTATGATCTCCCCCTGTCGCCGGCACTCAACCGCCCCATAGCTCAGAAAGGTAGTCAACACCTTCTCGTGCCCGAGGTTCTGGCTCCAGGCCTTGAACTGTTCAGGGGTCTTGCAAACTTCCTGGCCAAGTTGGACAAGGGTATTTCTGAAGCTATGCGGGTTGAAATACGGCAGCCCAGCACGTTCAAAAGCATCGCGGAATATCGAACGAATGGGCGTGGCATTGCTCCAGTGGTCCCGAGACAACCCTGCCGCTTCAAATTGACGACTTGCCCCAACCTCAATGCGAGTCGCTGGGAAGAGGGGATCATCATTGCCCCACAGCTTTACTTCCCGGAGATAGGACACCCACCCCGCCACGATCTCACTTATCTCGTCTCCCACCGGAAAGAAATAGGTGTCGAAGGTCTTGCTGAACTTCGTCTTTACCTCGCGGGCATCCTGATTGACACTGCCGGCAATTAAATCGACATGCTTCAGCTTCATCGAGGCAATAGCGCTATCCCGCGCCCCGGTCAGCAGAGTGAAGGCCACCAGGGCACGGTTGCGGCGTTCAATATCCGTCTCGGCCGGCATCATATTGATGACGTGCTTGATCTGTTCAAGGGTCGGCACCCTCTGTTGCCGTTTCGCAGTAGCAACCCGAGTGTCCTTGTCCGACAGATTGAAATACTCAGCATCGGCATACTGAAACCGCGACTTAAATCCCGGCATCCAGGCAAGCCACTGGAAGAATCGTTTCAGTTGGGTGAGGGTGGCATGCAGAGTCGCCTTGCTCAATTTCTCCCCGGACTGCTGCCCCTTCTGCTCGGCAAGATGATTCTTGAATGCGATTGCCTGTTGAAAGTGAAATGCCTTGAAGTCCCGATATTTGGTATAGACCTCGAATCGATTCAAGGCCTTCGCCGCCGCATCGACTGTTGACTCGTTATGCCCCTTGGCTTCCTTCAAAAAGGCGAAATACTTACGCTTGATCCGTTCATTTTCTGCACTGTGATTTTTCATGGTTTGATACTCCCTATTTCAAGTCACTGTTCACGGTGGGCTTGGGACTCTCAATTACACTTTGCCGTGCTTGCAGAAAGCAGATGTCCATTTCCCCGCGAACCTGCTCCAATTTGGCCAAGCTGACCCGCCGATTGATGATGAGATTGCAGTCCGGGCAAATCGCCTTTAGATTGCCAAACTTCTCGGTAACAGGTTCATAGTCCGCCATCCCGGCCGCCGGCAGTTTCGGTGCTCGGCAACGGACGCAATAGAGTTCCCCTGGTTTGCAGGTCTGTTTGTTTTTTGCCCGACGGGCCTGAAGATATGCCACCAGGTCATGGCCAAGAATCAGCATGGGGCGTTTGTCATCGCTGATCGCCAAGCCATCCTTAACCCAGGCGCGCACCGTATTCTTGTGAATGCCGAACAGCTTGGCCACCTCTTCAATCGTGTAGTTGCGGTGAATTTTAACGAGGCGGTGGTTAGGGTGACGTTTTCCCATCTCTCACCTCACCATTGTGTGCCGACACTTTTTTCATTCGGTGGGATCGAAACCGGCGAAACCGGCGAAACCGATTCCACAATCTCCACCTGCCAGGCCTCAGCAGAGCGGTTGCCGCCACTGGCCCGCTTGAAGCGACGGCCATCGACAATCCGACCCGCATGCCGTCGTATCCACCAACCCAACTTCCGGCGGTTGATCTCGCCGCGTTCGTCGGCAATATCACGAAGCACTTCCCGCAGTTCGACATACTCTTCCTGGTAGCCCCCAGATTGCTTGACTGCTTCTCGCACCATGGCCGGCATCCTGCCGAATACCAATTGCCATGCCTCCAACAGGCGCCCCAGCGTCTCCCGGTCCGGATCTTCGGTAATGGCCTCGAACACGGATATTGTCGGGTCGGCACAGCCAAGCCACAAAAGTGGTTGCCGGCAGAGGTCGGACCAGTCGCCATATCCGGCGAGTGACTTGCAGATGGTCTTCGGCCTACCGGCGACGATCCAAGCCCGGACGATGGTCAAGGCTGCCGACACATAGCGCCCCCGTTCGGCCAATACCTCACGCACCAAATCGGGCCGGGTAAAACTTCGAGCCGCCGGGGTCTCACACTCAGGGGACAGACGGATTGATATACAGCGCCGGGCCATATCCTGAACTGGCCCAACATTGTTGCCACTGGAGAGAAACAACGTCCTTGTGCTGACTGTAGCGGTCTTGGAAATGCCCAGTATCCGACCGCTCATGAACTCCGAAGTCAGCACCGTACACAGGCTTTTGTGCGCTACCAGGTCGCAGGTCAAGTTGTCGAACTCGATCACGGCCGGCGCCCGCAGCAACTCCGCGAGCAGCATCTTCCGGCACTCCTCGTCATCGGCGGGGAAGGTGGTCGGTGTCCCGCGTTGCGGGGTGGCAAAGGCGGTGATCAATTCGCAGAGGTAGGACTTGCCGGAACCGACCATATGCGCCCGGACATGGATCATCGGCGCATGGGGGAGGCTGGGCCGGATGGCGGCGGCAATCATCCCCACCAGGGCGGCGGCCAGATCGGCTTCACTGGCGAAGCTAAATTCCACGAGCAAGGACTTCAGCAGAGCCAAGGCGGCTCCGGCCTGCGCCCGGATTGGGGCGTCAATGATTGAGAACTCCCGTGCATCGAATACGCCGAACAATCCCGTGGCAGGGTCGTATCCCGCTGCCGTCATCAGACTGCCATCGGTCCTAAGATAGGGCTGGCGTGCCAAGCCGTTCAATACCGGCAAATGGGGATAGCTGGTCGAATCGAACAGCACGGCGGCATGACGGGCTGGAGGATCGGCACGCACCCACTCCTCGCTTCGGGCATCGAAGCGTTCCCAGGTCGCGGCACCGGCCAAGGCCCGCACCAGGGCCTGTTGAGAGACATCCTGTACACGGGTTTCGCGAGTGCCGGGGTCAGTGACCACGGTTACAATCAGCCCGCCACGTTGGTAGTGTCGGCGTGACTCTGCCAATTCCCGTTCGGCGCCATCCACCACACGATTCATCTCCCCCGGCATGACCCGAATGGTCGGTTTCATCCGCGCCGCACTGACTTCGATGCCAAGCACCCTTAGGAGGTCCCGGACATGCCGGTCGGCACAGTGGCCGTGATAACATTTGAAGCCACCGATAGGCCAAAGGTCATCCGGTTCGAAATAGGCTGTACCACCGTCCGCTTGCCTGGTGTGTTCGTTTACCCATGGGCAGGTGATGTCATGCTTGCCCTCGCCGAGCGGCGCCTTGTACAGGCCACGATCCCGCAAAGCGACCAAGACTGCATTTTCATCGGGACGTGGAATCCACACCGGGTCGCCATCGACCGGGCGCTCCTGAGTCGGGCGACTGCCACGCTTATTCCGTCCAGTCTGCGCCAACTCCAATTGCAGGCCATTGGTCAGCTCTTCGACCGAATAGCGTAACTCTGGTGCCCAAGCCACCATCCGGCAGGCGAACGGCGGTGAATGTTTACCGTTGACCGCCACCGGTAACCTCGCCAGTCGTGCCCGTGGCCCATTGGCGCCGGGGTCGCACAGGCCGGCGGCAACGATGGCATTCATCAAGCGGTCGGCAACATGGCCATCGGTAAGTGGTTCCCGCAACAGATACCCGGCTTGGCAGTTTCCAGGAGAGGTTTCAACTAACCAAGAGGGGGGCAATGTCAGTCGCTCCATGGGAACTTTGGTGCCAACATCATCGAGCATCACCGAATAGAGGGTATGGAAGCGCGCCTTCAGCCGTCGATATTTCCCTGCCTCATCGGGCTTGAATACCGCCAGGCTGAAGTAATTATTGGCATCGGCCGGCAGGTCGGTTGACATATCTACGATGCCTTGCCATGGACTGCCGAACCAAACCTTGCTTGACACGTTTACGGGGTTACCCTGGAAGCTGACCACTACCGGAAGGGCGTCTATCCTTTCTCTGCCAAAGACCGACAGCAAAAACTCACCGTTACCCACCATGTAGGTTTCATCGGTTTTGCCGGTTTCCACCAGACCGGGCGAGAAAAGTGTCTCGGACACGTTCGTCGCCGCCGTCATTACTTCACACCCTTGCGCGCCGCTTCCAGCTTCACCACCAAGGCGCGAATCTCTTCGTCGGTCTTGCCGGCAATGCGGGCCGCGTTGATCGCCGCTACTTCTTCGGAGGGCCAGCCCACCGCCCGCTCGCCGAGACTCACTGGCTTTGTCCATAGCCCTTGAGCAATGCGGAGATAGAGGGTGGAGCGGGGGTAGCCGGATTCTGCTTTAACGGTGGGAAGTCTAAGAATGGTCATGATCATGGTCGTACCTCTCTGAAAGAAATGAATGTTTGTGAAGCTTGGGTGGACTTTCTGAGAGGCACTATTGATGTGCGATTTGTGCGATACAACAGGTGGGCGAAGCCGGACTGATTTGATATAATGGTAGTAAAATCAAATAATTTTATTCGTGGAAGAAGTGCAGAACAAGGGGGAACAGGGGGCGGGGAGTTGTCGGAAACGACGGAGTGGCGGGGTGTGCAGTTGGGCGAAAAAATTCCGCCCAGCTTTTTTACTTCATCCTCAATTTTTCATGTGCTTGCGGATAGTCTCGGCCTTTCGGCCTTGGGCAATGTCCATCTTGGCAATCTGCCGCGAATACCAGACATCTCCCATCCCAGGCTTTTTCCGCAGCAGGGAGCGGTATTCCTTCTGCCAGGCCTTGTGCAAGGCCTGAGTCTCAAGCTTGCGGGTTTCACGTTTGTCAACGCTTGGGGTGTAACGGTTGTCCGCCGTGGTCGCGGCATCCACCAATCGACTGACCATGGAGCCTTCAATCGAATATCGGCCATCGTGGAATTCAACCAGCTCGACCAGCGGTATCTTGTTGTCTCCGGCAACGATGGTCAACTCGCCCCCGGCTTGGAGGCATAGCATCTGACTGCGCTTGTCCCCGGAGGCCATTCCTATCGGCCACAATTCATCTCTGGCGGCTTTATCGCTAAGGCGAATCCCAAGGCTCACCGCCACAAACCCGCACACAGCAGAGGCATTACAACGCCACTGGATTAACTGTTCGCTGGGGACCGGCACCCGGTTGGTATCACTCCGCTTGTCGCAAACAATGAACGAAGCCGGGGCGCCTGCCGCCCTGGTCAGGGTATGTACCTGCATGGTGCAACCCTGTTCGCATCCTTGACACACCGCACTGGTAGCCGGGCGACCCTTCACCAGTATCTTCTGGGTCTTCATGGCCGAAACCGCTTCATCAGGCCAAAGGCTCAACTCCTCGTTATTGACCAGGACCGCAGACCCTTGACAAGCGCCTACCCGGCCAAGGAGTTCAATCAGCGCGTCAAGCGGCGTCATGCTTCAGCAGATGCCACGGCCACGGCCTCTTCCGCCAACACCTTGGGTTCAATCCCGGATGTCTCCAGCATGTCACGGAGTTTCAAACCCAGCGCATCGTATTTGAGCGAACAGGAATTGGGGTGTGAAATGCGGATGGTTACAACCTTGGCCGGTTTGTCCGCACCCGTCACCACAGTAGCGACCAGCTCCACCTGGGTGATACTGTACATACTCAGGTATAAGGATTTTCTGACCTGATCGAGGAGATCATAGACCGCATCGGGATTAGCGGACGGATCGGCCTCCAGGGTAATCCGGTCCCCTCTTTTCATCTTTGAAGAGAGCCGCAGTTTCTTTACGGCCACCTTCTCAATGCCGCTGCCAACAGCGTAGCTGAAATCAAAGTCTTTCTTGATGAGCGGGGCCAGGTCATACACCCGCTTGTCCTTGGGGTCGGGCGGCAGTTCCTTAAGTTTCAAGATCGCCTGAGCGAACATCCCCTGGAGCGGTTCAATGGCCTTGTAAGAGCCGCGAAAGTTCAGGTCGAGGGAACCCTCCTTTTGCGAATAGACATAGATGACTTCGAAGGCGGGATTGTGCGGCCGCCGGTCAAATTCCCCGTTCACCCACTCGATGCTCTGCTGTGAATAGTCTTCGGGGTAAGCGAAGAAATAGTCCAGCTCGCCCCGGCGGAACGGTTCCACCACGCAGTTTTTACCCCGGCCCTCGGTATGGTGAAAGTAGTCGCGAATCAGGCCGGCAAGCTGTAGAATGCTCGCCTCGTCCACCGCTGCCGGCTGGTTGGGCATATTATTCCGTTTGCGCCAGTAAGACAGGGTGTCGGCATGGTAGAAGCGAGTCGCGCCCTTCCAAAACGGGATGTGATCCAAGAATGTGATCATCGCCCGTTCGTAGTGGTTGGGCAGGGCCGACAGTCCTTCAACAATGGCGGCAAGGTCGTCCGGGGTCTCTTGTAACTGCCAGCTCGCCTCGTCAATGATCGCCTTGAAGCCCTTTTCGCAGCTCATATCGAAGATGTCCCGAAACTCGGCATCCATGGTATGGCGCTCATCGTCCGGCAGCTCCAGCCAGGCGGTAAACAGTGCGTCCGGCTTGCCCTCCTTCATGGCGGCGAAATCGAGGTCGGCAAAGAGTTTCTTCCCCTGAAAATACCGGGCAAGCAGGGCATTAGGGATCTGGCGGAAAAAATCTTTGGTAGAGTAGTGTCTAGCCATCTTTTACCTCCCTTGATTATGGTATTTTACAATTGATTTGGATGATGCAAGACATTACTGTACATTGTTGAATTTTCGAAGTAAAAAGTTTTCCGGAAGGAAAACAACGGCCTTTAAAGAAAAGGAACTTACGTATGACTAACCTCATAGACCAAGGTGTCGCCAAGGGCTTGATAGCCTTTGACGCCGAGCAGAAAAATATCGCCTACAAGGCGCAGAATAAGCGGCTCCGTTTTAACGACCCCGAGGAGAAGGTCCGGGCCAACGCTTACCTCTCCCTGGTGCTGGAATATGGCTACACTGCCGAGCAGATCGACATTGAGGTCGCAGTCGAGCATCGGGTGCCCAACATCTATGCCGACATTGTCGTCTATGCCGACAAGTCGCTCAAAAAGCCGTTGATCGTTGTCGAGTGCAAAAAGGAAGAGGCCAGCCAGGGCGAACTGGACCAGGCCGTTGAGCAAGGTTTCGGCTACGCCAACTCAATGGATGCCGATTTCGTGTGGATGACCTCCGGTCTCCGCAACGACTATTTTCGCCGTGACCGGAAGGCGCCCAAGGAGCGCGTCGCCAACCGCCTGGCCGATCTGCTCAAGGCCGGCCAGAAGGAGGTGGCACGGGCCAAATATGTCAAGGGCGGAGTGGGCGGCTTTGAACTTAAGATCGTAGAGGAAATCGAGCTGACCCGCATCTTCAAGCAGGCCCATGATGCCCTCTGGGCGGGCGGGAAGAGGAACCCGGCCGAGGCCTTCGACGAACTTGACAAGCTCATCTTCTGCAAAATCTGGGACGAGCGCGTGAAGCGTAAAAAGGGGGAGCCCTACGGTTTTCAGGTTTTCAGCGACGATAAGGGCGACGCCTTGAAGACTCGTATCCACAACCTCTATGCCAAGGGCCGCGAAAAAGACGCAGAGGTCTTCAAGGAAGATATCCGTCTCTCCAACGCCGAACTCCAGACCGTGGTCGGCTACCTGGCCGCCACCAACCTGAACAAGACCGATCTCGACAGCAAGGGCCGCGCCTTCGAGACCTTCATGACCGGCTTCTTTCGGGGTGAGTTCGGCCAGTATTTCACCCCGCGCAAGATTGTTCAATTCATCGTTGACGCCCTGCCCATCACCAACGAAAATGTGGTGCTCGACACCTCTTGCGGCAGCGGCGGCTTTCTGCTGCACGCCCTGGACAAGGTCCGCAAGCAGGCGGATCGCAAGGCCCAGGAAGGCTATTTCGACCCCGCCACGCCCGAAGGCTACAAAGAGCACTTCGACTTCTGGCACGACTTTGCCGAGAACAATCTGTTCGGCATCGAAATATCCGAAGGCATCGCCCGCACCGCCAAGATGAACATGATCATCCATGACGATGGCCATACCAACGTCATCTCCTTCGACGGCCTGGAGGCTATCGACACCATGCGGGAGAAGACCAAGAACTCAGGTTTCAAAAACGACACCTTTGATTTCATCATCACCAATCCGCCCTTCGGTTCCAAGGTCAAGTTCGTTGAGAAGCGTTACCTGGAAAACTACACCCTGGGCAAGAAGGGGGTGGACTGGATCGAGGCCAAGTTGAACAACATCAACCTGAACCGCGAGACCACCCGCGACCAGCAGACCACCGAGGTGCTGTTCATCGAACAGTGCCACCGTTTTTTGAAACCCGGCGGCTATCTGGCCATGGTAATCCCCGACAGCATCCTGACCAATAGCTCCATGCAGTACGTCCGCGACTGGATCGAGGAGCACTGGCGCATCGTCGCCGTGGTCTCCATGCCTCAGTTCGCCTTTGCCGCCAATGGCGCCGGGGTAAAAAGCTCGGTGCTCTTTCTCAAAAAATACGACGCCCTTACCACGGTGGCCATTCAGGCCATTAAGACCAAGACCAAGGATGCCCTCTTTGCCGAGGATGCCAAAGGTCAAGCCTTGGAGAACTTGATCGAGGAGAAAAAGGTCGCCCTCAAGCGGGGTGATTCCGTTATCCAGAAGATCGAAAACGACCTGGTCGCCAAGCTCGATGCCCTGGAGTCGCAAGGCAACTTGACCGCAGTGGTCAAGCGCGAACTGAAAGCCGAGGCCAAGGCCGCCATCGCCATACACAAGGAGGGCGACGCCTACACGGAGTGGCTCCAAGCCACCACCGACGACTACAACGAGCGCCTCGAAACCCTACGCGAAACACTGGCGGATGATTTCCTGGCCCATGTCAAGGCACAGCTCGACGACTACCCAATCTTTATGGCCATTGCCGAAGAAATCGGCTACGACGCCACCGGCCGGCCGACCGCGACCAATGAACTGGAGACCGTGGCGGCTGAGTTGGGCCGCTTCCTGGCCCACATCGAGCAAGGAGACGCGCGCCCTTTTGTCTAACCCCCGGCTTGGATGAAGACAAATTCTTCATTGTGAGCTGGGGGGATGCTCAAACACGCTATGACCCAATTTATCATCGGGGGTTGGGCTATTCACTTATTGGTTGGGCCAAGCTCAGGCAATACGCAAGGGTAAAGGGTGGCAAGAGAATTCCTTTAGGAGATAGTTATTCCCCCGAGGAAACGGGGTTCTATTACTTGCGGGTAGATAACCTGTCTGACCACTGCGAGGTCGCTGGGGAATTGAAGTGGTTGCGCCCTGAGACGTTCAAGGCGTTGGAAAGGTATCGTACTTTTACGGGCGATGTGTTGGTTTCGATTGCCGGAACAATTGGGCGGACTACGGTATTTGATGAAAAGATTGTCAATGGCCCGGCTATTCTCACCGAGAATTGTGCCAAGCTAAGAGCTGAGTCCGACATACTCCCTGAGTATCTGATGTTACTGCTTGCGTCACGTCCCTTGCAGGCGCAAATGGAGCGAGATTACATTCAAACCACCATCCCCAAGCTGGGGTTGGACCGTATACGTCAGCTGCGAATTCCCGCCATACCCGACCCTCAACGTCAACAACAGGCAATTGACTGCTGGCACAGTGCTCTTGGTGAATACCGGCACTCGCTTGGTACGGCAAGCGATCTGCTTGCCTCCATCGACGACTATCTCCTGGCCGAACTCGGCATCACCTTGCCGCCCGAGCCGGAAAACACCATCGCCAACCGGATCTTCACCACCCAGCGGCGGGAGTTGGCGGGATTCCGCTTCGATGCACGAGTTCATCGCGCTGACTTCGATCTTGTGTCTACACGGTTCAATAGTCCGCTACTAAAACAGGCCGTTGAAATCAATCCGCGCACAGTCTTCAAAAATATCGGCGATGCAACCCGCCTCACCTTTGTTCCCATGGAGGCCATCACGGATGAAGATGGTACTATTAACGCGTCGCAGGAGCGTATCTTTGCCGACAACGTGGGCTACACCAGCTTTCAAGAGGGAGATCTACTGTGGGCCAAGATTACGCCCTGCATGGAAAACGGCAAGTCTGCTGTTGCTGAGGGGCTTCTGAACAGCTACGGGTTCGGTTCCACCGAGTACCATGTATTCCGTCCGAAATCAGCTGCCCTCAACATCAAATACCTGCATGCGCTTTTACGGATGAAAAGACTGAGGCGGGCTGCTATGAATTATTTTGGAGGTTCTTCTGGCCATCAACGGGTTGACGCAGCGTTCTTCGTTCGCCTTCACATCCCATTGCCAGACGCAACCGTCCAGCACCATATCGTGGTGGAAATAGAAAGTCGGCGGACAGAGGCAAGAAGGTTACGCGTTGAAGCCGCCACCGAACTCGAAGCCGCCAAACACCGTATCGAGGCCATGCTGCTAGGAGAACAGCCATGCGCAACGTGAGAGCGACCTTTCGTGGAGTCTTTGCCGAATCACTGGGTGGCTTTCTCGTGGTGCGCGGCTTTGCCAAACTCAGCGAACTCGTCAAGTACTCGTTTGCCGATAACTATCAGCGGGAGGTTAAACCTGATCATCAGGCTGCCATTCAAAAGTTCTACGAGCGCGGTTTATACCTTTTTTTCCCCGAGGTGGTGCTGTCTCTGGAGTTGCTGGCCGATTATGACAAACCCGGCGCACCAGCCGCCGATCCGCTGCGACTGGTGATGGAGGGGCAACCCTTCAAATCCAATGTCAACGGCGTTCACATCAAGGCCACCAAGACCAAGATGGCGACCAATCTCACCCGGATCAACGTCACTATCCCATACGGGGCCGAAAAACTGCTTAAACGCATCGACGGCAACCATCGTCTCAGTGCCTTCGAGGCTTTGAGCGATAAGGGGCCGCTTGATCGCAAGCCGGTCTCGTTCTGCATCGTCCTCCTTCCCCAGGGGGCGGCTGCTCAACAGAGCGAGAAGGCACTGTTTTACAATATCAACAGCAAGGCCTTGCCGCTGACTTCGGAGGAGGTCTATAAGGGAATCATCGACGATGAGATGGGCTTTCCGGACGATGTCCTGGCCCAGGATTTCGGACCGGAGTTCGTCATCTGCCGACAGACCCGCAAGGCCCTCAATTTTGACTACCTCCCCCACCTGCGCGTGGTCTTCGGGCAGGACGAGGGCCAGGAGGACAGCCGTTGCTCAGTGTTGATCGACTCGCTTCGCGAGCTTGAACAAGAACGGCGGCGTTTGGCGGATAGTCGGCCGCTTCCCGACCAGGCCACCCTGCTCCAAGCCATCCAGACCATCAACGGCAGTTATGGCGATGAACGCTTGCTGCGCAGTCGCGCCCAAGGGCTCTTCTCTGCCTTTTTGTTTTTCAGCCTTCAGGATGGCGGTGCCCGCTTCCGGCAGTTTGCAACCTGGGTGCTGAAAAATCATCAGTACGAACTGCAAAAGATCAATGCCTCCGACTTGATCCGCATCTTTGAGAAGATCGCCGAGTCACGCCACCGGCAAATCTTCGTGTCGATGCAGTTCAAGGTGCCGGACAAGGGAAATCCAGACCAGCTAGTCGATAATCCCAACTGGCAGGCCATCGAGTCGGCGGTCGCTGAGTTGAACCGGGAATACCGGTACGATCTCAAGTTAAAGCCCATTCGCATTGACGAGTTCGACAAGGGCTTTTCATACCCGATCAGTAGCGAAATTTTTCAGTTGATTGAAGAGTCCGGCTACCTGATCGCGGACTTGACGGTTGGCAACAAGAATGTCTATCACGAGGTCGGTCTGTTGATGGGACTGAATCAGGCGAGGCAGAAGGGGCATGACAATTTCCTGCTGTTGCACAACAGCAGCGTCGGCGATGTCAGCAAGGATTTCGGCTTCAATATCGCCGACTTCAAGCAACTCCGCTTGGCCGACACCCACAGTATCGGCGAAGAGGTGAAAAAACAGGTGGCGATATACTATGGACTTGTCAGCAGCGAATCATAATCGTCTGCACATGAATTCCCGGAGGTAAGAAATGGCAATCTGGTTAATCCGCGCCGGTTCCCACGGCGAATACGAACAGAAGTTCATCCAGGAGAACCGAGTCTATGTGACTTGGGACGGTCTCGATGTAAACCTTACCAAGCTGGCCGACCGGCCCGCGCTGGTGGTGGCGATGACCCAGCGCTACCCGGACACCAAGCCCAAGGCGGTTTCAAATTGGGTAAGCCAGGTGTGGCCCTTTGCGCATGAGATCAAAAAAGGTGATTTGGTGGTATTGCCGCTCAAGTCACAGCCCGCCATCCAGATTGGAGAAATCACCGGCGATTACCACTTTGAATCGGCCGGGCCAGACCCTTACTTCCACTGGCGACCAGTGAAGTGGATTGCCGAGGCCGTGCCGCGTATCAATTTCGGTCAAGACTTGCTCTATTCCTTTGGGGCGTTCAAAACGATCTGCCGCGTCCAGCGCAACAATGCCGAACAACGTATCGCCGCCATGCGGGCAAACGGTTGGAAACCGGAAACGATTGCAGCCGCGACTAAGGCGACCTCACCGATCACTGATGATGCCGGCGTAGACACCAACCTGGAAGAACTCGCCCAGGATCAGATCGCCCAGCTTATCGCCGCCCGCTTCAAAGGCCACGGCTTGACCCGATTGGTGGAGGCCATTCTCAAGGCCCAAGGGTACACCACCTACCGCAGCCCGGAAGGCGCCGACGGTGGCGCGGACATCCTCGCGGGTGCCGGTCCGCTTGGCTTCGGTGCGCCTCGCTTATGCGTTGAAGTGAAATCGGAGAGCAGCCCCATCGACCGCCCCACCGTGGATAAGCTTTTGGGGGCGGTTGCCAAGTTCGGCGCCGACGAGGGCCTGTTTGTTTCGTGGAGTGGATTTAAAAGCAAGGTGCAGAAGGAACTGGCGGCCAGCTTCTTCCGGGTCCGTTTATGGACCCAGAAGGAACTATTGGAGCAACTCTTCGCCCACTACGACCGCCTGGACGAAGAACTGAAAGCAGAGCTACCCTTGAAGCGAATTTGGACGGTGGCGGCTCAGGAAGACGAGTAATCCCGTTTCTTGTTAGGGCTTCGTCTCCCATCCGCTGACCTTGTTGTAATTGAGGTTGCCTTATGACGGCAGCAAAAACCAATCGGGTATTGCTTATTTTACACCTCAGGTTGTCTAACGAACCCGACCACTTCATTTCTCTGTTGAATGAAGACCTGTATTACTTTTTACTATCCTTTATGGTGTGAAAAGGGGAGGCCACAAATGGAAAATCAAGATACAATTGGACTTTCAGCGGTTAATAGTGGCCCCGTGGACTATCAGGAGATCCTATGGGATTCAACAACTTCGCTGATAAAAGGTATTAATAAAGCCTGCAGTGATTCAGTACCAAGTGAAATCACATTTAGAGTAGGTAAAAAGTCACCAACATCTGAATTGTTATTACTCGGCAAATTTTTCTCAATCATATTGTATCTTAAGCAAAGATGCAATATTTCAGTTCATGTTGTGGTTGAGGATACACAACAAGTAAATAGCAAATGCTGGAACATAATAAGGTTTGGTTTTCTTGACTTGCTTAATAAGTTCAAAATAGATTTTTCTATAGTAAGCACAAATTCTAGAAAACCGAGCATCGCTCCCCATGGCGCTGATTATCAGATTAAGGCCGATCTGATCCAGGATGCTCTCAATGCTACCGCTGGATACAACTGCGTGGTCGTCCCGTTTTCCTTTATTTCTTTCAGTCCATCCCTTAGCCTCAAGGCATCAGACTATTTGGAATGGGTAGAAAAAACCACAGAAGAAGTCATCGCGAACATTCTTGACAGGATTAATTCATTTGTCGGAAAATGCGTTGACGTAAAACCGGAAATCGCCAAGGCTGTGCTGCCGGTTATCCGCGAATTGGTTAGCAACTGCGTACAACATTCGCCTTGCCCCGAGGCGTCAGAGGTTGCGACTAGTGACGATGTCTTCAAAACAGACCATCAAATCATCTTTGCCGTTGCCTACTCCCGAGAATACAAGTCCGATGGAATTCGAGTTGGACGTACAAACAGTCTGAAGGGGTGGGAGGACAAGTTTGACATCCTCGTCCAAGACCTTGGGCAGGGAATCCAGCGTAGCGTCAGAAAAACATTTAACCGAACCCCGAACTACGATAAGAAACTTAAGAATCCGGTTAAGCGGCTGTGGGGGGAAGACGTACTCTTCATAGATCTGTATAAGGAACAGCAATTGCTTTCCACGGTGTTTCGCGGAAATCTCGTCGTACGCAAAGGCAGGAAAAGTCTTGGGCTCCAATCGATTGCTAGCATGTGTATGAGGCAGGACGCTTACCTGAATTTCCATTCTGGAAGCACTGAGGTTCTTGTCGGGGAACGTGGGGGTGCCCTGCACGTAAATCATCGTGAGAAGGAGGCGCCCTATTGGCTCCCTGGTGTTATCGCTTCGGTGCATATTCCCATTCATGGGATGAAAGTTGCGCGCGCACGAATGAGAATCGACAACAACAGGCGCATAGATCAGAAGAATATCTTCTTCTCAACAGAACCAACTAGGCCCATCTTACGGGAAGAGTTAGTCACAGATATTTTGTTGCCCAAAGGACTATTTGGAGGTCTCTCTCGAATCAAGACCACACGGCGTAGCGAGACGGACGCCATGCAACTTCTTTTGGCGAATAGCCCAAAGAAGTGTCAAGTGATTGACCTGAAAGCATCGGGGGCTGTCGACACAGATTTTCTGGACAGTCTCATTCAGGAGATGTGCAAGAGTTGGGAAAGTTTTTGTGGAGAAGAAGGTCATCGGGGGAACCATCAACACCCATTCTCCAATCGAATATTCATCAACGTTCCCAGATCCGTTATTTCTGCCTTGAAAGAGCGAAACTGTAATTCATTCCTCATCGAAAATGGCATGATCTGTCTATTAACTGATGAGCACGATCAGCCTCATTTCCTAGGGATCAAACGGGCCACGACTCATGCAAACGATTTAGAAGATCTCTTAATGACGATCTACATGAGTGGCAATACTGGAATCTCGGAATTTAATTTAAAACGGATTGGTTTTAAAGATCAAGTACTCGATTTGGCACGCTCTATGTTCCCAGAAGAAACGGCGGCTACATCGGATCTGATCTTCATGTTGTATTACAGGCTCAAGAATGAACAGGGGGATTGGTGTTACGTATGGCGGAGCGCCACCTTAGTTCTTTGGCATGCGGATGGCGTTTGCGCAAGGCTAATTGAAGCTTTCACTCTCAAGTTAGAGCATGCACATGCGCAAATGCGAAATGGCAATCTCATTGACAGAATATACGACTTTCCAAGATTCTGGAGTGATGACCACAGGCTCAGGAACTGCGCTAAGAGGCTCTCACGAAATGCGCGCTTTCCGCTCGTCAAACAGATCATTTCATTCAAAGGGAACGGGGATGTGTTGGCCGGTGCTATTCGCGACGTGATCGGCGCACCCGAACTTCTGCTACTGGATATTGAACATATTCAAGATGATTTTCAGCTCATGAGTTCGAACGTGGCTTTAGTGGTTGATGCGTTACTCCCGGGTGACGAGCGATCTGATAGCTACATAGGTCGCACTATCGGCGAAATAACGAGTAAGTTTCCAGGCAAATTATTAGTGCTAGCATTTGCAAATATGACGCAACCAGTTAATAAAGAATTGCATTCCTGCAGGGTTGTCTCTTTACGTGCATTGGGGGAAAATGCGCCGGAAATATATGCCGAAATCGATCCAGGCACTGCCATATACAGCGCAACGCAAATCCACGAAAACTTCCACACATCAAACACTGCTGAGGATTTAGATAAGTTCAAAAGTTACCAAGGCCAGTGGTTATCTAAATTTAGCCCATTGGAACTTTCATCCGAATTTTGGCATAACGTCGCTGAGTTGAAGATCATTGCAGGGGATAAGCAGAGGGGAGACTCGAGACAACTCCTATACTTCGAGGACAATGAGGCAGTCATCCGACATCCTCGGCTAAGAGAGCAACTTGTCGAATTCGTTGAAAGTTTTGTCCGTAACATACTCGAACTGCGTCTGGAAGTAATACTTCATCCGAACCACTCTACAGGTGCGTATTTAGCTCATCTCGTTGCCAAAAACCTAACTATTAATCCACTAATTTTACCTCTCACTCAACCGAAATACGGTGGCCCTATACAGGTGACATCTAACGAATTTCGACATCTTCAAAATCAAATATCAGACTTCCGAACGCGACATATGGGAAGACAACCACGGTGTCTGATCATTGATGACTCAATCTTAACCGGGGGGTCGATTTTCACAATGCTCGGACTCGCGAGCCAACTTGATATAAAACCTGTTGGCATCCTCGTGTTGATAAATCGATTGAAACCGGAAGTCTCGGAAGCACTATCATTACTCTCTTTGAATTTCGCCTACTTTTTGCGTTTCCACATACCTAAGCTCGAGGACCAAGAAGAGCCCAATGCCAGACTTGCCAAGTTCGACCGCGAGCTCGAAGAACAGTCGCAGGGCGTTACATCCTCATACTTCGCAAAGTTCTGGTCGATGAACCACATTCGTCCTCTTAACGGGAACAACATACTTAACCACTTGCAACGCGATATAGAGAAGATCCATATCAGTCCTCCTCTGATTAGCAGTCCGGAAACCCTTTCCGATGACATCAAGGATAAAACAGCTCTACAGATAATCTACAGGCTGCTCTTGCACCCAGATACTCGCACTATTGATTTCACCACTCGTATTGCAATAGTGTTCAATTTTTTGGACAGACTGCTATATGCTGACCGAGAGTTCAAATTTCTTAGCCGTCTGTACGAATATGGTAAAGCTGAAGACCAGTATTCTCAAACAAATCAACTTCTTCGTAAGATACTATTTCTGTTCGCTTTTTCTCGCCCTGTACTGAGCAGCAAAGATAATAAGCAGCTTGCAGACAGATGCAGTGAGTTCGTCGATTATTATATGAACGACTCCCATCGGGAAAGCCATGTGACGGTACTTTGCGAGGCTATAATGTGCCTCGGAGCTTTGTCGTCTACGTCCCTGTTCGATTTTCTCCTCAAGTGTGTTGCGAATGGTATAGTCAAAAGTGCTCTTGTAGCGTTTGATGTTCCTGGGGAATTGATAACTAAGATAAATCAAATATCACGTGACATTTGCGGATCACTAGGGTGGGCAATTGCAGTTTTATTGAACAGCAAAAATGCATCATTAAATAAAGGAGTGCTTTCATTTAGCAGTAATTTTAGGGAAAGAATTGCACAGCAACTGAGTGCTCCAGCCGTCTCTATGGAGGAAAGGTTCTTTTTAATTGAAACCCTTTTTCCTGTAATTTTACATGACAAGAAATTACAGGATACTTTTGGAGTCTCAGCAACGGATGATAAAGATGCTATTCTTGAAATATTGAATGAGGAGAAGGCACGGAAATACCTGACTGACGCGCCAGGCTATACGGTGACCCTTAGGATTGCTCTTCATTTGTTTGCTGCTGACAGCATTTTCTTAATTGCCTGGACAGAAGCAGAAAAGAAAATGCAGTTGAAGGGATTTGAGTCAAGAAATAGGCAGAAGAGGCCAAATCATGAAATTCACTCGCGGATTCCCGAACCAATTCGACATAAGATGCTCAATAGGCTGTATTTAGATGCGCAAAATCCAACGTGGCTGGATGAGATGGTAGAAAATAGCAACAACTTTGGGAATTTCATTAAATGCTTCGGGGCCGCTGTCGAGCCGCAGGATGGCTTGAATTATTATATTTTGACCGCCTATACTGACGATAAACCTTCGCTCCCGACTGCGTTTTATTACTGGCTTCGATACGAACCGGAATTGAGAAGTATCTTGCATCATATTCATGTTAAATACGTACAGTCTTCCATCACTTGGGATATCCTTCGTACATCTCATAAAGTATTTCATCCACCGCGAAAAGGGATCCCCCGCCGGGATGCGCTGAGAACGGCGCTACAGGAAACGCCAGTGGGACGATTACTTAATGAGGTTGTTGCACTCTATTCGCACTGCCCAAAGACCGTCACCGAGGTTCACGAAGTCATTTGCGCTGTTAATAACCAATTAGAAAAAAACGTCGCCTGCGACCCAAAAAGTCCACTAAGGTATGAGGGCTCTTGGCCTGTCTCCTGTATGCCACCCACTGTGCCGGCTGGGAAAGAGAAGGCATACATTGCCTTTTCAGTGCCGGTGCTTAGGTTCATTCTTCTTGAGTGTCTCTGCAACGCCAGTAGCTTTCTATCGACCTGGGCCAGAGTTCGTTTTACATATGTTGATGAAGAATCTCCTAAAGTAATAGTCATGGTAACTAATGATGTCTCAAAGCCAATTCTTAAAGCATACCGCGAAGCTGCGAAGGGCACTGAAACCGCTACAGGGGTAGACGCGTGCCAAAAAGCCGCCACTGCAGCGAATGGTAAATTTGATCATACAGAGCTAGATTCTGACGTGGAAACCTTTACCGCGACACTTACCTTGCCAGTTCACGCCATGCCAGAACAACTATGGAGGTTCATGAAATGACACTATCTAAGGACATTCTACTGATCGAAGATAACCCAGAGCATGTAAATGCGATAAAGGAATTCCTCGATGCTTCCGGGTTCGAGGTTACCTCGTTGCAATCGAATAATGATCTGGAAATTACAAATTACAAAGCACGAAAGAACTACTTTATAATCATCGTGGATGAAATATTAGACGGTTTAGAAACTACGAGTGGGCTTCAATTAAGTGGGTTTCATCTAATCATAGATAAACTTATCAAACTAGACCGGACAACCCCATACGTCCTGTTTTCGAGAGAACCCCAGAGCCACAGAATCTCTCAGGAACATGCAATGCCGGCAATTAAATTTATACAAAAGTCATTTTTGGCGAATGCGCTGAGCGAGGAATGCCTGCAAGATCTTCGCAATGCAGTTAGCGCATATCAGCAGTATCAAATTCCAACTTTCCGTATACCAGACTACCTGTCAATGAGACAAAACATGGAGACGGAAATTTGTCAGTTCGCATGGGATGATCAGGATGCGCAACGAGAATTGATAGATTCCCTTGACCAATCAGGGAATCTTGTCAACGATATTGCTACCTTCTCATCAACGCTGGGCCGTATAGGTGCAAGCAGCGAGAACATTACTGTTGGCGTCTTTGGTTCCTATGGCCGTTTTGAGGCCCGCCCAATATCTGACATCGAATTTTCGGTGCTATTTGATGGTGACAACGAAGAGATCGCGCTGTCCGCATGGAACCGGATTTATCGTTATTGTAGGGAAGTTATAAACAAAGAAGTCGAAGGACAACAAGAGATTGGCGAGCTACTTACTTCTGAGTATGTAAAAGCATCCAAGGCCACCCTTTCTTCTGGTTCTATTCCACTCAACAGTTACTCTCCTATTTACCCTCCCCGCGATATATTGCCTTCGGAAATTCAGCAAATGTATCCACATCTTCTGTTTCGAATGTATCAAATACTTGCGGAAATGAGCCCGGTATTCAATCAAGAAAAAATGGACTCTATAAAGGCTTCCGTTCTGGGGTTCGAGGTCGGTGATCACAGCAACGCTATTGAAGTTCTACTATCGGAGAAGATGAAGGAAATATGCGAAACTTTTTTCACATTCGTACAGCCTGTCGATTCTATGGGGTTGGATAAAGTAGTAAAATCCACAACGTTTAGAACGTTGGGGGTGTTAGCATTTCGTACGAGTATTATCCGGATTGCGAAATTTGAGCGAAGCATGCCCAAAACAAAGGGTGGGGTGTCCCGAATGTTTCAAGAGCTGTGCGCCCCACCAGTTATAAAGCTATTGAGAATGAGAAGATCTCTACAGGACGGGAAAAAGGACAAAAACCTTACTTTGATTTTGTCATGCTATGCTATGGTTTTTCAAAAAATGTCGAAGGGTACTCCTAAAAGTACCGATTTGAGGGCGTTGTCTGAAGCACTCTCTGCATTTATAAATTTCTTTAATGAGGTGCGAGATATTTGCGACGAGTTCGGGGAAATGGGAAAGTGGGTGTTTAATACGGACGAAATTGCTTCGCTGCAGAAAAAAATTCTCGCCATCCTGTAACAAATGGATCAGCTTCCGTCTCTCTTGTATAGGAGCTGGCGGGCGACCACCGATATTCCTAACAGATTGGCAATACACGAAAAAACTTGGAAAAATACGATTGGCCGATTTTGAGATGACACCTTCACCCCGCCACCGACCGTATTGGTATGATCTTGGCCCCGGCCTTGATCCCTTCCAAGTAGTCGGCCCAGGACTGCATCATAGCTTTACGCTCTTGCAGGTAGGTTGTCCGATTGTAAGCACGGCCCAGCGGATCGCGGACAGCGTGCGCAAGCTGATGTTCCACAATCTCTGGGCGAACGTGTAACACCTCATCCATGATCGTCCTTGCCATCGCTCTGAATCCATGCCCGGTAATTTCCGTCTTGGTGTCATAGCCAAGTCGCCGCAAGGCACCATTGACAGTATTATTGCTCATTGGCCTTGAGCCTGTTCGTAGGCTTGGAAATACATAACGGCCACTCCCCGTCAAAGCGTGTAGTTCCCGTAAGGTAGTCACGGCTTGAGTCGCCAAAGGCACAAGATGAAATTCCCCCTTGCGCCTAATCTTCTCAGACTTCTTGAGCTTCATACGTTCAACAGGGACATTCCATAAACCTTGTTCAAGATCAAACTCCGACCACTCGGCCTCGCGTAGTTCACCAGGCCTTACAAAAAAGAATGGGGCAAGGCGTAAGGCGCAGACTGTGACGAAGTTTCCTTGATAGCCGTCAATTGCTCTCAGCAGTTGCGCGACCCCTATTGGATCAGTGATTGAGGCATAGTGGTTCTTGTGGGCGGTGGGAAGTGCCCCGCGAAGGTCTGGTGTGGGGTCTCGGTCAGCCCTGCCAGTGGCTATGGCATAGCGGAATACTTGGCCGCAGTTCTGCTTTACTCGGTGGGCTGTGTCAAGGGTGCCCCTGTCCTCAAGTTTTCGCAACAGGGACAAGATGTCGGGTGCAGTGATAGAACGGATGGGCTTTTTCCCTAGCCAAGGGAATACGAAGAGTTCGAGGCGCCGGATGATTTTATCGGCGTGGCTGTCGGCCCAGGTGGGGGCGTACTTAGCGTGCCATTCTCTGGCGATAACCTCGAAGGTGTCTTGCTCTTGAGTCTGTGCCGATTTCTGGGCCTTCTTAGTCTCGCTGGGGTTAACGCCATTGGCAAGCAAGGTCTTTGCCTGATCACGCCGTTGTCGCGCCTCGGCAAGTGATACGTCAGGATATGCGCCAAGGGCAATTCTAGTCTCTTTGCCGCTAATGCGATATTTGAGGTTCCAGAGTTTGCCGCCGGTCGGAGTGACCAGTAGGAAGAGACCGCCACCATCGAAAAGCTTTATCGGTTTGTCTGTGGGTTTGGTCGTCCTGATTTTGGTGTCTGAAAGTGGCACAATCCGTTTAGGCATAGCGATTACCTCCGTTTTGGGGGTCGTCATTTTGCGTTGGGGGTCGTTCACCTTCAGAACAACCCCCAAACCCTTAGGATTTTAGTGTATCACCTTGAACTTCATTGGACAACAAAAAACCCGCAAAGCCTTTCGACTCGCGGGTTTATGTACGGTGCTGGATACCGTTGGAATGTCTAATGGTGGAGCTAAGCGGGATCGAACCGCTGACCTCTTGCATGCCATGCAAGCGCTCTCCCAGCTGAGCTATAGCCCCTTGCAAAATTGATTGAGTTTCTAACATATTTGCTTTTGCCGCGTCAAGGGTTTTCTTAAGCAGCTAAATCACTTTCCCCGGCAGATGGCGGAGCAGCATCGGCCAATCTTTTTGCCAAGGCCGCCAAATGGGGCCTGTTTGTTCAGTTGATTTATTTTGGTGCTTGGTGTAATTGTTTGGCCTTGCGTTCGCATACCGTATCTTTTAATCATTACCATGTGAAGGGGCTTTGCTGATGTTCTCTCCGTTTGATAAGTTGTTTGGCTGGATGTCCAATGACCTTGCCATTGACCTGGGCACGGCCAATACCCTGGTCTACGTCAAGGGCAAGGGTATTGTCCTGAGGGAGCCGTCGGTGGTGGCGGTGCGCCAAGACCTCCGTTCCAGCAAGGTCCTGGCGGTGGGCAAGGAGGCCAAGATGATGCTCGGCCGGACCCCGGGGAACATCAAGGCCATCCGGCCGATCAAGGATGGGGTCATCGCCGACTTCGAGGTGACCGAGGCCATGCTGCGCTACTTCATTAATAAGGTCCATCGCCGCCGTTCCTTTGTCCACCCGCGGATCATCATCAGCGTGCCCTCCGGCATCACCCAGGTGGAGAAGCGGGCGGTGAAGGAGTCCGCCGAATCGGCCGGCGCCCGCGAGGTCTATCTGATTGAGGAGCCCATGGCGGCAGCCATCGGTGCGGGGCTACCCATCACCGAACCCTGCGCCAACATGATCGTCGATATCGGCGGCGGCACCACCGAGGTAGCGGTGATCTCGTTGGCCGGCATCGTCTACTCCAACTCGGTGCGGGTGGCGGGCGACAAGATGGATGAAGCCATCCTTCATCACATCAAGCGCCAGCATAACCTGGCCATCGGGGAACACACGGCCGAGGTGATCAAGACCACCCTGGCCGATATCATGCCCGAACCTCCCTACGAGACCATGCAGATCAAGGGCCGTGACCTGGTCTCCGGGGTGCCGAAGACCTTGACCATCAACTCCGATGAGATCCGTTCCGCCATCTCCGAGCAGATCGACGCGATTGTCGAGGCGGTGAAGATGGCCTTGGAGCTGACCCCGCCGGAACTGTCGGCGGATATCGTCGATCGCGGGATCGTCTTGAGCGGTGGCGGGGCTCTGCTGCGTAACCTCGATAAGCGTTTGAACATGGAGACCGGCCTGCCGATCATCATTGCCGATGATCCCCTCTCCTCGGTGGTCCTGGGGTCCGGCAAGGCCTTGGAGAATATTCATGTCCTGCGGGAAGTTGTCATCGGCTAAGCCCCATGGCCTATGAGCATCGCAAAAAGAAATCCGATCCTGTAAAACGTCTCCTGCTCGTGGCCATTCTGGTTGCCCTGGCCGTGACTGCCATTGTCACGACCGTGGGTCGCAAGGAGTTTGGCCTCACCCACCGTCTGGCCTTTGAATCCTTGGGCACCACCCAGCAGTTGTTTGCCAAGGCCACTGATGCGGTCTCCGGGATCTGGGGCAACTACCTGAATCTGGTGGGGGTCAGCCAGGAGAACGAACGGCTGCAGCAGGAGATCAAGCGTTACATTGCCTTGAATGCCGAGTACCGGGAGGCAGTGGCCACCAATGTGCGCCTGAACCAACTCCTGGACTTGAAACAGAAGATCGAGCAGCCGGTCTTGACTGCCCATGTCATCGGCCGTGACCCGGCCCTGTGGTTCAAGACCTTGACCATCGACAAGGGGATCAGTGCCGGCATTGAGAAGGGGATGCCGGTGGTGACCGTGGAGGGGGTGGTGGGGCAGGTGATCAATGTCTCCCCCAGCTTCGCCAAGGTGCTGTTGGCCATTGATCCGAATTCGGCGGTGGACGCCATTGTTCAGAGCAGCCGCTCACTGGGAATCATCAAGGGTGACGGCCAGGGGTATCAGTTGGAGTATGTGCTGAAGGAGAAGGCCGTTAACACCGACGACCTGGTGGTCACCTCCGGCATGAGCGGGGTCTTTCCCAAAGGACTGTTGATCGGCACGGTGGTGGATGTGGGCAAGGACCGGCGTGGCATGTTCCACACGATTACGGTCCGGCCGGCAGTGGATTTCCGCGAGCTCGAGTATGTAACCGTCATTTTGCAGGCCGCGCCTGTAGCCGAGTGATGGTGCCCCGGTCATGCGAATCTTTATCTTCTTTCTTCTGGGCACCCTGTTCATCGCCCTGCAAACCACGGTATTTCAAGCCTTGCCCCAATGGATGGGGGTGCCGGATCTCCTCTTTTTGCTGATCGTCTTTCTGGCCCTCCATGCCAAACCCGGGTCGGGCGCCCTGCTGACCGTGCTCTTTGGGATTGCTCTAGAGGTCTTCTCCGGTTACTTCCTCGGCCTCTACGCCGTGGCCTATCTCTTGGTCTTTTTTATCATCAAGGGGTTGTCCACTCGCTTCGATCTCGATGCCTTAAATCACCAACCCTCCCTCGTTGCCTTGACCTTCCTCTTTGTCAATGCCTTTGTCTATCTCTCAAGCCTGATGCTCTCCGCCGAGAGTTTAGTCCCCTGGCGGTGGGGGTCAATCCTGCAACGGGTATTGATCGTCGTCATCCTGGCGATCCCGGTCACCCGTTGGTTTGCCTCCATTTCGGAGTGGTTTGATCGGCGGAGAAAACAGAGCCCCATCTTTCGTCAGAAGAAGGGAAACTACTATAAGGCCAGGGGCTGATCCATGCGGCAGGTAATATCCAAGTCTGATCAGGTCAAGGAGGCGGAGCTCCTGGTCCTGAAGAAGAGGTTGCATTATGCCTCGATGACCATCGTGGCCTTTGTCGCTATTTTGGTGATCCGGCTCTGGTATCTGCAGATTTTGAACGGCAGTGAGTATTACAAGCTCTCCGAGAACAATCGGACCAGGATGCACTGGTTGAACGCCCCGCGCGGCATGATTGCCGATCGCCTGGGCCGGCCGTTGATTGCCAACCGGCCCTATTTCAATGTCACCCTGGCCCGTGAGGATGCCCCCAACCCGGCAGAGCTATTGAACCGGCTGGCTGCCATTTTGAAGGTGGATATCAACGAACTTTTGGACCGCATTCGCGAGAGTGAGGATTATCCCCGCTACGTCCCGATCCTGCTGAAAGAGGATATCGATTGGCAGACCTTGGTCGCCGTGGAAAACCACCTCTATGACCTGCCCGGGATCCGCATTGAGGTCCTGCCCTCCCGTGAATACCTGTACGAGAATCTGGCCTCCCATCTCTTCGGCTACCTCGGTCGCATCAATGAGAAGGAACTCGGTGAACAGGAGGGGGATTATCACCTCAATGATCAAATAGGGAAGCAGGGGCTGGAGCGTATCTACGAGCGCCAGTTGCGTGGTGAACCCGGGCGGCGTTATGTCGAGGTGGATGCCCAGGGTTTTGTCCAGCGAGAGGTCAGGGTGCAGCAACCGCTGCCGGGTTCCGATCTCAAATTGACCATTGATCGCGACTTGCAGGATACGGCGGAAGAGGCCCTGGACGGTAAGGCGGGGGCGGCGGTGGTCATGGAGGTGGCAACCGGCCGCATCTTGGCCATCGCCAGTTCCCCCCCCTTGCAGTTGACCCAGTTCGTGGGCGGGATCTCGGCCACGAACTGGAACGCGATGCAGAACGACGAGTTTAAGCCCTTTACCAACAAACCGATCCAGGGCCAATACCCGCCCGGTTCAACATATAAGATGGTGGTGGCCTTGGCCGGCTTGAGTGAAGGGGTGATCAACAATGACACCACCTTTTTTTGCAACGGGGCCATGAAGTTTAAGGGGCGGGATTACCACTGTTGGAAGAAGCATGGCCATGGGGCAGTCAGCCTGGAGCGGGCCTTGGCCGAGTCCTGTGACGTCTTTTTTTATTCCGTGGGCATGAAGGTTGGGGTCGATAAGCTGGCCCTCTACGCCAAGAGTCTCGGTCTGGGCGAACCCACAGGGGTGCTGTTGGAGCATGAGAAGGGTGGCGTGGTACCGAGTACGGAATGGAAGAAAAAACGGTATGGCCAGCCCTGGCATGAGGGGGAGACCATGTCGGTGTCCATCGGCCAGGGGTACGATCTGGCAACACCGTTACAGATCTGTGAGATGACCAGCACCTTGGTCAATGGCGGCACCCGTTACCGACCGCAGGTCATTGAGGCGATCATGGATGGGGAGGGGAAGGTGATCAAGTCCTTTGCACCGATTGTCGATGGTCATGCCTTGGGCAGTGAAAAGTCCTTGGCCTTGATCCGCGCCGGCATGGTGGCGGCAGTCAATACCCCACATGGCACCGCCAATGTGGCCAAGATGGACACGGTCCTGGTCGGCGCCAAGACCGGGACCGCCCAGATGGTCAAAATCGCGCAATATAAAAATCTCAAGGACGAGGATATCCCCTATAAGTACCGCGATCACGCCTGGTTTACCTGCTTTGCGCCGGCGGACAAGCCGGAGATCGCTATTACCGTCTTGGAGGAGCACGGCCTGCATGGGGCTACGGGGGCCGGGCCGGTGGTCAAAAAATTGCTGAAGGAGTACTTTAAGGACTTCCACCCGACCAAGGAGGACGCTGATGGGGCGCTTTGATCGGCGGCTGTTGCTGCATTTTGATTGGGTGCTGTTGGTGACCCTGTTGGCCGTGGTCGGGATGTCTTTGGCGAATCTGTACAGCGCCTCCTATGTCGGCTATTTCGGGACCCCGCCCTATGCCAAGCAGATTTACTACTATCTGGCCGGGGTCGGACTGATCCTGACCATCATCAGTTTTGATTATCGCCTGTTGCTCAAGGTCAATTATCCGCTCTATGGCGCCATCATCGTTTTGTTGATCGTCACCGAACTCTTTGGCAATACCACCGCCGGCTCCCAACGCTGGATCAACCTGGGGGTGATCAAGCTGCAGCCGTCGGAGTTGGCCAAGTTGTCCATGGTAATCACCCTGGCCAGTTACTACTACCGCAAGGATACCGGCAAGGGCTTTGGCCTTGGCGAGCTGCTGGCCCCCGGTCTCCTGCTCGGGTGCCCCTTTGTGCTGATCGTCCTGCAGCCGGATCTGGGCACGGCCCTGATGCTGGCCTTTGTCTTCGTCTCCATGACCCTCTTTGTAAAGTTGCGGATGGGGACGGTCATTCTCCTGCTGATGGTGATCATGGCCTTGGCCCCACTGGGATGGAACTATGGGCTCAAGCCCTATCAGCGCCAGCGCATCGAGACCCTGTTTAGTCCGGAAGAGGATCCCTTGGGGGCCGGCTACCATATCATGCAGTCCAAAATCGCGGTGGGCTCGGGCCAGACCTTTGGCAAAGGCTTTTTGGCCGGGACCCAGGTCCATCTGGATTTCTTGCCGGAGCGGCATACGGATTTTGCCTTTTCGGTCCTGGGGGAGGAGTGGGGGTTTGTCGGGACGGTGGCCTTCCTCAGTGTCTATTTCTTCATGGTCTTTCTGGGAGTGAATGTGGCGGCAGTGGCCCGGGACAAGTTCGGAGTGCTCTTGGCCTTTGGGGTGACCGCCCTCTTGTTCTGGCAGGCCATCGTCAACCTGGGCATGGTCTTGGGACTGCTGCCGGTGGTCGGCATGCCCTTGCCCCTGTTTAGCTACGGAGGGTCATCGCTGTTGACCAATCTGGCCGGGATCGGGATCTTGTTCAGTATCAGGATGCGGCGGTTCAGGGTGGGCAATAAGACGTGAGGGGGAGCACAGGAGGCTGTAAGGGTTGTTGGGCTAAAGGGCGGAAGGGAAGAGCGGAGGGACCATGGTCTCGCTAACCTTGCCACCCCTGTTCTCCAATCAGCGGCACAAAGCGGGCCTGTTCGACAGTAGTATGGAAAAGTTGTCCCTGTCTCTTGCTGATGACCATCAACTCTTGGCCTTGGCGGTTTCCCACCGGGAGCACCATGCGGCCGGGGTCGGCCAATTGGTCAAGCAGGGCTTGCGGGATTTCGGGGGCGGCGGCGGTGACGATGATCGCGTCAAAGGGGGCGTGGGCCTTCCACCCCAGGGTGCCGTCGTCGAACTTGCAGACGATGTTCAGGTAGTGGAGTTGATCAAAGGCGCGGCGGGCCTTGATCATCAGGGGCTTTAAGCGTTCGACGGTGTAGACCTTGGCGCACAAGGCGGACAGGACAGCGGTTTGATAGCCGCAGCCGGTACCGATCTCAAGCACCGTTGCCTCGGGGGTGAGCCCTAAACTTTGGGTCATCAGGGCTACGATATAGGGGAGGGAGATGGTCTGCCCCTCGCCAATCGGCAGGCAGTAATCACCATAGGCCTGACCACGGAGGGCATCCTCGACAAAGAGGTGCCGGGGGGTGGTCTCCATGGCCTTGAGCACCCCGGGGTCGGTGATGCCACGGGGGATCAGCTGCTCCCGGACCATCCGCCCCCGGGCGGTGCCATAGTTAGTCGGCATCAGGCTTGGGGCCGGTCTCGATATGGGACTCCTTGAACTCCGCCTCCGTGAACATCCGGTACTGACAGCTGTCCACCACAGCCTTTTTGAAGGCCACGATCATGACGTCATACTCCTCTGAACCGATCTTTTGGCCGATGTACGGGGTCTTACGCAAGAGGCTCTTGTTCTGTTGGTAGTAGGTCCACTCCTCGTCACCATTGGCCAGGGTCTGTTTCTTGTCCGGAGGGCCAAGATAGGCTTGAACCTCCTGCTTGGTGGATTGCTGGGGGGTGATCAGGCAGGCCTCGGAGGCCAGGTGGCGGACATACTCTTTTGAACCGCACCCGGCGCAGAGAGATAGGATAACAAGGAGAGCAAGCAGGGTGATTTTTCTGGAATGGGGCATCATGAGACCTCAACATGTCCTGGGTGAGAGCGGATCGACCCGGCCTAGTCCATAAGATTCGGCCGTGCAAACGTTTTAGCCTGATCCCGCTTATTTTGCAAGGGCCGACCTGGGCGGTGGAGATGGAATTTTTGATGGACTCGCAAAAAGTCGTGAAGAAGACCATCTGCCAATGTAATTTCACTGTGTTACTGGGCGTGCCAGCGGCGGTTGAGCGGTTTTTGCGAAACCGTCAATTTTCGCTTGGCAATAATTATGCTCTTGTTTTGGCCGTGCCCTGCTCTGATAACTTCTTGACGGCTTTGGGCCTCCTGACTTATGATACTGCAAGCCCTGTCGCCTGTTGCCGATAACTTTCTATCCATAAAAAGGAAGAACGATGCTTTGTCCAAAATGCGGATTTATTTCGTTTGACCACCTTGCTGACTGTGTGAAGTGCCATACTGACCTGTCCATGATCGCGGGGGAGTTGCATGGCACGGCAGCGGATGTGGCGGGGCTATTTTTTTTGAGCGCTCTGGTCAAGGATAGTGCCTCTGGCACGGAAGGACCAGCGGTAGCGGCAGAGGGCGCCACGCGCGATGACGAGGGCCTTGCCCAGGGAGAGATTGAGATTGCCGGCGATGATACCTTGACCATTGAAGCGGAAGACCTCGGTCCCCTGGAGGAGGCCGAGGAGGTCGCTGCCGAGGAGCCCCCGCTGGTGGAGTTTGATTTTTTTGAGACGATGAACCATGAAGGCGCGGAGGGCGGACTTTCCTTGGGCGAGGAGGTGGCGACCGCGGCGAGACCGGTTGAGGTGGTTTCCTCCGAGGAGCTGCCGGCCATGCCCGAAGTCGAGCCAGCCTTGCTCACCATTGACGACGAGGAGATGGCCGAACTAGCCCCCCCCATGGCCGCTGACGCTGATGACGTTGAGGATGCCCTGCCCGCCACGTTGGAGATCGACAGTCAGACCCTGGATCTGGACGCCGGAGATCAGGAGGGTTTGTTGGCCATGGACTCTGCCGAGGAGGAGAGTCAGTCAGGGCAGCTGACCATTGATCTGGACTCGATCGATCTCTCCGACCTAGTCCATGGGGGTAAGGGGGGGGGCGCCGACCAGGCCGATGCGGATATGACCGATGGGGGCGGGCTTAATCCTGATGACACCATGGATCTCTCGCTCTTTACCGGGGAAGGTTTTGCACCTCTGGCTGCCGACGCGGTTCGCCCTGTCGTTGAGGGGGAACTTAATCCGGTTGATTTGTCGTTGATGGATGACGCCTTGGTGGAACTTACGGTCGAACCGAGCCGGAAAGAAGAGGCCGTTTCTGCGTCGGGGGCCGCGGATATCCTTGAGTTGAGCATGGAAGAGAGTGACAAGTAGAGGGCGGTTTCTCGCCGACAGGAGCGTCCGTATTGCCTCAATAGAAAAAGTAACCGAAGGGATCAGATCCGTTGCCTCACA
>OBOI01000096.1_pt1 | contig 33995 bp, 28 predicted proteins | sample 1670151 | NCBI WGS metagenome assembly OBOI01 (sample SAMEA104232303, study PRJEB22302) | sediment metagenome | biome: forest; feature: aquifer; material: sediment | place: USA | collected 2011-08-07 | depth 0.01 m | reverse complement strand
GGCTGCGCCGGCCGGCATCGGCCCGGCCGCACGCAAGGCGCTGGCGGAGAAGGGCATCGCTGCCGCCTTCGTCCAGGGCAGCGGCCCCGGCGGTCGCGTGACCAAGGCTGACGTGCTGGGTACGACGCCGCCCGTTGCAGCCGTGGCCCCGACGACGACGGTGCCGTCAGCCAAGCCGGCTGCCGTTGCGCCGCTTAAGTCGGCTCCTGCGCCAGCAGCCCCGGCAGCGCGACCGACGCTGCCCGACCCCGTCATGGTCAGCGCCGACGCCATCGTCGCCGAGCGTACCGAGCAGCGCGTGCCCATGAGCCGCCTGCGCGCCCGCGTGGCCGAGCGTCTGGTGCAGTCGCAATCGACCAACGCCATCCTCACCACCTTCAACGAGGTGAACATGGCGCCGGTGATGGAACTGCGCAAGAAATACCTGGAGCGCTTCGAGAAGGAGCACGGCGTGCGCCTGGGCTTCATGTCCTTCTTCGTCAAGGCGGCGGTGCATGCGCTGAAGAAGTACCCGGTGCTGAACTCCTCGGTGGACGGCAACGACATCGTCTATCACGGCTACTTCGACATCGGTATTGCCGTCGGCAGTCCGCGCGGTCTGGTGGTGCCTATCCTGCGCGACGCCGACCGCATGAGTCTGGCCCAGATCGAGAAGAAGATCGCCGAGTTCGGTGCCAAGGCCAAGGAGGGCAAGCTGACTCTGGAGGAACTCACCGGCGGCACCTTCTCGATTTCCAACGGCGGGGTTTTCGGCTCCATGCTGTCTACACCGATCATCAATCCACCCCAATCGGCTATCCTTGGCATCCACGCGACCAAGGACCGGCCGGTGGTCGAAAACGGCCAGATCGTCATCCGCCCGATCAACTACCTCGCCATGTCTTACGACCACCGCATCATCGATGGCCGCGAGGCGGTGCTGGGGCTGGTGACGATGAAGGAAGTGCTGGAAGATCCGGCGCGATTGTTGTTGGATCTGTAAATCGTTCACCACGGCGAACACGGCGACACGGCGCTTTCAATCGATTCTTCGCCGGGTCGCCGTGTCCGCCGTGGTTAGTTAAAGGGGTTGGTAATGGCGAACAAGCAATTCGATGTGGTGGTGATCGGCGGCGGCCCCGGCGGCTATGTCGCGGCGATACGTGCGGCGCAACTGGGCTTTGCCACGGCCTGCGTCGAGTCGGAATCGTATGCCGATCCTCAGGGCGAGGTACGCCTCGGCGGTACCTGTCTCAATGTCGGCTGCATTCCGTCCAAGGCCCTGCTGCGATCCTCCGAACTGTTCGACGAGGCCGGCCACGCCTTCGTCATGCACGGCATTTCGGTCGCCGACGTGAAAATGGACGTCGGTACCATGGTGCGACGCAAGGACAACATCGTCACCCAACTCACCGGCGGCATCAAAAGCCTGTTCAAGAAGAACAAGGTGGCTTTGCTGGCGGGCCGCGGCAGCTTCGCCGGGCGCGAAAACGAAATGTGGCAGGTGCTGGTGGAAGGCAAGGATGGCAAACAGGTGGTCTCGGCCCGCCATGTCATCGTCGCCACCGGTTCGCGGCCGCGCCATCTCGACGGTGTTCCGGTCGACAACCGCATCGTTTGCGACAATGTCGGCGCACTGGCCTTCGATTCCGTGCCCAAGCGCCTTGGCGTTATCGGCGCCGGCGTCATCGGCCTCGAACTCGGCTCGGTGTGGAAGCGTCTCGGCGCCGACGTCACCCTGCTCGAAGTGCTGCCGGATTTCCTCGCCGCTGCCGACCCCGCGGTGACCAAGGAAGCCTGGAAGGTCTTCACCCGCAAGCAGGGGCTCAAGATCAATCTCGGCGTCAGGATCAACGCCGTCAAAGTCGGCGCGAACGGCGTCAGCGTCGACTACGACATGGGCGACGGCAGCTTCACGCTTGAATGCGACCGCCTCGTCGTTTCGGTCGGACGCATCCCCAATACCGAAGGCCTGGGTTGCGACAACATCGGTCTCAAGCTCGACAGCCGCGGCCGCATTGAGGCGGACGAGCACTGCCGCACCAATCTCGAAAACATCTGGGCGGTCGGTGACGTCATCCGCGGCCCCATGCTCGCGCACAAGGGCATGGAGGAGGGCGTGATGGTGGCGGAGTTGATCGCCGGCCAGGCCGGGCACGTCAACTACGACACCATTCCCTACGTCATTTATACGCATCCCGAAATCGCCTGGGTCGGCAAAACCGAGATCCAGCTCAAGAACGAGGGCGCCGATTATCGCGTCGGTCAGATTCCCTTCGCCGCCAACGGCCGCGCGCTGGGCCAGGGCGACACCACCGGCTTCGTCAAGATGCTGGCCTGCGCCAAGACCGACCGCGTGCTGGGCGTGCATGTGATCGGCGTCAATGCCTCGGAGCTGATTGCCGAAGCCGTGGTGGCGATGGAGTTCGGCGCCTCGGCGGAAGACATCGCCCGCAGTTGCCATGCGCATCCGTCGCTCTCCGAGGTGATGCACGAGGCGGCACTGGCGGTGGAAAAACGGGCCTTGCATTTTTGACAATGGCGTTCACCACGGCGGGCACGGCGACACGGCGAGAATCGGCAGCTTGGACGGAAGCACTCGTTGGGCGGGATATTCCCGGTGTCGACAAAATGCTTTTCGCCGTGTCGCCGTGCCCGCCGTGGTTAATCTGAGGTTTCCAGGATGCCCGCACCGCACGCCATCCTGAACGTCCCCGCGGACGGCATGATCCGCGCCTTCAATCAGGCGCTGGAAGATCGCGGCATCGTCGCCGATCCGGCCCAGCTCATGGCGACGATGCGGCTGCAAAAATTCTACGACGATCTGCTGGCATTCAAGGCGGCGCGCCGCACTGCGCTGCGGAAGCTGCTGGTGCATCCCGAACTGCCCAAGGGCGTCTGGTTCTGGGGCGGCGTCGGGCGCGGCAAGAGCTTTCTCATGGACTGCTTTTTCGCTGCAGTGCCCTACCAGCGCAAGCGCCGTGTGCATTTCCATGCCTTCATGCGCGAGATCCACGAACGCCTGTTGGCGCACAAGCATGAGGCCGACCCGCTGACCCGGATCGCCGAGCAGGTGGCCAAGGAAACGCGCTTGATGTGCTTCGACGAATTCCACGTTTCGGACATCGCCGACGCCATGATTCTCGGCCGCCTGATGCAGGCGCTGTTCGACGCCGGCGTACTGTTCTGCATCACGTCCAACTACGCACCGGACGGCCTCTATCCGAACGGCTTGCAGCGCGAGCGACTGGAGCCAACCATCGCTCTGCTCAACGACAAGCTCGACGTTATCAAGATCGACGCCGGCATCGACTACCGCCTGGGGGCGCTGGAGGAAACCGGCATCTACCTGGTGCCGGCGGGTGAGCCTGCCGACGCGCAACTGAAGAAGACCTTCGCCCAGGTGGTCCACGGTATCGGGCATACGCGTCCGATCCGGGTATCCGGTCGCGATGTGCCCGTGCTGCATCGCGCTCCTGGCGTGGCCTGGTTCGATTTCAGTACGCTCTGCGGCGGCCCGCGCTCGCAGAACGACTATCTGGAGCTGGCGCACGGTTTCCATACCGTGTTCCTGTCCAACGTGCCGCAGATGGGGCCGGAGATGGCCTCCGAGGCGCGGCGTTTCACCTGGCTGGTGGATGTCTTCTACGACCACCGCGTCAAGCTGGTGATGTCGGCCGCCAGCGCAGCCGAGGCGCTATACACCGAGGGCACGCAGGCCGGGGAATTCCAGCGCACGGTGTCGCGGCTGATAGAAATGCGTTCCCACGAATATCTTGTCAGCGGCCATCGCCGCTACGAGACGCACATAGCCCGGAACGGCGGTACCGCCGTTCCGGAAGCGTCCACCTCGTAACCAACGTGCGACTTGTCGTGATGGACTGCGATCCAGTCCTGATGCGGTAATGCCGGCTCAGCGGGCGCAGTAGCGGCTGACCAGTTCTTCCGCCGGCAACGGTGTGGCGAACAGGTAGCCCTGTCCCACATGGCAGCCGATGTCGCGCAAGACACGGAGTTGTTCCTCGGTCTCTATGCCTTCCGCCACCACCGTGAATCCCAGCGTTTGCGCCATGGCCAGAATGGTCTGGGCGATGGCGCGGTCGTCGAGGTTCTGGCCGATGTCGGCGACGAATGACTTGTCGATCTTGAGTTCGTCGAGCGGGAAGCGACGCAAGTAGGCAAGCGAGGAATAGCCGGTGCCGAAGTCGTCGATGCTGAGCAGAACGCCCAGCGTTTTCAGTTCGCGCAGCATCTGCTGGACGCGGTCGGCGTTTTCCACCAATGCGCTCTCGGTCAGTTCCAGGACGATGCGCGTGGCATCGAGGCGGTAGTGGCTGAGCAGGCGGCGCATCAGCACCGGCATGTTGGTGCGGCGCAGTTGATCGGGCGAAACGTTGATCGACATGCGCGGCACGGTATGGCCCTGTGCGATCCATGAGGCCATTTGCCGGCAGGCGGTGGAAGCGACCCATTCGCCGATCAAGTCGATCAGGCCGTTTTTCTCCGCCAGAGGAATGAACTTCATCGGCGGAATTAAACCGTCCTCCGGATGTTGCCAGCGCACCAGCGCTTCGACGCCGATCAGGCGGCCGCTGACGATGTCGATCTGCGGCTGGTAGAGCAGGAAGAGCTGGTTCTTCTCGACGGCGTCGCGCAGGCCGGTTTCTATCCTGAGACGTTCGTCGGCGGCGTGTTTCAGTTCGTCGGTAAAGAAATGATGGGTGCTCTTGCCGCCGTCCTTGGCCTGATACATGGCGCTGTCGGCGTTCTTGAGCAGGGTTTCGGCATCGTGGCCATCGTTGGGGTAAAGGCAGATGCCTATGCTGGCGCTGGGATAGACGCTCTGGCGACCGATCAGGTGCGGTCGCTGCATGGCTTCGGCGATACGCCGCGCCGTCATTTCGGCGTCTTCGACCGAGGCGTTTTCGAGCAGCAGGGCGAATTCGTCGCCGCCGAAGCGGGCCACGGTGTCCGAACCCCGCACGCATTCGCGCATGCGCCGGGCGATTTCGATCAAGAGATCGTCGCCGGCGGCGTGCCCCATCGAATCGTTGACCACCTTGAAATTGTCGAGGTCGATGAACAGCACGGAGAAGGTGGCTTCGGTGCGCGCGGTGCGCGCCACGGCCTGACGCACGCGGTCGAGGAACAGGGCGCGGTTGGGCAGGCTGGTGAGTTCGTCGTGAGTGGCGAGGAATTCGACCCGGCGTTGCGATTCCTTGACGATGGTGATGTCGCTGAAAATGCCGACGTAATTGACGACTTTGCCTTCGGTGTCCTTCACCGAGTTGATGGTCAGCCACTCAGGGTAGATTTCGCCGTTCTTGCGCCGGTTCCAGACTTCGCCCTGCCACCAGCCCTGGTTTTGCAGGCGCGACCACATGTCGAGGTAGAAGTCCTTGTTGTGCTTGCCCGATGCCAGCAGCGTCGGCGTCTGGCCGATGACTTCCTCGGCGCTATAGCCGGTCACCTGGGAAAAGGCCTCATTGACCGTAAGGATGGTCTGTTTCGCATCGGTGACGACGATGCCTTCGCCGGCACGGTCGAACACGCGGGCAGCGAGCCGCAACTGGTCCTGGGCGTGCTTGTGGTCGGTGATGTTGATCGATTGCGTGCAGATGCTGTAGACGACGCCGTCCTCGGTCAGCAGCGGAAAGCGGATCGATTGGAGAAAACGGTCGTTCTGCGACGGGAAGACCAGGTGATCCTCGAACTCCAGCGCCTTGCGTTGCCGCACCACGTCGAGCTCCTTGGTGCGGAAGTCGTCGGCCATCTTGCGCGGCATCACCTTGGCGTCGGTTTTGCCGATGACCTTGTCGGCATTGACGTCGAAGAAGGTCTCGAACTGGCGGTTGACGAATTCGTAGCGTCCCGCCAGATCCTTGAGCGTGATGAGCGAGGTTGAGTTGTTCATGATCGCCAGCAGCATTTCGCGGTTCTTGCGCACTTCGCGCTCGGCCGCCAGGCGTTCGGTGTGATCGAGCATGACGACGATGGCGCCGCGGCTGCCGCGCGCTTTGGTATCGTAGGGCGAGACGTGGATCAGGTAATGGCGCTCGCTGGAAAATATCGGTGCCTCCACCGGCCGGTTGGCTTCGATGGCCTGGCGCACGATAGGCACGAAATCCTGCATGCCGGGCGGCAGCCGCAGCATCGCCAGCGGTTGCTTGATGGAGGCGGCGGAAAGCGAGAACAGCGCAGCGGCCGGACTGTTGAAGCGCGACAGGCCGAGATTCTCGTTGCACACCAGGATAGGAAAACCGACGCTGTTCTGAATGTTTTCGAGATCGTTGAGCGTGTCGGCAAGTTCGCCGGTGCGTACCTGCAATTCCTCGTTGACCGTGGTCAGTTCTTCGTTGGTGGATTGCAGTTCCTCGTTGGAGGCTTCCAGTTCCTCGTTCGACGACTGCAGTTCCTCGTTCGCGGCCACCACCTCCTCGTTGAGGGCCTGCATTTCCTCGTTGGAGGTTTCGAGTTCCTCGATAACCGTTTGCAGCCGCTCGCGCGTGGAAATGAGCTCGTCTTCAAGTTCGCGGACGTTGCGGCCATCCTCGGCGACGGGCCGGGCATCGCCGTCGACTGTGACCGGCTCGGTCGGCGGTAGCGGTTCGAAACAAACCAGGAAGAACGGGCTGGCGGCGACACCGCGCTCGACCGGATGTACGACGAGACGGATATCGCGCTGACCATCCATCGTCTTGAAGCTGTGGCGCCGACCCATGGCGGATTCCTGCTTCTTCTCTGCCTGATGCTGTAGCAGCTGTAGGTCGGCGCGCATTTCGCGCCGCAACAGGTGTTGCAGGTTGAAGTTTGGCTTGCCGGCCAGCACGGCCAGGTACTGGCTGACATCGCCGTGCATTTGCAGGATATCGAAGCTGCTGTTGATGAGTACCGATGCCGGTACATAGTGCTGCACCGCGGCGTCCAGCAGGCGGCGTTCGGCATCCGGTGCTGTCGCTGTCGTCGAGGTGCGATCGGTGCTGTCTGGCAAACGAAACGAGGGCACCGTCAGGCGCGATTCGCCGATGCGGCGGCGATAGATGCGCGCCGGCTTGTCGATGACTTCGTAGAGCGATTCCTGCTGAAAGATACCTTCTGATTTACCGAGGAACAGAATGCCCCCCGGGTTGAGTCCGTAATGAAAGGTCGCCAGCACCTTGGCTTGCGATTCATTCTGAAAATAGATCAGCAGGTTGCGGCAACTCACGAGGTCGAGGCGCAGGAAGGGCGGATCCTGGATGATGTCCTGCCGCGCCACCACGACCATGTCGCGCAGGTGGCGCGCGACTTCGAGGCGGTTGCCGATTTTCTGGAAATAGCGCACCACCAGTTCGGGTTCGAGATCGGCGAGCGCGGTCTCTGCGTATGAGCCCTTGCGGGCGACGGTCAGTGCATTGAGGTCGATGTCGGTAGCGAAAATCTGGATGCGGAACTGCGCCACATTGGGGCCCAGCGCTTCGGCAATAAGGATGGCAATCGTGTAGGCCTCTTCGCCTGTCGCGCAACCGGGTACCCAGACGCGGATTTCGTCGCCGGGCTGCTTGGTTTGCAGCATGCTGCGCACGAGAATGCGAAGTGCACTGAACGAATCGGGATCGCGGAAGAAGGCGGTAACCGAGATCAGGATATCCTTGCCCAGGTGTTCAAGTTCTTCCGGATTGGCATCGACCAGCGTCAGGTAATCGTCGAAGCTGGTGACGTGCTTGGCCGCCATGCGCCGCTCGATGCGCCGCCACAGCGTACCCTCCTTGTAGCCGGAAAAATCGATGCGCGTCTGCTGCTTGACCTTGAGCAACAATTTCTTCAACGCCGTGGCCGCCACCGGCGGCTTGGTGGTGACTGTGACGGTACCGTGGGAGCGGGCAATGATGGCGATTTCGGCGGCTATTTCCGCGGGCGGCAGCACCCAATCGACGCAACCGGTATCGATGGCCGATTGCGGCATGCCGGTGTACTTGGCACTCTGCGGATCCTGGGCGAAGGTATAGCCGCCCCCCGCCTTGACATCGCGCAGACCGGCGGCACCGTCGCTGCCGGTGCCGGAAAGGATTACGCCGATGGCATCTTCGATCTTTTCCGCCGCCAGCGAAGTCAGAAAGACGTTGACCGATGGCCGCGGCATGGCCTCCCGCGGGCCTTCGATGAGGACGAAGCAGCCGTCCTTGATAATCACGTTGCGGCTGGCCGGAGCGACGTAGATCGTGTCCGGCTCGGGCTGGACACCGTGCTCGACTTCCATGACCGCCATCGCCGTCTCACGCCCCAGCAACTGCACCATCATGCTGCGGTGGGTGGGGGAAAGATGCTGAAGCACGACGTAGGAAATGCCCAGGTCGATGGGCAGCGCCGCGATCAGGGTGGAAAGCGCTTCGAGGCCGCCAGCCGAAGCGCCGATGCCGACCAGGTAGGGTCGCAAGGGGGCGACGGCCACTGCCGGGATGGCGCCATCGGCCTGCGCAACGGCAGGAGTAAGCGATTCTGTCGCGCGGCGCCGCGAGGTTTTGGGTTTTGTCGTGCCTGCGACGTTTTTCTTCGTGGTCATCCGGCCTCTCCATCGGGGTCAGCGATTATTGGGCAAGGGCGCCTCCGCTGACCGGAGCACTATAGCGCAGAACTTTGCGCCAGGACCGACCGATTGCCAGTCGTATCAGCCTTTGGCGAACGAAGGGGTGTCGCCGTTCGATGTCGTTTCATGGAATCAGCACCGCCGCGCCCTGAAGCCTGCCTTCGCGCAAAGCGAGCAAGGCTTCGTTGGCCTGTGTCAGCGGGAAGCGCGTCACCTCCGTCTGAATGCGCAGCGTCGCCGCCAGCGCGAAAAATTCCTCGCCGTCGCGGCGCGTGAGATTGGCGACCGACTGCACGCTGCGTTCGCCCCAGAGAATGGCGTAGGGGAAGGCGGGAATGTCGCTCATGTGGATGCCGGCGCAGACCACCTTGCCGCCTTTCCTTACCGCACGCAGCGCAGCCGGCACCAGGGCGCCGACCGGCGCGAAGATCAGCGCCGCGTCCAGCGCCAGAGGCGGCGGCGATTCCGAATCGCCGGCCCAGCATGCGCCTAGCGAGCGGGCGAAGGTCTGGCTTGCCGCATCGCCGCGCCGCGTGAAGGCAAAGACTTCGCGTCCCTGCTGCACGGCGACCTGGCAGACGATGTGGGCCGCGGCGCCGAAGCCGTAGATGCCCAGCCGGCGGGCGTCGCCGGCCATGGCCAGGGCGCGGTAGCCGATCAGGCCGGCGCACAGCAGGGGCGCGAGTTCGGCGGCGTCCGCGTCTTGCGCCAGCGGGAAGCAATAACGTGCATCGGCGACGCAATGCGAGGCGTAGCCGCCGTCGATCTGGTAGCCGGTGAAACGGGCGGCGTCGCACAGGTTTTCGCGTCCGGTGCGGCAGTGTTCGCACTGTCCGCAGGTCCAGGCCAGCCAGGGCACGCCGACGCGCTGCCCGGCGCGCAGGTTCGCCACGCCGTCGCCGCAGGCCGTGACGCGGCCAACGATCTCGTGGCCGGGAACGATGGGATAGCGGATGTCCGGCAGCTCGCCGTCCAGCACATGCAGGTCGGTGCGGCAGACGCCGCAGGCTTCGACGGCGATCAGGACTTGTCCTTGTCCCGGCTGCGGCATTGGCAGTTCCGCACGGCGCAGCGGCTCGCCTGGAGCCGCCAGTTGCATGGCGTGGCAGGTCGAATTCATCGCGCCATCTTATGTGATCGGCCAGCAAAAAAGTCGACGCGGCGCGAGTGGACTATTTCACGAAAGCTTCGTTTAGAATCGGCTGCGACATTACGGGGGAGAGAACATGCTTCAAGTCGGTCAACCCGCACCGGATTTCGTTTTGCCGGATGCGGATATGGAACTCTTCGATTTCGCTTCTCTGCGCGGCAAGCATCACGCGGTGCTGTTCTTCTATCCCAAGGACGGCACGCCCTACTGCACGCAGGAAGCCATCGAGTTTTCGGACCACGAGGAGGAATTTCAGCGCATCGGCGCCGTGATCCTCGGTATCTCGCGCGACGACTGTCTCGCCCACGCAGAATTCGCGGACAAGCACGGCATCTCGGTGCGGCTCTTGTCCGACATCGACGGCAAGGTCGGACACCAGTACGGCGTCTACCACTACCGCGAACACGACGGTCACAAAAAGCTGCACGTCGTGCGTTCGACCTTCGTCATCGACAAACAAGGCATCGTTCGCCACGCGCTCTACGACGTGAGCCCCAAGGGTCACGCCGCGGAGATATTCCAGATCGTCAAGGGACTCAATCACTCATGCAAATCGGCAAAGACTCCGTCGTAACCCTCAACTACCGTGTCTCCGACACCGACGGCAACCTGATCGACGAAGGCGTCGAGCCCATTGTTTATATCCACGGCGGTTACGACGGCATCTTCCCCAAGATCGAAGAGCTGCTACAAGGCAAAGGTCTGGGCGAGTCGCTCGACGTCAGGCTGGAGCCCGAAGAGGCTTTCGGCGACTACGATGCGGAGCTTGTCATGATCGAATCGCGCAACCTGTTTCCCGACAACATCGAGGTCGGCATGCAGTTCGAGCGTTCGTCTGAAGCCGGCGAGGACGACGAGCTTTACACCATCACCGACATTGCCGAAGACAAGGTGGTGGTCGACGGCAATCATCCGCTCGCGGGCATGGCGCTGATGTTTTCATGCACCGTCGCCGACGTGCGCGCCGCCAGCGCCGAGGAGATTGCGCACGGCCATGTGCATGCGCCGGGCGGGCATCAGCATCACTGATTCTGCGTAGCTGCGGCCGGACGGCGTCCGGTCGCCAAGCCGCCGCCTCCTATCTGCCGAAGAAGCCGACGGCGACCAGAACCAGCAAGCTCAGGCCGACGCCGATCAGCATCAAGCCCAGTATCTTCGAGCCCAGCGTCATCGGCCGCGACGGCGCTTCGACAAGGTGCTGCTCCAACTCGCCCGAGTCCACCATGCGCTGATAGTGGGCCGGATGGTCGTGGCGGAACTCGCGCAGCGACTGCGTGCCGGTGAACATGACGATGTCGGGCGGCGGCAGCTTGTCGGGGCGGAAGTGGTTGTTGAAGAAATGCACCGTGAAGAGGAACACCGCCGCGAGGAAGGCTTCTTCGCCGTGAATCAGCGTGCCGACGTTGAACACCCAGCCCGGCAGATACTGCGCCGTGACGTGCGGCAAGGCCAGCATCAGTCCGCTCCAGCCGATGATATTCACGCCCCAGAACACCGCCCAGTAGTCGAACTTCTCGTAGTAGGCCCAGCGCTCGAACATCGGGCGCGGCCCCTTGCCGAGGAACCACTTGAACATGCCGATGCAGTCGGCCAGATCCTTCCAGTTCGGGATCAGGGAATCCGGCCCGAACCAGCGGAAGGTCTTGCTGCGCAGCAGCTTCTGCATCACATAGACGAAGTGGATGACGAAGATGCCGACGAACAAGGCTGCCGCAACGCGATGAATCAGCCCGAGCATCTTCGGCCCGCCCACCGCCTTGGCCACCAGCGGCGCCCAACTGCTTTCCGCGTAGAGCGCGCTGGTACCGGTCAGCACCAGAGTCATGGTGATAAGCGCGAAGGCCAGGTGAGCGATCCGCCAGCCCCAGTGGAAGCGCCGGAAGTACTGCGTCTGTTCGTCGAGTTGCAGCCCCTTGGTGTCGATGCGGGCGTGCGGCTTGCCGGCCTTGCGATCCTGCCACTCGCGGTAGTACCAGAGCCCGGAATGCGCCCAGAAGAAGGCGAAGACGAAGATTAGCAGCCCGACCATGAACTTCTCGGCGATCCACATCTGCGGATACTTCTTGAAGTCGTTGCCGTGGGCGTGGGGGCCGAAGGAGAGGAAGCCGGCAGTGGCGTCGTGCATGCCCGGCTTCTCGTCGCTGTGGCAGGTCTGGCAGGTCTTAAGACGGTTCTTCGGGTGTATCTTGGATTTCGGGTGATCGACCGGAAGAATGCGGTGGCTGTCGTGGCAGTCGGCGCACTTGGCGGTGTAGGCGAAGCCGAGCCGGTTGACCTGGCCGTGGTAGGTGTCGCTGTAGCTCGCCAGTTCGGCCTCGTGACAACTGCCGCAGGTATTGACGTTGGCGAGCTTGAAGGCATCGGACGAGGTGTTGGTGACGCTGTGGGCGCTGTGGCAGTCGGTGCACACGGCGGCCTTGATGTTGCCCTTGTCCAGCACTTCCTCGCCGTGTATCGATGCGGCATAGGCCTTGAGGCGGTCGTCGTGACAGTTCTTGCCGCAGGTGTTGGGAATCTCCTTGTGCCAGGCGGTGCGCCGTGTCGTGCCCTTGAGCGGGACGTTGAAGTCGTGGCTGCCGTGGCAGTCCTCGCAAGTGGCCTTGGCTTTCTCGGGCTGGTCATTGTCCGGCTGGGCGTGGGACGACTTCTTGTAGGCCTCGATGTTCTGTACCACCAGGCCGACGCGCTCCTTCTCGGCGGTGAGCTTCTGTTGCTTGACCGTTTCCCACAGCGCCAGGTGGCAGGCAATGCAATCGGGCTTCTTCGCCGCCGCATCGATCTTGTGCCTGGCCTGACTGTCGGTGATTTCCTTGTGGCAGTCGAGGCACTGCATCTCGCCATGGATGCCCTTGCCGAACTTGTGCGCATCGACGGGCGTCAGTGCCCGCTTCTCGCCGTCTTTCCCCGCTACCTGAATCTTGTTTTTGGCGGCTTCGTGGCAAGTCAGGCAGGACGCGTTGTCGAGCCCGACGACGGGCGCCGCCGCGGCGGCGCCCGTCGCTAGCAGGAAGGCGAGGGTGGCTAGCAGCTTGTTCGGCATGGCGACGCTTTCAGTGGGAAAGCATCCACTTGGCAAGGTTCAACTGCGCTTTGACGTCCTTGGTGTCGATGATCTTGTGATCTTCCTCGGTGCCGTCGCTGAGCTTCACCTTGCCGCCCTTGGTCATATGCTTGATGGCCTCCTTCTCGTCGAGCTTCTTCTCCTTGTACTTGGCGGCGATTTTCTTCAGGGTCGGGCCTTTTTTCGTCTTCGTGGCGTGGTGGCACTTGTGGCAGTCGTTTTCCTCGAACAGGGTTTGCGCGGCGTCGGCATCCACCTGGGCGGCGGCGGGCAAGGCAAAGCCGAGGCCGGCAACGGCGATCAGCGCGATCAGGGGGCGGGCGAAATTTTTCGGCGACATTTTATGTTCTCCAAGCGGTGAGTCGATAAATCGTGGCGGCCAACGCGCTCCCGGCCGCGCGGGCGGCCGGGAGACGGGAATCAGGGCAGCTTGACCGCGGTGATGTCGGCCTTGGCCCCGAGGCCCAGCGTTCGGACGTAGGACACATAGTGGCCGCGCGTCGTCACGTTGTCGTCATGCACGGCAAAGCCGACGTTGTAGACGCCGCCTTCCTTGAGCGTCTTGTCGTCCTTGTTGGTCAGGCCGAGGGGACGAATCATGACCACGGTCTGTACGCCGTTTTGCCACTGGCTGATGCCCTTGTTGTCGGCGGCGGAACCAGCGGCATCGGCGGCGCTCAGGACGTACTGCGGCAGGATGTCGCCTTCCTTCCAGCCGGCGGCGGGATCGAAGGGCACGGCGTTCGCGCCCTTGATGAGAAAGGTTTCCTTCTTGCTGCCGAAATCTTCGGCGGCAAGCGCCTTGGCGCCGAACTTGGCGGCGTCGTACATGTACTTGGGCTGGTGCGTGTCCTTGTCCATGTTGGAGGCGAAGTGGTTCTTGCCGGCATCGAAGTTCCGCCATTCGAGCACATAGCCGTCGTCGACCGCGCCGAGCGTCGCCGTGCGGTGGGCGCGCCATTGGATCAGGTCGAGGAATTCGCCGCTGGCCTTGAGTTTCTCGATTTCCTCGACCGACTTGCCGGTCTTCCAGTCGGAAGGATCGGTGCGGCTGGCGGGAACGTACTTGCGTACGTCGGCTTTCTTGAAGGCCGTCAGCATGGGGTTGGCGGCAACCTCTTCCTTGGTGAAGAGCTTGGGCATGTCGCGCTCGCCGTCGTGGCAGGTCAGCCAGCAGCCCTGATTGGCGAAGCCGGGCACCTTGCCGTCGTCGAGCAGGACGGACATGCGGTTCTCATAGACGGGAGGGGTCTTGCCGGCCACGGCGTTGGGGTGGAGGCGCGGTGCGCCATAAGGCTTCCATTCCTTGCCGTCGAAACGGTAGCCCGGGTAGTCGTTGCCGGGATGGCTCTTGTTGTTGGTCTTCCACTCGAAGCGCAGGTAGGCGTTCTTGTCGTCGTAGGCGGCCTGTACGTTCAGTTCGAGGGAGCTTGGCTTGCCGGCCACGGCCTTGACCAGAGGTTCGAGCGGATGGTCGCCCTTGAGAATCTTCCTGCCCTGGATCTGTTCCTCCTTGGAACTGTCGTGACAGGACACACAGGCATCGCCGCGTGCCGTTTCCTTCGCTGCGCCCTTGTGGGCGTCGCTGCGTAGCCATTCGTAGGATGACTGGCCGGGATAGAACAGAGTCAGCTTGTTCGCGGAAATCTTGCTCCAGTCGATGGTGGCCGGATCGGCCGCCATGGCGGAACTTGCGGCAAACAGGGAAAAGCCGAGTAGCAAAGCGCGGTTGTCCATTTGAGTCACCTTTATGCGGTTATCACCTGAACGAAACAACGCAATCCTTGTGCCAAGGGCGAATCGTGCTTTCAGCCTGGATTTTGGGCTTGTCGGACACCACCCTACCGCGATGGACTGTCGCTCAATTGCGACAGATGTCACTTATTGGTGACGATTCCCCAGCGTTTCATGCGCACGTAAAGATTCTGCCGTGGGATGCCGGAAAGTCGCGCGGCTTCCGAAATGTTGCCGCCTGCGGCATCGAGCAGCCGGCGCAGATACTCACGTTCGAACTCGGCACGGGCATCCTGATAACTCCCGGCCGGCGCCGGCGCGGCGACATCCGTGGAAGCCGTCTGCTCCGCAAGCTCGCTGGCTGGAAACAGATGCATGCTGTCGATGGGGCCGCCCGCATGCAGTGCCACCGCTCGTTCGATGCAGTGCTGAAGTTGGCGCACGTTGCCTTCCCAACTGCCGTTCTCCAGCGCCTGGACGGCCGCGGGCGTGAACGGCCCGCAGGCTTTGCCGAACTTGACGTTGTAGCGATCAAGAAAATGGGTGGCGAGCGGCACGATATCGCCCTCGCGCTCGCGCAATGGTGGCATGCGCACCGACACCACGGCGATGCGATAGTAAAGATCCTCGCGGAACCGCCCGGCCTTGACCTCGGCGAGCAGCGGCCGGTTGGTCGCGCAGATCAGGCGAAAATCCGCCGTGCGCGGCTGGGTGCTGCCGATGCGCATGTAGTTGTAGTCCTGGAGCACGCGCAGCAGGCTGCTTTGCAGCTTGGGGCTCATGTCGGCGATCTCGTCGAGGAACAGGTTGCCGCCATGCGCCTTTTCGAAATAGCCGGCGGTGGCCTGGTTTGCCCCGGTAAAGGCGCCCTTCTCGTAGCCGAACAGCAGGCTTTCAAGCAGGGTTTCCGGCAGACCGCCGCAGTTAACTTCGAGAAAGGGCTTGTCAGCGCGTGCGCTCAAGGCATGGATCAGCTTGGCGGCGAGGTCCTTGCCGGTGCCGCTCTCGCCCTCCAGCAGCACGGTGGTGTCGAGGCCGGCCACCTGGCGAATCTGGCCGAGTGCGCGCTCCACGGCCGGGGACTGGCCGATGATGGCGGGCATGTCCGGCGCGGTCGCCAGCCGCGCGCGCAAGCCTTCGATTTCGCGGTAGGCACGGTCGAGTTCGAGCGCTTTGCCGATGACGGCCTCCAGGGATTCCAGGTCGTCGAAGGGCTTGGTCAGGTAGTCGAACAAGCCTTCGCGTACCGCGGCTACGGCGTCGCGCACATCGGCGAAACCGGTCATGAGGATGCCCACCTGCTGCGGCCGGCGCGAACGAAATTCACGCAGCAGGGCGATGCCGTCGGCGTCGGGCAGACGCTGGTCCATCATCACCAGGTTGAAGTCCTCGGCCGCGAACAGGGCCCGCGCCTGGGCTCCGTCAGCCGCCAGGCTCACCGCCGCCGTCCTCGTCAGCAGTCGCTGGAGGAGGGTACGGGTGTAGTGGTCGTCGTCGACGACGAGAATCCTGGGCAGCATCGTGGGTGGCGTCCTGGCGGAATGACGGCTCATTCGGGTAGCCATATCGCAATTCGCGTGCCACGGCCCGGTGCGCTGCTCGCGCTCACCTGGCCGTCGTGCAGCAGGGCGACGTGCTGTACCACCGGCAGGCCGAGGCCGGTGCCATCGCTGCGCGTGGTGTAGAACGGCACGAATATCTTGTCCATGACCTCGGCCGGCATGCCGCGGCCGTGATCGCTCACCGCCAAGGACCAGCCGGGCGCCCCCCGCACCGGATCGTTGGCGCGTTCCAGGGCGATGACGATGGCGCCGTCGTCCGACGTCGCCTGCGCCGCATTCACCAGCAGGTTGAAGAGGGCGTGGCGCATCAAGACCGGGTCGACCGTCAGCACTGCTGGTTCGTCCGGCAATTGAGTCTCCACCGGCAGGTGCTTGTTCTCGGTTTGGCGAAACAGCAGCACCGTTTCCTCGATCAGCGCCGCCATCGGCGTCGGCTTGCTCTCGAAGCAGGATATCTTGGAAAACCCCAGCATGCGTTTGACGAAGGCGCGGCAGTCTTCGCCGGCGCCGCGAATTTCGCGCAGTAGTTCGCGCACGCGCGCAGGATCGTCGGCTTCGCGTTCTGCGAGTTGCGCCATATTGACCACGCCGACGAGCGGATTGTTGAGCTGGTGCGCGATGCTGCCGACCATCGTGCCCAGTGCCGAGAGTTTCTCCAGTTGCAGGATGCGGCTGTGCTCGACATTGAGGTGTAGCAGTTGGTGTTCGAGGTCGTGCTGGCGCTGGTAGTCGCGCTCCACCCGGTCGAGCGCGAGGTAGAACACCCACAGCATGCCGCTGGCCGCCAGCAAGCTGACGGCGGTGACGGCGATGATGGACCAGCGGAAGGTCGCTTCGAGGTCAGTGACATCGCGGACCACCACGAGGTGGCCGATGCGGCGCTGGCCGACGTCGTCGAGCGGAACGGCGGCCAGATGCAGCGAGCGCCCGCGGTCTTCGATTTCTGCGGTGTGGCCGGCAAGCAGCCGTTGCAGCACGGGGTCGTCGAGGGCGGCGGGCAGTTGGTCGCTCGTCTGTGCCAGCGCGGCATGGCTGGCAAAACGTTGCCAGTCGCCTTCGCGCTTCATCATGTCTTGGCCGCGCTGCCATTGCTGCCGCGAAATCATGCGCTTGTCGATGACCACCAGCATGTCCACCGACAGGCTTTCCCGAATCTCGCCGATCAGGTGTTCTATCTCTTCGCCGATTTCGAGATAACCGAGAACCTCGCCGTCGCGCACCCAGGGCATGACCAGTCTCAGGGTCAGCGTACCCATCGGTCCCAGTTCCAGGCCATGTATCGTGTCCTGGCGCGCTTTTGCCTCCAGCGTCGTGACGCGGTCGATCGCGTCGCCGAATTCGTTCGGGCTGTGGAAGCGATAAAGGTTGATCAGGTCCGGGCCGGTGAAATACAGATGCGTGATGCGGTGGTTGTCGCGCAAGCTGGCGAAAAGGGCATCCCCCTGCCGCGACAGGGCGGCGCGATCCCGCTGGCGCAATGCCTGCGCCATGGCCTGATTGGTCATCATGGCACGCATCGTCGCCATCATCAGGTTGGTGTCCCTGCTCAGCTTCTGCCGGAACAGCTTGCCGACGGACGTCGTACGCTCGGCGATATCCTGCTCGCGAACGTGTGCCCCGACCGCGAGTATCGCCGCCGCGAATGTGCCCATGATGAAGACGAGCACTACGGCCAGGGGCGCCATGAAGCGCGCCTTGACGCGGCGGGGTTTTGCGGCTGCGGCGAGATGGGTCATCGGACGAAGTGTGCCGTGCCGGCATGAACCTGGCAACAGGGATATTGCCCTTCCCGCCCGGATCGGTTCAGCGCGGTGGATTCGGGGTCCAGGGCTTCGCCTCGAAGCTGAACACCTTGGGTGCGTCCGCATCGACGGTGCCCTTGACCCAGCCCATGAAGGGCGAGCCGAACGTTTCGACGCGCGTGAAGTTCTTGAGCGCCGTGCCGGTCTTGGGGTCTTTGAGCGGCTGGTCGATCTGGAAGTGGTGGCTGTCGCCATGCACCAGCACCACCTCGCCCGCGAAGGCCTGCGTTTCCTCGCGCAACTGAGTGAGGAAGTCCTTGTAGCCGGGGTTGGGACGCCGACTGTTGGCGGTTTCGAACTCCGGATTGGCCTGAATGACGACGACAATGCCGGCCAGTTTCTTCTCGCGCGCCAGCGCGAAGCTGGCCGCGAGCCAGACGCGGTTGGCGCGGCCTCTATCCAGGAATTCGGCGCTTGGCCCCTGGTTGCGCGTGGTGCCGTAATAGTTGTTGGAACTTCCCGGCACGTTCATGCCGACGAATAGCGCGTCGCCGGCCGTCCAGCGCACGTTTTCGCGATAGGCGGTAAACGCGGCATCGGCGCTCTGCCGCGCGAGGCGCAGGGCGCGTTGGCCCAGTGCGTTGCCGTCGGCGAAGAACATCGCGCGCAGTTTGTCGAGCCGCTCGGCCGGGTCGTAGGCGCCGTTGCTATGGCGGTGACAGTCTGTCCATTCGTTGTCGCCGGGCACGTAGATCAGCGGATGCACGGATGCCTGAAAGACGCCGAGGATGTGGCGAAAGGCTTCGTCGCTGCAAGCGCTGTAGCCGTTCTTGATGTCGCCGTCGTGAATGACGAAGGCGAGGTTCTCACCATCCATTTCGGCCATCATTTTCGGCAGCTTGGCGCGCTCCCAGTCGCTGTAGGGAAGGTCGCCGAACAAGCCGAAGGAGATGGGTTCGGCCTGCGCGGAAAAGACCAGGGCGCAGAGCACGACAGCAAGGGTGCGCCTCATTTTTCCGCGAGCGTTTTGAGCTGGTAGAGCCGGTCGAGTGCTTCGCGCGGCGATAGCGCATCGGGGTCGAGATCGCGCAGGGCGTCGATGGCCGGATGGAGCGCCGCTTCCGCAGGAAGCGGAATATTGGCGAACAGGTCGGGCTGCGGTCCCGTGGCCACCACCTGGTTCTCCAGCCGCGCCAGATGGCGCCTGGCGTCGCGCACCACGCTGCCGGGAATGCCGGCCAGTGCGGCGACCTGGATGCCGTAGCTCTGCGAGGCCGGGCCCTCTTCCACCGCATGCATGAAGACGATCTTGTGGCCGTGCTCGACGGCGTCGAGATGGACGTTGGCGCACTCGGGATAGTCCTGGCTCAAACGCGTCAACTCGAAGTAGTGGGTGGCGAACAAGGTATAGGTACGGTTCCTTTCGATCAGATGCCGCGCGATGGCAAAGGCCAGCGCCAGGCCGTCGAAGGTCGAGGTACCGCGGCCGATCTCGTCCATCAGCACCAGGCTGCGGTCGGTGGCGCCGTGCAGGATGGCGGCGGCTTCGGTCATCTCGACCATGAAGGTCGAACGCCCGGAGGCGAGGTCGTCGGCGGCGCCGATGCGCGTGTAGATGGCGTCGAGCGGGCCGAGCTTGCAACTCGTCGCCGGCACGAAGCTGCCGCAGTGGGCGAGCAGCGCGATCAGTGCCACCTGGCGCATATAGGTCGATTTGCCGCCCATGTTGGGGCCGGTGATGAGCAGCAGCTTGCGCGTCGTGGCGAGGCGGGCATCGTTGGCGATAAAGTCGTCTACCTGCCTTTCCACCACGGCATGGCGGCCGGCTTCGATGTCGATGGCGGCATCGTTGCAGAACTCGGGGCGTGCGTAGTCGTAGCGCAGCGCGGCTTCGGCGAAGGCAGCGAGGCCGTCCGTCAAGGCCAGTGCGCGGGCGATGCGCTGCAAGTCGGGAATCCACGCCGCGAGGCTGTCCAGCAGTTCTTCGTAGAGCCGCTTTTCCAGTGCCAGGGCGCGGTCGTTGGCCGACAGCGCCTTGTCCTCGAAGGCCTTGAGTTCGGGCGTGATGTAGCGCTCGGCGTTTTTCAGCGTCTGGCGGCGGCGGTAGTCGTCGGGAATTTTTTCGACGTTGGCGTGGGTGACTTCGATGTAGAAGCCATGCACCTTGTTGTATTCGACCTTGAGGCTGGCAATTCCCGTGCGGCTCTTCTCGCGCGCTTCGAGATCGACGAGAAATGCGCCGCAATTCGATTGCAGGGCGCGCAGTTCGTCGAGGTCGGCGCTGTAGCCGTCGTTGATGACGCCGCCCTCGCGCAGCATCGACGCCGGCTCGGGTGCGACGGCGCGGGCGAGCAGGGTGTGGCAGCCGGGCGGCGCCGCCAGATCGGCGGCCACCTGCGCCAGCAGTTGCGCCTGCGCCGGGCCCAGCGTGGCGACGATCTGCGGCAGGCCGGCCAGGGTATCGCGCAGCGAGGAAAGGTCGCGCGGCCGGGCATTCCTGAGCGCGATGCGTGCGGTGATGCGCTCGACGTCGGCGACGGACTTCAGTGCCTGGCGCACATGCGGCAAGGGGCCGTCGCCGCGCTCTCCGAGCAGTTCGGCCACCGCTTCGTGGCGTGCCGCCGCTTGCGCGCGATCCGCCAGCGGGTGATGCAGGCAGTGGCGCAGCCAGCGCGAGCCCATGCCGGTCATGCAGGTGTCGAGCAGGGAGAGCAGCGTCGGCGCCGGCTGGCCGCGCAGGGTTTCGGTGATTTCGAGATTGCGGCGCGTGGCGGCGTCCAGGCGCAGCCACGCGCCTTCATCCTCGGCGACGATGGCGGTGACGTGGGCGAGCGCCTGCATCTGCGTCGCCCGCGCATAGCCGAACAGCGCGCCGGCCGCGGCCAGTCCGAGCGGCACGGTGTCAACGCCAAAGCCGGCGAGGTCGCGCGTGCCGAAATGGGCGCAAAGGTCGCGCTGCGCCGCGGCGGCATCGAAGTGCCAATCGGGCAGGCGCTTGGAAATCCCGGCCGCGGGCAGGTCGCGGCGCAGTCCGTCCGGCAGCAGCAGTTCCGCCGGACGCAGGCGCTCAAGCTGCGCCGGCAGGGCGGCCAGCGGCGCTTCGCACAGGCGGAAGTCGCCGCTGGCGAGATTGAGCCAGGCCAGTCCCATGCGTTCGCGTTCGACAAAGAGCGCGGCGAGCAGGCTGTCGGATTTTTCGTCGAGCAGATTGGCATCGGTCAGCGTCCCCGGCGTCACGATGCGCGCGATGGCACGCTCCACCGGGCCTTTCGAGGTGGCGGGATCGCCGATCTGCTCGCAGATCGCCACCGACTCGCCGAGCTTTACCAGCTTGGCGAGATATTGCTCGACCGCGTGGTAAGGCACGCCGGCCATGGGAATCGGTTTGCCGGCCGACTGGCCGCGGGCGGTGAGCGTGATGTCGAGCAGCCGCGCCGCCTTCTCGGCATCGTCGAAGAACAGCTCGTAGAAGTCGCCCATGCGGTAGAACAGCAGCATGTCCGCATGCGCCGCTTTGAGGCGCAGGTATTGCTGCATCATGGGAGTGTGCTGCGAGGTGTCGTTTTTCACTGATTCGGCCGGTTCGGGAAGCAGCCGGATTTTATTCCGTCCCGGCGGTGAAAACTTCGGCTTGCCGCAGCGGGGCGGCCTATATCCATCCCGAGCGCTTGAAGCGGAACAGCAGCAGGCCGCTGACGGCGAGCATGACGGCGATGGCGACCGGGTAGCCGTACTCCCATTCCAGTTCGGGCATGGCCTTGAAGTTCATGCCCCAGATGCCGGCGAAGGCGGTGACGACGGCGAAGATCCCGGCCCAGGCCGCCAGGCGCTTGTTGATGTCGTTCTGCTCGATGGCAACCGTAGACAGGCTTACCTGAATGGCGGTGCCCACGGTTTCGCGGACACTTTCGAGGGAGGCGTTGATGCGCGCCAGGTGGTCGTGCACATCGCGGAAATAGTCCTGGCTTTGGGCGCATACCGGCGGCACGCGTCCGCCGTAGAGTCTGCCGACGGCTTCCATGAGCGGCGCCACGGCGTGCTTGACGAGCATCACCTTGCGCTTGAGCTGGTACATGCGCTCGATGTTGCTGCGGGCGGCGTCCTTGTCGAAAATATGGTCCTCGATGGTTTCCAGTTCGGTTTCGAGGGCGTCGATGACCGGAAAGTAGCGATCCACCACCGCGTCCATCAGGGCGTAGAAAACGAAGCCGGCGCCCTGGCGCAACAACGCCGGCTCGCGCTCGCAGCGCTCGCGCACGCCGAGGAAAGTCTGGGTGCTGCGATTGCGCACCGACAGGATGTAATTGCGTCCGACGAAGATGGCGACCTCGCCGGTACGCAGTTCCGAATTTTCCATTTCCACCAGATGCATGACGGCGAACAGCGAATCGCCGTACTCGTCGATCTTGGGCCGCTGGTGGCCATGATGGGCATCCTCGACCGCCAGTTCGTGCAGTCCGAACTCCTCCTGCATTTCCCGTAGTTCGGTATCGGTGGCGTCGCGCAGGGCCACCCAGACGAAGCCCTGCGGTCGCGCGATGTAATCGCTGATGTCCGCCGTCGGAATGTCGGCGAGCTTGATGCCGTCTTCGTAGGCGGCGCAGTTAATCAGCATGATTGAGTTGGCGGCAGGGATGCGGCACTGATCGGGGCGATATGCCCTGTCCCGTCACGCCGCCAGACTGGCGGTCTTGTGCTGCGCTATCAGTTGCAACAACTGCGAGAAGATTTTTGGGTTGCCGGCGATGACGTTGCCGGTGGTGAGGTAATCCTGTTCGCCGCTGAGGTCGCCGACGAGGCCGCCGGCTTCGGTGATGAGCAGGGCGCCGGCCGCCATGTCCCAGGGCGAGAGACCGAACTCCCAGAAGCCGTCGAGGCGGCCGGCTGCGACGTAGGCGAGGTCGAGCGATGCGGCGCCGGGGCGGCGCAGGCCGGCGGTCTTCTGGATCAGTTCCCTGAAGATGGCGAGATAGCTGTCGACATGGTCGAACATGCGGTAGGGAAAACCGGTGCCGATCAGCGATTCGGCGAGCTTGGCGCGCTGGCTGACGCGCAGGCGCTTGTCGTTGAGGAAGGCGCCGGCGCCCTTGCTGGCGGTGAACAGTTCGTTGGCCGTCGGGTCGTATACCACGGCATGGCTGAGAACGCCCTTGTGGACGAGGGCGATGGATACCGCGTATTGCGGAAAGCCGTGAATGAAATTGGTGGTGCCGTCGAGCGGATCGATGATCCACTGGTACTCAGAATCGCCCTTGCTCCCGGCGATTGCGCCCGACTCCTCTGCTAAAATCGAGTGCAGCGGGTAGGCTTCTTGCAGCGTTTCGATGATCGAAGCCTCGGCGGCGCGGTCCACTTCCGTGACGAAGTCGCTCTGCTGCTTGACGCTGACTTTGATGTGGCCGAGGTCAAGGCTGGCGCGGTTGATGATCTGGCCGGCGCGGCGGGCTGCCTTGACGGCGATGTTGAGCATGGGATGCATGGAGAGGCGGGACGGCGAAATGGCGCTTGGCGCGAAGGCCTGGATTCTAATATGAACGACATCTCCCCGCTCGCCCCCGTGCCCTCGGCGCTGTCCAGGGTCAGGATCGTGCTGTCGCATACCAGTCATCCCGGCAATATCGGCGCGGCGGCGCGCGCCATGAAAACCATGGGCTTTTCGCAACTGGTGCTGGTGAATCCCCGGCATTTCCCCGATCCCCAGGCCGATGCGATGGCGGCCGGCGCTACCGATGTACTGGAAAACGTTCGGGTCTGCGCCTCGCTGGAAGAGGCGCTGGCCGGCACGACCTTCGCCACGGCGATGACGGCGCGGCGTCGCGGTCTGGCCGTCGAGCCGCTGTGGGCGCGCGAGGCCGCTGCCGAACTGGCCGAACTGGCGACGCGGCGCGAAGTGGCGCTGGTTTTCGGCAACGAGACGGCCGGGCTGTCCAACGAGGAAGTGTCGCTCTGCTCGCGCTGGGCCAAGATACCCACCGATCCGGAATGGTCGTCGCTGAACCTGGCGCAGGCCGTGCAGGTCTTGTGCTACGAGTTGCGCATGGCGGCGGTTGAAGCGGGAACGCCCCCCGCGATCAACGATGCCGGGCTGCCGGCGAGCTTTGACGAGATCGAAGGCATGATGTTGCACCTCGAACGCGCCGCCGTGAATTCCGGTTTTCTCGACCCGGCGCAACCCAAGCGTTTGATGCCGCGCATGCGCCGCCTGTTCGTCCGTGCCGGGCTGGAGAAGGAGGAGGTCAATATTCTGCGCGGCATGCTGTCATCATTCGAGACCGGGCCCTACCGCAAAAAAGATTGACCGAAACCCTCGGGTTTTCTAATATTTCACCTTTCCCTAATGGATTTCCCCTCATGGTTGCCCGGTTAAGAGAAGACATCGCCTGCGTATTCGAGCGCGACCCGGCGGCCCGTTCGGTGCTTGAGGTGCTGGTCTGCTATCCGGGCTTTCATGCGCTGACCTTGCACCGGTTTTCGCATTGGCTGTGGGGGCATCGTCTGCGCTTCCTGGCGCGCTTCAGTTCGCATTTCACCCGCTGGTTGACGGGCATAGAGATACATCCCGGCGCAACCATCGGCCGCCGCGTCTTCATCGATCATGGCATGGGTGTGGTGATAGGCGAGACAGCCGTGATTTGCGACGATTGCACGCTCTACCACGGGGTTACGCTGGGCGGTACGTCGTGGAACAAGGGCAAGCGCCACCCGACGCTGGAACGCGGCGTCGTGATCGGCGCCGGGGCCAAGGTGCTGGGGCCGCTGACGGTGGGCGAGGGCGCCAAGGTCGGTTCCAACGCCGTGGTCGTGCGCGATGTGCCGCCGGGCGCAACGGCGGTGGGCATACCGGCGCGCATCGTCGAGGCCGGTCGCGACGAGTTGCGCGAGGCCAAGGCCGAGAAGCTGGGTTTCTCCGCCTACGCGGTGACCGGCAAGGAGGACGACCCGCTTTCACGTGCCATTCACGGTCTGCTCGACCACGCGGTGGATACCGATCGCCGTATCGAACTGCTGCTCAAGACCATCGAGCGTACCGGCGTGTCGCTCGACGACGACATCGCCACGGCCGACAAATTCGATCCGAAATATCTCTCAAAAATAGTTGACTGAGCGGCAAGGGGACTATATAGTCGATCAAAACGGTCGAGTATTATTCTTCTGTTGGCCGTTCAACTTCGAAGGGGCAAATCATGAGACTGACAACCAAAGGACGTTTTGCCGTGACGGCAATGGTCGATCTGGCCCTGCGCCAGCACGATGGCCCCGTGACGCTTGCGGGTATTGCCGAGCGCCAGAACATTTCCCTGTCTTATCTCGAACAATTGTTCGGCAAGTTGCGGCGCAACGATCTGGTGGCCAGCGTGCGCGGCCCCGGCGGTGGCTATTGCCTGGCGCGGGCCTTGAACGAGGTGTCGGTGGCCGACATCATCCGTGCCGTCGATGAGCCGCTCGATGCCACCAGTTGCGGCGGCAAGCGCAATTGCCATGACGAACATACCTGCATGACGCATGTGCTGTGGACCAACCTTAACTCGCGCATGTTCGACTACCTGAGCTCGGTGAATCTTGGCGATCTGGTACGGCAGCAACGGCCGGCCGATGCGCCCGAACTGGCTGCCGAAGCCCGTCCGGCGCGGCGCTTGCGGCGCAATATTCCTGTTGCGGTAGCTGCCTGAGTACCTGGCTAACGCTCATGGCTCCGATGGACCACCCCGCATCATGAAACACACTACCTTCGCAGCGCCTCAAGCGGGCAAATGGGCCCGCCCCTCCCATCCTCCCCTCACGGGGAGGCTATTGTCTGGCTCGCTGCGCTCGATATCACCAGCCGCCAATCCTGTTGTTTCACGTTAAGACGATGTAAGACGATGTTCGCGCCGATCTACCTCGATCACAACGCCACTACGCCCGTCGCTGAGCGCGTGCGGGAGGCGATGCTGCCGTATTTCTCGCAGCAGTTCGGCAATGCTTCCAGCCGTCACGAGTTCGGACGGACGGCGCGGCGCGCGATCGATACGGCACGTCAGCAAGTGGCTGCCGCGCTGGGCGCGCATCCCACCGAAATCGTTTTCACCGGCGGCGGATCGGAAGCCAACAATCTGTTCATCAAGGGCGCGGCAGACTGCATGAAGCCGGGCACCCTGGCCTTCTCCGCCGTCGAGCATCCCTGTGTGCGTGAACCGGCGCATGAATTGGCGCAGCGCGGCTGGTCGCTGCATGAGATTGCGGTGGATAGCGCCGGCCGCGTCGATAGCGTCGATTTTGCGGCGGCCATGGACAAGAAGCCGCAGTTGTTTTCGGTGATGCTGGCCAATAACGAGACCGGCGTCTTGCAGGACCTCGAAACCCTTGCGACGCTTGCCAAGCCGACTCGCGGCTGGTTTCACAGCGACGCAGTGCAGGCGTTCGGCAAGTTGCCTATCGATTTTCGCCGCCTTAACGCCGCCGGCGTGCACGCCTTGACGGTGTCTTCGCACAAGATCGGCGGTCCCAAAGGCGCCGCCGCGCTGGTGCTCGACAAACGCGTCGAACTGAAGCCGCTGATTTCCGGCGGCGGCCACGAGCGCGGCCTGCGCTCCGGCACCGAAAACGTGCCGGCCATCGTTGGTTTCGGCGCAGCTTGCGAGCTTGCAGCGTACTGCCAGGAAGAAATTGCACTGCGCTTGCGCACTTTGCGCGACGAGCTGGAGCGCGGTCTTGCCGGACAGGGGGCGACCATCTTCGGCCAGGCCGTCCCGCGCCTGCCCAACACCGTATATTTCAGCCTGCCGGGCCTGGATGGCGAAACCCTGGTCGGCAAGCTCGACCGCGCGGGCTATGCCGTGGCCAGCGGCGCGGCCTGTTCCAGCGCCAACCCCGAGCCTTCGCATGTGCTGCTGGCGATGGGTGTGGCACCGGAACTGGCGCGCGGCGCGGTGCGCGTGAGCCTCGGCCCGGAGAGCACGGCCGGGATGGTGGAGGGTTTCCTGGCCGCCCTTGCCGAAACGGTGCGTCAGTTGCGCGGACTCACGGCGTTGGCAGCGCAACGAAACGTGTGTAGCGCTTAACCGAATAATGAATTTTCTGGAGTGACTCGATGCTGAAATTCCCGATCTACCTCGACTACTCGGCAACGACGCCGGTCGATCCGCGCGTGGCGGAAAAAATGATTCCCTATCTTGTCGAGAAATTCGGCAATCCGGCCTCGCGTTCTCACCCCTTCGGCTGGGAGGCCGAACAGGCCGTCGAGGAGGCGCGCGGACAGGTGGCGGCGCTGGTGAATGCCGACCCGAAGGAGATCATCTGGACCTCGGGCGCCACCGAGTCGAACAACCTCGCCATCAAGGGCGCGGCGCACTTCTACGGCGCCACCAAAGGCAAGCACATCGTCACCGTGGCCACCGAGCACAAGGCCGTGCTCGACACGGTCAAGGAACTCGAACGCCAGGGTTTCGAGGCCACCTACCTCGTGCCGCAGGAGAACGGTCTCGTCACGCCCGCGCAGTTCAGGGCGGCGCTGCGCAAGGACACGGTCGTCGCCTCGGTGATGGCGGTGAACAACGAGATCGGCGTCATCCAGCCCCTCGCCGAGTTCGGCGAAATCTGCCGCGCCAACGGCACCATCTTCCACGTCGATGCCGCCCAGGCCACGGGCAAGATGCCCATCGATCTGGCGCAACTGAAGGTCGACCTGATGTCTTTCTCGGCGCACAAGACCTACGGCCCCAAGGGCATAGGCGCCCTCTATGTGCGCCGCAAACCGCGCATTCGCCTGGAGGCGCAGATGCACGGCGGCGGCCACGAGCGCGGCATGCGCTCGGGCACGCTGGCGACGCACCAGATCGTCGGCATGGGCGAGGCCTTTCGCCTCGCGCGCGAGGAAATGGCTTTTGAAAACGAGCGCATCCGCATGCTGCGCGACAGGCTGATGAAGGGCCTGCAGGACATCGAGGAAACCTTCGTCAACGGCGACATCGAACAACGCGTGCCGCACAACCTCAACATCAGCTTCGCTTACGTCGAGGGCGAGTCGCTGATGATGGCGATCAAGGATATCGCCGTCTCTTCGGGCTCAGCCTGCACCTCGGCGAGCCTGGAGCCTTCTTACGTGCTGCGCGCGCTGGGCCGCTCCGACGAACTCGCCCACAGTTCGATCCGCTTCACCCTCGGCCGCTTCACCACCGAGGAGGAGATCGACTTCACGGTTAAACTATTGCACGGAAAAATTGCCAAACTGCGTGAACTCTCACCGTTGTGGGAGATGTACAAGGACGGCATCGACCTGAGTACGGTCCAGTGGGCCGCCCACTGAACGAAGGAGTCGCAACATGTCATACAGCACGAAAGTCATCGAACACTACGAGAACCCCCGCAACGTCGGATCGTTTGCCAAGGAAGACGAGGGCGTCGGCACCGGCATGGTCGGTGCGCCGGCCTGCGGCGACGTCATGAAACTGCAAATCAGGGTCAACAAGGATGGCGTTATCGAGGATGCCAAGTTCAAGACCTACGGTTGCGGTTCCGCCATCGCGTCGAGTTCGCTGGTCACCGAGTGGGTGAAGGGCAAGACCGTCGACCAGGCGCTCGACATCAAGAACACGCAGATCGCCGAGGAACTGGCGCTGCCGCCGGTGAAGATACACTGCTCCATCCTGGCCGAGGACGCCATCAAGGCGGCTGTGGCCGATTACAAGAAGAAACACGGAAACTAAGGGACGATCATGACTGTGACACTTTCCGAACGCGCCGCCAAGCATGTCTCCAGCTATATCGCCAAGCGCGGCAAGGGCATCGGCATACGTCTCGGCGTCAAGACCTCGGGCTGCTCGGGCATGGCCTACAAGCTCGAGTTCGCCGACGCGACCGAGCCCGAAGACGTCGTTTTCGAGAGCCATGGCCTCAAGGTACTCGTCGACCCCAAAAGCCTGCCCTACATAGACGGCACCGAACTCGACTATGCACGCGAGGGCCTGAACGAGGGCTTCAAGTTCAACAACCCGAACATCAAAGATCAGTGCGGCTGCGGCGAGAGTTTTACCGTTTGATTCTGTTCAGATGACCAGCTACGACCTCAGCTTCGCGCGGCAGGATCACTTTACGCTGTTCGGTCTGCCGCAAGGCTATGCCCTTGATCGCGCCGAACTGGACCGCCTCTATCGCGAGGTGCAGGCGCGCGTGCATCCGGACAAGCACGCCCATCAGGGCGATGCCGAGCGGCGCGTGGCGATGCAGTGGGCGACGCAGGTCAACGAGGCTTACCAGACATTGACGGACCCATTGCTGCGTGCGCGCTACCTGCTGCAACTGGCCGGTCACGATGCGCAGATCGAAACCAATACGGCAATGCCGGCCGAGTTCCTGATGCAGCAGATGGAATTGCGCGAGACGGTGGCCGAAGCGCGCGAGGCCGGCGACGGCGCCCGTCTCGACGAACTGCACCGCGACATCCGCAAGATGATGGCCGGCCAGCACGAGGCCCTGCGCCTGGCCATCGACGCGGCGCACGACTTTGCCCGCGCCGGCGAGATCGTGCGTCAGCTCATGTTCCAGGAAAAACTGGCGAGCGAGATTGATGACGCCCTGGCAGCGGTAGACGCTTAACCCCTCCCGCAAGGGAGAGAACGACAACAACAACGATGGCACTCTTACAAATCGCAGAACCCGGCGAATCGACCGCGCCGCACGAACACCGCCTTGCTGTCGGCATCGATCTGGGCACCACCAACTCGCTCGTCGCCACCGTGCGCAGCGGCATGGCCGTCGTGCTCAGCGACGAGTTGGGACGGCCGCTGCTGCCCTCGGTCGTGCATTACGGCGCAGACGGTCATGTCGAGGTGGGTTTCGACGCTCAGGCCGACCAGGCCGTCGACCCGAAGAACACCATTGTCTCGGTCAAGCGTTTCATGGGACGCGGGCTTAACGACATCGCCCATATCGACTCCCTGCCCTACGATTTTGTGCAGGGCGCGGAAGGCGCCGGCATGGTGCGGCTGCGCACCGGCCAGGGCGTGAAGTCGCCGGTGGAAGTGTCGGCCGACATTCTCAAGGCCTTACGCCTGCGCGCTGAAGCCGCGCTGGGCGGCCAGATCACCGGCGCCGTCATCACCGTGCCGGCCTACTTCGACGACGCCCAGCGCCAGGCCACCAAGGATGCGGCGCGATTGTCGGGCTTGAACGTGCTGCGCCTGCTCAACGAACCCACCGCCGCGGCCATTGCCTACGGACTGGACAACGCGGCCGAAGGCATTTACGCGGTGTACGATCTCGGCGGCGGCACCTTCGACATCTCCATCCTGCGGCTGTCCAAGGGCGTGTTCCAGGTGTTGTCCACCGGCGGCGATTCGGCGCTCGGCGGCGACGATTTCGATCATCGCATCTTTTGCTGGATCATCGAACAGGCCAAGCTCAAGCCCGTCTCGCCGCAGGACGGGCGTCTGCTGCTGACCCGCGCCCGCGAAGCCAAGGAATCCCTGACCTATCATGCCGCGGCGCCGATCACCGTCAGGCTCGGCAGCGGCGAGTATGTCGATGTCTCGCTCACGACCGAGGTCTTCAACGACATCACCCGCACCCTGGTGCAGAAGACTCTCGCGCCCACGCGCAAGGCTCTGCGCGACGCCGGGCTTCTGCCGGCGGAAGTGAAGGGCGTGGTCATGGTCGGCGGCGCGACGCGCATGCCGCAGATCCAGCATGCAGTGGCCGGATTCTTCGGCCATGAGCCCTTGAATAATCTCGATCCGGACAAGGTCGTGGCCTTGGGTGCCGCGACGCAGGCCAACCTCCTGGCCGGCAACCGCGCCGCCGGCGACGACTGGCTGCTGCTCGACGTGATTCCGCTTTCGCTCGGCATGGAGACCATGGGCGGTCTGGTCGAGAAAGTCATCCCGCGCAACTCGACCATCCCGGTTGCGCGTGCCCAGGAGTTCACTACCTTCAAGGACGGCCAGACGGCGATGGCGCTGCAAGTGGTGCAGGGCGAACGCGAGCTGGTGTCGGACTGCCGCAGCCTGGCGCGCTTCGAGCTGCGCGGCATACCGCCCATGGTGGCCGGCGCCGCGCGCATCCGCGTTACCTTTCAGGTCGACGCCGACGGCCTGCTTTCGGTCACCGCCCGTGAGCAGACCACCGGCCACGAGGCGAAGATAGAGGTCAAGCCGTCCTACGGCCTTTCCGACGACGAGATCGCGGCGATGCTCAAGGACAGTTTCAACCACGCCTCGGAAGACGCCTTCCGCCGCGCCCTGCGCGAGGCGCAGGTCGAGGCGCAGCGGCTGATCGAGGCGGTGCAGTCGGCGTTGCGTGAGGACGCGCAGTTGCTGTCGCAGCTCGAACGCGCCCATATCGAGACGCTGCTGGCGCGGCTCCAGGCGGTGATGATAGGCGACGACCGCCGCGCCATTGATGGCGCCATGGATGCACTCGGCAAGGGTACGGCCGAGTTCGCCGCGCGGCGCATGAACAACAGCGTGCAGAAGGCGCTGTCGGGGAAGAAGATCGACGATCTAACCACGGCGAACACGGCGGCACGGCGGGATTCATGAAGACGTCGTTTTTTCGCCGTGTCGCCGTGCACGCTGTGGTGAAGAGGTTTTCATGACACAAATCATAGTCCTGCCCCATGCCGAGCTGTGCCCCGAAGGCGCGGTAATCGATGCTCCCGCGGGCCAGACCCTGTGCGATGCGCTGCTGGAGAACGGCATCGAGATCGAGCACGCCTGCGAGAAGTCCTGCGCCTGCACCACCTGCCATGTCGTCATACGCGAAGGCTATGCGGCGCTTGACCCGGCCGACGAGGTAGAGGAGGATTTGCTCGACAAGGCCTGGGGACTCGAACCCACCTCGCGGCTTTCCTGTCAGGCGACGATAGGCGAGGTGCCGCTGGTGATCGAGATTCCGAAATATACGATCAACATGGCGAAGGAAGGTGGAGGGCACCGCAAATGAAGTGGACCGACATCAACGACATAGTCATTGAGTTGGCCGACGCGCATCCCGACGTCGACCCGGTGCGCATCAACTTTGTCGACCTCATGAACTGGGTCGTGGCGCTGCCGGGTTTCGACGACGATCCCAGGCACTGCGGCGAAAAGCTGCTCGAAGCCATCCAGCAGGCCTGGATAGACGAGGCCGACTGAAATGCGGTTCCGTGCCGGCCTGCTGCTGATCGGCCTGCTGGCGCTTGCGGGCGCGGCGGCGGCAAGGGATAAGGCCGTCGGCATCACGGCCGATCAGCCCTGGCTCGACGTCGTCCATGAGGGCAAAATCGTTCGCATCGAGCGCAACCCGGACAACTTCAATCAGATCGATCCCGACTACGCGCTGACTTCGCGGCCGTGTCCGCCCTACTGCATCCAGCCGATGCAGATCGCCCCCGGCGTCGAAACCGTCGGCGAACTCGAAGTGCTCGATGCGCTGAAGCGCATCTCGCGGCGCGACGACAGCGTGTTGCTGATCGACTCGCGCGATGAGGAATGGCTGCACCGCTCGGGCATTATTCCTGGCGCCACTCATATTCCCTGGACGCGCCTGCATCCGGCGCACAGTGATCCCCGCGCCATCGGCGATATGCTGCAACTTGTTTTCGGCGTAGCCAGATATGGGTCGCTCTGGAATTTCGAGAATGCCAAGACCCTGCTGCTCTACTGCAACGGCCCCTGGTGCGGGCAGTCGCCGACCAACATCAAGCATCTGCTTCTGCTCGGCTATCCGGCCCACAAGCTCAAGTGGTACCGCGGCGGCATGCAGTCCTGGAAAAGCCTGGGGCTGACGACGGCGCCGCACACGCAGTGATAGACACCCACTGCCATCTCGACGCGGCCGAATTCGACGCCGACCGCGTTGCGGTGGTGGCGCGGGCTGAGGCGGCGGGTGTGCACCTCATGGTCGTTCCGGCCGTCGAGCGCGCCAACTTCGGCGCCGTCGCCAGCGTTTGCCGCGAGTTTGCGGGCTGCCGGCCGGCCTACGGCATACACCCGATGTTTGTCGCGCGGGCGCGGGATGACGACCTCGACGCCCTGCGCACCACGCTGCTGCGCGAACGGCCCGTGGCGTTGGGCGAAATCGGCCTCGATTACTTCGTGCCCGGTCCCGATGTCGCACGCCAGGAATTCTATTTCGTCGAACAGCTGAAGCTCGCCCGTGAGCTGGGCGTGCCGGTGCTGCTGCATGTCAGAAAGGCGGTCGATGCCGTGCTTAAGCACCTGCGCCGCATTCCGGTGGCCGGCGGCATTGCCCATGCTTTCAACGGCAGCCGCCAGCAGGCCGACGAGTTCGTCAAACTCGGCTTCAAGCTGGGTTTCGGCGGCGCGATGACGCATGCGCGCGCCACGCATCTGCGCGAACTGGCGGCGACATTGCCGCCGTCCGCCATCGTGCTGGAAACCGATGCGCCGGACATTGCGCCGGCCTGGCTGGGGAAGAACCGGCCGCGCAACGAGCCGGCCGAACTGCCGCGTATTGCCGCCGTGCTGGCGGAGTTGCGCGGCATGTCCCTTGACGGGGTGATCGCGGCCACTACGGCCAATGCGCGCGCAGTGTTGCCGGCGCTGACTGGCGACTAATCGAGGATGTGCGACACCAGACCGTCGGCGAGCTTGGGCTCGAACCAGGTGGACTTCGGCGGCATCACCTGATTGCTGTCGGCTACCGCCATCAGGTCGCTCATTTGCGTGGCGTGCATGGCGAAGGCCGCGGCCATTTCGCCGCTATCGACGCGCTTTTCCAGTTCGCCCAGGCCGCGCATGCCGCCGACGAAATCGATGCGCTTGTCGCGGCGCAGGTCGACGATGCCGAGCATCGGCCCCAGCACATGCGCCGCCAGCAGCGAGACGTCGAGGTTCGCCACCGGGTCGTTCGAGAACAGCTTCGGGTCGATGTTGAGGCGATACCAGCGGCCGGGCAGGTAGAGGCCGATCTCGCCGGGACACGACGGCTTTACCGCGCCGCAGGCGGGCGAGACCAGAAAGCAGACGCCGAGTCGGGCAAGGAATTCGTCTGCGGAGAGGCCGTTGAGATCCTTGACCACGCGGTTGTAGTCCATGATGTTCATTTCGTGGTGCGGAAAGATCACGGCGAGGAAGTAGTCGCTGGGCTGCTCGCCGTCGGGCTTGCGCCTTGCGGCGGCAACGCGTGAGGCGGCGGCGGAACGATGGTGGCCGTCGGCGATGTAGAGCGCCGGCATGGCGTCGAAGGCGGCGGTGATGGCGGCGATCTGCGCGGCATCCGTCAC
>OBOI01000095.1_pt1 | contig 34180 bp, 24 predicted proteins | sample 1670151 | NCBI WGS metagenome assembly OBOI01 (sample SAMEA104232303, study PRJEB22302) | sediment metagenome | biome: forest; feature: aquifer; material: sediment | place: USA | collected 2011-08-07 | depth 0.01 m | reverse complement strand
CAGAGGATGGCGCCGGCCAGCAGCAGCCAGCGGCTGGCCAGGGGCAGTGTTGCGCTCTTATTGCTCCGCATCCCTCTCCCTACCCCACTAGAAACGGTAGACCACCCGTGCCATGAGCGAACGGGGGGCCGCCGGCCGATAGAGGACCTTGTCGGCGGTATCCTTGGTGGTCTCCACCGAGTAGAGGTCGTCGAAGAGGTTGTCCACATTGACCGTGAAGTCCCACTTCCCCTTCTCAAAACCGAGCATCAACCCGGTGACGAAGTCGTACCCCTCGTACTTCTCGCTGTTGGCGTTATCCATGTAGTACTCGCCCCAGGTGTGGGACTGGAGCTGGGCCTTGAAGCCGCAGGCGTGGCGGTAGCCGGCGGTCAGGGAGTACTGGTTGGTGGGGACATAGGGCAGGGTGTTGCCGGAACGGTCCACATCGGTGACGACCTTGCCCTTGCGCACCGGTTCGGAGAACTCGTCAAAGGTATAGTCGGTGTAGCTGTAGGTGGCGCCGAGCGTAAAGCCGCGCGGCAGGGCAAGGGAGGCCGCGGCCTCGAGCCCCTGCTTCTCGGTCTTGCCGGCGTTGACGTAGCTGGTGCTGAAGCCGTCCACCACCTTCACCACCTCATCCTCCACCGGCGAGAAGTAGACCGAGGTGTCGATGGCCACTATCCCCCGCTGGGCCTTCACCCCCAGTTCATAGCTCTGCACCTTGACCAAGGAGAGGTCGGGGTTCTCAGAGAGTTCGCTGTCCGTGGGGGTCTGGATGCCGGTGGCGGCGTTGGCAAAGAGGTGGATTTCGTTCACCACCTCCCACGAGAGCCCGATCCGGGGCGAGACCGCTTCGTAGGCCTTCTCCACGGCCAGATCCTGGGCCGCGGCGTAGGTCTCGTAGCTGCTGGTACCGTAGTTGTAATCGCTCCAGATGGTGCCGTCGATATCGAAGTCCACCTTGTCGTAGCGCACCCCAAGGTCCAGCAACCACCTCTCGGCCGGGCGCAGGGACTCCTGGACATAGGCGCCCCAGAGCAGGGTCTTGCGGGTGCTGCGTTCGGAGAGCGCCCCCTTACTGTCGGAGAGCACGGCGGCAATCGGCGGCGGGGCCCCCGGTTTGCCGGCCACCCCCAGGAGCAGGTCGCGATAGAGGAAGTAATCGGTGTCGGAGGCGTCATAGCGCAGGGTAACGCCGCCGGTCGCCACCCCCTCCCAACCCAACGGCTGGTGCTTGTAGTTCAGCTGCACGTCGGTGCCGATGCTGTTGGTGTCAGCCTCGTTGATGCGGCCGGTCACCGGGTGGGTGTGGGTCCAGTGGTTGAAGAAGAGGACCGGGATGAGCTCCAGGGCGCCGAACTCCTTGTTGAGCTTACTGCTGACAAAGATGGAGTCGGAGTAACGGCCGGAGTACTGCCACGGGCCGTCGCCCTCCTTGGCCTCGCCGCTCTTGAGATACCGTTCGTACTGCTGCTGATTGAGGGCGCTCGGCAACTGCAGGTTGGCCTCGGAGTAACTGATCCTGGTCGCCCACGAGGTGCCGTCGGCGAGCACCATGGTCGGGTTGAAGGAGAACTGGGTGGTGTCGAACTCGTTGCGGTCGCGCCAGGAGTTGTCCGCGTCCCGCCGGCTGCCGCTGGCCGAGTAGAACCACTTGTCGCCCATGGTACCGCTGTAGGAGAGGTGGAGGTTGTCGGTGTTCTCGCTGCCCAGACCGACCTTGGCGGTGCCGCCCTGCTCCTTGAGCGGGTCCTTGGAGATGATGTTGATCACCCCGCCTGCGGCATTGGCCCCCCACAGGGTGGAGTTGGGTCCCTTCACCACCTCGATGCGGTCGATGAGTTGGGTGTCGATGAAGTCCAGGCGGGTGAAGCTGTCCGGGTCGGTGACCGGCACGCCGTCCAAGAGCACCATGATCTCGCGGATGCCGTAGTTCGCCTTGAGTCCGGCGCCACGGATCATCAACCGTGAATCGTAGCCCTGATTCTTGGTGTCGATGAGCACCCCGGGGGTGCCGGTGAGGGCCTCCTTGAGGTTGAACATCTTCGAGTCCTTGATCTCCTCCTGGCCCACCACGGTGATGGAGGCCGGCACCTCGGCCGTCTCCCGCTCCAAGCGGGTGGCGGTGACACTGATCGCGTCAAGCTCTTGCCGCACCTCGGCGGCATGGGCGGGCACGGCCAGCATGGCCACAGCCCCGATGATTCCTACAATTCGCACGTTCCCCTCCTCTCGCCAGGATCCTTCCCCCTTCCAATGATGCCGCCCGTCGGCGCAACCGGAGCAAGCGGCCCCTCTACCACAATGTGGTGAGTAGTAGCACAGGTTGGCGCGCATGAAAATGCGGCAAATTGTCGCATTTATGTGAAAATATTATTTTCTTAGGCAGTTAGCGTTCGGGCGGGGACAAAAAAAACGCAGCGCCGGGAGCGTTGCGGGTGGCAGGGGGGGGTGGCGGATAGCGTTGGTTGATGGCATGCGAGACAACAGCGAACTGCCGCTCATCGTGGCCACCCCCTCGCCTCCTCTCTGCCCACAGAGGCACTGTCGCCAACAATCTGCAGGCACTCCTTTACCATGCCCAGCGGCAACTCCTCGGCCCATCCCTATGGGGTCATGGTGAAGGCCGATAACAATAATAGCAATCAAGTTATCTTTGTCGGTTTCGCAAAAACCGCTCAACCGACGCTGGCGCGTTGTGTAACTTCTTGATAGTACGTAGGCAGATGGCCAGTGTTGGGACTTTTTGCGAGACCATCATCTTTACCTTCCAGGACATTGTCGCTGCCGACCTGGATGAGGTGGCCGCCCCCCTGGATCTATGCCCCAACCCCCCAAGCATGGAGGCGGTCAATGCCGATGGCTGTGCCCAATCCCAATTGCAGACGGTCATCGCCCTGTCCGCGCCGACCTACACCATCACCGAGAACAACGCCACCGGCATGGCCCCCATCACCGTCTCCCGGAGCGGCAGCAATTACTGGCCGGTGATGGGGGTGCAGTACGCACCACGGCCGAGGACACGGCAACCCCAGGCAGCGATTACACCCCCCAACACCGCACCCTGGAGTGGGCTCCCGGCGATATGAACAGCAAGACCTTCACTATCGGCATCATCAACAACCAAGGGTATAGTGCGCGCAATAAGACGGTAGGCCTGGCCATCTCCTCCCCCGGCGGCCCCCTCGCTGCCTTAGGGTGCCCAAGTACGACCCTGCTGACCATTGTCAACGATGACCCAGACCCGCCAAGCGCAATCTCTTTTTCCTCCTCGACCCATAGTGTCAATGAGAACGGGGTCACGGCCAGGGTTCCGTCAAAGTCATAGCATCATGCCGAGGAAGCGCAAGATTCGGCATCGTTCCCACGCAGGAGCGTGGGAACGATATTAAACCCGGCGGTGGAGGACCAGGCCTCGGACCGCGCCCATCGCATCGGCCAGCAGCGACCGGTGACCATCTACCGCCTGGTGATGGAGGGCAGCATCGAGGAGCAGATCATCAAGCTCCACCAGGAGAAGAGCGACCTGGCCGACAGCCTGCTCTCCGGCGGGGATTTGAGTGGCAAGTTGTCGGCGGCGGAGCTGCTGAACTTGCTCAAGGAGGCGCGGGGATAAAAGGGAGGATGGCGGGTTCAAAGACTCTTTTGCCAGAGCAGCAACGTTTGACTTATATTTTCTTTCCGTGCTTTAATGGGCTAAGCGGACTTCGCCGCCGTGCAGGGGAGATAAGCCAAGCGAAGACGCAAAAGAAGAGGAACACCCATGACCATGAAGAGGATTCTGGCGTTGTTTGTGTTGGCCTGCACCGTGTTGTTTACCCTGTGTGGCTGGGCCATTGAACGGTTGGTCATCACCCCGGAATTTCTGCGGATCGAGCGGATGCAGGCCGAGGAAAATCTACAACGGGCACTCTCGGCACTGGAGCGGGAGATCACCACGCTCAACGGTATTTGCCGGGATTGGGCGAGCTGGGATGACGCCTATCGCTTTTTGGCCGATCGTAACGCCATGTTTATCAAGTCCAATTTGGCTGCCAGCAGTTTTAGCGACAACCACCTCAATCTCATCTTGTTCTATGACCTCGCTGGCAGCTATGTCGCCGGCAATACCTTTGATTTGCAGGAGAACAGCTTCTCCTCCGTAGCAGACTTCCCCCTGACCACACTGCCAGCGGCTCTCTCCCCGTTTTTTCCCCCTGCCGGCGGGCAAGGGGGCGCGGGGATGATCAACACCAGCCGGGGGCCGCTGCTCTTCTCCTGCCGGCCCATCCTCCAGAGTGACAACTCCGGGCCGCCCCGTGGGGTGTTGGTCATGGGGTATTTTCTCGACGACCGGGTGATCGGCCAGCTGGGGGAACAGGTGGTGCAGGAGCTGCGCATCTCGCCGGTCACCGCCTTGTCCGCCCCGGACCAGAAGATCATGGACGGCCTGGGGCGAAGCCATGAGCGCTCCTCCCTGGTGGCGGACCGGCAGGTCATGCATGCCTACACCACCTTCGCGGATGTCCAGGGCAACCCCCTGCTGTTGATCCGGGTCGACTTCCCCCGCGACATCCTCCGCCAGAGCCAGCGGACCACCCAGCTCTTTCTGGGGTTGACCGTTGCCGCCGGCGCCGTCGTCATCATCTGCATGCTGGCCTTGTTTCAGGCCAAGATCGTGGGCCCCATCGGCGCCCTGGTCATGCATATCGTCGCCATCCGTACAGGTGGGGACCGGCAGGCCCTGGCCATGCAGGGGGTGGCCAACGAGGTCTGCACCCTGGGCCATGAGTTCGACACCCTCATTGCCGAACTGGCAGATAAAGACCGCGAGCAGGAGAGGTCCGCCCGGGAGCGGGAACGGTTGATCGCCGAACTTCAGGCGGCGCTGGCCAAGGTCAAGCAACTCAAGGGGATGTTGCCCATCTGCGCCTCCTGCAAAAAGATCCGCGACGACCGGGGGTACTGGACGCAGATCGAAAACTACATCCGTGATCACTCCGAGGCGAATTTCACCCATGGCATCTGCGGGGAGTGCGCCCTAAAACTCTATCCGGAGCTCTATGATGCGGAGACCGGCGAACTGCCCCCTGCCTCGTCGCTTTGACGCCACAGGGAGGGACAGAGGTTGATCCGCCGCGGAACAGGGTGTCTCCCCTCGTCCTTGACTGGCAAGGTCTTCCCGTTCACCAGCAAACCCTATTTCTCCCCTCCTGCTTGGCCCGGTACAAGGCTTGATCGGCGCGATGCAGCAGGGAGGTTACGGTATCATCCGCCAGGAATCGGGCCAGGCCCAACGAGGCGGTAATCGTCGGCGCCAGCTCCCCTTCGGCGCATTTGATGGTAATCTCGCCGATGAATAGCCGTAGCCGCTCGGCAATGGCCACCGCCTCTGCCTCATCGCTCTCCATCAACATGATGGAAAACTCCTCGCCCCCATAGCGGGCCACCAGATCCCGGGGACGCAGCCGCTGACGCAGGACCCGGGAAACGCCCATCAGCGCCTGATCGCCGCTCAAGTGGCCGTAGCGGTCGTTGCACTCCTTAAAGTGGTCCAGATCCAGCATGATCACAAAGAGGCTCTGGCCCTCCTGCCGGCAGCGCTCCAGGGTGCGGGGGAACATCTCGTCCAGCCAGCGCCGGTTATAGAGCCCGGTCAGCCCGTCCACCGTGGCATAGTACTCCAGCTGGTTCTGGATCTCCAGGACATCCCGGATCATGGAGTTGCCGTGGCGCATGCGGTGGGAGAGGATCAACAGCAGATTAAAGGCCACGCCATGGGAGGCCCCGAGCATGGCCCACAGCTGTTGCTGGCTGATGATCAGCAGCTGACACGGTTCCAGGGCCACCACAAAGGCCGAGGGCTGATGGTTGTCGATCATCGACATCTCCCCCGCGCACTCACCCGGCCCTAGGTTCATCAAGGCGGGGCTCTCCAGCCGGTCGAGATGGACGGCCAGCTGGCCCTTGACGATCAGATAGATCTCCCGGTTCTCCTGGTCCGGGGTCAGCAGCACCTCCCCGGGCGCCAGCATGCCGTATTCGCACGCTTCCAGATAGACCTGCACCGCATCCAGGCTCACCAGCCGAAAAAGCTGCATCTTTTGAATAACTTCCGGCTCAAAACCGGCGTGATGGCGTTTCATAGGATCCCCTCCTGGGTAGATCGCCCTACTGGGTTCATTCTCGTATCCGCTAGAAATTGTTAAAATTCCTTCCGCACCCGACCGCCTCATTCACCATGACCGCCACTTGATAACGCTGTCTGTTCGGGGGTAATATTGAGACGCAACCCCACCCCGTGCAGCAGAGTAAACAGGGTGCGGATCTCCGGGTTGCCTCGCCGTGACAGGGTGCGATACAAGCTTTCACGATTCAAATGGGCCTTATCTGCTACCGCAGCCATGCCACCATTGGCCTCGGCTACGTTGCGCAACGCAAGGAGAAAGGTCTCTCGGTCACCCTCTTCCAGTGCCACATTCAGATAGGCCGCCGCTTCCGCCGGGTCTTTCAATGCTGCTATCAGGTCTTTCTGGTATTCACTCGTTTGTGCCATGCTTATATCTCCTTCGGTGGTCTTGCATGTACTCTATAGCTTGAGCGATGTCCCTTCTCTGGGTGCCCTTGTCGCCGCCGATAAAAAGCAGAATAAGTCGGTTCTCTTCTTTGGCGAAATAGACACGATACCCCGGCCCGCAGTCGAGTCGAAGATCCCATACGCCTTCATCAAGATATTTGTGGTCGCCAAGATTCCCCAGGCGGGCTCGATCAAGCCTGACACGAATCTTTGCCCGACCATTTATGTCCCGTAAAGCTTTAAGCCATTCCCTGAATGGCGCGGTGCCGTCTACGGTTTTGTAGTAGTCAATCTCATACGGGAATCCTTGCACGTCCTCATATTAGCCTATAAGCTACAGATTAACAATGAAGTTGTCTGAAGAGAAGAACCACAGGCCTACCCTCCCTTCCTCCCCAGCCGTGCTGGAGAGGTTACACGATCGGTTCCTCCGGCCCAAAGGTCTGCCGCCACCAGGCGATGAACTCCGGCGAATCGCGAATAGCGTCGAAGTCATGGTCACTCCGCATGTGATCCGCGCTGGGCAAGGTACCATGGCGTTGACGACTCGCCAACCAATCGAGACTCTCACCCACACGGCCGTGGATGGCGGCAAGGCAGGCCAGGTTGTACGCCCCACTCCCGGGCCTGATCTCTTCCGCCTGCCGCGCCTTCTTCTCCGCCAATGCGAGCAACGCCCGGCCGGCTGTGGGATCGAGCCCTTTTGTTGCCTGATATTCCCACAGATACGCGATGCCCCAATCATTGGCAGCTTTGTGGTTGTCCGGTTTGATGGCCAGGGCCTGGGCATAGTGCTCGCCGGCCTGCTGCCAGAGCGCGCGGGCGGCTTTCAGATCGAGGGGGGCCACGACTCTGGCTTCGTTCGCCAGGGCAATGCCCCAGTTGTTGGCAGCCTCGTGCTTGTTCGGTTTGATGGCCAGGGCCTGGGCATAGTGCTCGCCGGCCTGCTGCCAGAGCGTGCGGGCGGCTTTCAGGTCAAGGGGGGCCACGACTCTGGCTTCGTTCGCCAGGGCAATGCCCCAGTTGTTGGCAGCCTCGTGCTTGTTCGGTTTGATGGCCAGGGCCTGGGCATAGTGCTCGCCGGCCTGCTGCCAGAGCGTGCGGGCGGCTTTCAGGTCAAGGGGGGCCACGACTCTGGCTTCGTTCGCCAGGGCAATGCCCCAGTTGTTGGCAGCCTCGTGCTTATCCGGTTTGATGGACAGGGCTAGGGCATAGCGCTCGCTGGCCTGCTGCCAGAGAGCACGGGCAGCAGCCAAGTCAAGGGGGGCCACGACGCGGGCCTCGTTATCCAGAGCGCTACCCCAGTTGCTGGCAGCCTCGTGTTTGTCAGGCTTGGTGGCCAGGGCCTGGGCATAGTGCTCGCCAGCCTGTTGCCACAGCGCACGGGCGGCATCCAGGTCAATGGGGGCCACGACACTGGCCTCGTTGTCCAGGACAATGCCCCAGTTGTAGGCAGCCTCGTACATGTCCGGCTTGATGGCCAGGGCCTGGGCATAGCGCTCGCCGGCCTGCTGCCAGAGCGCACGAGCTGTAGCCAGATCGTTGGTGGCTATTGCCGTGGCCTTGTTATGAAGGTCGTTCCCCTCGGAGAGCAGCAACTCCGCCTTGAGTTGATCCGTCTTGCTAACCGCCATGGCCTTGTCACTACCGCCTTCAAGGAAGGCGGCCTGTACCTTGCCGATGTCGTCTTGCACCGTATCCGTCGCCTTCTCGGCGAGACAGGCCTCGGCCTTGTCGATTTTTTCACGGGCCTGTTGCAGCCAGTCGATCTGACGTCCGGTGACGTCATGATCCGGCTTGGTGATCGCCTGTAGTTGTTGGCGGAGGTGCTCAAAGGGACGGTCGACGAAGATAGGGGGCCAGGCCTCCAGTTCATGGGCCAGGGCCATGAAAAAGATGTCCGCCCCACGGGGCTCGTGGACGTAAAAGGTGCGGCGCTCATCACTGAAAAAATCGGCGATCCCGGGCAAGGGCTCCTCCTTGATGTCCACCCAGAACAGGTCGTACTCGTAGCGTTCCACGTCACGGATCAGACGGAAGAGCGGGTCGTTTTCGCCGCTGTACCCCACCACCACCCAGACCCGACCTTCCCGGGCATGGGCAAAGACCGGTTTGAGCTGATCGGCATGGCGCTCAAGTTCCGCTGTCTCGTTCAAGAGCACAAAGCCATTACGCTGGCCGTGAAGATGGAATACCGCGCGGTCCGGCAACTCTTCAGGACGGAGATAGGTCGAGGCCGTGAGGTCGTACACAGCGGGAAACTCATTGGCCAGCGCGCAGGCACGGGCAATCAACGGATCGAAATTGGTGGTCAAGATGCGGTCCACGCAGCCATGTTTGACCAATTGCGCCAAGCCGATATGCGCCCAGTTGATGACCGCCGAGTCGATGTACCCCTTGAGCAAGTCCCGCCTCTGCCCTGGCGACAGCTCGCGCATGCAGAGTCCATAACCGGGCGGGTTGGACTTTTTTTGGGCTCGGGCATAGGAGTGGGGGAATTTACTGCAGATGTCGGAAATGATGGTATTGGACAGGGGGATACCCGCAGTAAGAGAACAACCGGCGCCGACCAGCAGCGTGCATTTACCCCCCTTGTCCTTGGCCACGCGCAGGGCCTCGGCGATCTCGGTCAGGTTGCGGCGGGGAATCTGGGCTTTGCTATCCATAATCGCTCCACTCCATGTTAATGGTATTCGTGGGGAGGTCCTTTGCCGTTACCCCAACCCTGTGCTTTTGTTGTCAAAGACGAAGAGAACCCTCACGGTTTTTTTCTCGCCCACTTCACCGCCGCGGCTACGGAATTTTCGCTAAGGCCGTACTGCTGTATCTTGGCCCGCATGGCATCGATTCCGGTTTCGCTGGTGATCGGGACTGGACGTAACTCAATCACACCCTCCCGTGGTTCCACATCGCAGTATTCGACCTTGGGCAGGCGGGCCATGATCTCATCAGAAATCGTAATCTGATTTTTTACCGTTAGTTTGGTCAGCATGATGAAACTCCTTTGATGCCGGAGAGGTAAGTTCCCTTTCTCTTAGCATAAATAGAGGCCAGGCGCCAAGAAGAACATGAAGGGATAGGGGGGAGTAAGATCCAGCAGGAGAAAGGGGGGATAAGGAAATCGCTCTCCTCAATCAGCGATCAGACCGACGGCGGGAAACGTTCAAGCTCGTCGGCATAGGCTTAAACCACCACATGGGTGTCAAGGAAGATCAGGACGCCCTTCCGCGCTCCAGTCGCAGTGAACGATGTCATCGGGATCGCCGCGCAGGTACTCATGCGTCACCAATCTGGCCATCTTGGACGGCTCTGGCAGCGGAATCACCCGCAGCGGCTTGCCTTTCCGTTCGATAGCCAACGGTTGTCCACTTTCCAGGACCTGATCGAGCAGATGGTCAGAGTCAAGGCGTGGATGTGGGTATGCGGGTGGGATGTTATGGAGCAGGAGAGGAGGTTCCCGGCCGGTGGTGAACACCCCGGCCGGGAACCTGGGGAGGACTCAGACGCCGGGCTGATTTACGGCCACATGGCGGTGCTTCATGAGCATGTAATACAACACCGGCACCGCCATGCGGCTGATGAGTAAGCTCGCGATCTCGCCAAACATCAAGGAGAGGGCCAACCCCTGGAAGATGGGATCGGCCAGGATCACCGAGGCCCCCACCACCACGGCCAGCGCGGTGAGCAGCATGGGCCTAAAGCGGATGGCCCCGGCCTCCACCACTGCTTCCGCGAGCGGCAGGCCGTGGCTGATCCGAAGTTCAATGAAGTCCACCAGGATGATGGAGTTCCGGACCACGATCCCGGCCCCGGCCATGAAACCGATCATGGAGGTGGCGGTGAAGAAGGCGTGGAACCCCCAGTGGGCGGGCAGGATGCCGATCAAGGAAAAGGGGATGGCCGCCATCACCACCAAGGGCACCAAGTAGTCCTTGAACCACCCCACCATCAGCATGTAGATCAGGATCATGACCACGGCAAAGGCCAGGCCCAGGTCACGGAAGACCTCCAGGGTGATGTGCCACTCGCCGTCCCACTTGATGGCCGGCGCGGTCTCGCTGAAGGGTTGCTTCAGGTTAAAGAGGGTGATCCCCTGCTCCTTGCCGCCGAACTCCCGGCCGTCCAGGGCCGCGAGCTGTTTGTTCATCTCCAGGATGGCGTAGACCGGGCTCTCGACAATGCCGGCCACGTCACCGGTGACGTAGATCACCGGCTTCAGGTTCTTGCGGTAGATGGGCTGCTCCACCGGGGCCTCGCTGATGCGCACCAGCTCCCGCAAGGGGATGAGGGCCTGGTTCGCCCCCCGCAGCTGGATCGCCAACAGGTCATCCACCCGGGCCCGCTGGGCCTGGGGCAGGCGGAGGATGATCTCCACCTCCTCCTTGTCCCGGGGCTGGTGCAGGAGGTCGATGGAGAGCCCTCCCACCCCGGTGGCAATGGCGGCGGTGACCTCGGCCTCGGAGATGCCGTTTAGGGCGGCCTTCTCCTTGTCCACGGTGAGCACCTGCTTCATCCGCCCCTGTTCGCGGTACCAATCCACATCCACCACCCCGGGGGTGGAGAGAAAGATCCCCTTGACCGCGCGGGCCAAGCGCTCCCGCTGCCCATCGGTCTGGCCGTAGATCTCGGCCACCAGGGTCTGCAACACCGGCGGACCGGGCGGCACCTCGGCCACGGCGACGCTGGCCCCATGGCGCTCGGCAATGGCGGCCACCGCTGGCCGGATACGCTTGGCGATGTCGTGGCTCTGGGCCTTGCGCTCGCCCTTGGGCAGCAGGTTGATCTGCACATCGGCCATGGTGGGGCCGCCGCGCAGGAAGTAGTGGCGCACCAGGCCGTTGAAGTTGAAGGGCGAGGCCGTGCCGGCGTAGACCTGATAGTCCACCACCTCAGGCTCCTGCCCCGCGGCCTGGGCCATCTCCCGGGCCACCTGGGCGGTCTGCTCCAGGGTCGAGCCCTCGGGCATGTTCAAGATGATCTGGAACTCGCTCTTGTTATCGAAAGGAAGCATCTTGACCTTGACCTTGCCGAGATAGACCATGCCGCAGGCCGCGAGCAGCATGGCGATGATCACCAGGAAGAACAAGGCCCGCCACAGGGCGCTGGCCAGCAGGGGCTCCATGATCCGGTGGTAGAGGCGGGTGAAGAGGTCGGAGGGGGCGTGGTCGTCATCCACCCCGGCCCCGTTGTTGCCGGGCAGACGCCGCTTCAGCACCCGCACCGCGGCCCAGGGGGTGACGGTGAAGGCGATGACCAGGGAGAAGATCATGGCTGCCGACGATCCGATGGGGATCGGCCGCATGTACGGCCCCATCAGGCCGCCGACAAAGGCCATGGGCAGGATGGCGGCGATCACCGCCCAGGTGGCGAGGATAGTGGGGTTGCCCACCTCGTTCACCGCCTCGATGGCCACCTCGGTCACCGACTTCCGTTGGCTGGTGGGCAAGCGCAGGTGACGGACGATGTTCTCCACCACCACGATGGCGTCATCCACCAGGATGCCGATGGAGAAGATCAGGGCAAAGAGGGTGATGCGGTTTAGGGTGTAGCCGTAGAGGTAGAAGAGGAGGAGCGTCAGCGACAGGGTCGAGGGGATGGCGAGGATGACGATGATCGACTCCCGCCACCCCAAGAACAGCAAGATCAGCAGGGTGACCCCGAAGACGGCGATGCCCATGTGCAGCAGGAGTTCGTTGGACTTCTCCGCCGCGGTGGCCCCGTAGTTCCTGGTGACGCTGACATGAACGTCCGCCGGGATCAGGCCCCCTTTCAGGGTCTCGATCTTGGCGAGGATCGCGTCCACCACCTGCACGGCGTTGGCCCCCGGCCGCTTGGCCACCGAGAGGGTCACCGCCGCCGCCTCGGGCGCCCCCTTGCCCTGGCCGAAGAGGACGTAGTTGTCCGGCTCCTCGGGGCCGTCGCTGATGGTGGCCACCTCGCTCAGGTAGACCGGGTTGCCGTCATGGACGCCGATGACGATGCGGCCGATCTCCGTGGCCGAGGCGAGGAAGATGCCGGTCTGCAGCAGCACCTCGCGGTTCAGGGAGTTCAAGGCCCCGGAGGCGTTCTGGCGGTTGGCCTGCTGGAGCTTGGGGGCGATGTCGGCGAGGGTGAGCTGGCGGCTGGCCAGCAGGGTGGGGTCGAAGAGCACCCGCACCTGGCGCCTGGTGCCGCCGATGAGCTTGGTCTCGGCCACCAAGGGGATGTTTTTCACCGCATCGTCGATCTGGGCCGCCAAGCGGCGCAGGGTATAGTGGTCGTAGTGGCTGCTGTGCAGGGTCAGGGCCAGGATGGGGACGTCGTCGATGGAGTGGGGCTTGACCAGGGGGGAGGTGACCCCGTGGGGGATGCGGTCGAAGTTGGTGGCCAGCTTCTGGTTCAGGGTGACGATGGCCTTCTCCTGATCCTCGCCCACGTAGAAACGGGCCACCAGCAGACACTGGCCGGCCATGGAGGTGGAGTAGATGTACTCGATCCCCGGCAGTTCGTAGAGCAGCTTCTCCATGGGGATGGAGACCCGCTGCTCCACCTCCTTAGGGCTAGCCCCGGGCATGGCCACCAGAACATCGATCATCGGCACCTTGATCTGGGGCTCCTCTTCGCGGGGGAGCATGACCACGGCCAAGACCCCCATGAGCAGAGAGGCGATGATGGCGATGACGGTCAGCCGCGATGCGACAAAGGCTGCGGCCAGGCGGCCGGCCAGGCCGGGCTGCTGCTCGGGGAGGTCGTGCTGGCTCATGGCGTTACCCGCACCGGCTGGCCGTCCACCAGTTGGCTCGCGCCCCCGGCAACCACCACCTGCTCGCCGGGGTTCAGGCCGCTTACGATCTCAACCTGGCCGTCACGCTGTGCGCCGCTGCGCACCAGGCGCAGGTGGGCCTGATTGTCCGCGACCACAAAGACCCGCTCCATCTGGCCGAACAGGGAGAGGGCCTGGGTGGGCACCATCAAGGTCTTGGTGGTCGCGCCAGGGAAGATCACCCGCACGAACTGCCCGGGCCTCAAGGCCGGATTCGGGGCGAGGTCCAACTTGATGGTAGCGGTGCGGGAGGCGGCATTGGCGGTGGGGGCGATCTCGGCCACTTGGCCGGTGGTGTCAAGATTGGCGGCAGGGATGCGCACCGGCAGGGAGGCGCCGGGCTTGACCCCTTGGAATTGGGCCTCGGGCACGGCGGCCACCGCTTGCAGGGTGTCGGTGTTCTCCAGCACCAACAGCGGGGTGCCGGCCGTGGCCAGATCCCCGGCATTGGCCGGTTTGGCGGAGACCCGGCCGCTGAAGGGGGCACGGATGGTGATGTAGCCGAGCATGGTCCGGGCCTCGCGTAAGGAGGCTTGGGCCAGCTTCAGGGCGTCCTGCTGGGCGTTCACCGTCTCCCCGGTGGAGGCGTTTTTGGCAAACAACCGCTCCTCCCGCTCCAGGTTCCTTTTGGCCTGGGCCACCCCGGTCTCGGCCTGGGAGAGACGGGCCGAGATCTCGGCGGCGTTCACCTTGACCAACAGCTCCCCCTGCTTGACCATGGCCCCCAGGGTGACGGGCATCTCGGCGATGGTACCGGTGACCTTGGCGGCGATGGTGGCCCGCTGCACCGCCTCCAGGGTACCAACCACCTCGTTCTGGCCCATGGTCTCGCTCTCGACGGCCGTCATCACCTGGACGTCGATGGTGGGCAACGGTGGTGGTTGGGAGGTCTCGTGCTTGGCCTCGTGCCGGCAGCCGCCCAGCAGGAGCAGGCCGCAGCAGAGGGCCGGCAGGATACGCGGATAGGGGAATCTCTTTCTCTCGTTGTTCATGGTTGCTACCGTTTACGGCGACCTGTGGGGTCGCCTGTGTCTAGGGGATCAGGGTGACCCGGCGGGTCGCCCCTACAGGGGTATTATTGTATCAGCTGGCCCTCGGCCAGATCGGCGTACTGGGGCAGACCCATGGCGCGGCGCAGATCGGCGATGGCGATACGGCGGGCGGTCTGGGCCATGGCGCGGCGGATGGTGGCCTCGGTCAAGCGGTTCTCCACGGCGATCAGGTCGGAGGAGAGCACCACCCCTTCCGTGAAACGCGCCCGGTTGATGGCGGCGCTCTCCCGGGCCTGGGTCACGCTCTTATCGGTGACCAATAGACGCTCCGCCGTCTCTTGCAGGGCGAGGCGGGCCTGCTCAATCTCCAGGCCGATGTTCAGCTCAATCTTCCGCCGCTGGGCCTGCAACTCCCCTACCCGGGCCTGGGCACGGGAGACCTCGGCCCTGGTGCGCTCGCCGTCATAGAGAGTGTACTGCACCTTAACCCCGGCCTGCCAGGATGTACCGCTGCCGCCGGTGATCGTGCCGTGCTCCCCCTGGTAGCCGGCAAAGCCGTCCACGGTGGGCAGGGCTGTGGCCTGGGCCTGGCGAACCCGGGCCTGGGCCGCTGCGATCATGGCGTCGAGACTCTGCAATTCAAAACGGGCCAACGGGGTGGTGCCGACCGGGATCTCCTGGGCCGGCCCCTGCTCCGGGGCAGTGGCGGTCTGCCCCGCTTCGATCCCCAGCAGGGTCAGGAAGACCTTCCTGGCCAAGGCCAGGGCATGCTGGGCCTGGATCAAATTCTCCTTGGCCCGCGACTGCTGCACCTCCAGGTCCAGGACCGCGTCCAGCAGCAGGACCCCACTCTCATGGCGGGCCTTGGCCACCCCCAGGGAGGCGGTCACCGCCTCCACCGCTGCCTGCTCGGCCTGGATGATGTCCGCAGCCTGGGTGAGGCCATGGAAGGCCCGCACCACCTCAAAGGCCAGACGGGCATTGACCGTGGCGAGCTCCAGCTGCGCGGCATCGGCCTCCGCCCCGGCGGCTTGCACCCCGGCCCGGTCGCGGCCGCCGTTGTAGAGGCGGTAGCCCAGTTGCAGGCCGCCTGTCAGGGTGTCGGTGCGGCCCGGGTCATTGAAGTTGATGGTGTTGCGAAACTCCCCCTGGTTTAAGATGTTGCCGAAGGAGTACATGGGGGCGTTGGTCTGGCTGTAGTTGGCGCCGAGGCTCAGCTGCGGGGCCATGGCCGACCGTTCCAGGTCGATGGCCGCCTGGGCACCGGCCAGCCGCTGCCGGCCGATGGCGCTGTCCGGGTTGTTGGCCAGGGCAAAGCGCACCGCCTGGTGGGCGCTCCAGATGGAAGGGGGCTGCTCCGTGGCCCCGGCGCTGCCGGTAGCGAGGAGGATGAGACAGATTGTCAGGGAGATCATGGGTCGCGTCATCATAATGGGTCAGCCAGCGTTTGGATTCAGAGATCTGCGATAGAGGCGTTGGATTAGTATTTAATAGAATGATTGAATTCATGCAAGGAAAAATTCGCCTGTTGCTTGTTCCCGGCAGGCTTACTCCTCCTTGGTTAAGGCCCGCGACCGCTCACGCCGATAGGCCTCGTAACTTCGCGGTTCAGCCGCATCCGGACCATGGCCCGGATTCACCAGCTGTTCCCGCTTGTTCAGGCCTTCATAGATATTCCCGTACACCCTCTCCTTGGCGCAGGCGGCAACGAGGGTGGCCAGCAGACATAAGACGAGCAGGCAATGGCATTTCATCATGATGGACCAATCGTGGCATGGGGTTACAGGATGAGGGGGCATAAAAACCGCTGAAAACTGTTTCACGCCATGCAATCTAGCCTCTGCTTCGTCACACCCACCCATGGTGCCAGATAGGAAATTCTGTGTCAACCTTACTTGACAGCCTTAACGCACACGTGCGTCATGAGCGGAGTCAAGACGTGTCAAGGTTTTCTTTTTGGTCAGCTTGCGAGCCTTCTTCCTTATGACTCTCCACAGACAAGGACTAATTTTTTTTGGGGGCTGTGCTGACGTCCTTTTTTCTTATTCAATTTTCACACACTAGCATATCAAAGACATTGTCGATTCCCTATTCAAACGCCTTCGCCACCCCGCTGCTGCATAATCGCCACCAATGGCGACTCTCTCCGCATATATTGATGCTTGATAGCGATGCCGATATTGACACAGTTTTTTTACAAAAAATGGGAGGTACTGTAAAAAAAAATACATATAACTATCTGTTATATTTTTTAAAAAAATTATTGACTGCCAAATAAAAAAATATTAGTCAAGTGTCACTTTGTGGCCAGCGGTTGACTACATAGATAAGCTGTTCGCAGTTTCCTGGGCAGTTGATGTCTAGGGCATTAGTTGACTTCCGTTAGGCGAAACTTGCTGTTAAATAAAAACAAAAGGGAGATTAAAAAATGGAAAAATGGAAGCAGCATGATGTCAAAAAGAAAATCGGCGCGACATTATTAATGACCGCCTTTGCCATGAGCTACGTTTCATCTGCTGAAGCGGCGACAATGGAGGACCTACGGCACAACAAGGCAGATCATTTGCAGGCCCTGAAAAAAGTGCACAAGGACATCTCCACTGACAAAAAAACGGGAAAGAAACGCAGAAACGATTCGTTGGAACTGGCTGAGGCCTTAGGTCTCGGCACAAATGACGAACTCAAAGAAGTCCGAAGACGAATAGACCGGACAGGAAAGATCCACACCCATTACCAGCAGTACTTCAAAGGAGTGCCGGTCTGGGGGAGCGAAACAGTCGAGCACCTGACTGGCGAACAGCCCTATGAATTAAATGGTAAAATCACCAAAGGCCTCTCACAGGAGATCAAGGGCACCACTCCAAAAATAACTGGCGCAGAAGCCATGGCAGCACTCAAGAAGAAACATGAAAAGGCAATAAACCCGTCTGACGCTCTGATTTATTCCAACGAAAAAAGTGAGTTGACCATTTTCGTTGATAGCAATGGTACCGCCCACCTTGCCTATTATGTCTCCTTCTTTGTTGACACCAAGGACGGTGGCCAGCCATCAAGACCATATTTCATTGTTGATGCCGGAACCGGCGAGACCCTGAAGGAGTGGGAAGGTCTAACCCATCAAAAAGTAGGCACCGGGCCAGGAGGGAATGCCAAGACCGGCCAATATGAGTATGGCACCAATTATGGTTTTCTTGATATCGACGTCAGCGCCGATGCGCAACAGTGCGTAATGGAGAACCAAAATGTCCGGACGATCGATTTAAATCATACCTACTCCGGCGATGCCGCATATACGTATCCTTGCTACCGCAACACGAAAGAGGCCATTAACGGGGCCTTTGCACCACTGAATGATGCCCATTATTTCGGCGAAATCGTCTTTGACCTCTATCAAGGGTGGTACAACACCGCACCCTTGACCTTCCAGTTGAAGATGCGGGTCCATTATGGGGATTCCTATGAAAATGCCTTTTGGGATGGTTCCTCCATGACCTTCGGGGATGGTGCCGATAGATTCTATCCGCTTACCTCCCTGGATGTTGTCGCCCATGAGGTAAGCCATGGCTTTACCGAACAGAATTCAGGCCTGATCTACGAAGGTCAATCCGGCGGCATCAATGAAGCCTTTTCCGACATGGCCGGTGAGGCCGCCGAATTTTATGCACGCAACACCAACGATTTTGAAACCGGGGCAGAGATTTTCAAGGGTGAAAATGAAGCTCTCCGGTACATGTACGACCCTCCCAAGGATGGGCGATCCATTGGCAATGCCAATGATTTTTGGTGTGATGATTCTGGGGGGTGCCTTGATGTTCATTACAGCAGCGGCGTCTTCAATAAGGCATTCTATCTCCTGGCAACGACCAATGGCTGGGATACCCATAAGGCCTTCGACGTCTTTGTCCATGCGAATCAGAATTACTGGACCCCGACATCGACTTTTGAGGAGGCAGCCGACAGTGCAGCGCATTCGGCAATGGACCTGGGGTACAAAACGATAGATGTCATCTCTGCCTTTCGTCAAGTCGGAGTCAACTGCACCTTCAATCTAGCCACCATCAACCTCCCCGCCAATGAATACACGGAGGGAGCCGCCCCCGTCCAAGGCACAATCAACCTCCCTTCTCCAGCGTCTACGGATATTGTCATCACCCTAACCTCAAGCGACTCAGGGCAGGCCACTGTCAGCCCGCAAACAATTGTGATCCCAACCGGGACGACTTCGGCTGATTTCACCCTGAACATCGTTGATGACACCCTGCTGGATGGGACCCAACACACCACCCTCAGCATGACGGCCACAACGGAAGAGTTTGCATTAGAATTCATACCGCTTACCCTCCACGACAACGAACCCGCCGTCTTATCTGTCACCCTGCCTCAGGAGGTCAACGAAGGGGACGGATTGTTGGCAGGGCAGGGGGTGGTATCGGTGAGTTCACCGGTCGATGCCGACGTGCAGGTCTTGGTGACTTCCAGCAATCCCGCCCTGGTGGCTGTACCCGCCTGGGTAACGATACCTGCAGGCTTGCAGCAGGCAACATTTGATCTCACGATCCTTAACGACAACATTCTCAACGCCAGTGCCCACCAACAAATTTCCGTCACGGCAGAAGTTCAGGGGTGGACGGCAAGCCCCGGGAGCATCCTCGTTAACGAGGATCGGCATCTCTCGGTGACAATCCCGGAACAGGCCTTTGAGTGGTCTGGAAAGCTCCGTGGGGTAGGCGCTGTCTCCCTCCCCGGGATCTCTTCGCAGGATGTAACCATCACGCTTTCTTCCGATGACACAAAAAGGGTTAACGTAAGTAGCTCAATCGTTATTCCTGCTGGAATCACGTCGAAATCCTTTGACATTTTGATGAGCGATGATGGTCTGGAGGAAGTTAACCAATCCGTTACCATCCGGGCTACCGCCCCAGAATTTATCGACAGCACCGATTCCATTCTGGCCATTGGCGAGCATCCTGATCTAGAAGTTACCTCAATCAGCGGGCCGGCCCTTGGGGATAGCACGACCATCGACATCGCCGCTACTATCACTACAACTGCAACGACAAACGGCTTTCACATCTATTACTACCTCTCGGATGACGACACCATCACCACCACTGATTTGGTGATTGGTTCCAGATGGATCTCTTATATCGACGGCGTCCAGACTTTGAGCTATACCGAAACCCTGGCCATGCCCAAACTCAATAACGCCCCCGGCAAAACCTATCGAATAGGAGCTATTGTCGACAAGTTCAATCAAGTCCCCGAATCTAATGAAGCCAACAATGCCACGGCTGGCAACATCATGACGATCAGCGGATCCGATCTGGAGGTTACCTCGGTCGTCTGGCCGGTCAGCGGCGACACCTCCTACATCCCAATCTCGGGCACAATCAAAAATAACGGGTTGTCCCCGGTCTATGGCCAACTCGGCTATTACCTATCGGAAGACGACACCATCACTACCGACGACATTTGGCTTGGGTACGAATGGTTCCCTGTTGCTGACGGTGGTCAAAGCCTGAACTTCACCAACTCTCTGCACATGCCTCATAATCTCGACCCCACTAAGACTTACCGGATCGGGATTATTGTTGACCCTTCCAGTATGATTCCTGAAACTGATGAGACCAATAATGTCGAGACAAGTGGCATCATTGCCATCAGTGGACCGGATCTGGAGATCGTCTCAATCTCTTCCGGGCCGGTTAGCGGTGCCCCCCCCACTCTTGTGGTATCAGCTACAATCCGAAATAACGGGTCAAGCGCCGACTATTCCGAACTCCATTACTACATTTCAGAAGACGCCACCATTACCACCGCAGACTTAAAAATTGGCTATTCTACTCTTTATTGGCTCCACGGTGGCGAAAGTGAAACCGTGACCGAAACCCTCAACATGCCCTCAAATTTCGTCCCCACCAAAACTTACTGGATCGGGGCTATTGCCGACGCCACCAACAGGGTTCCTGAGTATAACGAGACAAACAACACCAAGGTCGGCAATAAAATTTTCTCAACAGTTCCAGGGGAGTTTATCGCCCGGCACTACCAGGAGGCGCTTCGTCGTTCACCGGATGCCGGAGGCTGGGCGTCATACACCAACTATTTTAAAACGTACGGATGCAATCAAGCCAGCCTGAAGGCTGTCGGCAGGTCTTTTTTCTTGTCAAGTGAACATATCGGAAAAAATTTCAGCACGAATGAAAAGGTGACGGCGCTTTATCATGCGGCACTTAACAGGGAGCCTGATCCCGAAGGACTTACCAGCTATATCAACTTCCTTACATCCGGCGGATCGTGGACTGATGCTGTGGATAGCGCCTATAACTCATCAGAATTTACGTCAAAAGTTAACTCATACTGTGCGGCGCCGGGAAATTCCGCCCAATTCGTTTCTCAAAATGTCCCGACAGCCATGTCAAAGGGAGCCCAGTACAACATTTCCATAACGTTGAAAAACATTGGGACCTCGACATGGAAACGTTCAACTTTCCATAGACTTGGCTCACAAAGCACACAGGACAATGTACTATGGGGCTTTAATCGGGTCGAAATCCCCTCTGGGGTTTCTGTAGCACCAGGACAAGAGTACACCTTTACCTTCCAGGCAAAAGCGCCAATGTCTCCTGGCCTTTACGATTTCCAATGGAAGATGCTCCAAGAGAATATCGAGTGGTTCGATGCGGCAAGCGACAAAATCACCATCCAGGTGAATTAGATTATCACTAATGCGCAAACCCAGGATTTCCCAATTTGGGTGAACAAGGGATGCATTAGGGCAATATAGAATCATCTGGTTTACGATAAAAAAGGGCGGAATCTTCTCTTGTGATTCCGCCCTTTTTTTCGTCTGCGTACCCGTTCAAGTGCGCTTGACACGCAGGTTCGGCTCTGTGCTCAGCAGCACGCTGCCTTCATATGGTAAAAAAAGACGTGCCTTTTGCCCGTGGTAAGAACCTCTGCCGCACACAGTCAAAGCAGCGGAGACCATTGTCAACAGTCAATACTTGCTTAACATTTTGTCTTTCCAGCGGTAGAGGGTCTTGATCAGACGCCAGGCGTGAGTGGCCTGGATATGGGTGAGCTGGTTCTGGCTCTCCCGGAGGGCGGCCTCCATGGCGGAGGTCCGGTGTTGACAGGCGTCAAGTTTGGCCAGAAGATCGGCGATGGTCTTCTGCGACTGGAAGTCTTTCTCTTTGATGGTCCGGTCCAGTTCGCTGATAGTTGTCTCGCACGCGTTTATATCGCTTAACACAATTTTGATATGGCGATTTTTTTCTTCGATCTCGTCTTGCAATTCCACCACCCGGCGGACCTTGCTGTGATAGAGGTCCTCTCTGTCCATGGTTACCGCACCCAATTGCACCTCAGGCAACTCAGCATCGGAGCACAGGGCAACGATATATTTACCCTGCAACCCCTCATCTAATGGCCAGCGCCTCAAGGTCTCCTCATGCCCATCAGACAGAAGATAAGCCAGCACCGCAGTCTGTTCCAAGAAACGGACTGCTTTGAAGTGTCGTGAGAGAAAGCCCAGGAATTCATCCCGGCAAAATTCTTGGACATGAAATTGATTTTTGTATCGAGGCACGTCGGAATACAGATGCTTATCAGGAGTGGACATGATGAGCATTCCGTCAGGCTTCAACACCCTTTTGATCTCGAGGAGGAATGCCTCCTGAAGCTCGCTGGTGATATGTTCAATTGTTTCAAAGGATACGACCAGATCGAAAGCCCTGTGAAGAAAGGGCAAGGAGGCAACTGACCCCTGCATAAAATTTAGGTTCGGACGAGGGTACTTTCCTTTGGCTTGCGCCACGGCTCGAGGGTCAATCTCAAGCCCACAGACCTGCCTTGCCTGACGAGCAAGGATGTCAGCGCCATACCCCTCTCCCGAGGCAGCATCCAACACGACCTTCCCCGCGCTTAAATTGGCAATGGCCTGATATCGCTGATAGTGCTCAATCTCCAGTTCACTGCCCACATTGGCATCGGGAACAAATCTCTCGCCGGTAAAATCCATATCACCCCCATGATCAAACTGTTTGCGCGGTTGACCCTATACTTCAAATCTGATACCGTGCAGCACAAATTCTGCCTACCGAGGTCAAATCATGGGTCTCCGATCATTATTGGACAAATTGTACAATACGCGACTGCCTCTTGCGATCCGCAAGGAGTTGAATCGAAAAATAGATAATAAATTAAATGAAGTTATCCAACCACTAAATTTGGCGGTACTTGACACCCGTAGCCGTCTCAATGACGCCAGAAGCTTCATGGATCTCCATCTACTGGAGACACTTCGTCTCCTGTACCAGAACGTTCATGAGCATGAGCAAATCACGCTAACACAGCAGTACACCCATTATCCGGGTTTGTACGCAGCCCTCTTGCCCACGTTCATGCAGAGCCTTACAAAGATCTGCGGCGGCGATCACCAAGAAATTTTACACTGTGGACATTTATTATTTTTGGAACTCACCAAGGGCTATCAGCTGCGCCCTGGAGGCATCTGGCAACTCAATCACGAGATTGGCCTTTTCAACCTGCCACCCTCTTCCCTGCCAAAACAGGCCACCCCGCCCACCTCTAGTCAAACAAAGCCTCGACTAAAAATCTTGTTCGTCTCCGCCATGTTCCCCAGCATTGAGCATGGCGGCGGTTTGCGGCTGTTTGACATCGTCGATCAGCTTGCCGAAAGGCATACGATTGATCTGTTTACGACCTATGTGCCGGATCTCGATCACCACTCCTACGGTTTACTGCAGGGCAAGCTTGCTCAGGTCAAACTGGTTGACCATGAGGAGTTTACCTGCGACACCCTGCTGGCTTGGCTTGCAAGCCTGGGTCGCTCATCCGACCATTACGACGTCATTCAGTGCGAATACCCCCTCAGCGCCAAATTAATGCCGGCAGTACGACCATTCGGACGCAAGATCGGTTTCACGTTCATGGAGTGCGTGACCAAAAGCTACTTGATCAAACTACGTAATTCCATCGCCGAAAACGACTTCCCAAATCTTGGTCAATTGGCGCACTCATTCTGGGAATCCGCTGTGTTAGAACTCGAGGCGGTGAAAAATTCCGATTTCCAGATAGCCGTTACCCCGGAAGACGCGGAAGATATCAAGCGGATATACGGTGCCCAGCCCGAGATTATCCCGACTTGCCTCTCCCCGTCCGAAGTCCTCCGCCGTATCGCGGCCTGCCATGAAGCAGCCCCAGAAGGGGATACGGTGGCCTTTCTTGGTTATTTCAATCACTTCCCAAATATCGATGGCGTCAAGTGGTACCTGGACAAGGTGCACCCACACGTTAAAAAGCAGGTGCCCGGCTATCGCTTTTTGGTAATTGGCGCTGGAGACACCAGCGTACTGCAGAAACTCTCCAACAACGATCAGTCTGTTATCTATACCGGGCGAGTGGATGACATCGCTCCCCATATTCTGCGAGGCAAGGTCTGCGTACTGCCTCTTATCTCCGGGGCCGGAATCCGTGGCAAATTGAATCAATACTCCATGGCGGGTCGGCCTTCGGTAAGCACGACCATCGGAAATCTCGGACTGAACTATCAGGACGGTGAGGCGGTCTTGATCGCTGACACACCAGATGCCTTTGCAGCCGCTGTTGTCCGCTTGCCCACGAATGAAGAGCTTAATCAAAACATGGCGGGTCGTGCCAAGGCATACGCCCAGGCCAACTTCACCTGGGACACCCATCTTGTGCGCCTTGAGGAAGTCTATCGGGCGTGAAAGCCTTGGACCTTACCGTGCTCATCAAAAAACCAGCGGACACCATTTTGAGACCAAACCTTCCTTTAAACAATTGACATATGCAGCCCCGGTATCGCGTGAGGGGCTGGCGATTAGGACATAATGACACCTTCAAAATTTCGTAGCCTCATCCTGTCGGTAATCGATGTGATCGATAAATTTCCTCGGCTGGCAAGACTCTTGCGCCGCATCCACTTTCACCTTCGCGAGCCGTATCGTGTCGTTCTGCGGCGGGTTACCCGCCCACGCCCCTGTCCCCAGAGACTCTCCCTTGCTGACGAAAAAGAGTCGTTTCGCAAAAAGTCCATGAAGCATCTGCAAGATGTTTTAAAAAATGGGGAAAAGCTCGTCATCCCTTCAGCCGCCACACCTCAGGTGTCCGTCCTACTGGTGTTGTACAATCAGGCGTCACTGACCTTAGCCTGTTTAGAATCGCTACAGCAAGAGCGACAAGTGATGTTTGAAACCATCATCGTGGATAACTGTTCAAGCGACATGACACCAACCCTCATGGAACAAGTCCAGGGAGTCAAGTATGTTCGTAATAGCGATAATATCGGCTTTCTGAAAGCTGTCAATCAAGCCGCCAAACTCGCGCAAGGCGAGCATCTCCTCCTATTAAATAACGATGCGGTTCTGCTCCCCGGCACTCTTGCCGCCGCCTGTCACCGCATGGCGAAGAGCCCAAAAATCGGGGCCGTGGGGGGGAAGATCGTCCTGCCGGACGGCTCCCTTCAGGAGGCGGGCAGTATTATCTGGCGAGATGGCTCTTGCCTTGGTTATGGCAGGGGTGCCGATCCCAACGCCCCGGAATTTCAATTCGTCAGGGAAGTTGATTACTGTTCAGGGGCCTTTCTCCTCATCAGACGAAACCTGTACGCAGAACTCGGCGGTCTGGACGAGGCCTATATCCCCGCCTACTATGAAGAGAGCGATTTTTGTATTCGCCTACGCAAGGCAGGATATGCCGTGGTCTATGACCCGAAAGCCGTCATCAACCATTTTGAATTCGCCAGCGCCGTTGTTAAAGAACACGCCATTGCTCAACAGCGGCGTAACCGCGAAATAGTAGTGGCAAGACATCGTGATTTTCTCGCCACCAAGGAGGAACCGAAGGCAACAGGGATTTTGCAAGCCCGCATGGTTAATCCATACAAGGGCCGTATCCTGGTCATTGACGACCGGGTACCCCACCCGGCATTAGGGAGTGGCTTTCCCAGGGCGGCAACTATACTCAGGAAGCTCCTTGACTTTGGGTATTTTGTTACGTTCTACCCCCTCCGTTTCCCTCAGGACGACTGGCAGCAAGTCTATGCAACGCTGCAGGAGGAAGTCGAGGTAATCCTCGATGCAGGATTGGAGGGATTCGAACAGTTCATGAATGAACGGGCTGGATACTACACGCATATATTGGTAAGCCGTCCCCATAACATGGAAACATTGTCACTGCTCTGGAAAAAAAATCCAGCGAGTTTCCGTGATGTTCGGATCATTTACGATGCCGAGGCCGTGTTCGCCATCCGCGAAATGCTTCAGGGAAAAATTAATGGGAGTAGTCAATCCGGCCCTTCCGCAGATGAACTGATCAAGACAGAGCTTGATCTCGCCTCGGTTGCAGAACGGATACTAACGGTCTCTGCGGGAGAAGCCGCATACTATCGGAACCACGGCTACAAAAATATCTATATCGTAGGACACGCCCTCCCGGTCAACGCCACTCCCGCTCCTTTTGCAGAACGGCACGGCGTGCTGTTTGTGGGGGCAATGCATAAGAACAACTCCCCGAATGCGGACAGCATGTACTGGTTCGTCAAGGAAGTCCTCCCCTTTTTGGAGGGCATGGCGAGCTCTCCCATTGACCTCACCATCGTAGGAGACTGTAGTTCGACCAGAATTCCGGAACTGGCCTCTCCACATGTTCATGTCTTGGGCAGACAGGACGACTTGACCCAGCATTACAACATGGCCCGCGTCTTTATCGTGCCAACCCGGTTTGCCTCTGGTATCCCCATGAAGGCACATGAGGCCGCTGCTGCCGGTGTGCCCATGGTTGTTACCCCTCTGATCGCCGGTCAATTAGGCTGGACGCACGATCGAGATCTCCTGCTTGCCGCAACAGCGGAGGAGTTTGCGCAACAAGTCAACCGCCTCTACAACAATGAATCCCTCTGGAATACCCTGCGTGAAGGGGCAATCAATAGAGTCAGCCAGGACTGTTCAGAATCATCTTTTGTCGACAATCTCCAGCGTGCACTCACATAATGGGCGGGCATCAATGATCAAGCATTTTGGGACCAAGGGATCAGGGCCATGACCTTTACCTCAATCCCCTTTCTCTCTCTCTTCCTGCCATTCAGCCTGCTGTTGGTGCTCTTAGCCGGCAAGCGCCAGGCCAATACTGCCCTGCTGCTGGCAAGTCTGCTCTTCTATGCGCTGAACGACTTACAAGGCCTGCCGGTGCTGCTTGTCTCCATCCTCTGGAACTATGGCGCGGGCCTGATGATCAGCACCGGGTATGGCAAGCGGCGGATGCTGACCCTGTCCATGGGGGTCGGGGGCAACCTGCTGTTGCTCGGATTTTTCAAGTACGCGGCCTTTTTCCTGACCCCCCTCGACCAGATCGTCCCGTTTCTGACGCTGAAGCCCATTCTCAGCGCTATCCATCTGCCCTTGGGCATCTCCTTCTTCACCTTCCAGGCCATCGCTTACCTGATCGACCTCTACCGCAAGACGATCGCCTTTGATCGTAACCTCGTGCGCTTCGGCCTCTACCTGGCCATCTTCCCCCACCTCATTGCTGGCCCGATTATCCGTTACGGCGACATAGCAGGCCAACTACTGAACCGTCACCTCACGGTCGACGCCATAGCCTGCGGCCTGCGGCGGTTGGTGCAGGGGTTGGGCAAGAAGATGCTGCTGGCCAACCTGTTCGCCGCTGCCGCCGACCGGATCTTTGCCCTGCCCGCCGATCAGTTAGGTCAGGGCACGGCCTGGCTGGGGGCCTTCCTCTACACCCTGCAGATCTATTACGACTTCTCCGGCTACACCGACATGGCCATCGGCATCGGCAACCTGTTCGGCTTTCAGTTCCCGGAGAACTTCAACTACCCTTACGCCGCCACCTCCATCCGCGATTTTTGGCGGCGGTGGCACATCACCCTCTCCTCCTGGTTTCGCGACTATCTCTACATCCCCTTGGGCGGCAGCCGTGGCAGCGAACTCCGTACCCACTTGAACCTGGTCCTGGTCTTTGTCCTCTGCGGGCTATGGCATGGCGCCAGTTGGAACTTTCTGGTATGGGGCGGGGTGCACGGCGGGTTCATGGTGGCGGAGCGCCTGGGCCTGGAGCGCTTGTTGGCCCGGGGCTCGCGCCTGCTCCAGCACGGCTATGTGCTGGTGGTGCTGATGGCCTCGTGGGTCCTGTTCCGGGTGGAAGACATGGCGACGGCCCTGGACTACCTGCGCACCATGTTCTGGCCAACAGCCACGCCCCTGATCCCGGCCTACCCACCCGCCTTTTTCATGACCACGGAACTCGTTGCCGCCATTGCCGCAGGGGTCATCTGCTCTTTCCCCTGGTGGCGGGCTCTTCGCCGCCACGGGGGGCAGCAGCAAAGGCCCCAGGGTAGCCGATCCATGCTGGGTCTTGCCCTGGCGGGTGATGCCGCCCTCCTCCTCATCCTCCTGGCCGGGCTGATGGAGATCGCGGCGGGCGGCCATCACCCCTTCATCTATCTGCAATTCTGACAACAATGGGCACTAAGATCCAACACTCTCTCTTCGCCCTGGTGGTCATGGCCATGCTCCTGCTCCCGGCCTCGGGTATGTTTGTGCACGAGGCCCAGACCATGGCTAGCCAGGAGAACCGCCTCTTGGCCACCATGCCGCCATGGCCCCGCTCATGGCAGGCGGTAACGGAGTTTCCCGCCGCCTTCTCCCGCTTCTATGATGACCACTTCGCCTGGCGCCGGCAGCTGATCGCCTGGCGTAGCGCCATCAAGGTCTTGGCCCTAGGTGTCACTTCTCATGCCGATGTTGTCCTTGGCCGCCAGGGGTGGCTGTACTATGATGCCGAACAGCAGCTTGCCGACTATCGCGGTCTCCACCCCTTCACCGCCGCGGAGTTGCGGCAGAACCTCCAGGCCTTAGAGGAGCGCGCCGAGATGCTGGCCCAGGTCAAAATTCCCTACCTCTTGGTCCTCGCCCCGAACAAGCATACCATCTACCCGGAGTATCTGCCCGAGCGCTTCGCCAGGATCAAGACCGAGACCCGTCTGGACCAGATTGTCCAGGCGTTGCAGCTCTCCGGCCGGGTACCGTTTTGCGATCTTCGAGACCCCCTGCTCAAGGCCAAGAGCGGGGGCCAACTCTACTTTAAGACCGATACCCACTGGAACCAGCGCGGGGCCTTTGTGGGCTATGGGGAGGTGATGGGGGAGGTACGCCGCTGGCTCCCCTCCGTCCCCATTCTCGGTCCTGACGCGGTCAGCTCCACCATGGGGCCGGCCAGGGAGCACGACTTGGCCAACTTTCTGGTGATGAATTGGTACTTCCGGGAAGAGACGCCGATAGTAACGGTGATCACTCCGCACGGGGCCAAGGATACCAAGTTCGACCCCCTGCTACGGGCAGTGACAGACCCAAGCCAACCCCCGGACCGCCACCCCTTCGTCCTCGTTAATCCGCAAGGACAGGGGCGGATCGTGATTTTCAGGGACTCGTTCTGTTCGGACTTGGTCCCCTATTTCGGGGCGAGTTTTCAGGAGAGCCTCTACATCTGGAAGAAGATGAGCCCGAACCTGATGCTCACCATCCTGCGTAGCGGCTACTGGCCCGATCTGGTGATCGAAGAGGTGGTCGAACGGCTGGCCACCTTTCATTGACACTGCGCCCTGCTCTCTTGCCAATGCAACCAACGCCCCCCCCGCGCATCGCCTGGCTCGACACCCTGAAGGCGATCGCCCTCTTCTTTGTCGTCCTGGGCCACACCGACGGCATCGGCGATGGGGCGCGGACCTACATCTACTCCTTCCACATCCCCCTCTTTTTTTTCATGGCCGGCTTTCTGGTCCGCGAGGAGGCCTTGCGCGGTGCATTTGCCCCCTTTGCCCGCAAGTACCTGCGCTCCCTGATCCTCCCCTACTGGGGCTTCGGCCTGGCCACCTACCTGATCTGGCTGCTGGCCGGCCGCCACTACGGCCGGGACCTGCTCTTGGCCGTGGCGCCGGTCAAACCCTTGCTCGGCATGCTCTATGGCATTGGCGTGGACCACTGGCTGCGGCACAACGTGGCCCTGTGGTTCCTGCCGGCGCTCTTCTGCCTGCACCTTATCTCCTTCTTCGTGCAGCGCTGGGGCCAGGGGCTGACGCTGGTGTTTACGGTGATCGTGGTAAGCCTGGCCGGTAGCGTGCTGGGGCCGCTCCTCCCCGTTCGTCTGCCCTGGGGCATTGAGCCGGCCTGCGCCGGGGTGCTCTTTTATGGGGCCGGGCGGTTGGCCAGGGGTCTCCCCGCTGACCTCTTGCGGCGCAAAGGCCGGTGGCGATGGCTGATCCCGGCGATCTGCCTCATCATCCAAGGGGCCGGGATCCGGGCCAATGGCCGGGTAGACATGAACGAACTGCTGTTCGGCAACCTGGCGGCCTTTTACCTGACGGCCCTATGCGGCATCGGCTTTTGGGTGGCGGTGAGCATGGCCCTGCCGGCGAGTGCGCTGGCGACCAGGGTGGCCCGCGAGGCCATGGTGATCTTCCCGCTGCACACCCTCATCTTTTCCATGATCACCTTCGTTGCCGTCAAGGCCCTGCACCTGCCCGCCGCCTTCCGGCAGGGTTCCCTGCTGGCGGCGGGGGTGTACACCGTGCTCACATTTCTGATCTTGATCCCCATGGCACCCCTAATCCGCAAGGGGCTGCCCGGGCTCCGCGCGTAAGCCAACCAGGAGAGGCAACGACAGACCAACCGCCAGCCGCGGCATCGGCAGCACACAGGTGTTGAGGCGGCTGACATCAACCAAGAAACGTGAGCGGCGGCTTTCGGGGACGCCTCCCACTCAGGTATACGCGAGGACCATATGCACTACGACGCCATCGTGATCGGAGCCGGGCTGGGCGGGCTGACCGCCGGGGCGATCCTGGCCAAACGCGGCCAGAAGGTGTTGCTGATCGAACAACACCACGTCCCCGGCGGCTGCGCCACCACCTTTCGCCGCAAGGACCTGCGCATCGAGGTCGGCCTGCACGCCATGGACGGCATGGCTGGGGAGGATGATCCAAAACTGGCCATCTTCAAGGAACTGGGCATCCTCGACAAGATCACCCTGGTGCGGCTGCCGGAGTTTTACCGCTACCGCAAGGGGGAGATGGACATCGTCATCCCCGACAACAGAGAGGAGACCATCCGTGTGCTGAAAGAGCGGTTTCCCAACGACGGCAAGGGGATAGAGCGATTTTTCAAGGTCATCCACGGCATCAGCCGGGAGATCAACCGTCTGCCGCGCCAACGGTGGCGACTCATGCTGTTGCTCCCCCTGTTCCCGCTGCTCTATTGGCACCTCCTGCGCTACGCCCCCATGACGGTGGGCCGCTTTGTCGATACCATCACCGCCAACGAAGAGTTGAAGCTCCTGCTCTTGGCCAACGCCGGCTACTATGACGACGACCCGTACCGGCTGGGCATGCTCTATTTTTCCGTGGCCCAGGAGGGATATTTTGCCGGTGGCGGCTATTTCATCAAAGGGGGGTCGCAGCACCTCTCGGACGCCTTGGCCGCCTGCATCCGGGAGAACGGCGGCGAACTGGTGCTCGGCCATGAAGTGACGCAAATTCTGATCCGCGATGGCGCGGCCATGGGCGTGCGTTACCAACGCACGAGCCACTCCCATGCCGAGGCACAAGAGGAGAAAGAGGCGCTGGCCCAGGTCATCGTCTGCAACGCCGCAGTCCCCAACGTGGTGAACAGGTTGATCCCCGACTTCCCGGATCAGGCCGCCAAAGAGAGGATCAACGCCCTGCGCACCCCCGCCTCCCTGTCCACCCTCTATCTGGGCTTCAGCAAACCGCCCAAGGAGCTGGGCAACAGACACTACTCCACCTTTGTCCTCGACCCGGGCTTGACCCAAGCCGCGCAACTGGCCGGCGGCGAGCAGGGACGTGGCTACGAACAACGGACCTTCGCCTTTGTGGATTACGGGCAGATCGATTCCGGGCTGGCGCCGGAGGGGAAGAGCGTCGGCGTTATCTGTTTTGCCGATTTCCTGGAGGAGTGGGAGCGCTTGACCGAGGCAGAGTACCGCGCGCGGAAAGAGCGAGTGACGGGCATCTTCCTGGAGAGGCTGGAGGAGCTGCTGCCGGGGATCGGCGCCTATATCGAGTATTGCGAGCTTGGCACCCCGAAGACCGTGGAGCGGTATACGCGAAATCCGGGTGGGGTGGTGTATGGTTTTGCCCAGAGCCCCGAACAATCGGGGATGAAGAGGTTCATGGGATTCACGGCGATCAAAAATCTCTACTTCGCGTCGGCGTGGGGTTTTCCCGGCGGTGGCTTCACCGGCGCCATCCTGGGCGGCGCCATGACGGCGGAAGAGATCCTGAAACGGGACTAAGGCGCCGGCCCTGCCAGCAAATGGCATTGACAAGCCCACCGGACCTTGCTAAACCGAAGCGCAGCATCGGAGCACTGCCGGTGCAGGCTAGGCGGGCCGCAAGCCGGCACCCTGTAGTCCACACCCCCCCAGTCTAAGCCACCAGCACCAATACCGTACGCCAAGGAGAGGGATAAACCGCCCATGAGTCTGATCAGCGAAGGCCTACAATTCATCGCCGAGGTCTATGAGCGCCGCGGGCAGATCCATGACCTGACCCGACGGGACTTCAAGGACCGTTACTCCGGTTCGTTTCTTGGCATGATGTGGGCCTTTCTGGAACCGCTGGCCATGATGAGCATCATGTGGGCGGTATTCAACCTGGGGCTGAAGGTCAAGCCCAGTGGCGACATCCCCTTTGTGGCCTACCTGTTCGTGGGCCAGGTCGCCTACAATTTCTTCTCCGATGCCGTCAGCGCCTCGGCCGGGGTGATCCGGGCCTACTCCTTTCTGGTCAAGAAGGTCAAGTTCAGGATCGCCATCCTGCCCATCGTCAAGATCAACTCCGCCATCATCATCCATGCCATCTTTCTGTTCATCGTCATGGCGATCATCTGGGCCAACGGCGTCAAGCCCCATCTCTACTGGCTACAGACCATCTACTACATGTTCTCGCTGCTCTGCCTGCTCTTGGGGCTCAGTTGGCTGTTCTCGGCCATCGGGGTCTTTATCAAGGACATCGCCAACGTCATCCAGATCCTCATCACCTTCGGCTTCTGGCTCACCCCGATCTTCTGGGACAAGGCCATGGTGCCGCCCCAGTACCAGATCTACCTCTGCCTGAACCCGATGTTCTACATCGTCCAGGGCTACCGCGACAGCTTCCTCTACCATGTGCCCTTCTGGGCACACCCCATCAATACCGCCTATTTCTGGGGGGTAACCCTGCTGGCGCTGCTCACCGGCATCCTGGTCTTCAAGAAGCTCCGCCCTCACTTCGCCGATATCCTGTAGGTTGGTCCGCGGTGAGCACGGGGAGAGCGCTATTCCCCGGTGCTGGCGCCGCCTCTTGCCACGCCCAGCGCGCCAGAAGGCTACAGCCTCTCCCGGTAGCCCCTGATCCCATGCCAGTACCCTTTCCAGTAAGCCCACACCAGTGCCGGCCGCCGTTTCTTGAGAGCAAAGATGAGAAAGGCGCCGGGGAGTTTGACCACGGTGTTGTAGAGCATGAACACCATAAAGTGGTACCACCTGGCCCAACGGCGCATGAACCACACCCGGTTGCGGGAGAAGTAGTAGACATAGGCAGGGCTGTGGAGGCCGATGGTGGAGGAGACGTCGTGGAGCAGTTCGGCGGCTGGACAGTAGACCACCGTTAGTCCCGCGCGGAGGAACCGTTGGACATAATCGGTGTCTTCGTAGTAGAGAAAGTATCCCTCTGCCATCCGCCCTACATGGCGGATGGCCGGGGCAGTAATCAGCATGGCGCAGCCCGAGAGGCAGGGGACCGCTTGGGCCTCGCCCGCGCCATCGTGGCGGTGGTCCATCTCCTGGCGCGGGCCGCCCAGCCACCAGTTCATCCTGGCGCCACCATACCAGACCGCGCGTTGGGCGTTGTCGCGCAGGATCTTGGGCCCGGCCATGGCCCGGGCCGGGTCTTGGGCCAGTTGGTCCAGCAAGACGCGGATAAAGTCATGCTCGGTCCGGGTGTCGGGGTTCAGCAGCAGGACATAGTCCAACCCTTGGTTCAAGGCGCGGGCGATCCCCAGGTTGCAGCCGCCGGCAAAGCCCAGGTTGCGCCCCGGGCAAATGGCCTGGATCTCGGGGTGGTGGCGGCGGATACGATCGATCTCGCTCACCGGGCTGTTGTCCACCACGATGAAGTGCAACTCCTCCCCCAGGCAGTGCTCTTTCAGGCTCGCCAGACAGCGGCAGAGCTGCTCCTGGGCCTGATAGTTGACGCTGACCACGCCCACCGACTCCCTACCACGGACTTTAGCCATCAGCGGCCGGCCTCGCCGCGGGCTGCCGCCACCAATCCCTTCAGCGCCAAGGCGTTTCTCTTGAGGCTAAAGAGTTCGGCGTTCTCCTGCCGCACCGCGCTGGCGGCCTGCGCCAGGGGGTGCGGCCCGTTCAGATACTCGATCCACTCCTCGGCCGCGGCCAACACCCGGATGGCCGGATCAGCGCCCAGGGCCATGCCGCGCATGGCCAAGGGGGTGGCCAACACCGGCATGCGGTTATAGAGGGCCTCGGCCACCTTGATATTGACCCCGCCCCCGCAGGTGATGGGCTGGATCATCAGATCGACCTGGCCAAAGACCTGGGCCAAATCCTCAACAAACCCATGGCCGTGGACCCGCCCGCCATCGCCGAAACGATCACTCCCCTGGCCGAAGAGGTGGACCTCCCCTGGGGCGGTGACCCGGGGCAAGACCCGGTCGAGAAACCACCGCAGGCTACGGCGGTTGGGCCACCACTCCAGGTTGCCCA
>OBOI01000094.1_pt1 | contig 34229 bp, 16 predicted proteins | sample 1670151 | NCBI WGS metagenome assembly OBOI01 (sample SAMEA104232303, study PRJEB22302) | sediment metagenome | biome: forest; feature: aquifer; material: sediment | place: USA | collected 2011-08-07 | depth 0.01 m | reverse complement strand
AGTCGTTGATCGTGGCGACCAGCGCCGCCACGCGGTCGATGACGAAGGTATCGGCGCCGGCACCGCCGACGAAGCAATCCTGCCCGCCGCCGCCGATCAGCACGTCGTTGCCCGCCCCGCCATTCAAGGTGTTGTTCCCGGCGTTGCCGACGATGCGGTTGTCCAGGTTGTTCCCGGTGATGACCGCGGCCACGTTGCCGTTCAGCACATAGTTCTCGACATTGTCGGGCACTTGAATCTGGCGCGGCGAACTTAGTCCGACCCAGGAGAACAGGCGATTGAAGAAGCGCGACATCCCGCCTTCGTTGAGATTGGCGACGAGGGTATCGGTGCCGGCGCTGGCGGCTTCGACGACCTGGTCCTGCCACGAGTCGACGACATAGCTGTCGTTGCCGGCGCCGCCGCTCAGGGTGTCCGCACCCGAGCCCCCGTCGAGCAGGTCGTCGCCGCTGCCGCCGTAAAGGGCATCGTTGCCGCCATCGCCGAAGAGGGAAAGATTGCCGCTCGCGCCGGTCAGCGTGTCCGCCTGCGCCGTGCCGCGTGCGGTGCCGGACGCAACGCCGGGAGGATCGACCACCAGCACGCCGGTAGATCGGGCAAGGGTCTGGCTCACGTTCCCGGCCGCATCGGTCTGGCGCGCCTGGATGGCATTCTGGGCATAGGTGCCGGCGGCCAGCGTGAGGCTGGCGCCGCTGCCGGTGTGCCACGACTGGCCGCCGTCCGCGCTGAACTGCCACTGGGCGCCGGTCTCGATGCCGTCGACGATGATCGTCCCCGAGCTTCCCACAGCGACCCAGGTGCGCGACTGTTCCGCGCCGGTGATGACGATGTCGGTGGTCGGCACGTTTTGATAGCCTCCCACCGTCGCCGTCGGCACGGCCGCAATGGCGTCGACGACCGACATCCCCGACACCACTCGGCCGAAGACCGTGTAGCCGGCTTGCTGGGCGCCGGCGCTATAGTTGAGGAAGCCGTTGTCGACGAGATTGACGTAAAACTGGGACGTCGCCGAATCGGGAGCCGCCGTCCGCGCCATGGCCAGGGTGCCGCGCAGGTTGGAAAGGCCGTTGTTGGACTCGATCTGGAGCTCGGCGTAGGTCGGTGCCTTGGCGACCATCCCGGCGGTCAGACCGCCGCCCTGAACCATAAAGTCGGGGATAACGCGGTGGAACAGCGTGTTGCGATAGTAGTCGTCGCCGACGTAGCTCAGAAAGTTGGCGACGGCGAACGGCGCCTGCTCGGGATAGAGATCGAACACGATGTCGCCCAGGCTCGTATGCACGGTGACCTGCGGCGCGGTCTGGGTGTGGAAGCTCGCGGCCGTCAGCAAGGTCGGCGGCAGCGGGCCGACGGTATCGGTGGCTGGCGGAACGCTGTTGCCGGCGGCCGGAGTCAACGTAGCCGCATAGGCAAATGCGGCACCCGCCGTGTTGTCGATTTCCACGTAATACGAGGCCGATGTCGGCGACGTGAACGAAATCGAGCGCGTCGTGGCGTCGTAGGCGGTGGATGTCAGCAGCGAATTGCCGAGCGAATCGGTGACCGTAACGTTGAAGTTCGCCGCCGGTACGCTGTAACCGAAACCATTGGTGGCGTCGGCGCTGACGTAGAGCGTGAAGCTGCCCACCCCCGGCGTGATCCGGTAGTAATCGGCGCTATCCGTTGCCGAAAAACTGCCAACACTGCGCTTGCCGCTTTCTATCCTGAACAGGCCGCTGCGCGAGGCCGAATCGCCCAGCAGTGACGCTCTTGTGCGCTCGTCGTAAAACGACTGTTCCAGTAGGCTCAGGTTCATGGTCGCAATGGGCAGAAGTCGTATCCGGCCCCCTTCGGACTCACCTCAAGGCTCGCGGATCGCCTCGTCCAGGGAACGGATGATGGGGTAGAGGAAATAGGAAATGACGCTGCGCTTGCCCACCACGATCTCGGCCGTCAGCGTCATGCCCGGTAGCAGTCGCGTCTTCCGCGGCACTTTCTTCAGGCGATCTTCGCCGAGTTCGATGCGGGAAAGATAATAGGCGTCGGTACGCTGATTCGGCTGTCGCATCATGCCTTCGCGCGCAAAAGCATCTTCGCTGACGGTGCGCACCGAGCCCAGCAATACCCCATGCTTCTGGAACGGGAACGAGTCGATTTTGATCCGGGCCCGGTCCCCAAGCTTGAGCCAGCCCACGTCATCGGATTCCACCTGCACTTCGGCTTCGAGCGGCGCATCCAGCGGCACCAGCGTGATCAAGGGTTCCGCTTCGCGCACCACCGACCCCGCGGAGCGCTTGGCGATGTCCAGCACCACGGCATCGACCGGCGCAACCAGCGTTACCAGCCGGCTGCGGCGGTCGGCCTTTTGCACCTGATCGGAAAGCGAGTCGCGCTCGCGCCGGGCGGTGACAAGTTCTTCCATCGACTTCTGACGCCATTCCTTGACGAAGGCGGTGCGATCGGCAACGGCCCCCGCCAGTTCACGCCGCAGTTCGGCTTCCTTGTGGCGGGCCACCACCTGGTCGCGCTCCACTTCCTGGCGCCGCTCGCGCGATTCGAGCAGTTTCATGCGCGACTGGAATTGCTGCGCCGACAGTTTTTCCTGCATCCCCTCGATTTCGGCCAGCGAGCGAACGCGGTCGTCCAGCGCGGTGCGCTCGCGGGCGTTGGTCTCCAGCGACGCCTTGAGGCGGGCGACGGTTTCGTCGAAGCGGGCCAGCTTGGCATCGTAGTTGGCATGCTTCTCGGAGGCCAGGCCGGCTTGCAGCGCCTCGTCGCCAACCGGCCGCACGGCCTGGTAGCGCTTGCCGGCCAGTTCCGCCTCAAGACGGCGGGACTGCGTATCCATGCTCGCCAGACGGTCGCGCACTTGCGCCAGATCGGCGCTGGCAAACGTCGGATCGAGCGTCGCCAGCGTCTCGCCCTTTTTCACCACCTGGCCGACGCGTACATGCAGCTTTTCAATCAGCGACGTCTCCATCGTCTGAAGCACGATGTTGGGCAAGGGCGTCACGAGTCTGCCGCGCGTCACCACCACTTCGTCTACGTCCGAGAACGTCGCCCAAAGCAGCATGACGGTCAGCAAGGCCGTCAGCAAATACAGCGTGACGGGAATGCCGCGATGCAGCGGCTGGCGCTCGATCTCGTCGGCGTCCGGCAGAAACTCCACCGCCTCGGGCGGAGTGGCGACGGCGGCGACGGCCGGCGGCCTTACAGGTGGCTGGTCTGCTGGTTCCATAGTTGCGAGTATTGCGTGCAGCGGCCAAGCAGTTCGGTATGGCGGCCGGCATCGGCCAACTGGCCGCGATGAAATACGAGGATGTTGTCGGCATTGACCAGCGTCGACATGCGGTGACTGATCATGATCACTGTCTTGCCGACGGAAATGCGCGAAAGGTTGCGGATGAAAATCGCCTCGCTTTCCGGATCGAGCGCGCTGGCGGCTTCATCGAGTATGAGAATGCGCGGCTGCGGCAGAATGGCACGGGCGATGGAAAGACGCTGGCGCTGTCCGCCCGACAGGTTGGCCGCGTTCTCCTCCAGCATCGTGTCGTAACCCTGCGTCATGCGCTCGATGAACTCGTCGGCACCGGCGGCCTGCGCGGCGGCGACGATTTCCTCGAAGGTGGCGTCGGGCTTGGTCGCCGCGATGTTCTCGCGCACCGTGCCGCGAAACATGAAGTTGTCCTGGAGCACAACGCCGATGCTGCGACGCAAATGCGGCAGGTCGATCTCGCGCACGTCAACGCCGTCGAAGCGGACGACGCCCTCCTGCACCCCGTACATGCCCTGAATGATCCGCGCCAGCGTCGTCTTGCCGGAACCGCTGCGGCCGACCACGCCGATCACGGAGCCGGCGGGCATGGTGAACGAGATGCGGTCGAGCGCGGCCACGGTGGCACCGGGATAACGGAAGGTCACTTGCTCGAACTCGATCTGTCCCTTCATCACCGGTTGCAGCCCGCCCGTGCCGCGGCGTTCCGGCGGCCGGTTCATCACCTCGCCGAGCATGCGCACCGACAGCGCGGTCTCCTGGTACTCGTTCACCAGACCCACGATCTGTACCAGCGGGCCGACCACGCGGCCGGAAATCATCTGAAACGCGATCAGCGCACCCACGGTCATCGACTGGCTGAAGACGTCGGTCGCGCCCAGCGTAATGACGGCCACCATCATCAGTTTTTCGAGGAACTGGGTCAGCGCATTGGCCGTGATGGAAATCTTGCCGACGCGAAAATGCATGGAAATCGCGGTCGCCGCCTTCTGGTCCCAGACCTTGCGCTGCTTGGGTTCTATGGCCAGAGCCTTGACGGTGCGCATGCCGTGTATGCTTTCCACCAGCATGGCCTGACGGTTGCCTTCGGCGATGTACAGCTCCCGCAGACGACGCTGGAACGGCTTGATCAGCACCACCACCACACCCGCGATCATGGCGGTAAACACCAGCACCACCGACGCCAGCTTGCCGCTGTAGAAGAACAGCAGCGGCACGAACACCACCAGCGCCGTGGCGTCGAGCGCCGTGAGAAACAGCTTGCCGGTAAGGAAGCCGCGGATTTTTTCCACCTGCTGCATGTGGCGGACAATGACCCCCGCCGTGGAACTCTCGAAGAACTCGATGGGCAAGGACAGCAGATGGCTGAAGGTTCGGCGCGCGAGACGGATGTCGATTTTGTTGGTCGCCCCCAGCAGCAGGTACTGCCGGATAAAGCCGAACGCCGCGTCGAACATCAGCACGAACACAATACCGATCGACAACACATAGAGCGTCGAATAGCTCTGATGCACCAGCACCTTGTCGATGATGAGCTGGAAGAATATCGGCGTCGCCAGCGCAATGATGTGCAGCGTCAGCGCCGCAATCGCGATGTCGCGCAGCGCCTTCTTCTGTTTGAGAATTTCGGGTATGAACCAGCGCAGCCCGAAAGGTTGTTCCTCATCGCCCAGGGCGTAGCTGCGCTTGATCAGTATGGTTTCGCCGTGCCAGCGGGTGCAGAACTGCTCACGGGTAACGACCATGGCACTGGCACGATTCGCCAGCGGGTCCACGACGGCGACCTGCGCCCCGTTGGGGTCGTTGCGCATGCCGACGACAATGACCGTATTGCCGTTGTCCAGGCGTGCCAGCAACGGGAATACACCGTCCATGCGGGACATTTCGTCCCAGGTCAAAGTCTTTACCTTCGCCTTCAAACCGATATCGCCGGCCATGCGTGCAATCAGGGTACTCGTCGGCTCTTCGGCATCGAGCGAATACTCGTGAATCAGCTTGTCGGGCAACGCCTGTATGCCATGATGCTGCGCCACGGCAGTCAGGCACTGGACGGCGGTATGCGGAAAGACGGCGGTCTCGGTCATGGGCCGCGGAGTATAACCCGACTTTCCGCTAGCGACGGAACAGGCCCAGCAGGAAGCTGCTGATGACGTTATTGATCGGCGTGACATCCATACCGATTGAATTCAGGTATTCCTTTTGCCTGACCAGAACATAGTCGCCAAAGCGGAAATCCTGGCGCACGAACGGATCTGTGACCATTGCGTACGACGCGCCGCCGTCATAGCTTCCGGGCGGCAGTTCGACTACCGTATTGCGCGACAAGTCGACCAGCAGCACCGGCCCCGTCCCGACGCGCAGCGCCGCAGCGCCGCCCGGCTTGCTCACCACCTGGAATTCGGCGCCGGTGCCGGCGGAGAGCACCAGTCCCGGCGCCAATTCCACCTGAAGCGGCCCCTGCTCGACTCGTAGCGCCTCGCCCATCTTGAACGGCGCCTGGCCCGCGCGACGAAACACCTCTTCGCCGGCAGCGGCCTGCGCCAAGCTCACGGCAAGCATCAGACATGCGACAACACAACGCTTCGCCATGATCACCACTCCCGTCTAAGTTCGATGCCCCACTGCCGCCGCGAGAAGGCGTACAGCGGAATATTGGAAACGCCGCGTTCGACCGCCGCCTTGGGCGTGACCATCCAGCCTCTCGCCACCTGGATGTCCCAATCCAGGGCAAGGCCATCGGTTCTATCCTGCCGACGCACCAGGAACAGTTCGCTGATACTGTCGTATTGCTGACTATCGCTCCACAAGCGTCCGCGCAAGCGATGGCTTTCGGCAATACGCCACGTTCCGGAAAACGAAAATTCCAGCGACTGCCTATCCAGATCGTGAACTTCCCCGGTCGAGCGGTCGGGCCCGCTGCGCACCGTAACCGCAAATGTCCGCCCCGCGTCGCCCTTCCAGCGGCCCTTGAGACCCAAGCCCAGCCGCTGGCCGCTGGTGCGTATATCGAGAAACTGCGGATAACGGCTTTCCCTCGCATCCGCAAGCGCAAACACGTCCAGCGTGGCGGTGACCGGAAGCGCCGCCTCCCCCGCAATCCCCTGCTCCTTCAGCGCCTCGAAACGCGAAACCCACTGATCGTTCCAGAACGCCGCAACACCGTAGTCCAGGCGGTCGCCCTGACGGCGCCAGCCGGCGGCAAGGGAATAACGATGCGGCAGATAGGCAATCTGCGACGAGTTCAGCCTCAAGGCGCCGCTGCCCTCCAGCCAGAGTTTGTCTCGCACGGAGAGCGGATACTGAAGCGAAAAGCCGGCGCGGGCACCCGCGTACGGGCTCGGCGTTTCTATCAGGAGTTGGCTTTTCACCGGCATCTTCAGGTTGGCCAATGCCGGAATCTTGATCTCCGTCAATTCCGACGCGCTGTTGATGTTGGAATCCCGTCCCGCTTCCAGCGCCACCCAGGCATGTGGAGAAAACTTTCGCCGCAAGTCGCCCATAAAACTTGGTGCGGGCGGACGCAGCATCGCCACCGCCTCCGGTCCGAGTTGATCCGCAAGCTCCGCAATCAAGGCTTCCGCCCCGGGATTATCGGGCTGGAGCGCAAGCGCTCTTTGCAGCAACAGCAAGGCCTGCGCACCACGCTGCTCGGCCAGCGCATGACGCGCCTGCGTCAGCCAGATTTCAGCATCCGGCGTAGCCGCCTGGACAGGGCCTCCGGCCAAAGCAAACAGCGCCAAACTGCTACAAAAAACTGCACAAAAAGACTGCACCATAACGAAAGTTATAGCACAGCGAAACCTTTGTGCCAGCGCAGTTTCAGCAATGTGAATTAAGTCGCTTCGCCAACGAGAAATAATCGCAAAATCGTCAAACACAGTGAGGCAACCTTATGCTATTTTTAAAGGGTTTCGTAATTATTTAGCGATGCATCGAAATCCGCGCCCGGCGCGTATTGAACGAATATCGGAATGTAGCGGTCAAACGGCCGTGCCGCCACGGCAATTGAATAATCAAGGGGACGTATCATGACCATCATCACGCGTAATGTCACCAGCCAGATCCAAACCCAACTCCAGACGTTCATGGACAGTATTTCGGAGAGCGGTACCGGCACCTGGCAAGACACGATAAGTCAACAGACGTCCCCCTTCGGCGACGCCATGGCGAATGGCACGCTCACCGAGCTTTCGCTGTCGGCGACCACCTACGTCATCCAGGTCAGAGACGCTACACCCGAGCACAACCTCGTCGGCCTCATCACCTATGTCGGCTCCGGTTTCAATACCGCTGCGACCGACAGCAACGGCGACGGACTCCGCGACAACGTCATCGGCACGGGCACGACCATCAGCACCATCCGTCTGACCAACGCCGCTGGCGTCGAACTGATGACGTTCAACACCAGCTTCTCCGGCATAGGCTTTGTGAACAGCATCGCCAACGGCGAAGTCAATGCTGGCGCCTTCCGCGTCAACTCGATACAAATCGGCAGCGTGCGCCTGGGTTCCATGGTCACGCTGACTGCAGGCGCCAGCGGCCTTTCCGCCAACATTACGGGCGCCAGCGGAGCAACGCTTTCCGGCAGCCTCACGCGCATGGAGGCGCTCGTCCGCAACGGCAACGAAGCCTACCGGTTCCAGATTGACGGCACCCTCTCGCCTAGCGCCAACCTGGTTCAGGAGGCCAGTTCCGGCCAGATTTCTTCCGCACTCAACAGCGTTTCCGGCACGGTCACCGGCGTGTCCGTCAATCGCATCAGCTACGCCAGCTCCGTCGAATACACCAACGCCGGCGGAACGTCCACGCCCCTGGTCAACGTCTCGGGCATGACCCTGAACAGCACGGCGCTGAACAGCCTGATGGATGCCATGTCGAGCCGTTGGAGAGACAGCAACTTCGGCGCCGGCGGCAGTCTCGGCGGCGGGCAAGTTGAGGCCTTCCCGCAGCAGATGAATGCCTATCCGACCGACCACGCCATGCGTCTGATGGACAACGGCAAGATCGTCGTCGCCGAGGTATTCATGTCCTACGGCCAGGCCGGCCATAGCTACACGCTCAACGTCGCGCGCTTCAACAGCGACGGCTCGATCGACAACACGTTCGGCACCAATGGCCATTTCACGATGCCGCAGACCCGCGACGCCACCCATGAGTTCGTGCTGCCCTCGGCGATCAACGCCACCACCGGCAACATGTTCGTCTGCCAGGCCACGGCCAACCAGAACGGCACCACCACGGTCGTCACGACCCGCTTCAACGCCAACGGCAGCAGCACAACGCTGCCGGATCTGGTCCTGCCGGTGCCGCTTTCCTCCTTTGCGGGACACCCCTTCCTGCGCGAGCAGAACGACGGTGCGATCACCCGCGCCGTCCTTGTCAACGACCTCAACCCTGCCGACGGCACGCCGACCGGCAGCCAGACGGTCATTCTGGTGCGCCAAACGTCCGCCGGCGCGATGGACACCACGTTCAACCCCGGCGGCACCGGCACCAACACCCCGGGCGTCGCTGCCCTCTCGCTCGGCTCGGCGCACCAGTACCAGTCCGTCTATACGCGCGGCTACGGCAATGCCACCTCTGGCACCGGCTACAGCGCCAATCAGATCCTCGTCGCGGCGGTCACCCCCGGCAACGGCTCGCCGGGCAACATGGCGACCTACACGCTGGCCCGCTTCAACGGCAACGGCTCGGTCGATAGCAGTTTCGGCACCGGCGGCAGCATGACCTTCACCGCCCCCACCGGCATGCCGACCGCGGCCGGGTTCGACGCCCGCGTGCTTGCCGACGGCAAGATACTGACGCTCGTCACCTTCGCCGGCAACGGCATGAACTTCGCGCCGACGGCCGTGCTCCAGCGCTACACCGCCACCGGGCAGGTTGATAACAGCTACGGCACCAACGGCATGCTGGTCGTGCCGATGGGCGACATGATGTCCTACAGCCCGCCGACCTTCAGCTACGGGCCGGACGGCCGCCTGCTGCTCGGCACGGCCTACACGCCGTACTCGCCGTCGGGCCCGGCGACCTTCACCAGCCTGCGGGTCGCGCGCTTCAATGCCGACGGCACGCCGGACAGCAGCTTCGGCCAGAACGGCGTTGTCCAGACCGGCATCGGTTCGGCCTACGAGTCGATTAGCGCCATGGCTTCCCAGCCCGACGGATCGGTGGCCATCGCCGGCTATCACAGCAGCTTCGTCGTCGACGCCCACGGCGGGACATACTCCGAAGGCGGCAGCTACGGCAACGGCCCCTACGTCGTCGATAACGCGGGACGTATCATCATGGCCGCTGGCGTGTCGACTGCGGGCGCCGGCGGCTATGCCATCGATACCAGCCTGATCCGTCTGACCCCGCCGGCCAATGTCGGCGACGTCCTCGGCGCCACCATGCTCGTCGGCAACGACACCATCACCGTCAACGACGACCGCGAGGCCACCTTCAACGGCTTCGCCGGCAACGACATCATGACCGGCGGCAGCGCCAGCGATACCCTGAACGGCGGCCTCGGCAACGACACGCTGACCGGCGGCGCCGGTGCTGATCGCTTCGTATTCGACACGGCGCTGAGCCCGACGCCAAACGTCGACACCATCACCGATTTCAACCCGACGCAGGACACCATAGTCCTCGCCCGTGCCTTGTTCGGCGGCATCACCTTCGATGCCGACGGTTCCCTGCCCAGCGCAGCCTTGTCGACCACGGGCGCGGCCACCAGTACCAGCACGCGCATCGTCTACAACGCCACCTCCGGCGCCCTGTCCTACGACGCGGACGGCAGCGGCGCCGGTGCGGCCCAGCAGTTCGCCATCCTCGGCTCACCCACTCATCCTACGGCTACCGCCATCACCGCCGCCAATTTCGGCAGCGACTCCTCCGCACCGGTAACCCAGTCCGCCGGCACCTTCACCATTTCCGCGCAAGGCAGCCGTATCACCGAAGGCAACACCGGCAGCACGCCCTTCGTTTTCACCATCACCCGCACCAGCGCTTCGGACGGCATTTCCACCGCGCACTGGGATCTGCCGCTCACCAACTGGGGCGAGCATGCCGTCGCAAACGATTTCGCCGCCACACAGCAGCTTAGCGGCGACATCGTCTTCGGCTTGGGCGAAACCACGAAGACGCTCACCGTCCAGATCGCCGGCGACACAGCACTTGAACGCAACGAATGGTTCCGCGCGACCGTCCGCGATGCCGCCGGGAGCCAGTCCAGCACAGCCTACGCAACGATAGTGGACGACGAAGATCGCTTCGCTGCCGCGAGTGCGGTCGTTGCCGGTACCGCCAGCACCGCCGGCCTGATCGGCAACGGTATGTTCGGGTCGGACATCAACAGCGCCGGGGATCAGGATGCTTTCCTGCTTAACGTCGACGCCGGCAAGACCTACCAGTTTTTCACGGCGGCGTACTCGGCATCCGCAACCCAGCCAACTCCCGCGGCGCGCATCCTCAACAGCGCGGGTACGGCAGTGACGGCGGGCGTCACGTCCAGCGTCAGCAACAACCTGTCCACCGTGACCTTCAACCCGACGACGAGCGGCACGTACTATTTCTCGGAAGAATTTGCCGCCAGCGCGACCGGCAGCTACAACGTCGTCGCACGCGTCGCGGGAATGGACGACTTTGCCGACTCGGCCGCGGCCAGCATGGTCAACTACGATCCGAGCGGCTATGTCTCGACCGGCATCGGCGGCCATCTCGATGCCGGCGATCAGGACTGGACGCATGTCAACCTCGAACAAGGCCGCACCTACACCTTCAACTTGCAGTCTCTTCAGGGTTCAGGCGCGCGGCTGACGATGTTTAACGCCGCCGACAATAGCCAGACCGCCATATCGGGCTCCCCGGTTACGACGGGAACCAACATCCCGCCCGGCATGGAGGTGGTGTCGTTTACCTACACTGCCACCGTGTCCGGCAATTTCAACTTGCGCGTCGATTCCACGAACGCCGCCGCTACGACACCCTACGGCCTGTCGGCAAGCCCGGATAACCACTACAACCCGCATTACGGTCCGACGATGCCGCCTGTATTGCGCATTTCGGGTCGCACCGCATCCGTCATGGAAGGCCACGGCGGAGTCTCGCCCGTGCTGTTCCGTGTAACCCGCGACGGCAACACCGACAATCCCAGTACGGCGAACTGGAATGTGGTGCCTACGTCTGGCGCGTCCGGATATGCATCTGCCGATGCAACGGATTTCGTCGGCGGCGCTCTGCCATCCGGCGCACTCAGTTTTAGCGCCGGTCAATCGGTTGTTTACGTCACCGTGATGGTCGCCGGCGAAACGCTCGCCGAGCCCGACGAGGCGTTTGACATCCAACTCGCCAACCCGACCAACGCCACGATCGACTCGCTTTACACCCGTGCGACCGAAATCATCGCCACCGACGACGGCGGCTTCACCGCGAGCTTCCTGTCCTCCTCCACTTTCGCCGAAAACAACCCCATCGTCTTCAACGTTGGCCGCATCGGCACTGCCAGTACCGTTGATTGGGCGATCGAAGCCTCGGGCACCAGCCCCGCCACCAGCACCGATTTCTCCAGCGCCACCGGCGGCACGCTGACCTTCGCCGAGGGCGTCAGCTCGATGAGCGTAACCGTCACGCCGAGCGCCGACGGCCAAACCGAGTCGGCCGAAACCTTCACGGTTCGCCTTGCCAACCCGCCCGCCGGCTATTCGGTCGGCAGCCCGATCACCGGCACCCTCATCGACGCCACCACCGGCGACGACTACGCGAGTACCTTCGGCGCCGCTTCTCCGGCCTACGGCACTCTGATTGCGAACACCCCGACCTCCGGCAACGTCGAGCAGCTCGGCGATATCGACTGGTTCCAGTTCAACGTCTCCACGCCGGGGAACTACGTCTTCGACATGGTCGGCGTCGCTACCGGCCAGCCGTCCACGGGACGCGTCGGCGACACCTGGCTGTCCATCCACGACAGCGCCGGCACCATGCTCGTCTATAACGACGACTCCAACGGCACGCTCAATTCGCATATCGAACGCGCCCTCGACGCCGGCACCTACTATGCCGCCGCGCGCGCCTACGCCAATGCCTATACCGGCGCCTACACGCTCAGCATGCAAGGCTCCGGCGCCGCCGTCGCCTCCAATGCCCGCATCGAAGCCATGAGTACCGGCCAGCCCGAGGGCAACGGCGCCGCCGCCACGCCCTTCGTCTTCCGCGTCACGCGCGACACCGCCGAAATTTCCGGCAGCGTAAACTGGACGCTGTCGGGCAGCGGCGCCAATGGCGCCACCGCCAGCGGCGCCGGCAGCGACTTCGCGTCGGCGCAAACACCCAGCGGATCCCTGAGTTTTGCCCAAGGCCAGACCGTAGCATTCCTGACCGTGATGGTCCAGGGCGATTCCGCCGTTGAAAGCAACGAAGACTTCAGCGTCACCCTCGCCAACGGCAGTGGCATCAACGCCGCCACCGCCCAGGCCAACGCCGCCGCCACCATCCTCAACGACGACCAGCCGTCCGAATTCGGCTTCAACCTCGCTTCCAGCGCATCCGCCGCAACTGCGAGCGACAGCATCGTCGAAGGCGGCAATGTCTATTTGACGTTCTTCCGCAACCGCAACCTCGATCAGGCCGCCAGCGTCAGCTTCCTTGTCGAGGCCGAAGGCACGGTCGGCTCCACCGATCCTATCGCCGACTTCTACGGCCCGGGCGTGTCCTTCGTGCCGCAAGGCATGGTCACGTTCGCGCCCGGCATCAACACCGCAACCATCACCATCGCCACCTTCGACGACAATGCGGTCGAAGGCACGGAGAACTTTGCCGTTCGCATGATGATCCCCGAGGGCGCAGTGACCAACGGCGCCGCGCGCCGCGTCGGCCACATCCTCGACAACGACAGCGCCGATACCGCCTATTTCTCGATCGCGCCGGCCGCCACCCCCCGCTTCACCGAGGGCGGCAATGCGGTCTTCGTCGTCAACCGCTCCGGCACGGGTGCCAGCACCGTCGGCTGGACTATCGAGCCCACCGGTGCCAATGCGGTAACGGCGGCCGACTTCGGCAGCGGCACAACCGTAGCCACCGTCTTCCCGTCCGGCACGCTGACCTTCGGCACCGGAGAAACATCGCGCAACGTGACCGTGGCCCTGCGTAGCGACAATACGTCCGAAGCCGACGAATCCTTCGCCATTCGCCTGGTCAACCTGCCGTCCAGCGCCAGCATCTCCGGCAGCGACCGCGTCAATGCCGTCATCGCCGGTCAGGGCACCGACGATTTCGCCAGCGCCTTCGGCGCGGCATCCGGCTATGGCGCGCTGACGACCTCCGCAGCAACGCCGGGGAACATCGAGCAGCTCGGCGATGCCGACTGGTTCCAGTTCACCGTCGCGACCACCGGCAGCCACACCCTCGAGGTACGGGGCGCAGCGCCGGTAGCGGGCGCCGCGGCGCTGCCCGATCCGACGTTGACGATCTACGACGCCACCGGCGCCCAGGTCGCCTATAACGACGACTGGAACGGCCTCAACTCCCATATCGACCGCGTCTTCGAGGTCGGCACCTATTACGCAGCCGTCCGCGCCTATGCCAACTACTATACGGGCGGCTACAACATCAGCCTGCAAAGCGCGGCGGCGGTAACGCCGACCGCCAGCATCATGCCGACGACGCCGCGCCAGGCCGAAGGCGGCTCCGGTGCAACGCCGTTCACATTCCAGATCATTCGCAGCAACGCCGACGCAACCGGCACCATCAACTGGACGCTTGCCGGCAATGGCACCAACGCGGCCACGGTAGGCGGCGCCAGCAGCGATTTCGATGCCGCACAGACCAGCACCGGTACCGTCAGCTTCGCTGCCGGGCAAACCGTGGCGCAACTCACCATCGCCGTGCGCGGCGATTATGGCCTGGAGACCGATGAAGGCTTCAGCGTCACGCTGTCGAACGGCACCGGCATCAATGCCGACGCCAGCCAGGCCGGCGCCTTCTCCGTGATCGCCAACGACGACCAGCCTGCCGGCTACAACTTCTCGCTGGACAACGGCGGCCAGGTGGTCGAAGGCGGCAATTTCGTCATCACCTTCAACCGCAGCGGCGACCTCTCGCAGGCCGTCAGCACGAGCTTCGCCGTCGAAACCAGTTCCGGCGCCCCCGCCATTCCGGCACCGACGGCATCCTTCGCCGACTTCTACGGCCCGGGTGTCACCTTCATGCCGCAAGGCCAGGTTACGTTCGCCGCCGGCGTTGCTACCCGCAGCATAACGATCTCGACCTTCGACGACAGCACGTCCGAGGGTGCGGAAAACTTTGCCGTGCGCATGAACGTGCCGACCGGATCCGTCGCGCCGGTGCGTCAACTGGGCCGTATCATCGATAACGACACCGCGGCGACCAGCTACTTCTCGATCGCGCTTCCGGCCGATTCCAACGGCCGCGTCACTGAAGGCGACAAGGTCGTCTTCAACGTCACGCGCGCCGGTACCGCCGCATCCGTAATCGGCTGGACCATCGACCCGACCGGTATAGCTTCCGCCACCACGGACGACTTCGGCGATCCGCAGGCGAATCCGCCGGTCACGTACGCGACACTGCCGTCCGGCATGCTCACCTTCGGCACCGGCGTTTCCACCATCAGCGTCACAGTTCCGGTCGTAGCCGATGCCATCGCCGAAGGCGACGAGTCCTTCACCGTCCGCCTCACCAACGTACCGGCCAACGCCCAGATCAGCGGCAGCGGCATGGTCGGCGGCATCATCACCGGGGCCGGCATTTCCGACGACTTCGCCGACGGTCTCGACGACTCCGCCTCGCCGCGCGGTACGCTGTCGTCTCTGGCACCGGCCACCGGCCGTATCGAGCAGGTCGGCGATGCCGACTGGTTCACCATCAACGTCACGGAAAGCGGCTCTTACACCTTCGATGCCGTCGGCGTCGCTCCTGGCCAAGCCGCCACCGGCCGCCTCAACGACCCGACCCTGACGCTCTATACCTCCAGCGGCGCCCAGGTCGCCTATAACGACGACTCCAGCGGCAGCCTCAATTCCCATATCGTAAGCACGCTGGGCAGCGGCACCTACTTTGCCGCCGTGCGCGGCTTCGGCGGCAACATCGGCAGCTACGACTTGCGCATGCAGAGCGAGGCCGCCGCCTCGTCCTTCGCCCGCGTCGTCGCGCTGTCACCGCGCCAACCGGAAGGCAACAGCGGCACCACGCCCTTCGTCTTCCAGGTCACCCGCAGCAATGCCGACGCCTCGGCCAGCGTGAACTGGACGCTCGCCGGCAGCGGCGCCAATCCCACTGCCACCAGCGACTTCGACGCCGCACAGGCCGCCAGCGGCACCGTCAGCTTCGGTGTCGGCCAGACCGTCGCCCTGCTGACCGTTGCCGCCCTGGGCGACGCTACGGTCGAAACCGACGAGAACTTCACCGTCACCCTGACCGGCGGCTTGGGCGTCAGCATCGATGCCGCCCAGTCGACCGCCACGGCGACCATCGCCAACGACGACACTGCCGTTTCAAGCAACGCGCTCGTCGTCGGAACCCCAGCAACAGGCTCCATCGCCGTCGCCAACGAGCACGACGTGTGGACGCTCCACATCGCCGATGCCGGCACCTATGCTCTCGACCTGATGGCCGACGGCGCAACGCCGTTGCGCGACACCTACCTCTACCTGTACGACGGCGAGCATAGCCTGATCGCGGCCAACGACGATTCGGGCGGCAGCCTCAACTCCCATATCGAGCGCAGCTTCACCGCCGGCGACTATATCGTCGAAGCGGCAGGCTATTCGTCCAACACCGGTTACTACCGGATCAGCGCGCGCTCGGTCGTTGCCGGCGCGCAGCAACCGGCCATCGTCTCCATTGCTCCGGTCTCGCCCATGCAAGGCGAGGGCAACAGCGGCACCACGCCGTTCGTCTTCAACGTCATGCGCAGCGGCACAACCACCGGCGTTACCCAACTGACCTGGTCCCTGGCCGCCGGCGAAACCAACCCGGCGACGATCAGCGGCACCGGCCGCGATTTCGCCGCCACGCAGGCAACTGGCGGCACCTTCAGCTTCGCCGCCGGCGAAACCATGCGCCAGATCACGATTCAGGTCGCCGGCGATGCGGCTCCCGAATCCGACGAAACCTTCGGCGTGACGATTGCCACGACCACGGCCTCCGCCGCCGGCACCACGCTCCTGAACCCAACGGCCTACGCCACCATCCGCAACGACGACGCACGTCCGATGGTGTTCGCAACGGCCAACGCGACCACCGTGCGCGAAGGCGGCAACGTCATCTTCACGGTCAACCGGGCCGGCAACACCGCGGTCGCCAGCGTTGTGGACTGGGAACTCACCGGCGCGGGCTCCGGCGCATCCGGCGTTACCTCGGGCGATTTCTCCACCGCCATGTCCGGACACCTGACGTTCGCGGCCAACTCGGCCGCGCCGCAGACAGTCACGGTTCGGGTCAACGCCGATACCCTCACCGAGTATGACGAAGGCTTCCGCTTTGCCCTGACCTCCTCGACAGCCGACATCTCCCCGACTGCCGGCGCAATTTCGGTCGAGATCGACGACGGCAGCGTTTCCGACTTTGCCATCAGCACCACCCAGATCGGCCGTGCCGAGGGCAGCACCGGCGCGACCGCCTTCACCTACAACGTCACGCGTACCGGCAGCCTGTCGACGGCCGCAACCATCGACTGGCAGGTGGTGGCGCCCGTGGGCCAAACCACGTTTGGCGACTTCGCCGTCCGTTCCGGCTCCACCTATACCGCCGCCACCCTGTTGCCCAGCGGCACCGTCAATTTTGGCGCCGCCGCCGCGGGAGCCACGTCGCAAACCCAGACCCTCACGGTGATGGTTCTCGGCGATACCACATTCGAGCCGGACGAAGCCTTCGAGGTCGTGCTGTCGACGCCCGCGACGGGCGCCACCGTCAGCGCCGACCGCGCGCAAGGCATCGTCATCAACGACGACCGCAGCGGCACCACCACGCTGGCGAACGACAACACCCGCGCCACGGCTAACGATCTCCTCATCCTCGGCACCGGCGGCGCGCCTTCGGCGTCCGCCGCGGATTTCGTCGGCTCCGTCGATAGGGAGGACTACTACAAGTTCACCTTGAACAACGCCAGCGACGTTCATCTGCGCCTGACCGGCCTGACCGCCGATGCAGACGTCACGCTACAAAACAGCTCGGGAGTGCTGACCGCAGCCGGCCCGGTAATCGCCAGCAGCACCTGGGGCGGCAGTCACGACGATGCCATCGATATGTCCAACCTCGCCGCCGGCACCTACTACGTTCGCGTCTATCAGTATTCCGGCGACACCGCCTACCGCCTGAACGTTTCGGCCGGCGCGGCGCAGCAGGGATCGCTGTCGTTCAGCGAGGGGACGGCGATGGGCAGCACCGTCGAAGGCAACAGCGGCAACAGCACCGTCGTCTATACGATCAACCGCGCCGGCAATACCGACGCGCAGGCGACCGTAAACTGGGCGGTTTCTAGCCCGATGCCAACTCTGGACGGCAGCGATTTCGGCGGCACCGCCTTGCCGGAGGGAACGGTAACGTTCGCGTCCGGCGCCTCCAGCGCCAGCATTACCCTCAACATCGCCGGCGACACCAGCGTCGAGAGCGACGAGTACTATTCGGTCGCCCTCTCCGGCGCCACCGGCGCCGTGCTCGATCTTTCACACGCCATGGCCTTCGGCGCCATTCGCAACGACGATATCGCCCAGGCTGCGCTGCCGACGGTCGGCATCCAGGCAACCGTCGCCAACAACCCGGAAGGGAATAGCGGGACGACACCGTTCGTGTACACCATCGCCCGCAACGGCGATCTTTCCGGCACTTCGACGGTCGACTGGAGCATCATCAACGTCGGCACCGATGCGGCCGACTTCGGCGGCACCATGCCCACCGGCACCATGAGCTTCGCCGCCGGCCAAGCCAGCCAGGCGCTGACGATTCTGGTCGCCGGCGACACCGTTGCCGAGCAGGATGAGGCCTTCGGCGTCTATCTGGCGAACGCCAGCGGCGCGGTACTGGATCCGCGTGCGACCGTCACTGGCGGCCTGATCCGCAACGACGACACGCCGACCACCTTCATCATCGATCCGCTCTTCAATCAGGCGAACGAAGGCAATAGCGGCACGACACCGTTCGTCTTTACCGTCAGCCGCTCCGGCGACAGCAGTGCGGCAGCATCGGTCGCCTGGTCGGTCGAAAACCTGACCACCGCGGCCGACGACCTGACCGGCCCCCTGACCGGCGCCCTCTCCTTCGCCGCCGGCGTCAGCAGCCAGACGCTGACGGTGATGGCGGTGGGTGATACCACCGTCGAACAGCCGGAAAACTTCCTGATCCGCCTGAACAATGCCGTCGGCGGACGCATCGACGCGGTGCGGGGTAACGCGATGGGCGTGATCCTCAACGACGACCAGCAGAACTTTTTCGGCATTGAGGCGGGCGACACCGTCAGGCCGGAGGGCAACAGCGGCACCACCGATTTCGTCTTCAACCTCACCAGCAGCACCGGCGGCGGTTCCGTCGCCTGGCAGCTCGGCGGCTTCAGCCCCTCACTGGATGTCGAGGACTTCGGCGGCGCGCTGCCGTCGGGCACCTACACCTTCGGCGCCGGCCAGACATCGGCACAACTGACCATTCAAGTCGCAGGCGACCTCGTTGCCGAAGGCGACGAGATGTTCTACGTTGCGCTGAATACGCCTACGGGTGGCCAGCTTTCGCCGCGTAGCATGGCGATGGGCGCCATCGCCGACGATGACAGCTATTTTGACGACACACAAGGCGGCGCAACGCAGTCGGTGGTGACCGTCGTATCGGCAACTCCCGCCCAGGCGGAAGGCGCCACCGGCGACCAGACCGCCTTCGTCTTCAACATCAACCGCACCGGCGACCTCACCCAGACGGCAAGCGTCAACTGGCTGGTTCGCGCCGAATCGGGCGGTCTGAACGAGGCTGACTTTGTCGGCGCCGCACTGCCGACCGGTTCGCTGACCTTCCAGGCGGCGGAAAGCAGCCGTACCGTCACCGTTCTGGTCGCGGGCGACGGCACGCAGGAACTGAACGAAGCCTTCTCCGTGGCTATCGAATCGACCGATGCGAACGTTGTCATTCCCGAGAACGGCGCCGTTGCGCGCACCTCGATACTCAACGACGACACGCCGCCGACGATCGCTATCGCCGCGCTGGACGCCGACAAGCAGGAGGGCAACCCCGACGGAGCCTCCGTCAGCGCCACGCCCTTCACCTTCCGCATCACGCGCAGCGGCTCGACCGCCGGCACGACGACGATGAACTGGGGTGTTGCCAACAACTTCGGCACCACCAGCGCCGACGACTACTTCGGCAGCTTCACCGGTACACAACGCCCCACCGGCACCGTCACCTTCGCGGCCGGCGAGACCACCAAGGACGTGACCGTCGCCGTCCGCGGCGATGCCACGGTCGAATTCGACGAAATCTTCCGCGTCGAACTCTCCAACCTGCAAGGCGGCATCTTCGCGCCAGCCGGCCGGGCCGCGTTCGGCCAGATCCGCTCCGACGATGTTCAGAGCCTCAGCGCCTCGCGCGTTTCCATCGAAGCCACCGATGCGGTGAAGGCCGAGGGCACGGGCGCCACACCCAGCTCCTACGTCTTCACGCTGCGTCGCAGCGGCAACCTTTATCCGACGGTCGCCACCACGGCAAGGTGGTCGGTCACCGCCGACAGCACCGCTGAAGCGCGCGACTTCGCCACCGGCACCACCACCTTCGCACCCGCCGCCGCACGCCCCTCGGGCGTCGTCACCTTCGCCGCCGGCGCCGAAACTGCGCTGGTCACGGTACGCGTCTTCGGCGACACCGCGACCGAACTCGACGATAACTTCACGGTTCGCATCGATACCGTCACCAACGGCGAAATCGTCTCCACCTCGCGCACCGCGCAAGGCACGATCCAGAACGACGACGTGCTGAGCAACGTCCGCGTCGAGCGTGTCGATGCCAATGGCCAACTCGTGACCGACCTCGCCGTGCCCGAAGGCTCCGGCGCCGCCACCCCGGTGCGCTTCCGCATCTCGCGCGACGCCGGCACCGCCACCGGCGCGGTCAACTGGGCTCTCGACTTGTCCGGCAGCCAGTCTGTGGCCTCGACCGCCGACTTCTCCGGCGTTACCTCGGGCACCGTCAGCTTCGGCGTCAATGAACTCTCGAAGACCGTGACGATCAACGTCGTCGGCGACTCACTGGTCGAGTCCGACGAACTGTTCGGCCTGCGTCTGGCGCCTGCGCCCGGCGTCTCCTTCGCCCAAGACGGCCAGCGCCTCGCCCTGCGCGTGCAGGACGACGACGACGACTACGGCAGCGCCATCGGCAATGCCCGCAATGGTCGCCTCGCTATCACCGCCACCGCGCCCGGCACGGCCACCGGCAGCATCATGCCGGCCGGCGACCAGGACTGGTTCCAGATCACGCTCGCCGCCAACACCACCTACGAATTCGCCTCCGGCAGCCCGGACTTCGCGCCGGTGCTGCGTCTACTCGACACCAACGGTAACCAGTTGATAGACAACGTGCAAGACGGTTCGAGCGGCGATACGCAGGATGGCCTGGCGGTACTCTCCTATACCACCGGCACCACCGGCGGCGCCTATTTCATCTCCGCGCAGGCAGCAAGCGGCGGTGTCGGCCGCTACGCGATGCATGCCAACGTTGCCGGCCGCGACGACTACGCCGCAACCACGGCCACGACCGGCTTGCTGAACCCGGCCACGGGCGCCATGAGCATCGGCCGCATCGAAACCGACGGCGACGCCGACTGGTTCCGCGTCAGCCTCACCAACGGCAGCAACTACCGCCTTTCCGCCATTGCCACCAACGGCATGGCCGGCAGCCTGCGCCTGGTCGATGCCACCGGCCAAACGCTGGCGAGCGCAGATATCGCCAACAACAGCGCCAACCTGCTGTATCGCGCCACTGCCAATGTGGTCGCCTATGTCGCCATCGACGGCGGTGGCGGCACCGGGCTCTATGCCCTGAACGCCCAGTTGCTGTCCGCAACCGATACGACCGTGGTACCGACCATCTCCATCGTCTCTACCGCCACTTCGGCCGGTAACGAAGGTGCGGCATCGTCCACCACCCCGTTCGCCTTCACGGTCACCCGCAGCGGCAACACGCAATACGCCTCGACCGCGACCTGGAGCCTCGCCGCCCCCGGCGGGGAAGGCATTGCAACGCTGGCCAGCGACTTCACCAGCCCCACCACCGGCACCGTCACCTTTGCCGCCGGCGCCACCGAACAGACCATCTCGGTTCTGGTCCGCGGCGATGCCGACATCGAGGCCGACGAGCGCTTCACCGTCAATCTGACGGCCGCGACCAACGGCAACTTCGACGTGCGCTCGGCCACCGGCATGATCCGCAACGACGACGCCAATCCTGAAATCTCCATTCGCGCGCTGGCGCCGCGGCAGGCCGAGGGCAGCACCACCCTCACCACCAACCCGCCGCGCACCGCGTTCGTCTTCGAGGTGAGCCGCAGCGGCAACACCGCCGTCACGTCCCGCGTCACCTGGAACCTCGGCAGCTACACCAGCACCTTCACGGCGGCCGACTACGCGGGCGCGCCCACCGGCGTACTCACCTTCGGCGCCGGCGCAACCACGCAACTGCTGACCATCAATGTCGCGCAGGATCGTGCCGAGGAGAACGACGAGAGCTTCTACGTCCGCCTCAACAACCCGACCAACGCCGTGCTGACGACCGACCAGGCCGTGGCGACCATCGTCAATGACGACTTCACGCCCCACCTCTCCATCCAGGCGACCGATGCAGTCCGAACCGAAGGCGACTCCGGCGCCACGCCGTTCGTCTTCACGGTGCTGCGCAGCGGCAACCTCGCCGACAGCGATGTCGCCGTCGATTGGCGCGTTGCCGGAACCGGAACCACCGGCGCAGCGGCCGATGACTTCATCGGCGGGCTGCCGTCCGGCACCGTCACCTTCGCGGCCAACGAGGCCTCACGCGACGTCACCCTCGGCGTTGCCGGCGACTTCGGCTTCGAGGCCGACGAGAACTTCACCGTCACGCTGAGTAACGCCCGCAACACCGCGCGCAGCGCCGTCATCGATCTCGCCGCGGCAACCGGCACCATCCGTAACGACGACCGCAACACGATCTCTCTGGCCCCGAGCGCCGCCAGCATTCTCGAAGGCGCCAGCCAGGTGTTCACCGTCACCCGTTCCAGCAACATCGGCAGCCTGGTCATCCCGGTGGGCATGACCGCCGGCGCCGGCATCGATGGCAGCGACTTCACCGGTACCGTACCGACCAGCGTCACCTTCGCCGCCAACAGCACCACCGCCAGCTTCACGGTACGTACCGCCGACGACAGCGTAGCCGAGGGTAACGAGACCTTCAGTCTCACGCTCGGCGCAGGCGAGGGCTACACCGTGGCCTCCGGCACGTCCGATATCCTGATCGCCGACAACGACCGGCCGACGGTTTCCATCACCAACCGTGCGGTTACGGTAACGGAAGGCTCGACGACGCTGACGAGCAACCCGCCGCGCACCGCTGTAGTGTTCACCCTGACACGGACGGGCACCACCGCCGTCACCGCCAACCCGCTGACCGTCACCTGGAATGCGGTGACCGCCGGCGACACGGCGAGCGCCGACGATCTGGTGGCGACCACCGGCACGGCAACCTTTGCCGCCCGCAGCGCCACCGCGACCGCAACCGTGCTGGTGGTTCGCGATGTCGCCGTCGAGAACAACGAAAACTTCACCTTCTCGGTTGCTGACGGTGGCGCAACCTACAGCGCCAGCACCGTAGCCGGCTCTGCCTTGGTCACCATCAGAAACGACGACGTCGCAGTCGCCATACGGCCTGATTACGCCGGCGGCACCAGTTCGGACCGCACCGGCGCCTACGTCATCGGACAACTGGCGGCGACCCGGCCGTTCAGCAGCACCAGCCTCGGCGAATCCGTCGGTTACTACCTGCCCGGCACCTCCACCACCGACACCAACGACTGGTATCGCTTCACCCTCACCAGCCGCGGCGCGGTCACGCTCAACCTGACGGGCATGACGGCCGATGCCGACCTGCAACTCTGGAGCGGCAACAGCGTCATCGGCGGCAGCTACGCCGGCGGAGCCAACAGCGACCGCGTCACCACCGGGCTCCTGGAAGCGGGCGACTATTACATCCGCGTCTATCAGTACTCCGGCTCAACCGCGTACACGCTGAACGCAACAACCACGGCAACCACCGACGGCGCCGGCAACACCACCACCGCCGCGCGCAACATCGGCACGCTGACCGGCACACCGCAAACCTTCTCCGACTCTGTCAGCGGCGGCGATCCGGACTACTACCGCTTCACCACCACCACCGCCAGCAACTTCCGTCTCGCGCTTTCCGGCCTCAGCGACAACGCCGACGTCTATCTGCTCAACTCGGACGGCCGTACCGTTCGCAGCAGCAGCGCCAATGCCGGCAGTGCCGCCGAGTCAATCAGCGTCGACGGCCTCGCGGCGGGCAGCTACTTCGTCTGGGTGGCGCCGATGGTCAGTTCGGCCACGGCCCTTACGCCGTATTCCCTGACGCTGTCGGCCGAAGCGGCCGCAGCGGCGGATACCGGCGTCAACACGCTGACCGAGGGCCAAGCGCTTTCCGGCCCGAACGTCACCTTCAACGCCGCTGGCGCGGTGCCGACCATCAACGGCTTCGTCGGCAGTTCCGACCGCAACGACTACTATCGCTTCCAGACCACGGCGGAACGCAACCTCACCATCAACCTCGCCGGCCTCTCCGCAGATGCCGACCTGCAACTGCTGAACTCCACCGGCGCGGTCATCGGCGGCAGCTACGCGGGCGGTGCCAACGCCGACCGCATTACCGCCAACAATCTGGCTGCCGGCACCTACTACGTGCGGGTCTACCAGTACGCGGGCAACACCAACTACGCGCTTAACATCGGCAGCACGGCGGTAGCGTTGCCGACTGATACCGACGGCACGCTCGTCAGAGCGCGTGTGGTAGGCGCCCTGAGCAACGCACCGCGCGTCTTTGCCGGCGAAACCATCGGCTACGCGGCTCAGGCCACGGGTGCCGGTGACGCCGACGGCGAAGACCTCTACGACTACTACCGCTTCACGATCACCGGCACGCAGACGGTGGAAGTCAGCCTCGACGGCCTTGCCGCAGATGCCGACGTGCGCGTTTTTGGGGTCGCCGGTACAACGACCGTGCCGACACTAGGTACGCAGTTCATCCCGTCCGCCAACAGCACGCCGACCACCAACGCTACCGGCACCACGACCGAGACGTTTACGGCCAGCCTTGCGGCCGGCAGCTACTTCGTCCAGGTGTCTTCGGAAGCCACCAACGGTACCACCTACAACCTCGGGCTACGTACCGTAACCACGGATACCGGCTATGACACGCTGACGCTGGCCCAGGCCGCAGTGACGAACTCGAACTTCCCGGTCAATGGATTCGTCGGCAGTTCTGACCGTCACGACTACTACCGCATCACGTCAACCGGCGCCGCCAGCCTGACGGTCGCGCTGTCCGGCATGTCGTCCGACGCCGATCTGCAACTGCTCGACAGCACCGGCACCGTCGTCCGCGGCAGCTACGCCGGCGGCAACGCCAACGATACGATCACGCTCAGCAACGCGGCGGCCGGCACCTACTATGTCCACGTCTATCAGTACGCAGGCGATACCAACTATCTGCTGAACGTGACGCAGACCGGCGCGCTCGCCACCGACATCGACGCGACGCAGGCAACAGCCGCCCGCCTCGGCGCCACCACGGGTCTGCTGGGCAACACAACAACCTCGGTAGCAGGCAACATCGGCCGTGCCGCCCAGGCTTATAGCGGCGAAACCAGCAACGACGGCGTCGACGCAGCAGACTTCTACACCTTCTCGCTGGCGACCAACAGCCGCGTCGAAGTCAGCCTCACGGGCATGACAGCCGATGCCGACGTACTGCTCTATCGCGATGCCAACGCCAACGGCAGCTTCGACGACAACGTCGACGAGCGCATCCTGCCGCCGACCGGGACGAGCAACCCGACCGGCCCGGTGCCCGAAGTGTTCTTCACCACCAGCGCACTGACCGCGGGAGCGGCCAACAACCGCGACCGCTACTACGTGCGGGTGACGGGCACGGGTTCCGCTACCGACTACAACCTGTCGGTGCGCACGGTTGCGGCGGATGACTACGTTGCGACGACGGCAACCACCGGCCAGATCGGTACCGCCGGCACCGCGCCCAGCACCACAGCACTGCTTGCGCGCGGCAACATCGAGTCCATCGGCGACAACGACTGGTTTGCCGTGACACTCACCGCCGGAACCGCCTACACGGTACGCCAATTCCGCGACACGGTTGTCGTCGCGGGTTCGCACCCGACGGCAGATACCATGGCCGACTCGTTCATCCGCGGCATTTACGACAGCACCGGCACGCTGATCGCCAATACCCAGAACGACGACTCGGGCGGTACCCTGAATGCACAGGTGGTCTATACGCCGACGACGACGGCCACCTACTACGTCGCCGCGGGCGCTTACGGCAGCAACACCGGCACTTACACGGTGTCGGTAGCCAGCCGCGCCAACCAGGCGCCGACGGTGACCAACGCGATCATCGACCAGGTAGCGACCGAAGGCCAGGCCTTCAGCTATCGCATGCCCTGGAACGTGTTCACCGATCCGGAACGCCAGACGCTGACATTCACGGCCAGCCAACGTGACGGTTCGGCCCTGCCCTCCTGGCTGAGCTTCGATGCCGCGTCGCAAATGTTCACCGGCACGGCGCCGACCGGCAGCCCGGATCTGGCGATCCGCGTCACGGCCACCGATCCGGGTGCCGACGGCAACTCGGCCACTACCGCCGACAATCTGTCGGCTGCCACCACCTTCACGCTGACCACGCCGGCCTCGGGCGACGACTACCGCGCCGATATACGTACCACCGGTCGGGTCGTGGCCGGAAGCAGCGTGCGCGGCAACATCGAAACGATCTACGATCAGGACTGGTTCCGCGTCACATTGGCGGCCAACCAGACCTACGTCATCGACCTGCGCAACGCCGGCGGCACCGGCGGCCTGCCCGACCCGTATCTGCGCGGCATCTACGACAGCGCAGGCACCGCGATTGCAAGCACCAGCAACGACGACTTCGGCGGTTCGCTGAATTCCGAGGTCACCTTCTCGACGACGGCGGCCGGCGATTACTTCATCGCGGCCGGCGCCTACGGCGAGAACCGCGGCGCGTACATGATGTCCGTATCGGCCGGATCGACAACCACAGGGCAGAGCGGTCAGACCACCACCACCGGCAACCATACGCCGACCGTATCCGCGGGCGTCGCCGACCAGACGGCCTACGAAGGCCGAGCCTGGACCTTCACGGTACCGACCGCCGCCTTCACCGATGTGGATACCGGCGTCAATGGCCAGCTCACCTACTCGGCGAGTCTTGCCGGCGGCGCGGCACTGCCCACCTGGCTGACATTCAACGCGGCGACGCGCACCTTCTCCGGTACGCCGACGGCGAACAGCAACGATCTGGGGATTGTCGTCACGGCAACGGACGGCGGCGGCCTAACGGTTTCTGACGGCTTTACGCTGGCCACGCCGACAGCAACCCAGACCAACGTAACCGGTACCGGCCGCGCCAACTGGACCATCATGGTCTATCTGGCGGCCGACAACAATCTCGACAGCTACGCCCTGAAGGACCTCAACGAGATGGAGTCGGTGACCCTGCCCTCCGGCGTTCAGGTCGTGTTCATGATGGATAGGCTGGGCAACAACAACACCTTCCGCGGCCAGGTGCGTACGGACACCAACACCAACGCGATCGGCAGCTACACGTCGATTGCCGAGGTCAATTCCGGCGATCCGACCACGCTCACCGGCTTCATCGACTGGGCGGCATCCAACTACACGGCCGACAACTATGGCCTGGTGCTCTGGGATCACGGCGGCGGCCTGGCGGGAACCTGCTGGGACGACACCAGCGGTCATGCCAATCTCAGCATCGCCGAGACCACGACCGCAATCCGCAACTCGGTGCTGGGCACCACCGGCTTCGGCATGGTCGGCTTCGACACCTGCCTGCAAGGCATGGTGGAACAAGCCTACGACCTGCGCGGCGTTGCCGACTACGTGGTCGCCTCGCAGGATCTGGAACCGGGCGACGGCTGGGATTACGCGGCCTGGCTGCGCAGCCTGTCCATCAATCCGACCTCCGCCGACAGCCAGGTGGCGATTGATGCGGTAACGGCCTACGGCAACTTCTATGGCCACCAGGAAACGCTGGCGGCGGTCAATACCGGGCGCGACACGGCGGCAACCACTGACGGCATGTCCGGCCTGGTCACCGCCATCAGCAATTTCGTCACCGCTGCCGGCAGTGCAACGTCTGGGCAGCGGGCCGCGTTGCGCAATGACCGTTCCGGCGTGACCAACTACAACAACGCCAGTTATCTGGACCTCGGTGCCTATATGCAGAATGTCGCTGGCGACGCCGCCCTGACTGGCGCCATCGCCACCAGTGCTCAGGCCGTGTCTACGGCGTTGGCCGCTGCGGTGCTTCAGACCACCCAAGTCGGGGGTGCCGGTGCATTGGGCCAGGACGACAGCGGCTTGTCGATCTTCCTGCCGGCAAACGGTGCCGGGTCGTCTTACAACGCCAGCCAGTATCAGTTTGTCGCCGACTCGCGCTGGAACAGCTTCCTCACCACTCTGGCGACGGCCTAACCACCACCGCCCTTCCCGGCTCTGCCGGGGAGGGCTTTTCTTTTCAAAAAGGAGAATGCAGTGCAGGATGTTTTTGCAGACGGTTTCGCCAACATTGCCGTAACGGGCACCCTGGTTCGCATCGATCTCGCCACGCTGCGGGCGCCGGGCGGACCGAATCAACAGCCGCAATTGGAAGTCAGCCAGCGTCTGGTTATGCCGCTGGACGGTTTTCTGCGCGCCTTCGGCATGTCCGAGCAAGTCGTACAGAAAATGGTGGCCGACGGCATTATTCAGAAGCGCGAGCCGCAAGCAGCCGCCGCAACCGACGAGCCTGCCGCTGCTCCCGCCGAGCTCAAGTCGCCAAACTTCACGAACTGACGCCAGCGTCCTCCCCATCAAGCCCGCGCCCCGGCGCGGGCTTGTCTTTTCCGCTATCCGGATCGCGTGGCAGGTGGCGCCGGAAGAAAGCGCCGGAAGAAAGCGCCGGAAGAAAGCGTCGGAAGAAAGCGTCGTTGACGCGATACGCCACAAAGTCTAAACTGACGTCTATACATTAGCGCCTGGAGCCAACCGTGACCGAAGCCGTTCTCGATATCAAACAGTGGGGCAACAATCTTGGGGTTCGCCTGCCCGCCGCGGTTGCCCGCGAGGCGAATTTCCATGTTGACCAACGGGTTCGCGTGTCGGTGGAAGACGGGCACGTAGTCATCACGCCTGTCACCAATGAGCCACTAAGCCTTGAGCAGCGGCTTGCGCTTTTCGATCCTGCGCGGCATGGCGGTGAAGCGATGTCCAGCCCGCTTATCGGTGCCGAGCGGTGGTAGTGAAGAAAGCCTCTGCATCGCCAAAGCCAGGGCCGTGGGTTCCGGATCGCAAGGACATCATCTGGATAGACTGCAACCCGCAGGTCGGCCGTGAAATGCGCGACATTCACCCGTTTCTGGTGCTCTCGCCGCGTATCTTCAACGAAAAGACTTCGTTGGTGATCGGCCTGCCAATGACTACGGCGGCGTACAACGCAGACAACCCATTCGCCATCGCAGTCGGTGCGGCAAAGGGCCGCAAGACAGGACAGACCAGCTACGTACTCTGTCACCAACCGAAGTCGTTCGACTGGCGTTTGCGCGGCGCCAAACCCCACCCGCTTGGGGCTCTATCCGATAGCTTGTTTGCGCAAGCATGCGAATGCCTGAACCAGATTGTCCGCCTGGCCTAGCATCCGGATATACGTCCTTTCATAGGTTACCCATGCCGTCAGACCGCGACTCCCGCCTCGCCACAGCGCTTAAACAGCAACAAGCCGGACAAGTCGCGCTGGCGCGAGCCGGCTACGAAGCGCTGCTCGCCGAGAATCCGGACGATGTCGATGCGTTGCACCTGTCGGCCCTGGTCGCCGCGGAACTGGGGGAGTCGCCCCTTGCCCTGGAGCGCCTGCAACAAGCGGTAGGACTGGCGCCGGACAACGCGATGATCCTGGCAAACTTCGGCCTCTTGCTGTCGCGTCTCGGGCGTAGCGACGCGGCTGTCGCCGCCATGCAACGCTCGCTGCAACTGGCGCCGGGCCAGCCCGAAACGGCCTACAACCTGGGCAATGTCCTGCGCAGCCTGAATCGTAACGCCGACGCGGCGCAGGCGTTCCAGACCGCCATCGAACTCCGCCCCGCCTACACCCGTGCGATGCTGAATCTCGCCCACGCATTGGAGGAGGAAGGCCGGTTCGAGGACGCGGAGTCGTGGCTGCGGCGCTCTCTGGCAATCGATCCCGCCTACGTCAATGCCCTGAACAATCTGGGCAACCTGCTGCGTCAAACCGGAAGACCCTACGAGGCGATAGAGCAACTGCAACAGGCGCTGACCAAGAGCCCCGACTTTCCCCGTGCCTGGAACAACCTCGGCAGCGCCCTGCGCGAGACCGGCAGGGCGAACGAAGCGGTAACCGCCTATCGTCGCGCCCTTAGCCTCAAAGACGACTATCCGGAAGCGCGCATGAATCTCGGCATGGCGCTGCTGGCCTGCGGCGACTACGCGGAAGGATGGCGGGAATTCGAATACCGCTGGCAGGCGGCCAAAGAACTCAAGGGCTATGTCCGCGACTTTCCTCAACCCCGCTGGCGCGGCGAACCACTGACCGGACGCACCATACTTCTGCATGCCGAACAAGGCCTCGGCGATGCGCTGCAATTCTTCCGCTACGTTCCGCTGGTGCGCGATCTCGGCGCCCGTGTGGTGGTCGAATGCCAACCCGAGTTGAAGCGCCTGTTCGCCCGCTGCGAAGGCTTGGGAGCCGTCGTCGGACGCGGCGAGCCCTTGCCGACATTCGACCTGCATTGCCCCTTCATGAGCCTGCCGCTGTCCATGGGGACGACGCTGGACACCGTGCCGGCAACAATGCCCTACCTGATCGCCGATCCCGCCGAGGCGCACCGCTGGGCGCAATGGCTGGGGCCGCGCAGAAAGCCACGCATCGGCCTCGTCTGGGCGGGCAACCCGCGCGCACACGATCCCGGCAGCAACCTGATCGACCGCCGCCGCAGCTTGCGCCTTGCCCAACTGGAGCCGCTGCTGGCGCTGCAAGACGCCTTCGAGTTCGTCAGCCTGCAAAAGGAATCGCGCGACACACTCCCGGCCTATATCCGCAATCCATCCGCCCAACTGGGGGATTTCGCCGACACGGCGGCGCTGGTGTCGCAACTGGATAGGGTCATCGCCGTCGATACGTCGGTAGCCCATCTCGCCGGCGCATTGGGAAAACCGGTGTGGCTGCTGTCGCGCTTCGACGCCTGCTGGCGCTGGCTCGAAAACCGCAGCGACAGCCCGTGGTACCCGACCTTGCGGCTGTTCCGCCAATCGACTTACGGCGACTGGAGCGAACCGATCAATGCCATTTCCCGGGAACTGGCGGCTTCGCGTCGGGCCTGAAACCCATGGAATTACCTTACTTCTGTGCGGAACATACGCAAGCAACAGCCACCAACAGCTTGCGACGAAATTCTGGCGGGCCAGAATGGACGCCATCAATAACCGTCTTAACTTTTTGTCGCGCCTCGCCAAGCGAGGGGATTCCTCTGGTCTTGAGATGGCAGCGGTGAACGGACATAAGACGCTGCAAATGCTCAAGCGCTACGTGCATTTGCATGCCAAGAAGCTGGCCGTTAAACTGGGCTGATGGACTTTCAGATTATCGGCCCAATTGAAAGCGTCGAAACGATTGCCGAAGGAAATGGCATCCGCGACCTTCCACTGCTGCGACAGCGCTATGGCATCGGAAACTGGCGCAAGAAGAAGGGCGTCGCCACGATACGAATCTCAGATGGCGTCACGCTAAGAGCTGAGGTACATTGGTACGAAGCGCACGGTATAGGGAAGGTGAAGCTCAAGATAAAGGAATTGCTATGAAATTCATGGTTTGCGTTACCCGCGAAGGCTTTGGTGACTTGTCCACGGATGATCTGACACTGGGCCGGCTCTACGAAGTCGTTGCTGCGCCTGATAAGCTGGGTATGGTGAGAATAATTGATGATTCCGGTGAGGACTATCTTTATCCCACCTCGCTCTTCGATGCCGTGGAGGTACAGGAACCAACCGCTTCACGGCTACACGCATTATTGGCGGCCTAGCTGACAGGCAGCATGACAAATGGCGCGAAGGAATCACAAATAAAAAACCCGCAAAGCCTGTGGCAGTGCGGGTTTTAGTCATTCTGGCGGGCCAGAAGGTATGCCAACGAAAACCGTCTACGCAGCAACCTATTGATTTAACGAAGATGTAACTCAAGCAACAATCCTGAATTCTGTCGCTTTGGCAACCGGACGCACATGGTTGCGCTCGCGCTTCATTTCGACGATACCGTAGTTCGACATGGTCTTGAGGGTGCGCGATAAATTGCCTGGCTTACGTCCAGTCGTCTCGGCCAAGGACGTGATGGATTGCGGATTCGTCTTCTTGATCACCTGAAGCAACGCGCGATTCTCATCGCTCAAGACTTCGGCAAGAGAACGCATTGAGGTAAACCAGATTTTCGGTTCGCCTGACTTTGGCTTGTGCTCGCCGAGAGCAATCGACAAAATCCGTTCCCGAATTTTGTCCTGCGGCATGATGCCGATCACGATGGCTTTCATTTCTTTCTCGCCTCCTTCAGAACCCGGTCGACCTCGTGGAAAAAGTCGATCAGGAGTTGCTGTGCATCCTGAAACTCGTAGGGCACGCCTTTGTCGCTAACATGCCGATGCTTGTGATCGTAGGTCAGGCGCTGCCCGGCATACTTGAACTTCTTCGGCGGTTTTACCGCATGCGCGTTGTCGTATCCCAGAATCCGCTTTCCGTAAGGCTCGTGGAGCGTAAGGGAATAACGAACTCCGTGTGGGATGTCTGCTGTTACCTCGACACGCCAAGCCTCGATCTTCACCCAATAGCCACCGTCCTGATCAATGATCTGATCGTGTAGGTCTAGCAGATTGGCTATTCCGTGGTCTTCACGCATGACTCATTGTATCAGCGGGTGATAACTTAATGTTGCGGATTCTGTTACGCCAAAACAGGAACTCCCGAATGATCGTGGCAACAGCGTTGCAGCCTTGACTTCATCTTGAGGTTACGCGAGTTATGCGGATATCACGCAACCAAGAGGAATCCGACATGCAGGTACCTTCCTACCCCGTAACTCCACTGCGCCAAATCGCAATCATTTTGGCTCACTGCGTCTTGCGAATCCAGAACAAGCGATCGACCGTCATGATAAATCCTGCTCACGAAGCCAATCCGCCTTACCGTATCGATATCCGGGAAACTCGGCTTTCAGCGTCGTCTGCCCAAGAATCAGGCGACGCGCAAGCTTTGCAACCAAGGCCAACTCGGGTTCGTTACGCACTTCCAGTGGTACAACAAGGCTGACACCCGTCGCCCAGGACAGGCGCTCTCGCTTCCAGGATGTTGTGACATCAAAATCGATGCCGTCTCTCGATAGGCGTTCGCGATTTTCCCGCAGCGTGTCGTAATACTTCTGTTGCTCTTGCGATGGTTGGCGGCTCGTGTAGCTGACGATCTTCTTTCGGGATTTTCCAACTCGCCGATAGTTGGTTGTGCTGCCGTCAGATAGCCAGTTATCGCCAGGATTATCTCCGGCTTCCTCCCTGGACTGATCGTCAATCGCATCTGAATAGATTTGACGGGGATGTTGCCACCAGACGATGACTCGCTGCCCATTCAGGATGAAGCCTACGTCATCCCACCAGGATAGGCCGTCAGGTTTGCTTTCCGCATATGAATGCGGAATGAACAGCCCACCTTGCGACAATCGCCAAGGATGATGTCGATGGTACTGGCGCTGCATGCGCCCGAATATTTCAAACTTGGCGTTTTTCACTCTGCCACATGCTCCTGAATTGACCCACCGATTTATGCGCCTAGTATAGCTACACAGGGTAGGCTTCTTGATTTCAAATCATGAGACCACCAGCCAGTAAGATTAAACGCAAACCAAATGACGGCTACGAGCCCCTGACGTTCAGGCAAGACGACGTCAAGAAGATGACGCCGAAGGAGCAAGGGGAAGATTTGCTCCGCATTCTGATCGCCGGCCTGCAACGAAAACTTAACCTCCCGCAGACGACAACACACCCGCAAACTGCGAGGCCAAGAAAGAGAGTGGCAGATGAATCTGTTCAGCCACCCCTGCCTCCCTTGCCCGATCGCCCGCAGGAGATTTGCAAGTTCCGTTCGGTAATGGTGATCATCTCTGAAGAACTGCTGGCCGAGCGCTGGTTCTGCTCGGTTTCGCGGATTCAGCGGTGGCGCTCACAGAAAATCGGGCCACCCTATATCAAGATGATGGGCCGTATTTTGTACCGGGTCAGCGACATCGAGGCCTACGAGCAGTCTTGCTTGGTCATCCCTGGTTCCGAGAAATAGGCCAATTTTCAGCCCAGATACAAACCGTTACAAGCTCTTCCAATAAACCGCAGTCGTTTCCAAACGATAGCCAAAAACCTGCACTAAAGACAGTTTGAAGTACAGAATTTTTGGTACCAAAAGACGAAAAAACCCGCTTCTGAACGGTACAGTTCAGGCTCGTCAAAACTCGGAAGGTCATGAGGTTTTGCTCGGAACCCCTTGCTGCAAGGGGCTCCGGCAGTTTGATACTGCCAGTTTCAGAGAGTTCGCGTTGGCGTATCTCTTGGTATTTGGCGGAGAAGGAGTCCGCCGGAATCGAACTCATAGCGTATCACGACGCATCG
>OBOI01000093.1_pt1 | contig 34310 bp, 32 predicted proteins | sample 1670151 | NCBI WGS metagenome assembly OBOI01 (sample SAMEA104232303, study PRJEB22302) | sediment metagenome | biome: forest; feature: aquifer; material: sediment | place: USA | collected 2011-08-07 | depth 0.01 m | reverse complement strand
GGTGCCGGAGCTCGGAATCGAACCGAGATGGGCTTGCGCCCGGGGGATTTTGAGTCCCCTGCGTCTACCTGTTTCACCACTCCGGCGCGCGGTGAATTATATGGAGGGAAGGGGAAAAGTCAAGAAGATTCTGTTGACATTCATTGTGTCATGTGTTACTCACGCAAAATTCGGTACATAAGCCATGGGGTTGTAGCTCAGCTGGGAGAGCGCTTGAATGGCATTCAAGAGGTCACGAGTTCGATCCTCGTCAGCTCCACCATTTGAATGAAACGGGTTAGCGGTTATCGGTAACCCGTTTTTCTTATTTATAAGTAAATAAAGTTAAAGAAAAGAAGGGCATGAGGAAAAAGCTACCATGAAAAGTAATGAGGAAAAAGTCAGAAACATAGGAATCAGCGCCCATATCGATTCGGGCAAGACTACGCTTACGGAAAGGATTCTCTTTTACACCAAGCGTATCCACGCGATTCATGATGTAAAGGGTAAAGATGGGGTCGGCGCCACGATGGATTCCATGGAATTGGAAAAGGAACGGGGCATAACCATCGCATCTGCGGCTACTTTTTGTGAATGGTTGGATCATGAAATCAATATTATCGATACACCCGGTCATGTTGACTTCACTATTGAAGTGGAGCGGTCCTTACGGGTGCTTGACGGGGCGATTCTCGTTTTATGTTCGGTAGGTGGGGTCCAGTCTCAGTCTATCACCGTTGATCAGCAGATGAAAAGATATAAGGTGCCTTGTCTGGCTTTCATTAACAAATGCGACCGCAGTGGAGCCAATCCGGAGCGTGTTATCGCTCAGCTAAAATCCAAGCTGGGGCACAATGCCGTGTCTTTGCAGATGCCGATCGGTCTTGAAAGTGACTTTGAGGGGGTGGTGGATCTGGTATCTCAGCAGGCCTACTACTTTGACGGGGCAAATGGAGAAGATGTCCGTATTGGGCCGGTGCCGGAGGGCATGCGCGCCGAGGCGCAGGCCAAGAGGGAAGAATTGATAGACACGGTTTCCCTTTATTGCGATGAACTTACTGAGGCGATCCTCGCCGAAGAGGAAATAACCGTGGAAATGATCAAAGTCGCCCTGCGTAAAGGGACATTGGCACGCAAGATTACCCCGGTATTGATCGGTTCCGCTTATAAGAACAAAGGGGTGCAGCCTCTACTGGATGCCGTGAATTGGTTTTTACCCTGTCCCTCCGATGTGGAGAACGTGGCGCTGGATCGTAATAACAACGAGGCGTCGGTAGTCCTGGATAATGATGTTGCAAAGCCCTTGGTGGCCTTGGCCTTCAAGCTGGAAGACGGCCAATACGGGCAACTGACTTACATCCGCGTCTATCAGGGGTGCCTGTCAAAAGGCGCTATGATCATCAACGCCCGTACGGGGAAGAAGGTCAAGATCGGCCGTCTGGTGCGCATGCATGCCGACCAGATGGAAGAGATCGATGCCATACCGGCGGGTTACATCGGCGCCCTTTTCGGTATTGAGTGCGCTTCCGGGGATACTTTCATTTCCGCGGAGATAAACTACACCATGATTTCCATGTTTGTGCCCAAACCTGTAATTTCCTTAGCCATTGCCCCCAAAGACAATAAGTCGGAAGTAAATATGTCTAAGGCCTTAAACAGGTTTACCAAAGAAGACCCCACCTTCCGCAGTTATGTGGATGGAGAAACCAATGAAACCATCATTGAAGGCATGGGCGAGTTGCACTTGGAAGTTTACGTGGAGCGGATGCGTCGTGAGTATGGCGCGGAGGTTATTACGGGGAATCCGCGGGTGGCCTACCGTGAAACCATTACGCAACGGGCTGAATTTAATTATACCCATAAGAAACAAACGGGTGGCTCCGGCCAATTCGGTCGTGTGGGCGGTTATCTGGAGCCTAGCGCGGAAGAGGATTTTGTTTTTGAAAACAAGGTTGTCGGTGGTTCCATCCCCACACAGTTCATATCCGCCGTGGAAAAGGGGTTCCGGTCATGCCTGGCAAAGGGGCCGAAGTTGGAATTCCCGGTGACCGGCATAAAAATTGTGATTAACGACGGGGCTTCCCATGCCGTAGATTCTTCTGATATTGCTTTTCAGCAAGCGGCGCGTGGCGCATTTCGTGAGGGCTACATGAAGGCCAAGCCGGTGATTCAGGAGCCGATCATGAAGGTTGTGGTGGAAACGCCGACGGAATTTCAGGGGGCTGCCATGGGTCTCATGAATCAAAGACGCGGGATGATTGTGGGCGCCCAGGATGAGGAGGTCATGACGGTAATCGAATCCCTTGTTCCCCTCGCGGAGATGTTTGGGTTTTCGACTATTTTGAGGTCTGCCACCCAGGGCAAAGCCCAGTTTACGATGGAATTCGATCATTACAAGCTGGTGCCGCAATCTATCGCGGAGAAGATTGCGGAAGAGGCGGCGGCCCGTAAAAAGAGTGCCGCTTAACATGTATTTCATAGGAGTAGCGCTATGCTAAAAAATAAACTGATGCTTTTGAATCCCTTCCGAGTTATGAGCAGCGACAGTGAAGATATCATACCGGAAGGCGGCGTGGGCGCGGTGGCGGCCTATGCCGGTGTGGGTAAAACGGCTCTCCTGGTGCAGTTGGCCCTTTATGCCATGCTGAGCGGTAAGAAGGCGCTCCACATCAGTCTGCAAGATCCGGTAAATAAGGTAAATTTATGGTATCGGGAGCTGTTTCATAATATTACAAAACAATCTGAGGTTGCCGAGGACAATGAGATTTGGGAGGAGATCCTTCCCAATCGTTTCATTATGTCCTTTAAGGTTGAGGGCTTCAACGTGCCGAAGCTTAAGGAGCGGCTGACGGATCTCACGGCGCAGAATATCTTTACCCCACAGATTGTCATCATCGATGGCTTGAACTTTGACGAAGACGTGCGCGAGACAATTATGGCAATGCGTGACATGGCCGGAGAACTTGCCTTGCGGCTTTGGTTTACCGTTCATGTACATCGGCACGAAGAAGCGACTGGCGACAGTATGCCGGCCCGTTTGGTGCCAGTTGCAGACTTATTTGATGTTATCCTAAAACTTCAGTCCGAGGAGGAGGGTAGCTGTATAAAACCGGTCAAGGTAAAAGCGAAAACCTTTCCGCCTCTTTTCCTTGATCCGGCAAACATGCTCATCAAGCAACGCTACTGAAGTCACGGGGTTACCTGAGCACGCCATAACCATATTGAAAAGGTGACGGCGGTGTGATAGATAGACTCGCACCGTAGGCATATTTCAGGGCGGCATTCTTGCCATCGCTTGTCAGGAGCTTACAGGATAAGGTAGTAGTTAAATGCCGATTTATGAATATGAGGCCTTGGATAGGAATGGCCGTAAAAGTAAAGGTGTGCTTGAGGCTAGCTCTGTAGCCGTTGCCCGGCAGAAAATAAGGGAAAGCGGCGTATTTCCCGTTGAGCTGCATGAAACGGGGAATGGTAAAAAGCAGAGCACCGCTCAAATGAGCATGGGTAGCCTGTTCGGAAAAGTAAGATTTAACGATGTTTCCCTCATGACCAGACAACTGGCAACCCTGCTGGGCGCCGGTCTTCCCCTGGTTCCGTCGCTTTCCACCCTTGTTTCTCAGACGGCCCATCCGCAAATGAAGCAAACCCTGGCCAGAATCAAGGAAGAGGTCAACGAGGGCAAAAGCCTCACGGCAGGGATGGCGCTATTTCCCAAGATATTTTCTCCTTTTTACATCAACATGGTCAAGGCTGGCGAGATTTCCGGGATGATGAACCTGGTCCTTGAAAGACTGGCTGATTTCAATGAAAGCCAGCAGGCGTTGCGAGCCAAGATAAACTCGGCGCTCGCCTATCCCCTTATCATGTTTGCTATCGGCGCCCTCGTTGTTTTCTTTCTGGTTACCTTCATTGTACCGAATATTACCCAAATCTTTGAAGAGATGCACCAGACCCTGCCGTTCGTAACGGTCCTGCTGATCACCGTAAGTGGTTTTATGAAATCCTTCTGGTGGCTCCTGGCGGCAATAATCATGCTGGCATTTCTGGCGGCGAAGTATATGCTCCTTAAGACGGAAAAAGGGATATACGCCTGGGACCGCTTCAAATTCAAAGTACCGCTATTTGGTGTGTTGAACCAAAAAATTGCGTTAGCCAGGTTCAGTCGCACTCTTGGTACCTTGCTGCAAAGCGGGGTGCCACTGCTGGCATCCCTGGAGATTGTGGCCGATATTGTCGATAATCGGCTCATGGCTGATGCGATCAGGCTGGCAGCCAGGGATGTGGAGGAGGGTCAGACTTTATCCCTGCCTTTAGCGAGAAGTGGTTTTTTCCCCCCCATGGCAAGTGAGATGATTGCCGTAGGGGAGCAAAGCGGCACACTTGAGATCATGCTGCAGCGCATTGCCAATGCCTATGAGACGGAGGCCGCGGCCAGGATCATGACGCTTACCTCTTTGCTGGAACCGCTGATGATTCTCGTGATGGGGTTCATGGTGGGTTTTATCGTGGTTTCTGTGCTGTTGCCTATTTTTGACATGAATCAATTAGTAAGATAAGCTGGCAAGGGAGGCATAAATGCAATTTGAAGATAAAAAAAACGAGCGCGGTTTTACACTGATCGAATTGATGGTAGTCATTGTAATTCTTGGAATATTGGCAGGTCTGATTATCCCCCGGATTATGGGCAGACCTGATGAGGCGCGCGCTGCCAAGGCCAGAATGCAAATCGAAAGCATGGAAACGGCTTTGAAACTTTATAGGCTGGATAGCGGAGACTACCCTACCACGGAGCAGGGATTGCAGGCGCTGGTAGAGCCGCCAGCGGTCGGTTCCCTGGCTAAAAACTGGCGGCAGGGTGGCTATCTGGAGAAAGGAAAGCTCCCCAAGGACCCCTGGGATCGCGATTTTATCTATATCTCACCGGGGGCGCACGGTGATTTCGACCTCAGTTGTCTGGGAGCGGATGGCGAGCCGGGAGGTGAAGGAAAAAATAAGGACATCAACAGTTGGGAATTGGATTAAATAAAAACGGTTATACCCTTATCGAATTGGCCGTGGTGGTTTTTCTCCTGGGTTTGATGGTCTATATAAGCGTGCCCAAGATACGTGACACTATGAGCAAGGATGGGGTGAAGAGCACAGTGCGGCGGATTGTTGGGGTAACCCGGGAATTACGCGCGACGGCGGTGCGTGAGAATGTTGATTATGCCCTGCATTTAGACCTTTACAATAATGCCTTCTGGACCTACAGCGTTGATATGACCCCGGAAAAACGTGATCAACGGAAAAAAAATGCTTTTCATTTTCCCGAAGGGGTGAGGATTACCGATGTGTCGCAATTTGGGCTGGAAAAAAAAGCCGAGGGGGAAGTTGATATAAAGCTATTCAAGCAAGGTTATGTGCAGCCGACGATTGTTCATCTTGCCCGGGCTGAGCAAAACTTTACTATTGTGTTTTCCCCATTTTTAAATAATATCAAGGTCTATGATAAGTATGTTGAAGTAACCCCTGATGGTGTGGAGACGGATTAAGATGAGAACTATCACTTTGCGTCTCAAGGGCACTGAAAGCTTATCTTATGATATTGGCATAGGTTATGAGATTCGGGAGCGCCTGGGGGCGATCCTGGCGGCAATGGCGATTGCCCGGCGCTATGTCATCCTTGCCGATAGCACCGTTGCGTCTATCTACGGTCAAAGTTTGATCGAGAACCTGCAGCAGGCGCATTTGCCTGTCGAGATGATTACCTTTCCGGCCGGCGAAGCATCAAAGAATATTAAAACAGCCCTTGCCGTTGTTGGACAGCTCCTGCAAGCCGGTGTGGACAGGAAAACGGCGCTTATTGCCTTGGGAGGAGGCGTAACGGGCGATCTGACGGGTTTTGTCGCTTCCTTGTATATGCGCTCCGTGCCCTACCTGCAGATCCCCACGACTTTGGTCGGTCAGGTCGACAGTAGTATTGGCGGCAAAACGGCGATTGATCTCGAGGAAGGGAAAAATCTGCTGGGAACTTTTTATCAACCACGGGCCGTGCTCATCGATCCCTCTTTTCTCGAGACTTTGCCGGCAGAGGAATTGCGCAACGGTTTGGCGGAAGTAGTAAAATATGGGATTATCGAGGGCGAAGAATTTTTTACCCTTCTTGCCCAGGAAATGACCGCTCTTAAGGAGAAGCAAAGCGGTGTCCTTCCTCTGATTATTGAAAGATGTTGCGGGATAAAAGCCAGGTTGGTAGAAATAGACGAGCCTGATCAAGGGCCGCGTCACTTCCTTAATTTTGGTCACACCCTGGGGCATGCCTTGGAAGCCGCTTCCGGTTATGACCTTCCCCATGGCAGCGGCGTTTCCTTGGGGATGCTGGCGGCGGCAAGGATCTCCGAAAAAATATCCGGCTTGTCGGATCATGAACGGCAAAGAATAGAGGGTTTGATAAAAGAAACCGGTCTCCCCACAAGCATCTCGGAGGATATGGATACGGATTTTATCCTCTCCAAATTAGGCGCAGATAAGAAGAAGTCCGGAAAAACGATTAATTTTGTTTTGATCAGAAAGATCGGCGAGCCATTCGTAACTGGCGATGTTGGGGAAGATGTCTTGCGTGCAACCATTGAAGGACTGAAAAAATGACCTTAGTAAGGCTTGAGGAACTACGGAACGGAATAAAGCAGGCCGATCAGGAGCTTGTCCGTCTGCTCAATCAGCGAGCCATCCTGGCCAAGGAGATAGGCCGGATCAAGGCAGACATGGGCCGGGATGTTTATGACCCGTCGCAGGAAAGCAGAATCTATAACCGCCTGGCAGAAATATCACAGGGGGAGCTTCCCTTGAAAGCCCTCCAGGCGATTTACCGCGAGATTATTTCGGCTTCGCGGCTGCTGCAAAGCCCCGTTACAGTCGCTTATTTCGGTATGGAAGCATCCTTTACCCATCTGGCGGCGAAATCGCATTTTGGTTCCAGCAGCCAGTTCTTTCCTCAATATTCTCTCTCAAGTGTCTTTGAGGAGGTGGAGAAGGAAAAGGTTAAATGGGGCGTGGTGCCCGTGGAAAATTCTCTGGAAGGATCGATAAATCTAACCCTGGACAAGCTGATAACCACGCCTTTGCACATCCGGGCGGAAATCTTCCTGCGTATTACCCAGTGTCTCCTTACCCGCCATGAGAGGTTGGAGGATATTGAAAAAATCTACTCCCATCCGCAGCCTTTTGCGCAATGTCAGGGATGGTTGCGGACCTATCTTCCCCATGCCGTCCTGATTGAGGTGGCAAGTACGACGGAGGCTGCGCAACGGGTAGCCAGGGAACAGGAAGGCGCTGCCATATGCAGCAAAGATGCTGCCACTCTCTACGATCTCAAGGTCATCGCGGCGGGAATTGAGGACCAGTCCTCAAATACAACCCGTTTTTTAGTGATTGGTCAAGGTGAAAGCCAGCCTACCGGCTGGGATAAAACCTCCCTCCTTTTTGCAACAACCGATAAACCCGGCGCCTTGCACCAGGCTCTGCAATCCTTTGCCGATCGCGGGGTGAACATGATGAAGATCGAATCCCACCCCGTAAAGGACAGGCTTTGGGAGTATCTTTTCTTTGTAGATGTGGCCGGTCATGTCCTGGATGAGGATATCAACTCATGCCTCGACGACTTGCGCCGAAAAACAAGCTTTCTCAAGATATTAGGATCCTATCCCCGCGGTGGGGACCGTCTATGATCTGCATTCCCGTAGCCGCCGCTACGCAGGCGGAAGCATTGCAGATCATCGAGAGAGGTGCAGGGCTGGCGGATGCGCTGGAGCTGCGCATGGATTTGCTGGCTGATGGCAATCTTCGGGAACTTCTGGGGGCAGCGCGCTCTGCCGGCAAGGCGCAGGTGCTGGTTACCAATCGGCCTTGTCCTGATTTTCCGGAGCAGGGTGAGGATAAGCGGATTGAGGTTTTAATGGAAGCAGTTTCGCTGCATGCAGATTTCGTGGATGTCGAATTGTCAACTGCTGCTGTCTTACGGGAAAAGCTTATTGCCTGTATCGGTAAACATGGTGAGCGCACCCGCTTAATCGTTTCTCATCATGATTTCATCAAAACTCCGTCCCGCAAGATACTGTTTGGGCTTTTCCGCGACTGCGTCGAGGCTGGCGCCCAGGTTGTGAAAATCGTTACTTGGGCCAGTCGTGTGGAAGACAACCTGAAGGTTCTCGATCTCATTCCCTATGCCCGCCGGCGCAATTTCCCCATAATCGCTTTGTGCATGGGAGAAAAGGGCAGAATGAGCCGGATTGCGGCGCCTGTCCTGGGCTCGCTCTTTACCTTTGCTGCTCTGGAAAGGGGTAGCGAGTCGGCCCCCGGCCAGCTTACTATCGGCGAAACGAGACAAATTTGGCGCTTGCTGGAGAGAAATTGAGATGACGCCAGCCAACACAGCAATCTATGCCCTGATCGGAAATCCTGTGGGGCACAGCCTCTCGCCGCTCATGCATAACCGCGCTTATCAAGAGATGAAATTACCGGCTGCGTACGTTGCCTGCCGTGTCGAAGATGTAGAAAACGCCCTGCGCGGCATGAAGGCGCTTAATATCAGAGGTCTCAGTGTCACCATTCCTCATAAGGTGGAGGTAATGAAATATCTGGATGAGGTGGAGCCGCAGGCCCGGAAGATCGGGGCAGTCAATACCGTCATCAACACAGGTGGAAGATTGAGGGGAGCCAACACCGATTGGCAGGGAATTGTCAGTACGCTGCAAGCGGTTATGGAGATGAAGGGGAAGACTTTTGTTGTCCTGGGTGCGGGCGGAACGGCTCCCGCCGCAATTTTTGGCATAATTGAGGCTGGCGGGATTCCTATTATTGTCAACCGGACGGAAGAAAAAGGGCGGCATTTGGCCCGGACCTGGGGATGTGACTTCCGGCCACTGTCGGAAATAAGCGGTATCCAAGCCGATTGTTTGATCAATACGACTTCCGCAGGCATGTTTCCACATGCGGACCAATCTCCGATCCCCGAGGCAGTATTAAGCAATTTTCGGTGGGTAATGGATGTCATTTATAATCCCCTCCAGACCCGTCTCTTGCGTGAGGCGGAAAAAGCGGGTTGCGGTGTGCTGTCGGGGCTCGATATGTTTGTTCATCAAGGAGCTGAGCAGATCAAAATTTGGACAGGTCAGGAGCCACCCCGGGCGCTCATGCGGGAGGTGGTTAAAAACCACTTGCTGCAATGAGCAACAGAATATAAATTCCCTCCCCCTTGACGGGGGAGGGTGAGGGTGAAAAGTATTTGTTAGACAGGAGAAATACTTTTTACCCCTCCCCTCAATCCCCTCCCGCTTGGGGAGGGGATTGAGGGGAGGGGTTTCCCGCGGCGAGGGACCATAATTAAAAAAGGAGAGCGAAAAAACTCCATGCAGGAAATTAAGCCACTGAAAAATTTACGTGCCACGGTGAAACTGCCTGGTTCCAAGAGTTATACGCAAAGGGCGATGGTGATTGCGGCGCTGGCGCAAGGAGAATCCACGTTGCGCAACGTCCTTGTTGCCGAGGATACTCTGTATCTTAAAGAAGCGCTCCGTGCCCTGGGTACGGAGATAAAGGAAAATGGCGACAAACTCATTATCCAGGGGACGGAGGGGCGTATAAAATGCCCCGAGCAGGCGTTGTTTCTGGGTAATAATGGCACGGCCCTACGCTTCCTGACGACGGTGGCGGCTCTGGGGAGCGGTCGTTTCGTCCTGACTGGCGAGCCGCGCCTTCGTGAAAGGCCGGTGCAGCCACTTTTGGATGCTCTGGCGGTCCTGGGTGTGCAGTCTCATGCGGAATCGGGGTGTCCCCCTGTCACCATTGAGGCGAAAGGCCTGGGAAGCGGCAGGGCAGCCTTTGCCAATATTGCCAGCAGCCAGTATGTCTCCTCCCTCCTTATCTGTGCCCCTTATGCGCAGGGGGAGGTAGGTATCTGTGTGTCCGGTCCCACCGTCTCTCAGCCCTACATCACGATGACGATCGAGGCGATGCGCCAGTTCGGGGTAGATGTGAGCCAGGAAGGGGAGGGGGATTATCGGGTGGCCGGCGGTCAGTGCTATCGAGGCAGGATCTATCTCGTGGAAGGCGATGTTTCCACCGCCTCCTATTTTTTTCTTGCGGCGGCGCTGTGTGGCGGGAAGGTGCAGGTCCTAAACATCAATCCCCGGAGCCTCCAAGGGGATATTGGACTGCTGCAGATCATGGAAACACTGGGCTGTCACGTCACGCGGGGTGAGGACCGTGTGGAACTTGCAGGGGGAAAACTTACGGCTGGCGATTATACCTTCGATATGGGCGATCTTCCCGACATGGTGCCGACGCTGGCTGTTTTAGCGGCCTTTAGAGAGGGGTGTACCAAAATCACCAATGTTGCCCATCTGCGGATCAAGGAAAGCAACCGGATTGCGGCGCTGGTAAGTGAAATCAGCCGGATCGGGGTGCGTGCGGAGGAGCTTCCTGATGGTCTAGTCATCTGGGGGGGGAAACCTCATGGAGCGGAGATAGAGACCTACAACGACCATCGCATTGCCATGAGTTTTGCAATCGCCGGCCTGGCGGCGCCAGGGATGAGGATAAAAAACCCGCAGTGCGTCAAAAAGTCATTCCCAGCCTTCTGGGAAGAGTTGGGCAAACTCTATGGCTGAGGGACACGACCGTAAGATAATCCTGATCGGTTACCGCTGTACGGGCAAGACTTCCATCGGGAAAAAACTTGCCGCCCGGATGGGCCTGTCTTTTATTGATACGGATGCCCTGGTGGAAGAAAAATCCGGGCTTACCATCCGGGAGATGATTACTGAAAAAGGCTGGGACTTCTTCCGGGAAAAGGAGCGGGAAGCCATCCAGGGCTTGACTGTCCTGGGAAAAAGCGTTATCGCCACGGGCGGCGGCGCTGTTCTGGATGAGAGAAACGCCGCTATCCTCAAGCAGGAAGGGGTTTTAATCTGGCTCGTGGCCGGGGAAGAAACCATTCTCCAAAGGATGCGCGGTGATACCGTTACTTTAGATCAGCGGCCCCCCCTTTCCTCTGATAATTTGAGCAAGGAAATCGCCGCTACACTGGCTGAGCGGACGCCGCTTTACCGCCGCTTGGCCGATTTTACGGTTGATACAGACGTAGCAGGGATAGAGGAATGTATCCATAATATTGCGCATTTGTTGACGAAACAGGCGTTAAGCCGCTCTTTGTGAGGCAATCATGTCGGGAAATTCCATAGGCAAACTTTTTAAAGTGACAACTTGGGGTGAATCCCACGGTCCCGCCCTGGGCGCGGTCATAGACGGCTGTCCCCCGGGAATCGATCTTGAGGAAGCGGATATTCAAAAGGAGTTAAACAGGAGAAGACCCGGGCAGATTCCCTCCGCTTCAGCCCGCCGGGAGCAAGACCTGGTGGAGATTCTCTCAGGTGTCTTTGAAGGCAAGACTACTGGCGCCCCCATTTCCTTGATAATCCACAACACCGACGCTAAGAGCCATGACTACGAAGCGATCAAAGATCTCTTTCGCCCTGGGCACGGTGATTTTACCTTCTATAAGAAATACGGCATACGGGACTATCGCGGCGGCGGGCGAGCCTCCAGCCGCGAGACGGCAGCCCGGGTGGCCGCAGGCGCCGTGGCCGCGAAGGTGATTGCCCGTGTCGGCATGGAAGTCCTGGCATATACAAAAACCTTGGGCGGTGTGACGATCAGCCGTACCTGGCAGGATTTGCTGGGACTTTCCCGTGAGGAATTGGGTAAGAATAAGCTTTTGTGTCCAGATTTGCAGGCAACGGCAGAGATGGAAAAGCGCCTGGCAAAGGCAAAGGAGGAGGGTGATTCCCTGGGCGGGATGGTGGAGATTATCGTGCGCGGCTGCCCCGCCGGCCTGGGGGAACCCGTATTTGACAAGATGGATGCCGATCTGGCCAAAGCCCTGATGAGTATTGGTTCGATAAAGGGCGTCGAGATTGGTGCGGGTTTCCAGGTTGCGGCCATGACCGGCGCTACCGCGAACGACCCCATCACGTCGACGGGATTTCTTTCCAACCATGCTGGCGGTATCCTGGCTGGTATTACCAGTGGGCAGCCCCTGGTCATCAGGGTGGCCAGCAAACCGATACCATCCATCGGCAAGGTGCAGCAGACCGTTGATCTCACCGGCAAGGCGCGGGAACTGCGCGTTCTGGGCAGGCACGATGTGGCGACTATCCCCCGTATCGTGCCCGTATGCGAGGCGATGGTGAACATAATTTTAGCGGATCACCTCCTCCGCCAGCAGGCGATAGCAGGATGAAAAATATACAGATAGGGGTCATTGGCGGCACCCGCGGCATGGGCAAATGGTTTGCCGACTTTTTACGAAAACAGGGTTATCAAGTCCATGTATCAGGCAGTGTTACCGGCATGTCCGTGGCGCAGATGGCTGCCTGTTGCCAGGTGGTGGTGATAAGCGTGCCCATAGGCATTACCGCTGAGATCATTGCCAAAGTTGGCCCCTTGTTGGCAAAGGAAAGCCTGCTTATGGACCTCACATCGCTAAAAGTAGAACCAGTCAAGGCCATGTTGAATTGTTCCGCAGCGGAAGTTATCGGTTGCCATCCGCTATTTGGCCCCCAGGTTGAAATGCCGGAAAACCGTCATGTTGTCCTTTGTCCGGCCCGGGGGGACAAATGGTTGCCCTGGCTGCGGGAAGTTATGGCCAGTGGCGGCGCTTCGATCGAAGAAATAACACCGGCAAAGCATGATGAGCTGATGTCCATTGTCCAGGGGTTGAACCATCTGAATACGATATTGATGGGCATGGCCCTCGGCAAAACCGCAGCGCCCCTCGCGCAGCTTGATCGCTATACCACCCCTTCCTTTGATAGCAAATCCCAGATGGTTCGAAATGTCTTTTCCGAAAACCCCCGTCTTTATGCAGAAATAATATGCAAGAACACTGATATGAAACAGATTATTGCCGTTTATGAGCAGGTGTTGGCAGAAATCAAGGCCAGTGTTGTAAAAGGCGAGGCGGACAACTTAACCGCCGCCATGGAAAAAACCGCCGCGCGCCTCTGGCCTTTAGACAATTTGCGCAGGTGAAATCCGTTGACAAAGGCGTCAGAGGGTATATATACGTTGCTAGAAACGTGCGGGAAGGTTATGGGATGTTTGGAATAGGAATGCCGGAACTGCTTGTAATTTTAGTCATTGCCTTGCTGGTTGTCGGACCAAAAAAACTGCCCGATTTGGCCAGGTCTTTGGGAAAGGGAATGGCGGAATTACGTAAAGCCACCGATGGTGCCACGGAGACGTTGAAGGAATCCCTGCGGGTAGATGAAATAAAGCATGACGTAGATAAGCTCAAGGAATCATTAGCCTCAGGCACCAGTTTCAGCGTTGCCGATCGTTATCCTTTATCGCCTGTCAAGGTTGCTCAGGAATCGTCTCCTGCGACTGAGACGAGTGAGGAAGCCTTGCACCCTCCCGTCGCACCGCCTCAAGCCCCTCCTATATCTCACGATAATAGCCATATCGGTTAATTACCCTCAGGATTTGTTTAATTATGGATAATCCCACTGATGAAAAAATGTCTTTTATCGGGCACCTCGAGGAGTTGCGGACCAGGCTGATTCACATCGTTGTCGCGATTGGGGCAGGTTTCCTGATCAGCTACAGTTGTAAAGAGTGGTTATTCAAGGTTATTACCAGACCCCTGGCCGAAGTCCTGCCTCCTAAAAGCTTTATGATCTATACGGGCATGGCAGAAGCCTTTTTTATTTATATGGAGCTTGCCTTCTACGCTTCTCTTTTCATCTCCGGTCCCTATTGCCTGTACCAGATATGGAAGTTTATTTCACCGGGTCTGCATGTCCGGGAAAAAAAATATGTCCTCCCTTTTATCTTGGTTTCCAGCACCTTGTTTGTCACCGGCGTGCTCTTCGGGTACTATGTCGTTTTACCACCAGCCTGTGCTTTTTTTGTGTCTTATACAACTGACTTTCTTAAACCAATGTTTTCCCTGAGGGAATATTTAGCACTAACTTCAAAATTTCTCCTCGGTTTTGGTGTTTCTTTCGAGTTGCCGGTCTTTCTTTTTTTCATGACGAAAATCGGCATCGTTAACCCGAAGATGTTGGCAAAACAGCGACGGTATGCCATTTTGATCATTTTTATCGTTGCGGCCATCTTAACGCCTACCCCCGATCCCTTCAACCAGATATTAATGGCCCTCCCCCTCATGGTGCTATATGAAATAGGAATTATCGTGTCCAAATTCGCCGTGAAAAAACCTGCCCCGGATGATAAACTGGGCGGGAAAGATAATCAGGAAAAGGAAGGATGAAAAACAATAATTCCAAAATGCTTAAAACCAAAGCAAAAAAATATAGAATTTTAACCAAGCTGCTTTTTGTCGCCGTTATTCTGATTCTTGCTGTGGCAACAGCGGGAGGCACTTTCTACTATTATGTCCTTGTGAATGAAATACCCAGCATCGCTGCCTTGAAGGACTACCGGCCCAGCATTGCCAGCCGGGTTTATGCCGACAATAACGAACTCGTTGATGAATTTTTTGCCGAAGACAGAAAGTTAATAAAGGTTTCTGAGCTGCCCAAAAGGGTTATCATGGCCTTTGTCGCCGCTGAAGACACCAGGTTCTTTCAGCACCAGGGGTTGGATTTGCACAGCATCACCCGCGCCTTTTATAAAAATCTGGAAGCGGGGCATATCGTCCAGGGGGGCTCTACGATTACCCAGCAGGTGGCAAAATCCCTCTATCTTTCCTCGGAACGAAGCTACCTGAGGAAGGTCAAAGAAGCGATCCTGGCGTACAAAATTGACAGATATCTTACCAAGGAAGAAATCCTCAATCTTTATCTGAATTGTATCTATCTCGGCCATGGCACTTACGGCATTGAAGCAGCCGCAGGGGGATATTTCGGCAAAAGCGCGAAAAACCTGACCTTGGCGGAAGCCGCCTTGCTGGCGAGTTTGCCGAAGGCGCCCTCGAACTACTCCCCCTATAACCATTTTGACCGGGCCAAGCAGAGGCAGGATTATGTCCTGGGGAGGATGGTGGAAGACGGTTACATCACCCTCCAGGAAAAGGAAATGGCCATGAAGGCGCCTTTGCGGCTGCGTTCCATCAAACCGAAAGACAAGATAGCCCCTTACTTTGTGGAGAATGTCCGCCGTTACATTCTGGAGAAGTATGGGAGTGATGTCCTTTATAAAGAGGGGCTTGAGATCTACACGACGTTGAACATAAATATGCAGAAGGCCGCGCGGGATGCGGTGGTAAGGGGTATGGCGGAATTAGAGGAAAGGCAGGGCTATCCGAAAGGTTCGGCGCAGGGCGCTTTTCTTTCCATGGAGGCTGCTTCCGGGGCGATTAAAGCGATGGTGGGAGGCAGGAATTTTATCAAGAGTGAATTCAACCGGGCCACCCAATCGAGGAGGCAGCCCGGCTCCGCCTTTAAACCATTAATTTATGCGGCTGCCTTTGATAAAGGGATGACTCCGGCAACAGTTATTGTTGATGCGCCTCTCGTTTTTGAAGATGTCGCCGGCAATGTATGGAAGCCGCAGAATTTTGACGAAGAGTTCCACGGTCCGACCACGCTCCGGAACGCACTGGTGCACTCGCGGAATATTGTCACGATCAAACTGCTCCAGAACATCGGTGTCGATTATGCCGCGTCCTACGCCGCCAACATGGGCATTGTTTCCCCTTTGGCAAAAAATCTTTCCCTGGCCTTGGGAACTTCCGGGGTGACACTGCAGGAAATGGTGCGTTCCTATTGCGTTTTCGCCAATCAGGGGAAGAAGGTCGAGCCTTTTTTCATCAGGAAAATAGTCGATCGTACCGGACATGTGTTTGAAGAGAACCAGCCTGTGAGTTTTCAGGTTATCGATCCACGCATTGCTTTTATGACTACCTATATCATGCAGGATGTGGTGGAAAGCGGCACGGGGATGGTGGTCAAAAGCATCGGCAGGCCGGTAGCAGGTAAGACGGGCACCACCGATGAAATGCGAGATGCCTGGTTTATAGGCTTCACCCCTTCCCTTGTTGCCGGGGTGTGGGTCGGCTTTGACAAGGAGAGGACGCTTGGCAAGCAGGAGGTGGGAGGCCGTGCGGCGGCGCCGATCTGGTTATATTTTATGGAGAAGGCGTTGCAGGGGAAACCGGCTGAACTCTTTCCTGTGCCCGAAGGTGTAGTTTTTAATAAGGTGGACCGGGCAACCGGCCAGGCGGTGAAGAAAGCTACCGCAAGCACCATCCTGGAATGTTTCCTTGAGGACACCTTGCCCGGTGAAAAGGGTGGGGATGCGGACAAGCAGACTGGCGAGGCCAAGCAAGAAGGGGGAACGCCTCTCTGAATTAACGGGTTATTTCTTTTTAGTCTTCTTCCTTCAGTGGCCATTCACCGCGTTCCTGAAGTACATCTCGATAAATCAGCAGCGCTTCATTAACGGCCGGCATGCCGGTATAAGTTGCCATCTGGAAGAATATCTCGGCCATTTTCCGGGGATTGCATCCCACATTCAATGCGGCGTTAATATGGAGTTTCAGTTCACCACCGGCCCTGGTGGCCGCCAGGATGGCGCAGGCAATCATCTGCCGTTCCGGCAGCGTTAATACCTTGCGTGAGTACAAATTGCCGGTGATAAATTTAGACAGATCGTTGGCCAGGTCTTTATCAAAGGCCTTCCAGGTGAAATATGGGGGGTCCATTTTAATCCCCTTGCCAAATAGTTTCGCTGCCGTTTCCCGCGTTTTTTTACTGAGTGTATCGTCGCACATAAAATAGACTTTCCTTCCTCCGGGGCTGTTTTTCCAGCATTTTGCAACTCATTCCACATGATATTGTAATTTTGGACTTTATCAGCCTATACCCTGATAAATTTTACTTGACAAGGCAAAAAAAAGGCGTATTTTTCTCGCCAGAGTAAGTGAGTGCGTTAGCACTCAACGTGGGAAATCTTTGAAAGGAGGTAAAAAAGTCAATGAAAAAATTATTTGCTATTTCTCTTTCCCTGCTTTTCTTCGTAACATTATCATTTGCAGTGGTTGGATGCAAGAAGGCAGAAGAGCAGAAGCCAGAAGCGGCGATGGAGACCCCGGCCCCGGCTCCGGCACCTGAGGCAGCTCCGGCTCCGGCACCTGAAGCGGCTCCGGCTCCGGCACCTGAAGCGGCTCCGGCCCACTAAGCATTCGGTATGTCTAGTTAGGAAAAATCCGGGCACTCGAATTATTCGGGTGCCCGGATTTTTTTGTGAAAATTAATATGGTTATCTGTGTGGTGTTTCCCTTCCCATTGTGGTAGCATGCGAGAGATTCGTGAAATTTTATACTCGGTTATCCGGCTATAATTAATCGTGAATAAACCAAGGAGGCAAGAACTATGTCAGATAAAAGTGGTGAGTTATTAAAAGGATTATTGATCGGGGGGATGGTCGGTGCGATTTTTGGGATCCTCTATGCACCCAAAAGTGGCAAGGAAACGCGCGCCGATATCGGAAATAAAACAGATGAATTACTGACCAAAGCCAGGTCGGATTATGAACGGGCGTTGGAACGAAGCAAGAAAACCTACGAATCAGCCCTGAAAAGGCTTAAGGAGCTGGAGACGGCGGCCAAGGGGCAAGTCGGCCATTTGGAAGAGGAAGTCGAAGGGATGGCCGAGCGGGGCAAGGAAGCATTGCTGGATGGGAAGAATCGCTTTAAAAAAGCCTTGGATGCCGGAATCGACGCTTTTAAAGAGGATAGCAAGGCTTAGAGTATCATGCCGGGATGAGAAGGGACGTTTTTTATGCTGGAAACCGGTCTTTTAATATTAAGTGGGGCCTTTCTGCTGGTGGCCATCTGTGCTTTGCCCTTTTTCTGGCAGATGTGGCGTGTTGCCAAAAATATGCTTGTGGCAATGGAGGCGATCAACAGAAGCTTGCCTGAAATATTGCGAAACCTCGCTGAGGGCAGTGCCGATTTTAGAAGTGTCGCCTGTACCGTTAGCCGTGAAACGGAGGCGTTGGCGCCGTTATTCCAGAAGATCAGGGCCGTCCTGGAACTGGGAAGTGCCGTGGAAAATATCCTGTGCACGACCATGCAAAAAATAACTATTGGTAACAAATTCCGGTTGGTACGAGGTGTCATTAAAGGCGTCAAAGTTTTTTTTGAGGTTCTTTACGACAACCGCAGCAATCGCTAGTTAAGAGGGGAAAGAAAGCGGCCATGGTAAGTTATGGGAGTCAGACGGGACGTCTCGGGGCAACCACAACTAAAGCAGGTGGAAAAAATACGAAATCTCCCGAAGAGGTTGTGCGGGAAATAAAAAAACAGTCACTTAAGGCGTCGAATGATGACTATCGGGAGAGAGCGCTGGCGCTGCATGGTTTGGTATGCGTGCGTTGCACCCGGGAATTTGATAACGCTCACCGCCAACTTCTCACGATACACCACAAGGATGGCAATCATTACAATAATCCGCCGGACGGCAGCAACTGGGAGCCCCTTTGTGTTTATTGCCACGAGGACACGCACAGTAGAGAGATGCTTGGTGATTACCTGAACGGCGCCGGCGGTGGCAGGGAAAGCAGCCTTGTCTATCAGGACAAGACGCAAACGATGGGAAGTGCGTTGGCGGAAAAGCTTAAGAAGGCTTTGGCGGAAAAAAACAAAGCTTAACCCCTGATGCCATTTTGCGAAGCTAGGCGGGAGGGGCTCCTCCGTGGAGAGATTCCACTTTACCTTCGTTTCTATATAGAGACTTCATGATAAAGTAGGTGCTCATCACCCTTAGTACGTAATCCTTCGTTTCTCCGTAAGGAATATCCTCCGTAAATTCATCTTCATCCTGATAATTCGCAGCCAGCCATTTTTTCACATTTCGTCCCCCCGCATTATAGGCCGCGATAGCGTAGGGCATCTCTCCAAATCGAGATAGCAGACTGGATAGATAGGTCGTCCCGATCCGGATATTTTTTTGCACCTCAAAAAGTTCTCTGTTATGGCTAATATTTCCCACCTTGCGAGCTGTGGCTGGCATAAGTTGCATGAGACCGAGGGCACCGGCTACCGAGACGGCATCATTTCTGAAGTGGCTTTCTTCCCGCATAATGGCAATTATCAAAAATGGGTCAAAATTTTGTTCCTGGCCACATTTTATTACCGTTTCGCGGAAAGCGAAGGGGTAGGCGAGGCGCAAATCATTCTGTTTACGGCCCAACTTGATCAGGCCGGGATAATCTTCCATGGCAACCAGGAGACGGGCTAAAATAGAAACGTCTTGATGTTTTATAGTATCAAAAAGCGAGCGTGCCTCTGTTCTGGCCTCGCCGCGCATTTCCAGGCTCTCAAGTTCGGCTATGCGCAATAGATGAAGATTCGTTTCAGGGATAGTCAAAGGCGGTTCCGGGTTTGCCGATTCATCTTTTTTCTCCGCCAGTGCAAAAGGCACCCCCAGGCCGGCCTTGAACCAGTAATAGCTGGTCTTGTCATGGATCCGGGAGAAGTAGGCGTTTCCTTTTAGGCCCTGATATATTTTAACTTTACCAAGCCAAAATAAATATTTATCACTTGGTTTGGTTTGCCCGGCGATAAGTTTTGTCAGAATTCTGTCTGCTTCTGAAAAGCGTTTCTGTCTTATCGTAAGCCACGCTTCAGTCCAGAGAATTTTCTCTCTTTGGGCCGGATAGAGGCTCTTCATGGTTTCAAGCGTGTTATAGGCCTCGGAAAAACTTCCTTCCCTTTGCTTCAAATCCACGGCAGTCAAGTAGAGTTGGAAAATGTCCCGGGGATTTTGTTCGGTGAATTCTTCCAACAGCTTATAGAAGCTTTCTCTTCCTTTAGTCCGCAGCACGCTCATGGCGAGGAGATATTTGCCGTTGGGTGAAGAAACACCCTGCAGTGACTTGATGACCCGGCTGTAAAGGCGCAGGCGGAAATAGGCACGGGCCGCCAGGTACTTCCCTTCCTCATCTGCTAAATCAACATCCTCCAGCAGATGTAGGGCCTGTTCATAATTCTCCCTTTCCATGAGCCGAGCCAGGGCAATCTTTATTTCGTCGTAGGATGGCCGACAGTCTGCCGCTTTCAGCGCTTCGTAGGATTTAACGGCATAGGGGCCGCCGTTAAGCAATATCTCCCTTTGAAGGGCCAGGGCCGCGTCATTGTGACCGCTTTTTGACAACAGGCAGCTTTTTCCCCACAATGTTTTGCTGTCCCGGGGAAATTCCTTCAAGTAAAGATCGTAATCAGCCAGGTTACTTGCGACATCGTCGGCATTGCCGATTTCCAGTATTTTTTTATAGGCTTTCAGGTACAGTGGCGATTGCCTATGATCACTGATTATTTTTCTCAGGGTAGCCGATGCTTCCTGCAAGTCTCCGGACTTTTCATAGCAGATGGCGATATCCCGCAGCAGATAGTCTGTAAGCAGCGGATAATCGTTCATCAGCGGCTTGAAGATTTCCAAAGCCTTTTGCCACTCCGCCTCCTGCATATATTTTCTCCCGGCGGCGTATTTTTCGCGGGAGGTTGCGGAGAGAGCGGGCGTTGGCGAAAAAGCGGCAAGCAATAAACAAATGGTCATTGTCGCAGGGAAAAGGTACTTGGCTGATTTCCGCGCCTTCAGAAATAAGCGAATATTATTTTTATTGGGGGCGGATATGTCTATCATCTGATGAGCAAGCCGGTTGTGTCCTGGTTGCGGACGACTTTGTCTCCCACTGATGTGCCGCAGAACTTACAAGTGTAATCGTACTTTTCTCCCTCGGAAAGGACGAGAAGCAGTTTTTTTCGCACCGGCACCGCCCGCTGGCAGCGGGGGCAAAAAAGTTCCGTAGCATTTAAATCGCCGTATGTTTCTCTAGCCATCGATGAAGCTCCTCAATTTACAGGATTACGGACAGCGTCACGCATCCATGTCCGGGATGTTTTCGACATTCTCCAGCCAGACCGTGGCCTCGCTGTCACTGGGCGCCCGGTAATCGCTACGGGGCGAGAGAGAGCCCCAGGAGCCAACCTTGGGACCATTGGGTAGGCAGGAACGCTTAAACTGGCTGTATTGAAAAAAACGTAGTAAATACAGTGTAAGCCAATGCTTGATTTCCCCTATCCCGTAAGAGTGGCGCTTATCCTCCGGAATGTCAGGCCATCTTCCTTTTGTACTATCCCTCCAGGTGCAGTAGGCCATAAAGGCGACCTTGGTTGGCAGAAAACCATAGCGCGTAATGTAGAAATTATGAAAATCCTGTAACTCGTAGGGGCCGATGACGTCTTCCGTTTTTTGCCCGGGCGCGTCGTTTTCTCCGCCGGGGATAAGTTCCGGCGTGATCTCCGTTTGGAGGATGTCATACAGGATTGCGGATGTTGCCGGAGAAAACTGCTTGGTGTCGGCCACCCAGCGGATTAGATGTTGGATGAGCGTTTTTGGTACACTGGCATTGACATTGTAGTGTGACATGTGGTCTCCGACCCCGTAAGTGCACCAGCCCAGGGCCAGTTCGCTCAAATCTCCCGTGCCGACGACGAGACCGTTCCTGATATTGGCCAGGCGGAAAAGGTGCGAGGTGCGTTCCCCGGCTTGGACATTTTCAAAAGTGATGTCGTAAAGCTTTTTCCCGTCCAGAAAAGGATGTCCGATGTCGGCAAGCATTTGCCGCGCGCTTGGTTTAATATCGATTTCACATGCTTCCACACCTAGCGCTGCCATCAAATGCCGGGCATTTTGATAGGTTCGTGTCGTAGTCGCGAATCCCGGCATGGTGTAGGCCTTGACGTTGGTGCGAGGTAAAGCAAGCTGGTCCATGGCACGCGCTGCCACGATTAAGGCCTGCGTAGAATCTAATCCTCCGGAGACGCCAACGATAACATTCTCGATCCTCGCGGCTTTTAACCTTTGTGCCAGGCCCTGCACCTGGATGTTGTAGGCCTCGTAGCAGCTCTGGTCACGTTTTTCTGGAGCAGCAGGTATGTGAGGGAAACGCGGTAATTCCCGATCGAGAAGGATTTTACCCCCCGGCAGCTTAACGCTGAAGGCAATGTGGCGGAAGTTGGCAATTCGCTCGCGGTGATGCAGGGCGTTGCGGCTGAAGGAAGAAAGGCGCATCCTATCCTGAGCCAGAGCATCCAGGTTCAAATCCGCGTAAACGGCTTGGGGCGGCTGGAAAAAGCGTGCCGATTCTCCCAGTAGTTGTCCATTTTCATATGCCAGGGCATGGCCGTCCCAGGCCAGGTCGGTTGTAGATTCTCCCGGACCGGCGGCGGTATATAAATAGGCAGCCAGGCAACGTGCCGACTGTGTTGCCGCCAACTGATGACGATATTCATCTTTCCCGACGGTGATGTTGGAAGCGGAAAGGTTGGCAAGCACCGTGGCTCCGGCAAGGGCAGCGTAACTTGAGGGGGGGATGGGCACCCAGACATCTTCGCATAGTTCAAGGTAGAAGCGGAAAAGCGGCAGGTTGCGAACGCTAAAGATGATGTCGGCGCCGAATGGTATCTCTTCCTGCCCGCAGAGGGAAATCGTTTGCGACAGCGCCTCCTCGGCAGGCCGGAATTGACGCGCCTCGTAAAATTCCCGGTAGTTAGGTAGATAGGACTTCACCGCCACACCAATGATTTTACCCCGGTAAAGGACGATGCCGCAATTAAAGAGGCGGCAATCCACTTGCAGCGGCGCCCCCACAACCAGAATAATATTGAGAGCAGCCGTTGCCGCCAGCACCTGGGCAAGGGCACGCTTTACGCACTCCAGCAAGACGTCCTGATGAAAAAGATCTTCATTGGAATAGGCCGAAAGACATAGTTCGGGAAAAATGGCCAGAATGGCCTTTTTGTTTACAGCTTCCCCGGCCAAAGCCGTGACGCCGGCGGCATTGAACAAAGGATCGGCTACCTTAACTGCCGGCACGCACAGGGCGACGCGGATGAACCCCTGGTTATAAAGATTAAAAAAGCAATCGGTGTTTGTGTCTTTCATCAAATCCATTCCTCTGTCAAAGGCCGGGAACTTGCCGCAGGTGAGGTCATGGCTGGTACTTTTCCACAAAGGCGTAGGCGCTGTGGTTGTGGATGCTTTCAAAGTTTTCCGCTTCCACGCTGTACCAGGTGAAATTATCTATCCGGCTCAGGCCCTCGGCGACGTTCCTCACTACATCTTCAACAAACATGGGAGTTTCATAAGCTTTTTCCGTCACATATTTTTCGTCCACCCGCTTTAACAGGGAATAGACCTCACCACTGGCGGAGTGTTCCACGAGCGCGATAATATCCTCGATCCAAAAAAACTTCTTGAATCTTACGGACGCCGCGACCAGACTTCTCTGGTTGTGGGCGCCGGCACGGCTGATTTCCTTGGAGCAGGGGCAAACCGTCGTGACGGGGACCACCACACCGACCATGATGTCCGTATGACTTTCCCGATTCAGACCAGTAAAACGGCATTCATATTCCATCAGGCTTTTCGCACCGGAAATCGGCGCGGTTTTTTCTACGAAGTAGGGAAAGCGGATTTCCATATGCGCCGATTCGGCGCGAAGCTTCTCCCTTACTTTTTCCAATATTACCTGCAACGTCTTGATATTTACCTGACCTCGATATTCATTGAGTATCTCCACGAAGCGGCTCATGTGCGTGCCCTTAAAGTGGTGGGGCAGGTTGACATACATGTTGATGGCGGCGTTTACCTGCTGCACGCCCTGGACGCGGTCCAAAACGGTAATGGGGTATTTTATCCCCTTTACGCCCACCTTCTTTATATCAATATTCCGTTCGTCCCGCTGGCTCTGAATGTCGATCATGACGGATCGCCGCGATAGGAAGCCCTGGCATTTTCCGATTCCCAGACGGTTACACATGATACCTGAAGATTTTTTCCGCCTGCCTTTTCGCTCAGCCGGTCGTGGAGGAACCGGGCGATATTTTCTGCCGAGGGATTAACATTTTTAAAATAGGGATGTTCGTTGAGATGTTTATGATCCAGGTCCTCCAGTATCTCGTCCGTCCATTCTTTCAAAATACGAAAGTCCAGCAAAAGCCCTTCCTTGCTCAAAATCGGGGCGGCAAGCGATATTTCTACCGTAAAATTGTGCCCATGCAACCCTTCGCACTTGCCGCCGATGTCCTTCAGGCTGTGAGCGGCGGCAAAAGATCGATTGATCGTGATTTCGTACACCATTCCTCCTAACCCCGTAAAGGGCAAAAGTAATCAAATTATAAATGCCCGCACTAGTAGTGCCAGAAAACTGCCTTGATGTCTGTGTATACAATTTTTCCGCGGACGTCAATACGACAATGCCGCTCAGAGACTTATCGTCCTGCCTGGATAAAATGCCTGTGAAAAACACGGGCCGACGGGGGAAATACCACGGGAAGGGGGGAGAGTTGGGGAGGGCGGGTAAAAGTACGGCTTTTAGTTGGACAGCACGGTGTTAATATTAAAGGATATATCGGGTGTTGAGCGCAAAAAGCAGATAACTGGTTCTCTCTGTGGCATAGTAGTTGCTTCCAAATGACGCGAATGTCAATCCCCTTTTAGAAAAGAAGGGTTCCTTTAAACTTGGGAAAGATAATGCTGCAAAGTAGAAAATAGTGAAAGGGGGCGATGTCACGGGCGAAAAAAGGGTTGAGGGGCTGGATAGGATTAGATAAGATCGACACAATAACCACAAAAAAACAGGAGGTAATTTTATGAGCAGCAAGTTTCACAAAAAAAGCGGTGAGAAGGGTTTTACTTTGATCGAACTGATGATTGTTATCGCCATCATTGGCATCCTGGCGGCGATCGCCATCCCGCAGTTCACAGCTTACAGGACTAGGGGCTATGAGACGCAGGCCAAGGCTGATGTGAAGAATGCCTATACTGCGGCCCAGGCTTTCTTTTCTGATTCACCGTCGGCAACGGCTAGTATGGCTGTTATTGGAAGTTATGGATTCAAATCGACGTCGGGTGTAACGACAACTATGAATGGCACAGGGCAGGGCACGTTGGCGATAACGGCGGTAAACACCGCCGGCGGCAGGACATATGGTGTTGATAGTATGGGCACTATTACACCGTAGTTAACTTGTTTAAGACTGCGAAAAGGGGTGAGCTATAGAGACTCGCCCCTTTTTTTTATCAATCAGGCGGTTCGGGAGGGAACATGTGGCAAGGGTTATGGACTAAACGCGATATTGCCATCGGCATGGGGCTCAGTTTAGCCATAATCATCATTTACTGGCAGGTGCAAGAATTCAAATTTGTTTACTACGACGACGGGGCCTATGTGACCGAGAAGGCACATGTCATGTCGGGGCTGACCTGGCCGGGAGTGAAGTGGGCGATGTCTGCCACCGAGGCCGGTTTCTGGCATCCCCTCACCTGGCTTTCCCTTATGCTGGACAGGGAACTTTTTAATTTTAATGCCGGCGGGTTTCATTGGACAAACGTTATTCTTCATCTCATTAATACCCTTCTTTTGTTTGCCTTGCTGGGGGCGGCAACGGGGGCGCCGCTGCGGAGCGCTTTTGTCGCTCTCCTTTTTGCCGTTCACCCCCTGCACGTTGAATCCGTGGCCTGGGTATCACAACGCAAGGATCTTCTCTGCACCGTGTTTGGCTTTGCCTCTCTTTTGGCATATGTAAAATACGCCCGGTCGCCCAATTGGCAAAGATATTCCCTCGTGATCATTTTTTTTATGCTCGGCCTTATGTCCAAGCCCATGATCGTAACCTTTCCCTTTGTCATGCTGCTCATGGATTTTTGGCCTTTACAGCGTATGGCAACACCCCGACAAAAAAATGCGGAGAGCATCCTAGCGATCAATCATCCCTTCGTCAGGCAAAGCTTTTTTAAGCTTTTGCAGGAAAAACTGCCTCTCATTGCCCTTTCCTTCGGCGCTTCAATTTTAGTTGTCATGACGGAAAAAAAGGCCGACGCCCTGACCAACCTGCAAGGGCTGGGCATCATGGAGCGTTGTGCCAACGCCATCGTGTCCTACGTAAAATATATCGCGATGATGTTTTGGCCCACCCGCCTCGCTTTTCTTTACCCGCACCCGGTAACAATACCGCTGGGGCAGATCATCGGTGCGATAACCCTTCTTACCTTGATAACATGCGTAATATTATATGCCTATCAAAGAGTGCCGTATCTTTTTGTGGGCTGGTTTTGGTATCTGGGCGTCCTGCTGCCCGTGATCGGTCTCATCCAGGTTGGTCCCCAGGCCCTGGCAGATCGATATACCTATGTACCCCTTATCGGTCTCTTTATTATGATCGTCTGGGGGGTTATTGACCTGACGGCGCAATGGAAATATAAAAGGCCGTTATTAGGGACGATAGGATTGGCATCCGTCATCGGGCTGGCGTTCCTCGCCTGGGTGCAGGTCGGGTATTGGCGCAACAGCATCACGTTGTTCGAACGAGACCTGAAGGTTACCCAGAGGAATTATATCGCTCTTAATAATTTGGGGCATTATTATATTAACAATGGTGATATTGATAAAGGAATCCCTTATATTGAGGAAGCTATAAAAGTTAAGCCCACATCCGGGATTCTGTACCATAACCTCGGCATCGGTCTGTATGCCAGGGGAAATTATGAAAAGGCCATCGAATATTTAACAAAAGCTCAAGAGTTGTCCTTTCACAGCGATGAAACCCCGAGGTCTTTGGGAGACGCCTATAGGCAAACGGGGAGAGTGAGCCAGGCTATCGAATCATACCGCCTGTCTTTAAGGATAAATAGCGGCAACCTGCTGGCAAAATATGGCCTGGCCCTGGTGTTGAATGAAGCGGGGAGAAATGATGAAGCTGTAAAGGAACTAAGAGAAATATTGCCCCATGACCCGAACAATTTGAATGTAAGAAAAGCCTTGATGAAGATCTTCCTGGCAATGAAAAAATTTGCTTTTGTCATTGCAGAGGGGAAAAAAGCGTTGGCGATTGCTTCTGATGACCAGGAAATACACGGGATGATGGCTATCGCCTCTCGCAGGGGAAATCGCAATAGTAAGCTTTTTGTTCATGGTTCGACCAACTCGCCATGAGCAAAGCCAGCGTAATTAGCGTAAGTTATAAAACATTTTGCCTGAGCCTGGTTCTGTCCGTGCTCATAGTGTATGGGCAATTGCCTTTCTTTGATTTCGTATTTTTTGACGACCATGTCTATGTAACCGAAAAAACGCAGGTACTTGCCGGGCTAGCAAGCGATTCCCTCCGGTGGGCCTTCAGCGCCACCGATGCCGGGTTCTGGCATCCTCTGACCTGGATCAGCCTGATGCTTGACCACGAGCTCTGGGGGCCGAATCCCGGAGGGTACCATCTTACCAATCTCCTGCTTCATATCGTAGCGACGCTGCTCCTCTTTGCAGGGTTGCAAAGGATGACCGGCTCCCTGGTCAGAAGCGGTTTCGTGGCTGCTTTGTTTGCTCTGCACCCCCTCCATGTGGAATCCGTTGCCTGGATTGCAGAGCGCAAGGACGTCCTTGCCGCCGTTTTCTGGATGCTCTCCCTGCTGCTTTATGCCCGGTATGTGGAAAAGCCGGGGCGCCTGCGCTATGGCCTGGTCCTTGCGTCATTTCTCCTGGGTCTGATGTCTAAACCGATGGTGGTAACTCTCCCTTTCATGATGTTATTATTTGACCGCTGGCCGTTAAAGCGTCTATCTGCCGGGAACTGGAAGCTCCTGATCGGGGAAAAAATCCCCATGCTGCTCATGGGCGCGGCCGTGGGGGTGGTCACAGTGCTTACGGAGCAGCAGGTGGGGGCGTTGAAGTCGCTGGCGGAATTTCCTTTTCTTAGTCGTCTGTCCAATGCGATCGTCGCTTACGGATTCTATCTTTACAAAATGGTATGGCCCGTAAATCTTTCCGTCCATTATCCCCATCCGGGAAGCTGGCCCCTTTGGTTGGTCAGCATTTCCTTGCTGGGATTGGGCGCGATCACCATCTTTTCGCTCCAACGAATTAAATCACAGCCATATTTTATGGTCGGCTGGTTATGGTATCTGATCAGCCTCTTGCCCGTCATTGGTCTCATTCAGATCGGGAGTCATGCCTTTGCAGACCGTTATACCTATTTACCCCTGATCGGTGTCTTTATCGGTGTAGTTTGGGGCCTCGGCGCGCTTGCCGAAAAAAGAAAAACACTGCGCTTACCATTCTGTCTGATCGGAATCGCTGTTGTGATCGCTTTATCGGCGGCTTCCGTGCAACAGGTGCGGCATTGGCGGAATGCGGAGTCGCTCTTTCGCCAGGCAATTAGCGCGACCGGCAACAATTATCTCGCCTACAATAACCTGGGGGCTGCCCTTTCCCGGCAGGGGCGTCAGCAGGAAGCCATTCCCTGCTTTGAGAAGGCTTTGAGTCTCAGACCGGATTACATCGAGGCCCTCTTCAATAAGGGCGTCGCTCTGGCAGGGCAGGGGCAATATGCCGAGGCGTTGCCGGTGTATGGGAGGGTGCTCGCTCTGAACCCCAATTTTGCGGAAGCTCACAATAACGCTGCTATCGCCTATGCCCGGATGGGGAACCTGGATAAGGCGATAATGCACTTCCGGGAGGCGATAAAAATTTATCCCGATTATCGCGAAGCGATGAATAATCTCCGGATTGCGGAACAACAGCGGTTAAAAACCCCTTAAACTTAATTGTCCATCAATGGTGATTGCATTTATTGGCCGTTGTCGCCGGCAGTAGCGGCGATAGTATCAGCCGCGTTCTTCAGGTTTCTGCCGGCATTTTCATAGCTGGGGTCAAGACGCAGGGCCTCCTCAAACTGCGGGATGGCTTCGTGATATTTTCCTTGGGAAGCCAGGGCGGCGCCGAGATTGTTGTGCGCCTTGGCATTATGTGGATTCAGCTTCAACCCCTCGCCAAATTCCCTTTCCGCATCTTTAAATCTCCGCTTGCTCATATACACAGTTCCCAGGTCGATGTGGGCGCGATTGTCCGGTTTTAGCGAGAGAGAATAACGGAGATTTTTGATCGCCTGCTCGTCATCCCCCAACTGATGATAAGCCATGCCTAGCCCGTGGTAAGCCTTATAATTATTTTCCGTTACATTTATGGCATGTTGAAAAAGAATCAAGCCGTTTTGCCAGAGGGCAACCTGCTGCCGGGAAGTGACGGCAAGGGATAGCAGCATCGCCATTGCCAGGCAAAGCACGAGAGATTGCCCGTGTTTCATTCGTTCCCAATACTCAGCGCCACCCCAGACAACGGCGATAAAAAGACCCAGTGCCGGAATATAAGCATAACGATCGGCCCGCGCCAGGGTGCCCAATTGGATAAACCCAATAACAGGAACCAGGGTTATAAGATACCAGAGCCAGCCAACCAATAAATATGGGTATCGCTCCCTGTTGCGGATAACAGTTGAAGTTAGCGCAATGATAAGTAAGGCTGCACCGATGCTGGTCAATAGTTGCCGTGCGCCTGGGTGCGGATAATAGGCCGCCAGCTTCATCGGTAAGATAGTCTTTTCAATGTAAATCAGATAAGAAACGAGAGCATTGGAAATGCGGGCAGGAAAAGCAATGGTTCCCATGTCCGTAACGGCGCCAAAACGATGTTCCGCAATGAAGGTCACAATAATGACGGCCAGCGCGCAAACCGTAAGGGGTATTTTTTCCAGGATCAGCCAAAGCCATTTTTTTTGCTTGCGCTCAACTTTGTGGCGTGCCAGAGGCCAGTAATCCAAGAGTAACATGACAACCGGCAAGGTTGCCAACATTGGTTTTGCCATCAGCCCCAGCATAAAAGACAGCCATACCGCTAGGTATCGACCCAAGCCGGGCGCCTCTGCATAACGCGCATAAGTCCATAGCGTCAGCATCCAAAAGAAGCCGGAAAGAACATCCTTGCGGGACGCAATCCACGCCACCGGCTCCACATTCAACGGATGAATGGCAAATAGCATCGCCACCAAGCTGCTTTGCCAAATGAAGCCGGTCATGCGCCGCCATGCTAAAAAAAGCAATAACGCGCTGCCGATATGGAGCAAGACATTGGTCCAATGAAAAGCTCCTGCCTGCAACCGGTATAGGGAAGCATCCAGCATCAATGACAACCACGTCAGCGGGTGCCAGAAACCGGCATCCAAACTGCCGAAGGCCCATTGGACATTGTCCCATGTCAACCCCTGCCGGACTCGGGCATTGTCGGTTACGTAAACCTGATCATCAAAACTCAGAAATTCATGATGCCGTACCGGCCAATAGACCGTGAGGATCATGATCGCCAAAATTATTGACAGGGTTGCAATTTTAAAATTGTCAGTCTTTAAAATGGTTTTCCTCTTGTTATTCCGTTGATGGGGCTAGGCCAAGCTCATTTTCCCGGCGGCGAGACAGCAATAACATCGAATCGGATTCTCAGCAATAAATCAATGGAAGAGTCTTGTCAACAAATAGGAAAGTAGGGACACTTCCCAGAATAATTTACTCATTTAATATGGGAAGTGTCAGAATGCACAAGTAAGAAAGATTGAAGGAAACCTCCAGGTGGTGCAGTATGCTTGAGCAAACAAGCAGCTGGGGCGAGATGGTCTCGCCCGGAAATTCACCAGAAGGAGGTTTCCATGAGCGCATATTACTACATTGGATTAGACATTGAGACCTTCAAAAAGGCAATCAACGCGCTGACCGTCCGGGACAAAGGCGACGCCGAAAACCGGGACACGATCAAGTTGCGCCAGACCCGGCCTTTTATGGCCGACTTCATTCCGACAGTTGTTGGAGGGCTTCAGGGAATACAAAGGGAAAATATAGCGGCAGCCTTTGAAGGGACCTTGCGCAGTTATTGTCATTATATATACCTGAAGGCCGCATGGTTGGAGGTGAAAAGGGGGGGATCATTTTTCAGCAGGGAAGCGACGGCAGGGTGTTGCCTGAATTCGTGATCCAGAAAGTGCCGTATTCTTTTTCGATCCCAACCATGGGGGTGCATAAACCCCGTATATAGGGAAAGATCGCCGTCATAGAAGCGTTTTGTTTCGTATTCAGCAATTTCAGGGCCACAGATGGGCATATTGAAGATGGCCGGATTCAGGAAATTGATCGCCTCGCGGTGTTGGACAATGAAGGCGAGGGTTCGCTGTGCCGCCTCCTCTGTCTCGGTTGGCGTGCCAAAAAGCAGATAGAGATAAACGGCAATGCCGGCTTTTTTGAGATTTTTCAGCGCCAGGGCTGCCGTCGCCAGATCTACGCCCTTTCCCATGGCATCGAGAACCCCCTGGTCACCCGATTCCAGCCCCAACTTCAACATCGCGCACCCTGACCGTTTCAGGGCTTGGCAGAAATCGCCATCCGTCAATTCCCGGCTAATGCGGGCGAATCCGTACCAGGGTGCGCCGGGAGGATTTTCCACCAAAGCCCGCAGGAGGCGTGGGCTGATCGCGTTGTCCAAGAGGTGAATAAGGATAGGGTTCGTTATTGCCGTAAGCTCGTGCAGATCGGCAAGTACCTGCCCAACGGGCAGGGGATGATAGGGATTGTCTTCCGCCCGTTCGGGACAAAAGGCGCACTTACTCCAATAACAGCCGCTTGAGGCGCTGTAAGGAAGAATGAAGCCGGGCGCCATGTAGTCGGCAAGCGGCAGCGCCCTGTAGATCGGCGCGACGTGAGCTGTTTTAGCGCCTCCGATGCCGAGCAGGTCGAGCAGCGGCTGCTCTCCCGGCCCGGCGACCAGATGATCGACCAGGCTACTGAAGGGGTTTTGCCAGCCCGGTCTTTGCATCCAGGAAGTTACCAGCCCGCCGCCCATGATCACCCGGCAGCGGGGAAACGTTTGCCTGATATAACCGACGAGGGCAAAGGCACAGAGGGCCTGGTTCAAATAATTCAGGGAAATGCCGATGATAGGCGTTTTCACATCTTCCATGACCTCTGGCAGCCGCTTTTGGAAATAGGGATAGAAAATATTTTGCTCCGGGTGGCGGGCGGCCTCAAGCAGATCGGCACTCCGGAGGGGAGAAAGACGCCGATCATGATAGTCGGCAAGGCCTAACGTGACTCTCTGACCCGGTGCGGCGATGGCCAAAGCTCGCTGCAGATCACGCACCGCCCGTGCGTGGCGCTCGGGGGAACGGTAAATTTCCATGTTTTTCAACGCTGCCAGATTATCGTCGCGATGACGGATTGCCCGCCGGCTCCAGGTATCGGAGGCCGTCGGCGCTTGCTGCAGCATATACAGCAACCCTTCGATATTGGCATCCAACAGTCGGCAAGCGACCCCATGCCGGGTCAGCGTCCCGGCCAGTTTGGCGATACCGGCCGGTGGTTCGGACGGTTTTGCCACCGGTGGATAGATAAGTAGCATGGTCCCCTCTTCTTAATGAAAATTTTCTTCTCTAAGCGATGGGTTGATAAGCATTTAAGGCAGGAATTTAAGAGGAAGGCGCCGGTTTCATGGTCACCATGTCGAGTAGAACGTTGACGCCTTCGTTCACGAAGGGAGCATACTGGTCCCGGGCTTTCTTCTTAAGCTCTGTGGGCGTTTCCTTCTTCTTGTCGCCGCTTTCCTTCTTCATTTCCTTTCGCAAATCTACAAGCCGGATAATGCCCTTCTTGCCGGCGGCCTCTTTGTTGCTCTTAATGATCTCGGCAAACTTCGTGTTTTGGGCGACCCGGGCCTTGGACCTTGTTGCCAGCTCTGCGAGCAGGGGCTTCTCCAGAGGTTTCCAGCGCGGCAGGGCGTTTTCCGGAGCACCGAGGAAGGGCGTGATAGATTGGGCTGGAAGCGGGTAATCCATCGCCTTTTCACCAATGTCTTCGAGACTGAACCAGATAGGCAGCTCCACATCCGCTTCTACGCCCGTCTTCTGCGTAGATTTTCCACCGGGCAGGAAGTAAAGGGCCGTGGTGACTTTCATGGCGCCCAGATCACCTGGCAGAGGCGTCAGCACCTGCACGGATCCCTTGCCGAAGGTGTGGTCCGCCCCGACAATTACGGCGCGATGGTAGTCTTTGAAAGCGCCTGCCAGGATCTCGCTGGCCGATGCGCTCAGGCGGCTTGTCAGCACAACGAGGGGACCCGTGTAGAGCGCGCGTGGGTCTTCTGCGGGGAACGTCATCACGCGGCGCATGTCGCTTTCCGTTCCCGTTGAACCATTGGCGAGAATCGTCACCTGTCCGCCGCTGTCTTTAGTCGCCACTATTTCGCCCTTGCCAAGAAAAAGGCCGGCAAGACGCACCGCTTCCGTGAGCAGCCCCCCCCCGTTGCGCGACAGGTCCAGCACGATCCCATCGACATGCTGTTGCCTGGCCTGCGCGAGAAGGTTTTTTACGTCTTCATAGGAGGACTTATTTCCCTTCTCGTCGCCGTAGAAGGAAGGCAGATCAATCACCCCGAAATTGTATTGTTTGCCGTCCACTCTCCGTGTCTCGTAGGAGAGCTTAGCTTCCTGCTCCTTTATGTCGATCTTGTCGCGCGTAATAACGGCGTCGAAGCGCTGCGTTTGTTCCGCCTGCCGCAGAATGGTCAGGGTTACCTGGGTGCCTTTCTTGCCGCGGATCATCTTGATAATATCTTGCAGATCCATGTCGATGACGTCAACGGGCTTTTCACCCGCCTGGGCTACAGCGATGATCTTGTCCTTCGGTTTTAGCAGACCGGTGCGCTCGGCGCCTCCCCCGGCAATCAACTCTTCAATGACGGTAAAGCCGTTGTCGCTGCTGAGAACGGCCCCGATCCCCTCCAGGGAAAGCTGCATTTGAATCATAAGGTTCTCGTAGTTTTCGGGGGACAGGTAGCTCGTGTGTGGGTCCAGAGCCAGGGCGAAGGCCTCGGCAATGCCCGTAATAAGCTTTTCGGGATTACGCTCGACCACCCGCATCGTTTGCAGCTCGTAGCGGTGGATCTGCTGCTTTTTGGCCTCTGTCAAGTCCACGCCCGCCAGAAGGGCGTTTTCGATCTGGAATTGTACGACCTTGCTCAGGAGTTCGCGCTTTTCCGCCGCCGTCTTCACATAAGGGCGCTTGTCCACGTTTATGTTCAACTCCACCGTCTCGTCGAGTCGATAGTCCGGCCCTAGAATTTTTTTGACAATGGCTTCATTTTCCCGTGCCCGCAAGACAATCATGTCGTAAACCAGTTGCAGTGAGGTACAGTCACCCGATTGCATGCTTATAAACACCTTTTGCAGATCGGGTTTTAGCCTTTCCAAATCGGATTCGTAGAGCAATATTTTAGAGGGGTCGAGACTTTTGATCATCTGCTCGACGGCGTGAGTCATGATTTCCCCGGTCATATTCTTCATCGCGTAGTGGTTGGCCAGAAACCTTTCCATGAGCATGGGCAGACGGCCGCAGGTAAGGTTTTTGGTCACCGCGGGAGCGGGCAACACCAGGATCAGCAGCAGAACCAGGAGCAGCATC
>OBOI01000092.1_pt1 | contig 34370 bp, 36 predicted proteins | sample 1670151 | NCBI WGS metagenome assembly OBOI01 (sample SAMEA104232303, study PRJEB22302) | sediment metagenome | biome: forest; feature: aquifer; material: sediment | place: USA | collected 2011-08-07 | depth 0.01 m | reverse complement strand
CTGGACCATCTGGGGGAGATTGTCGGCTTTACCACCAGCGAAGAGGTCCTGGATAAAATCTTTGGCGAGTTCTGCATCGGCAAATAGGGATGGCCGTAAGTCAAGGCGTCACGAGGTGAGTGCGGATGGCATTAAATATCGACCAGCAGATCAATTTTTTGAAAAAGATCGATTTTTTTGAAAATTTTGATGACCATGAACTCCGGCAATTTCTAGCGGTCACCAAGTGGCTGAAGGTGCCAGCCGACACCCTGATCATCAAGGAAAACACCATTGAGCGGATCTTTTACGTCCTGGTCAAGGGGGAGGTCTCGGTGTTTAAGACCGTGGATGAGGGGAGACGGAGCCTGGAGTTGACCACCCTGAAATCAGGGGCCTGCTTCGGTGAGATGTCTCTGGTCATGGATGTCAAACGGACCGCTGGGGTCATCACCCGCTGTGACTCCTTTCTGTTGATGGTGGAACCGGGGATCATCAACACCTCCAACGTCTTTCTGCAGCTTAAGTTCTACAAACGCTTTTGCGAAATCCTGGTCAGCCGGCTGATCCTGGCCAACGAACGCATGGTCAGCGCCGACGCGCCCGCCCCCATGAAGTCCATGCCCCAAACCGTCATCCCGGAGGTGGAGGTCAAGGCCACCCCCCCCTCTCCCCCGGCGTCGGCTGGCGAGAGTGTGGTTTGGCCGGGGCAGCAAGAGGCCACCGCCACTGCCCTTCCCGATCTACCCAACCTGCCTGAGAAGAAGGACCGCATCGTCAAGAAGAGTCTGCATCGCCAGATTGCCGCGGCCATGGAACTCCCCTTCAATCCGGTAGTGGCTGATCGCCTTTCCCCCTTGCTGCGTGGAGAGTGCGAAAACACCTTGCTCCTCGCCGATCTGTTGCAACTCGATCCGGTCCTCAGTCTTCGGGTCATGCAGGTGGCCAACTCCTCCTATTATCGGCGGAGCATGCCGGTGGCTACCGTGCCCCATGCCATGATCACGGTGGGGATTAAACATCTCCAGGAGACCCTGGCGCAAGTCATCAACGGCCGTCGCCGCAAACCGTTTGCCGGCTTTAAGCCGGTAGCCAGGGCCTTCTGGCGGCACTCGATTCTGGTGGCGCGCATTGCTGTCCTGCTACGGGACGTGATCCGGCTCAGCCTCACCACCGACATCTACCTGGCCGGATTGTTTCATGATATCGGCATCCTGGCCCTCGATGCCATTGAGCCGCACTTTTATCCGCACCTGATGGACCAGGGGTCCGAACTCTGTGCCAATCTCTGTGCTGCCGAGATCTCCTATATCGGGATCGACCATGGGCAGGCGGGGGCCGTGCTCGCCGAGAGCATCGGCCTGCCGGAGACCTACCTCGACGTCATGCGTTTTCATCATGATCCGACCCAGGCCCGGGCCAGCGAACTCTCTGTCGCCCTGGTCCATTTGGCCAATATCTTCGCCAACATGCATGGTGGAGGGCTCTCCCCCGTCATGGCCGATCTCCTCCCGCCACCCTTGGAGACTTACGCCTGGGCCATCATTCAGGAGCACCATCGTCCCTTTTGCGAGGTCAATGTCGCAGACTTTGTCCGCACCTTCGACGACGAGTTGACCTCGACCTGGAGCAGTATTACCGACGGTTTAACCTTCTGATGCCTTTGTCCGGAGCCTTCCTGTTGGACCTCTCCCCCGTTCCTCGGGTGGCGGCATCACCCTGGCTTAGCAACCTGACCGGTAATAACTTTCAGCTTTCCGTGGACCTGAAGCGTGGCGATGCGGCTCTGGCATAACTCTTCCTTGCTCTCCAAGCTGAGCAGCAAGTCGCTCACCCTCTTCCTGTTGGCCGGGTTGGTCTTGGTGTTGATGCCGGCCACGATCAGCCGCTCCCCCCTGTTGGTGGCGAGCGGCAGATGGCTTTTGGGCATGTTAGCCATCAACTTGCTCCTGTGCACCGTAAGGCATTGGCAGCGTCTGCCCCTTAGCGTCATCACCATCCATGCCGGGGTCCTGATCATCCTGAGCGGTAGCGCGTTGAGTCACGCCGGGTTCATCGCCACCATCAATATTCACGAGGGCGGGACCAGCGGCACGGCCTTCCGTTGGGATCGAGAGAGCGAGATGCCTTTGGGCTTCACCCTGAAGGTGAACAAGGTGCACCAACAGTACTACCCGGTGGGCGTTAAGGTGGGGGTCTTGATGGACGGCAAAGCGGAGCGGTTGCACCAACTGCGGACCGGAGAGGCCTTTTCTGCATCGGGGTACCGCGTTGATGTGCTGGAGCTTGACCCCGCGACCCCGGCCCTGCTCGTGGCCGTCACGGATGGCAAGGGAATCCGCGCCCTGCGCACCGTGACCAAGGAGACCGATCTGACTGAGCCGGGGCTCTCCTTGCAGCTGGTGGCCTTTCAGACCCCAAGCAGCAAACGGAGCTGGGTGGATATGGAGCTCCTCCCTGAACACGGCCCCCCGGTTACCGGTACGGTCGAGGTCAATCGCCCCTTGTGTTGGCAGGGTCACCGTCTCTTTCACACCGCCACTGGGGTCGATGCCGATGGTCGGCGTTTCGCCGGCATCCAGATCGTCAAGGACCCAGGCACCCCCCTGGTCTATGGCGGGTTTGTCCTGCTCTTTCTCGGCAATGGTCTCTTGTTGCTGAAGAGGGGCGGCCGACTAAGTCCACACGTGATAAAACCCCATAAGCAAGCCTCGCTTTAATTGACAGTGTCGCAAAAAATGCTCAACCGCCGCTGGCACACCCCGTAACACATTGAAATTGCATGGGCAGCGGGCCAGCGTCACGACTTGTGGCGATTCCTGCTTAATGCTGAAACGAACTATTTTCGACCTCGCCATCATGACCTGCCCGCTGTCCATGCCAGTATCGTTCACCGACCGCTTGGTTAGCGTCAACCACCTGGAGGCGAGCGGGTTTCAGCGCTGGTCATTTCAGCCTGGGATGCTATTTGCCGCCACCACGGTGTGGTGGCCGACCCAGACCCCGGCCCGTCCGTGCCCCCATGAAGGGCTTGATCTGGCTACCTTTGTCGATAACAGCGGTAACTGCCGCTCCCTTACGCACGGGGCCATGGTGCCGGTGCTGGCTGACGGGGAGGTGGTGGCGATCTTCGATGATTTTTTGGGGAAATCCATCCTGGTGGTCCATGGCTACCAGCAGGGAGGGGCTGCGCTGCACTCGCTTTACGCCCATTGCCAGATCGCGCCCGGCGTCCGGATCGGTCATCAGTGCCATGGCGGAGAGATCATCGGTGGGATCGCGGCCAGCCCAAGAGGGCCGGCCCCGGCCCACCTCCACCTCTCCATCTTGTGGCTAAGCGGCGGGATGGACGGCGGGGTGAGTTGGCCACGCATCAATAACGCGCCTAATATCCGCCTGTGCGATCCCCTGGCCTTTATCAGTGTCCATGACCACAACCCTTGATCCGCCCATGGGCCAATGGCACGTCTATATGGTCCTCTGCCGGGACAACACCCTGTACACCGGGATCACCTGCGATCTCCCCCGACGGCTGGCCGCCCACAATTCGGCAAAGGGTGGGGCGCGGTACACCAGGGGACGACAGCCGGTGGCCTTGGTATACATGGAACCAGCCGCCTCACGGTCCGAGGCGGCGCAACGGGAGTGGCGGATTAAGGGGTTGACCGTGGCCCAGAAACAGGCGCTGATTGAGACCGGATCTCGTGCCAAGCCGCCGCTAGGCGCAATACCGGAGTCAGGGGATGTGGATAGCCCTGGAGGGTAACCTTACTATTTGTCATCACCGCCCTTCCCCTGATGCGAGTGCGGACCGGTTTTTCCTTGTATCGGGATGTGCGTTGTGCCATAAAGTTAATGTCTACACAACAGGGCCGTAGGTAACCGTTAAACTGACAAGTTGACCACCATTCAACGTCAAGGAGGGAGTGATGATAAAGCGATTGGGAGATATCTTGATCGGCAAGGGCTTGGCCAGTAGTGAGCAAGTGGATGAGGCGCTCAGGGTGCAGGTCGGTGGCAATCGGCGTTTGGGTTATATCCTGCTGAAGATGGGGGTGATTAGCGATGACCAGCTGATCGATGTCCTCTCCCAGCAGATGCGGATGCCCGTTGTCACCATCGCCGATGAGTTCTCTCCCCAGGTACGAGGGGTGCTGCCCAAGTACCTCTGCCGAAGGTATACCGTGATGCCGCTTAGCCGCGGCAACAATAATATCTTGAATATCGCCATGGTTGACCCCTCCGATGATGCTGCCATTGCCGATATCGAAGGGTACACCGGTCTGGTGGTCAAACCGATGCTGGCCCGTGAGCAGGAGATCTCAACGGCAATCAAACACTATATCCCCTTTTCTGGGAAAGATATCTTTAACCCTCAGGTCTATGGGCATGCGGCTAAGGTTGCCACGGTGGTGGCCCTGGCCCTGCTGATCGTAATCGGTTGGGTCAGCTACCGCTATGTCCAGGAGGAGAGATACGGCACTATCTCCGTGGTGGAGGGGACCACCACCTATAAAAATCACGACTTGATGGTGGGGGTCGAGGAGACGGGCCGGATATCGCTCCTTGGTCATGGCGCTTACACCAAGGGCTTTTATTCGGTGAACTTCACCACGACCGAGGCCCTTAAGACCTTTGTTGAGCAGAAGCGTAAGAATTTTTCAGATAAGCAGGCCGAGTGGCTGCTGTGGATCATCAACAACCCGTTGGCGGTTACCCCCCCAAGGGAGTAGCCGCTCCGGCGTTGTTCAGGCCGGCGCGGCCCCGGACACGAGCGCTCGCTCTGCCCTCTTCTGGTCCGCGGACCACTCCAGGGAGGCGAAGGTGTTGCACCCCTCGGAGTAGTTTTTGACGGTGAGGGAGAACCAGCGAATGGCGGCGTTATCTCGCAGGCAGCGTCCCAGGGACTTGGTGATGCTCTCCACTTCCAGGGCCTCGGCAGGGGATTTTGAGTCGGCGGTGGCAGCCGGCCAGCGAAGGTCATGGGCGGTGACGGACTCGATCATCCTAATCAGGTCCTCCAGCCAGATGAAGTGCAGCAGGCGGACACAGACCGTTGCCAACCCCCAGTGTCCCAACGACCTCGGCAGGCCCTGGGTGTTCTGGCTGGGACTGGGTGGATAGATGGGGACCTGGACCGTCAGCACCAAGTCATCGTTGCTGCCGAGAGAACCGTGCATCGCACAATGATATTCAGCAAGACGCGGGCTACTCCCTTGAGCCGTCCGCAGAAAATAGGGGAAGGCAACCTCCATGTGAGCCTCTTCCGCCTGGAGCGTGGTCTTCATCTCCGCCAGGATGCGATGAAAATTCTTCAGGTTGATTTCACCGCGGAAGCGATTGAGGATCTCAATGAAGCGACTCATGTGGGTGCCCTTGAAGTGGTGGGGCAGATTGACGTACATGTTGACCGTGGCCACGGTCTTTTGAGTGGCGTTCTCTTTGTCGAGAACGGTGAGCGGGTAAGAGATGTTTTTGACCCCGACCTTTTGGATGTTGATGCGTCTGAAGTCCGGTTGGTTTTGGATATCCTTCATTACAGGGGCAAGAGACGCTTGACCACGGCCCTGAGCTCGTCAAGGTTGGCGGATTTGACCAGATACTCGTCCGAGGCCCAGGAGGAGAGGTCCTGCTTAAACTCCTGATAGGCGGAGCACAAGACCACCGGTAGGGCCGGGTTGATCTCCTTGATGCGGCGCAGGGCCTCGAGCCCGTTCATCCCCGGCATATTGATGTCCAGGATGATCAGGTCAATCTGCTGTTGCGCCAATTTGCTCAAGGCCTCCTGTCCGGTAAAGGCGGAGTGAACAACATAACCCTCCTCTTCCAACTCCTCGCGATACAGGAGATGGATGGAGTCTTCGTCGTCAACGAGTAAGATATTGTTCATGATTTTCCTCTTTGGGGCAATGATTGTTCAAGGGAGGTGGTGGCGCGTGGATCATCAGGTCCGCATCATCTGTAACGGTGATTACGACAATACGGTTTCCCGTAGGTACTTGGCCGCCTCTTCCGGAGGGGTGGGGTTGATGTAAAAACCGGAGCCCCATTCGAAGCCGGCAATCTGGGTCAGTTTGGGGACGATCTCAAAGTGCCAGTGAAAATGATCCAACGGTTCGGAGCGCAGCGGCGCGGTATGCAGGACAAAGTTATACGGCGCGTTGGGGATGCAGGCGTCCAGGCGGCGCAGGGCCTCGGAGAAGATGGCGGCCAAGAGCTCAAAGGAGCGGTTGTCCATGGCGATATAGGATGAGGAGTGCTGGGCCGGCAGGATCCACATCTCGAAGGGAGAGCGCGGGGCAAAGGGGGTGATGACGATAAACCGTTCATTCTCGCAGACAATACGGGTCTTGTCCCTGCGCTCCTGATTGATGATGTCGCAGAAGATGCACCGCTCTTTGTAGCGGTAGTAGGCCAGACTCCCTTCCAGCTCGGAGACGATCATCCGGGGTAGAATGGGCAGGGCCACGAGCTGGGAGTGCGAATGTTCCAGGGAGGCACCGGCAGCGCGCCCGAAATTCTTGAAGACCATCACATAGCGGAACCTGGGGTCATGGGCGAGGTCGATTAGGCGGTCGCGAAAGGCAAAAAAGACCTGGGCCATGCGGTCCAGGGGGAGGTAGGTGAATGACTCCTCGTGATTGGGGGTCTCGATGATGACCTCATGGGCACCGATGCCATTCATCTTGTCGTAAAGGCCATCGCCGACCTTATCCAGATTCCCTTCGATCACCAGGGCCGGATATTTGTTGGGCACGACCCGCAGTTCCCAGCCGGGGGAGTTGGCTGCCTGGGGTTGGTTGCCGTAGCGCAGGACTTCGGTGGGGGTGGTCTTCTCGTTGCCCGGGCAGAGGGGACAAAATCCCCCCTTGGTGTTGATCGGTTCAACAATGAAGTCGGTGGGGCGTTTGCCCCGCTCCTTGGAGATGATGATCCAACGGCCAAGGATCGGATCTTTGCGCAGTTCAGGCATAGTATTTTAAAGGTCTCTCAGGGGGGGGCGGACGCCACGCGCCATCAGCCGGCATGGGACTTCTCGTGATCTTCCTGTTTGGTCTTGCACTCAATGCACAAGGTGGTTACCGGCCGAGCCTCCAAGCGCTCGATACTGATATCGTCGCCGCAGGTTTCGCAGATGCCGTAGCTCTCATCGTCGATGCGGATGATCGCCTCTTTGATCTTGGCCTGGAGTTTGCGCTCACGGTCACGGATCCTGAGCTCAAAGCTGCGATCGGATTCAGCGGAGGCCCGGTCTGTGGGGTCCGGATAGTTATCGTTCTGGACTGTCATGTCAGAGAGCGTCTTGTCGGCCTCTGATAATAGCTCGGCGCTCATGTCCACCAGTTTCTTTCTGAAATGCAGCAGTTTTACCTTATCCATGTCAATCAATCCTCCAAAGAGTAACGAGATCTTTCCTGTTAATCTACCATGGGCTGTCTAAAAATGCCCCGCTTTTCCGCCGGTCTCGTCCCCGGCTCGATATTTCGTCTCCCCCCACTCCCTTCTTCGGGGAAGGGGTTTTAGACTATGGGGTATGCCGTATCCGTCAAAGAGGTCGGACTGCTTTAGTGATGGAACAGCTTCTGAAAAAACCCCTCTTCATCTGTTTTTTCGCTTTTTCCCTGTTCGCTCAGACCGGCAAACTGACGAAGCAGTCCCTCCTGCTGCTCGGTGAGATTGGTGGGGGTGGTAACCTTAAAGACCACAGTCATGTCGCCTCGCCCGTGTCCGCGCAAACTGGGGACCCCCTCCGACTTCAGGAGCTGGGTGTCGTTGGCCTGGGTGCCCTTGGGGATGGTGATGGTCTTGGTGCCGTGGATGGTAGGGATGTCGATCTTGTCACCCAGGGCGGCCTGGACCATGGAGATGGGCAGCGCAAAATAGATATTTTCGCCGTCACGCTCAAAGAACTCATGGGAGTCAACATGGATGATGACGTACAGATCGCCGGCATGGCCACCTTTCCTGCCCCCCTGCCCCTCTCCCTGTAGGCGCATGCGCGCGCCGTTGTCCACACCGGCCGGGATCTTCAACGAGACCTTTTTCTTTTTGTTGACCAAGCCATTGCCACTGCAATCCTGGCACGGGTCGGTGATGATTTCGCCGGCGCCTTGGCACTGCGGGCAGGTGGTGCTAAGACGGAAAAACCCTTGGGAGCGCATCACTTGGCCCCGGCCGTGGCACATGGCGCAGGGCTTGCTTTGGTAGCCGGGCCGCAGGCCTGTCCCCTCACAGGTCCAACAGGTCTCGGGTTTGGTGATTTCAATCTCTTTGTTGGTGCCGTGAACCGCCTCCATGAAGGAGATGGTCAGGTCGTAACGCAGATCTGCGCCGGGGATCGCCCCACCCTGTTTCTGTCTTCGTCCTCCGCCCCCGCCGCCAAAACCAAAGAGGTCTTCAAAAATATCGCTGAAATTGGAGAAGACATCTTCGGCATTATGGGCGTGGTAACCGCGATTTTTCAGGCCATCTTCGCCATAGCGGTCATAAATCTGTCTCTTTTCCGTGTCGCTCAAGACCTCATAGGCCTCGGCAGCAGCCTTGAATTTTTCTTCCGCCTCCGAGTTTCCGGGATTGCGGTCAGGGTGGTATTTCATGGCCATCTTGCGATAGCCCTTTTTAATCTCCTCCGCCGAGGCGGTGGAGGTCACCCCTAAGGTCTCATAGTAGTTCATGCTCAGCTTGCAGCCTCTTCCACTTCGTCGGCAGCTGCCTTGGAGTTTTGCCGACCTTTCTCGGCAAGCTGCCTGATGTTCCCTGCCGTGACCTTGCCGGCGGCAATCTCGCGTAGGGTCATGACGATCTCTTTATTCTTGCCCTCAACCAGAAAGGGCATGCCTTGGCGGTGCTGTTTCAGTCGGGCCAGGGCCAGGTGGATAAGGGTGAATCGGTTTTCGCTGCCCACTTCTTTGAGACAATCTTCAACCGTTATACGTGCCATGCATGAATCTCCTTTTATGGTTAGGAGTCGTTACGTAATAACTTGGACAATGCTGCCTGTCCCTCTACGGTTCCTTCCTCTGTCACCCCCTCCGTGCGGGGGAGGTCACTTTGGCGAGGCGGATGGAGACCAGTTATTTTGACGCAACGGCTTAGGGCGATACGCTGGGCAAAAAATCCCAACTAAAACTTTGGTAATATAATAGTTCATATTTTTTTGGCAAGCGATTTTTAGGGGGACTGGGTTGCGCGAGGGCATCACCACCGGGGCACGGGCCTTTTTGACGCATAGTCGTCAAGGGTGGCATGTATCGTGCTTAGGGTATGATGCAATTGCGCCGAGGGCTTGCTGCGTGCAGCCGATTACCGTCCGTTACTGGGCGGCGACATGCTGAAGGGGTGCCCTGCCTGGGCCGGTTTGCGGTAAGGAATGGGTGATGGGCGGGCCTGGAGAACCCGTGCTCGCGGGCGGCAGACGGGGCCGCAAACAAGGGAGAGGGAAGGGGGGATGTTGCCCGTGGCCTTGAAAGAGGGGACAGCTTGCCTGATGCCTGCCCTGAGGCGCTAATCGGCGTGGCGGCAAAAAATTCCCCGTCAAAATAATGACAGGATGCTCCTCATGATGAAAATCGTAGCTCTGGTGATGGTGACACTGCTCATGGCCGCGTGCAGCACGCGTGGCGGGGCGGTGGCGGTTGGCAATAAGCGCTGGCAGGCGTATTGGCCCGAGCAGGGGTGGGATCGCTATGAGGAAGTGGTGTATCCGGCAGACCCCGTAAGACCATGAACTGAAACTTGACATCAAGAAGTTACAGAGGGTGCCGGCGTCGGTAGAGCGGTTTTTGCGAAACCGAAAAACTTAAGCGTGAAGAGGGTGGTATGCGAAAACTGATCTGGTTGACGGTGATAACGGTCGGGGCACTGGGCGCGGGGGCGGCCGCGCGGGGCGGTTCATTGTCCGATCCGCTCTACGTCTTAGACTCTGCGCTGATGGCGAAACCGGATTATCAATACCGGACCGCGAAGGTACCAGAACCAGTGGCGGATAAGACTTTTTGGGATTATCTCTCCTTTTTTGCCCTAAAGTCAGAGCCGGAGCCACCTGTGCATGAATTTCCGGCCGCCGAGGCGGAAGAGTTGCGGGCTAGGACGCGGGAACTCGTCAGCCAGCTCCTGCTCCACGCCGCTGGGGGGATTGTGGATGAGTATGTGGTTACCGTCAACACCTTTGTCAACGTGAACAACCTCTATAAGACTTCGTCCTTGGGGCGCTACCTGAGCGAACAGTTGCTCGGCGAGTTGCAGGCCGCAGGGGTTGGGGTCATTGACGTGCGCAAGACCAACACCTTGATGATCAGGGAACGCTTTGGCGAGTATGGCCTCTCCCGCGACATGGAGGAGTTGAACCCGGCCCAGGGGTCACAGGCCAGGGTGGTGGGGACATACAGCTATGCAGGGGGACAGATCTTGCTCAATGCCAGGATCCTGCGTAATGCGGACGGCATGGTGCTCTCCCATGCCAATCTGGCCTTTGCCTTGGATGACCTGACCGCCGCGATGCTTAAGGATGAGGCGATGCCGGCCCGGCGTGGCGGCCTGGTAAAAATTGAGGCTGCGCGGTAAGCGGCGGCCTTCTGCTAAGGATAATGTGGCCATAGCCGCAGGGGAGGAAGGGACATGAGCATGGTGAGGTCGCGGTTGTGGGGTGATGTGCTCCTCTTGATTTTTGTTGGGCTGGGTCTCTTGGCCTGCGGGCCGCGGCATCGGACGATTACGACCCTGGACAAGGGGTTGGAGTACTATGCCAAGGAGCGCTATGACCAGGCCCTGCGCTATATGGAAGCGAGTCGCTTCGAGTTGGCGCGACAGCAGTTTGCCATTGTTGAACAGACCTCGGTCAGCCCGGAGCTACAGGAGTTGGCCCGAGAGGGGTATGCCAAGGCCGGCGCCGTTATCGGGGCCAAACGATGAGTGTCGTCCTTGGTCGTGACCATTATTTTTGCAGCACCAGAGGAGGGAGAGCATGTTGATTTCGTCGCCAACTACGGCCCGGTGTAGGGTAAGGCCCGCGACTCTAGCGATCATCGTTCTGCTGTCGGTGGGGCTCATCCCCTTGCTGAGCGGCTGCCGGGAGGAGGTCCCCTCGCCGCAAATGGTATCCGCGGTAGCCCCTGACTTTTTTGTGATCGGCGAGGAGTTGGCTCGCCAGTTGATCGTCAACCAGCGCGAGGGAGACGGTGGTGAACGGCTGATCTTCACCACCCTGGTCAATCTGGATAACCTGCGCCAGACCTCCAAGTTTGGCCGGACCATGAGCGAGTCGCTGGCCACCCAGCTCTTTCAACACGGCTATGGGGTGGTGGAGTTACGGAAGACGGCGAACATCCTGGTGCAAGACAACAAGGGCGAGATGGTCTTGAGCCGGGATGTGGCCCGTCTGGCCGGTCAGTATGAGGCCAACGCCGTGGTGGCCGGCACCTATGCCATGACGCCGAGGACAGTGATCATCAATGTCAAGCTGCTGGATGTCCACTCCCAGGAGGTGCTGTCGGTGGCGGGGATGGAGTTGGAGCGGAGTTCGACCATCAACTATCTCTTGGCCGATCAGGTCGGCCTGGTGGATGCCTCTCTCTCGGGCGTTGAACGGTAAGGAGAACCCATGGCAAGGCTGATCTGTGCAGTATTGGTCCTATTGATGATAAACGGCTGCGCCACGGTGACCGAGCGCCGCTCCTCCGCCGAGGTGGCGGTCAACTCCGGGGTGCCGGTGGTCTTTATCCATCCCCTGGAGGCGGAGAGTTACCACCATGCCTCGGTGGGGGTGCTCCCCTTTTTGTTGCCGGCCGGGGTGGACCCCGCCATGGCAGGGAGGATTGCCGCCCTCTATCAGGATGTGCTGTTGGGCAAGGCGGCCTTTCCCGTGGTGAAGGTGTTGCCGACCCCCTATGGGGATATCGATGAGGCCTTGGCGGCGGGGAGATTGGCGAAGACCGAGATGGTCCTGGTCGGCAAGGTCAATTATGCCTTGGAGGGGACCGAGTTGGGGGGGGCGCGTCTTGACGTCACGGTGCGGCTGTTGAACGTCAGCACCGGCAAAACGGTGTGGCACATCAACCAGGCCATGGACCAGCCGGTGGATTACCCCAAGGCAGATATGCGGCACCGATTGTCCAGGGCCTTGGGCGCGCCAAAGGTTAGGCGCCCGGGCGGCGCCCCGGTGCTGATCAATATGCTGAACCGTGCTGCCGTTGATATGGCGGATGTCATGGTCGGCGCCCGCTACGTGCGGCGCTAACTTAAAAGGATCACTCGGTAAACGGGTTGCGCAGGAGCATGGTCTGCTCGCGACCAGGTCCCACCGAGACGATATAGGCCGGGGTCTCGGTCAACTCTTCAATGCGCTGGATATAGTCGCGGGCCTTGGCGGGGAGTTGCTCCATGGTCAGCGCCTGGTCGATCTCTTCCTGCCACCCCGGAACCTCTTCGTAGCGCGGTTCTAGCCGGCCGGTGGTCCTGATGTTACAGGGCATGGCGGTGAACTCTCTGCCATCGGCCTCATAGGAGGTGGCGATCTTCAGCGACTTCTGGCCACTGAGCACATCCAGTTTGGTGATCGCCAAGCCATTGATGCCATTTAGCCGTACCGCGTCCCGAGCCACCACCGCATCCAGCCAGCCGCACCGTCTCTTGCGGCCGGTGGTGGCGCCAAATTCGCCGCCTTTTTGTTGCAGTTGGTCCCCGGTCTCGTCCAGCAGTTCGGTGGGGAAGGGCCCTTCGCCGACCCGGGTGGTGTAGGCCTTTAAGATGCCAATGACGGCATCGATATGAGAAGGGCCAAATCCGGAACCGGTGCAGGCGTTGCCGGCCACGGTGTTGGATGAGGTGACAAAGGGGTAGGTGCCGTGGTCGATATCCAGTTGGGTGCCCTGGGCACCTTCGAACAGGATGTGCTTGCCGGCCTTGCGCCCCTGGTCAAGGGCCACGGAGACATTCTGGATAAAGGGGGCGAGTTGCTCGGCGTAGTTCATAAATTCGGCAAAGATGGCGTCAATGGAGGGGAGAGAAGCCCCCGCGAGCAGCGCCCCCTTCTCCGCGAGATTGTCCTCCAGTTTGTCGCGGAAGAGGTCCGGGTCCAGGAGTTCACCGAGCTTAATGCCCCGGCGCAGGATCTTATCCCCATAGCAGGGGCCGATGCCGCGGCCGGTGGTACCGATCTTTTTGCCCTTCTTCATGCCGGCCTCGCTGGTCTGGTCGAGCAGGTTGTGGTAGGGCATGATCAGGTGGCAATTTTCACTGATGGCCAGACGTTCGGGGGTGACCGCCATGCCGCTGGCCGCCAGCCCGCGGATCTCCTGCAACAGGACCCCGGGGTCCAGGACCACGCCGTTGCCGATAAAGCATTTTTTGTGCTCATAGAGGATGCCGGAGGGGATCAGATGAAAGACGAATTTCTTGCCCCCCACCACCAGGGTGTGCCCTGCGTTGTTGCCGCCTTGGAAGCGCACCACATAATCGGCATAGCCGGTCAACAGATCGACGACCTTTCCCTTCCCCTCATCACCCCACTGGGTGCCTACGATTACCACATTGGCCATTATCCATCACTCCTTGGCGGATCGTCCTGGTTTGGTTACGCTTACCTTTATTCTGTCTGATTACCTATTCATTACCGCCGGGCATAATAGTCAAAGCCATGCCAAATGTCAATCCATGAAGCCGCTTGACACGGCAGGGTAAATACCGTAGCTTGGCCTGAGTTGTGGAGGCGGTCAATTTCTGGCTATTACTTTGTGGGGTGCCGCTGGGTACCACGTGTGCCATCCTTAGGCGGTTCCGTAAAAACCGCGCAAACGACGCCGACACATCAAATATTGATGGTCTCGCAAAAAGTCCCAACACTGGCCATCTGCCTACGTACTATCAATAAGTTACACAACGTGCCAGCGTCGGTTGAGCGGTTTTTGCGAAACCGACAAATATTGGGTAAGCGGCTGGCCAGATTACGGCCTTTTTGCGCGGCCCTCATCCTGTGACAGGCCCTGGAAATGTTTGGAATCGGACTTCCCGAGTTGATTTTGATTATGGCCATTGCCCTGATCGTGGTGGGCCCGGAAAAATTGCCGGAGTTGGCCAAGACCCTTGCCCGGCAGATGGTGGAGCTGAAACGGGCCGCTAATGCCCTGAAGGATAGCTTGCGGGAGGAGGATCTACCCTCTAACTCCCAGTCCTTGCCCCAGCTGCCCGGGTTTGCCGAGCCCCCGCACCCTGCGTCCGAAGTACAGGCGGTGGCCAAACGGGTAGAGGAGCAAGGGGCACTGGGCGCGGGGGATGCCACGCCGCAGGACAACGCGCTTGACCCGTCGAGGCAGCCAACGCCTAGTGACCATGTCCATCCTGGCTGATCATCTCGGGGGTCATCTCCAAGAACTCCGCCGCCGCTTGGTGATCTCACTGTTGGCGGTAGCGGTGAGCAGCGGCGTGGCCTACGCCTTTGTCGAGCCCATCGGCGAGTTTCTCATGGCCCCCCTCTTTGCCGCCTCCCCGCAGCTGAAGACCCTGGTCTACACCAATCTCACCGAGGCCCTGTTCAGCTACATGAAGCTGGCGCTTCTGGTGGGGATCGGGGCGAGCTTCCCCGTCTTGGTCCATCAAGCTTGGCAATTTGTGGCCCCTGGTCTGCATGACAGTGAAAGGCGCGGCGTACGGACCGTGGTCCTCTTGGCCTCCGGCCTCTTTGTGGCGGGCATCTCCTTTGCCTATTGGCTGGTCCTGCCGCGCCTCCTCACCTTCCTCATGGGCTTTAGCCGCGAGAACCTTACCCCCATGCCTAAGTTTGGGGAGTATCTGACCTTCATGGCCAGGTCCGGTTTGACCTTTGGCCTGGCCTTTGAGATCCCCTTCCTGATGGTTGCCGCCGCGAAGACCGGGCTGGTGGCCCCGGGCCATTTTAAGGAAAAAAGGCTCTATGCCTATCTGGCCATCTTCGGGCTGGCCTTCTTGTTGACGGCGGGGGACCCTTTTTCCGCCGTACTGTTGCTTCTGCCCCTGGCGGCATTGTACGAAATTGGGGCGCTGATCGCCCGTGTTGTGGTGGACTGAGGGTTGACACCTTTTCGGTTAACCGCCTTCATTCCCCAGCATCAATAATCTCAGCAGATACGATATATCAGTTACTCGTGGAGGGCCATGGCGATGAAAAAATGGCGGAGAGGGTGTTGTGATCGGCGAGTTGGCGGAGACCGGAGGCAGGTCCATTCGCTTGACTATTTTGCTGCCGGCGGTATCGAGCGGCGGGGGGGGGCTACGCAGCGCAAGCGTAAGGGCGGGGAGAAGAGACGAAATTGGGTGCGGGTTGACCGCTATGTCAGCGTCTATTGTGGCTGGAGTGCGGACGACGTAAATGTGGCCGAGGGCAATGCCGAGGAGCCAACACTCACCATCTATCCCGCGGGTGTCGGGGAGGGGAGGGAACCCTGTTGATGTCCCCCCTTCTTGGCAGCTACCGCGTGGGTGCTTTGCTGTGTGAGAATTTGTCGAGCTGGGCCCTATAGTAGTCGCGGTTGTCCGGGTCCTGGTCCATGGCCCGTTGTTCCGCGAGCACCGCCTGCTCGGAGGAACCATTGTACCAATAGGCCAGGGCCAGGGTGTCCAGGATATGCCCGCTGGGCTGGAGAATGACGGCTTTTTTGGCGAGCGGCAGGGCCTGACCCGGATCAAAGACCCCTTTCTCCTCCACAGTTAGCAGGAGCCAGGCCAGGTTGTTTAAAATCTCCGGCTGGTCCGGGGAGAGTTCAATGGCCCTCTGGTACTCGCTTATCGCCTCGGCATAGCGCTGGCGGCTGTACTGCAGGTCGCCCAGCAACTGTCGCCACATGTAGTTCGTGGGCTCTTCCTCGATCTTCTGTCCGATCACCTTCACCGCCTCGTCGAATTTCTCCCTGGATGGTCCTGCCTGCGGGTCTTGCGGCATCCTCCACAGGGTAACGGCCGCTACGGCTAAAATGAAGCCATAGAGCAGCAGGGCGCCGTAAACCTTGCGATCGTGGGCCTTGATCCCCTCCGGGGCTTGCTCGCAGCGCTGTAGGCAGTCGATGCGCTGGCCGATGCCGAAGTGGTGCCAGCTCGGCAGGTCGCGGATCTCCCCGCTCAGCCAGGCGATCTTTTCCAGTACCCGGATCAGGGGGGAGCAACTCTTCATGGTCTTCAGGGCGTAGAGATCGGCTTGCCGTTCAAAGTTGCGCATGAAAAACCCTAGGACATAGCGGAAGTAGACGATCATCAGGAGGAAGAGCGGCGCGGTGCTGACAAAGGCCAGGGTGTTGCTCGGCTTGTTGTTGGTCAGGTGGATCATCCGATAGAAGAGGTCGGAGTTGGTGAGCAGATAGAGGATGGGGTAGGAGGAGAGTTGGGCCAAGAGGCCGAACCCCAGGAAGAGCACGAGGAAGATCTGGAGGTGTCGTTTTTTGACATGGCCCAGTTCGTGGGCCATCACCGCTTCGATCTCTTCCGGGCTCATGGTTGTCAACAAGGCTGGGGTAACCAGCAGATAGCGAAAAGGGGTTATGATCCCCATCACCCCGGCGGTCAAGGCCTGGCCCTCATGCAGGGGCCAGAGCAGGATCTCGGCGTAACCGACCCGCTGCTGGCGGCAGAACTCCTCGATTTTGGCGCGAGCCGGGCCTTGGGGTAGAGGGGTGCACCCCCACATCTTGGTGACCAGGACCGGAAAGATGATGGCCAGGCACAGAAAGAAGGTGATGAAGAGCGCCTGCTCGCCCCAAGCCGAGGCCATGACTGTTCTGATCAACGGCAGATCGGACCACTGGAGGAGATCGGCCAGGAGCGAGAGGCAGAGCCAGGGGAGGATGATCGGCAGGTTGGTCTGCAGGTTGTTCCAGGCAAAGGCCGCGGAGGTTTGTTGCGAGTGGAAGATTTCCCGGTAGCGTTCACCGGCCTTGGCCCACATCAAGGTCAGATAGCCGGAGAAGATGAGCAGACTCATCAGGCTCCCCACCACCGGCAGGGTGCGAGCCCCGGGCAACAGGCCGAAATAGTATTGGCTGTCCAGCAGATAGACGTCCAGGCTGAAAACCATGATCGCCAGGATCGACCCCCGGCGCTCGGCCGTGCTGTAGGTACTGGCCTTACTGACCTTGGCCCGGCTGAAGATGTGGCCCAAGAGTCCTTGATAGATCGCGACCTTGATCAGGAAGAGGGCGATGCCGGCCAGCCATGGGAATTGAGGGTGATCGGCGGCCGTGTTGGTGGTCAGGATCAGGATGACCACCAAAAAATAGATGAGATTATTGTAGATCAAGCACTACATCCTGGCCGCAAAGGGGTAGCGCTGGCGATCAAACGAGGTGTTGTGGCGGGAGAATTGATGGGCCAACTCGTTGATCTGGGTTGGGGTGAGGAGTTTGTGATGGATAAAGTACTCCCCGAATTTTTTCTGCAGTCGATTCTGCTGGAAGAGCATGAGTTGCAACTGTCGTTCGCTCAGTAGCCCCAGGGCCACGGCCGAGGCCCCGAAGGAGACGGAGAGACTGCGTCTTTTGAGGATGAAGAGGATGTCCTGATCCGTGAGCCAGCCGAAGCGCCTGCCGATCTCGCCCAGGCGTGGGCGGCCGGTGCGCTGCCAGACCAGGGCCTTAATGATGGTCTGCCAGTTGGTGACCCCAGCGTAAAAGAGAAAATGGCCAAAGAGCAGCTTGCGGGACGGGATGGCCACGGGGCGAGGAGCGGAGGCCCTGGTCTGCCAGGCGGAACTTGGTCGGCCTTGGCCGCGGTTGCCGGCCTGACCAGGAGCTGACTGGGCATAGCCATAATTAGGGGCAGACCAAGCTCGGGCCTGGGGGCGAGGATGCGGTTTGACCGGGGGCTCCTTGGGGGGTGCTGGTCGCTGGACCGGGGGCTGGGGGGCGGCCTGGAAGTGGAAACCATTGTCACGGGCTTCCAGGTAAGCGTTGAGGTTTTCGTAGGACTGCTGGACCAGACGAAAGAGGTCGGCACTCTGCACTTGAGTCGCTGCTCCCCCTTGGCTGGCCAGGATGTCCGGGTGGGTCTCCAGGGCCTTTTTGCGGTAGGCGCTTTTAATACCGGACCGTTGCAGGTATTCCAAGAAACTTCTGGTGATCTGCAACTCCGCGCCGAACAGTACCCGGCAGGAATTAACCAATTCGTGCTCCGCGATCACTGTTGCCATATTCTCTCTCCGCGCTTGGTTAGGGAAGCATGCTCATTTTTATAATTTATTCGATAACGTATTAATTTTAAACAATTAATTGCTATGGGGCCCTCTATTTTAGAAATGGCCCCATAACCACTTGAGTTTATTGGTTTTAATTTTTCACAGGTTAGGCATGTATGGTACTTTCCCTGCCCTCATTGAGGTCCTGACCCGCGAGAAAGCGGTGGATGGATTCGGCGGCCACCTTGCCCTGGTAGACCGCCTTGGCAGCGGTCTGGGGGCCCAACACGGCGTCACCACCGGCGAAGATCCACGGCACACTGGTCTGTTGGGTTATCTCGTCAACCGCATAGGTCCCCCAGCGGCTGGTGGCGATCTCCACCCCATCGCTGGCACTGAGATCAACGTCCTGACTGATGGCGGCGATGATGGCATCCGCCTCAATCATGAAGTTTGAGCCTTCAATGGTCACCGGTCGACAGCGGCCCGAGGCGTCGCATTCGCCCAGACGCATGCGCAGACACTCTATCTTTTTGACCCGGCCATGCTCGCCATGGATCTTGACGGGGGCGGCCAGGAACTCCACCTTGACCCCTTCCTCTTGCAGGTGGTGGATCTCGGCCCGGGCTGCCGGCATCTCGGCAATGGTCCGGCGGTAGAGGATAAAGACCTGATCAGAGCCGGTGCGTAGCGCCGTGCGGGCCACATCGATGGCGACGTTGCCGCCGCCCACCACCACCACATGCCGTCCCAAATGGACCTCGTGGCCCAGATTGATCTCCCGCAGGTAATCAACGCCATGGGAGACGCCGAGCAGATCTTCGCCTTCAATCCCCAGCTTGCGGCTGGCGTGGGCACCGGGGCTGATGAAGACGGCGCCATAGCCTTCGGCCTTGAGCTGGTCTAAGCTCTTTTCTCGACCGATGGGGGTATCGGTGCAGATCTCCACGCCGCAATTTTTTAAGGCATCAAACTCGGCCTTGATGATGTGACGCGGCAGGCGATAGGCCGGGATGCCAACGGCCAGCATGCCACCCAGGACCGGCAGACTCTCGAAGATGGTGCAATCGTACCCCATATGGGCCAGATAATAGGCGACCGTCATCCCCGCCGGTCCGGAACCGACAATGGCGACCTTTTTACCATTGGGCAGGGCACAGGCCCGGGTCATCACGCGGTCATTCATCACCATCCAATCGACGATATAGCGCTCCAGCATGCCAATGGCCACAGGGTCGCCCTTTTTAGCCCGTACGCAATGGCCTTCGCACTGAAACTCATGGGGGCAGACCCGGGAACAGACGGCCGGCAATGAGCTTTGTTCCCTAATGGCCCAGTATGCCTCCTCGATCTTGCCCTCCCGCAACAGACCGATGAATTTTGGGATCTCATTGTGGATGGGGCACCCTTCCCGACAGCTCGGTTTCTTGCACTGGAGGCAGCGGTCCGCCTCGCGCATGGCAGCGGCTTCATCGAAATTAAACACCACTTCGTCAAAATTTTTCACCCGCACCTCCGGGGTGAGTTCCTTGGCCTGTTGGCGCGGAATGGCTAAGCGTTCAGCAGCTTTCATAGTCTCCTCTCGTAAATAAAACTTTAATGTCTGGACAAATTTTACTTTTTTTTATAGCCTATAATAACATTTGTGCAAGGGAGATCAATATGTCGGTCATCGCTCCCCCTACGGTTTGCCTTTGGATGATGATTTAGCATGATGGAAGGTTAACGGGCAGCGGACATGGCTACTCTCCGCAACCAGTAACTATGTGCCTTTGGCCCGGATTTGTTAGCATGTAAGACCAACAACCACGACAGGACGGCTCATGAAAGTCGAATTTATCAATCCCTTTCTCTCTGCGACCAAAAATGTGCTGGAGACCATGTGTCAGACCACGGTCAAGGCCAACAAACCCTCCCTCAAGCAGGACACCATCTCCTATGGTGCCATTACCGGCATAATCGGCATGGCCTCTTCCACCATCAGCGGCTGCATGGTCTTGAGCTTTTCAGAAGCGTGCATCCTCAGGGTCGTGGCCAATATGCTGTATGAGGAACCAAAGACCAAGATTGACGAGGACATCATTGATGCCGTGGGCGAGTTGACCAACATGATCTGCGGCGGGGCCAAGGCCCAATTGGCCAAGTTAAACCATAAGTTTGATCTGGCCACGCCGACCATGATTACCGGCAAGGGGATTGAAATCGCCTACCATACCGACGCCCCGACCATCGTCATCCCTTTTTCCACTGAGTATGGTGATTTTGTGGTGGAGGCCAATCTGGCGGAAAAGTAGGGTTGATGATCGACCCTTGATTGACCACTTACTGCTGCATGGAATAGCCGCCACGCTCGCAGCTGCTGTACGAATCATAGACCCACGACCTCGAAAAAAAAGCCGCGCCCTTGATCAAGGCGCGGCTTTTTTTATTCGTGAAAAGACCCTAACTATTTGTTGCTCTGACTGGCCTTAAGTCGAGCCAAGGACCTCTGCAGGGCGGCATGGGCACGGGCGTGGCTGAACGCCTCCTCTTTTTGTTGGGCGGCGGCCAGACGTTTTTCAGCGCGTTCCTTGGCGCGGAGGGCACGCTCAACATCAATATCCCCACCCCGTTCCGCCGATTCCACTAAAAAGGTGATTTTGTTGTTGGAGACTTCGCAGAACCCGCCGCTGACCATCAGCACCTGCACCGTGTTGCCCTGTTTATAGGTCAGCAGGCCGGTCTTGATGGTGCTCAGAAAAGGGGCATGGTTCGCCAGCACACCAAACTCACCATCAGACCCGGGCACAGTCACGATATCGACCTCTTGACTGACCACCGGGCCAGTGGGGGTCACGACTTCAAGCTGTATTCTATCCGCCATGGGTATTCCTTAGTTTTGTTTTTTGGCCTTTTCGATGGCCTCTTCAATGGAGCCAACCATGTAGAAAGCGGTCTCGGGCAAATCGTCGTGCTTGCCTTCGAGTATCTCTTTGAAGCTCCTGACCGTGTCGGCAACCTTGACGAATTTGCCAGCCATACCGGTGAACACCTCGGCCACCGAGAAGGGCTGGGAGAGGAAGCGCTGCATCTTCCGCGCCCTGGTGACGGTGAGCTGATCCTCTTCGGAGAGCTCATCCATGCCGAGGATGGCGATGATGTCCGCCAGGTTTTTATACTTCTGCAGGGTCTGTTGCACCTGCCGGGCGACATAGTAGTGCTCCTCGCCCAGGACGTTGGGATCAAGGATACGGGAGGTGGAGTCCAGAGGGTCAACCGCGGGGTAGATACCGAGTTCCGCGATCTGCCGGGAGAGAACAACGGTGCCGTCCAGATGGGCAAAGGTGGTGGCCGGTGCCGGGTCGGTCAGGTCGTCCGCGGGGACGTAGACGCACTGTACGGCGGTGATGGATCCTTTGGTGGTGGAGGTAATGCGCTCTTGGAGTTCGCCAAGGTCGGTACCCAAGGTCGGCTGATAACCAACCGCCGACGGGATACGTCCCAAGAGGGCCGAAACCTCGGCGCCTGCCTGGGTGAAGCGGAAGATGTTATCCACAAAGAAGAGCACGTCCTGGCCCTCTTCGTCGCGGAAGTACTCGGCGGCGGAGAGACCGGTCAGGGCGACACGGGAACGGGCTCCTGGGGGCTCGGTCATCTGGCCGTAAACCAGGGCCGCCTTGGGGAGAACGCCGGACTCCTTCATCTCGTGGTAGAGGTCGTTACCCTCACGGGTGCGCTCACCAACGCCGCAGAACACGGAGATGCCGCCGTGGTGCATGGCGATGTTGTTGACCATCTCCATCATGATAACGGTCTTGCCGCAACCGGCGCCGCCGAAGAGACCCATCTTACCGCCGCGGGGAAAGGGGACCAGCAGGTCGATAACCTTGATCCCGGTCTCAAGGACGTGGACCTCGGTATCCTGTTCGGTAAAGGAGGGGGCGAGCTTCAAGATCGGGGCGGTCTTATCGGAGTTGATGGGACCTAAGCCATCCACCGGACGACCAACCACGTTCATGATCCGACCCAGGGCCGGCGCGCCAACCGGGATACGGATGGAGTCACCGCTGTCCCGGCACACCTGGCCGCGGCGCAAGCCATCGGTCTGGTCCATGGCCACGGTACGCACCACATTGTCACCAAGGTGCTGAGCGACCTCGCACACCAGATTGTCGACCACATCATTGATGCCGGGGTTACTCACCATCAAGGCATTACCGATCTTCGGTAATTGACCGGCGTTGAATTCGACGTCGACGACAGGTCCGATGACTTGGACAATTTTTCCTAAGTTTCCTGCTGTTTGCTCTGCACTCATTTGGCAATCTGCCTCCTCAACACTCGCTTGTATTGAATCTTGCCGGCCTGGACCCCAAAGGCCCGGGTCGAAATCAAATTGATTAATAAAATCAGCCTTTCAAGGCCTCAGCACCACCGACGATATCCATCAGCTCGGCGGTGATACTGCTCTGCCGCACCTTGTTGTAGACCAGGGTGAGGCTGTGAATCATATCCTTACAGGCCTTGGGGGCGTTTCCCATGGAGGTCATGCGGGCCGCGTTCTCTCCCGCCGATACTTCAAGCATGGTGCTATAGACCATGACATTGAGATACAGGGGTTGCAGCACTTCCATGATCTGCTCCGGGCTCGGCTCATAGAGGTAATCGCCAGCTGTCTTAACTGGTCCCTGTTCGCCCTCGCCAGCCGCAGGTTGGATAGGGAGCAGGGCCACCGTGGTCGGCCGTTGCACGCCGACGCTAAAAAACTTGCCATAGAGGAGCTGCACTTGATCGGCATCTCCGGCCAGGAAGTTTTCAGCCACGTCCTGGGCGATGGTGCGGGCGTTGTACATCTGGAAGGTGCCCATGATATCGGCATACTGCTTGCGCACCAGGCCGCTCTTTTTCAGCTTGCTGATGGCCTTCTTGCCGATGCACACCAGGGAGACCTTTTTGCCCTCCGCCTGGTGCTTCTTGATCAGCTTCTCCGCCATGCTGATGATATTGGCATTAAAGCTGCCGCACAGGCCGCGGTCAGAGGTCACCACCACCAACTCCACGGTGCGAACGGCTCGGGCCTCCATCAGGGGGAACTGAGCCTGATCCATGCCGGAGGAGAGATTGCCCATGGCCTGATTGAACTTGGCGGCATAGGGGCGGAACTTCTCCATCCGGCTCTGGCAACCGCGCAGCTTGGAGGCGGCGACCATATTCATGGCGCTGGTGATCTGCGCGGTTTTTTTCACCCCGCCTATCTTGCTCTTTACGTCTTTAAGACTGGCCATCGTTTATATCCTATTGCAATCAGTTGATGCCGTTAGCGGTCTTGTACTCTTTGACAAAGGCGCTGATGGTGTTGGTCATCTTGGTCTGCAGATCGGCGTCGATGATCTGCTTCTCCTTCAGGGTGGAGAAGATGGCAGGATCCTTCTGCTCGACATAGGCATAGAGTTCCTTCTCGAACTTGCCTAAGCTATCAACAGGGAGAGTATCCAGAAGACCTTTGGTGCCGGCAAAGAGGATGGTGACCTGCTTCTCCATGGGCAGCGGCTGGTATTGGGGCTGTTTCAGGATCTCCACCAGACGGGCTCCCCGGGTCAACTGGGCCTGGGTGCCAGCATCCAGGTCGGAGCCGAACTGGGCAAAGGCGGCCAGTTCGCGGTATTGGGCCAGATCCAGGCGTAGGGTACCTGCCACCTGTTTCATGGCCTTACACTGGGCGGCGCCGCCGACGCGGGAGACCGAGAGACCGACGTTGATGGCCGGACGCACACCGGCGAAGAACAGGTTGGGCTCCAAATAGACCTGACCGTCGGTGATGGAGATAACGTTGGTGGGGATGTAGGCGGAAACGTCGCCGGCCTGGGTCTCGATGATCGGCAGGGCGGTCAAGGAACCGGCACCCAAGGCGTCATTCAGTTTGGCGGAGCGCTCCAACAGACGTGAGTGGTTGAAGAAGATGTCTCCCGGGAAGGCCTCGCGTCCAGGGGGCCGACGGAGGAGGAGAGACAACTGGCGGTAAGCGACGGCCTGCTTGGAGAGGTCATCATAGATGATCAAGGCATGCTGACCGTTATCGCGGAAGTACTCGCCCATGGCGCAACCGGCAAAGGCGGAGACATACTGTAACGGTGCCGGATCGGAGGCGCAGGCGGCAACCACGGTGGTGTAGCTCATGGCGCCGTTCTTGCGCAGGGCCTCGACCACCAGGGCCACGGTGGATTTCTTCTGACCGATGGCGACATAGATGCAGTGCACCCCTGTCTCCTTCTGGGCGATGATGGCATCCACGCAGACCGCGGTCTTGCCGATCTGCCGGTCGCCGATGACCAGTTCGCGCTGACCCTTACCCACCGGGGTCATGGCGTCGATGGCCTTCAGGCCGGTGTAGCAGGGCTCATGCACACCCTTTCTGGCGATAACGCCGGGGGCGATGACCTCGATCTTGCGGCTCTCCTTGGCGTTCAAGGGGCCTAGGCCGTCAATGGGGTGACCCACGGCGTCAACCACGCGGCCCTCCATCTCCGGGCCAACCGGTACTTCGGCGATCTTGCCGGTGCGTTTGACAATGTCACCCTCTTTGATGCCGGAGACCTCGCCGAGTACGGCGCAGCCCACGTTGTCGGCTTCCAGGTTAAGGGCCAGGCCCAGGACTCCATTGGAAAATTCCAGGAGTTCCATCGCCATGCAGTTCTCAACGCCATGGACACGGGCGATACCGTCACCAACGGAGATTACTGTCCCGGTTTCACTCAGATCAACCTTGCTTTCATAATCTTTGATCTGACCCTTGATAATTTGACTGATCTCTTCGGCTTTAATCTGCATTGCGCTTATTCACTCCCTTTAATGGATTCTTTTAACCCTTGCAACTGGCTTCGGATACTGCCATCTAAGACTAAATCACCAACCTTGGCGATGAGGCCGCCGACAATGGAAGGATCTACTTTGGTGCTGAGGACGACCTTCTTGCCGGTAATCTTCTCCAGGGTCGTCTGTAGCTTATCACTTAATTCGGGGCTCAACGGCATGGCCGTAACCACGGTGCCCTGACAGATATTGCGTTGCGTATCGATCAGGACCTGAAAGGCCTCGGCGATATCGGGGATGAAGGCCGCCCTCTTTTTGATGAGCACCAGGTCGAGAAAGTTTTTGATGACCTGGGAGGCGCCAATGGTCTCGGCAATGTAGGCCATGACCTTGCAACGGACATCCACCGGGTACATGGGGTTGGTCACCCCATCCTTGACTTCCGGTTGGGAGCTCATGGCCGCGGCGACCTCGGAGAGGGATTTGGCGTACTCGTCGAAGGCGTTCTCTTCCTGGGCCACGGAGAACAGGGCCTTGGCATAACGGTTGGCGAGGATTGAGTTCTTCATGCGCGGGCACCCACCTTGTCCAGATACGCGCTCACCAGTTTGTCTTGGTCAGCGTCGGTAAAATTCTTGCGGATCAGGGCCTCGGCCATCTGGGCCGCCTGCTCGGCTACTTCGTCCTGCAAGGCCTTCTTGGCCTGGGCAAATTCGTACTGCACCGCGAGTTCAGCCTTGCGTTTGATGTCGGCCGCGGCCCGGGTGGCCTCGTCGATGATTTTCTGCCTTTCCAGCTCGGCCTGGGCCTTGGCATTGGCGATGATCTCCTGCACCTCCTGATCAATGCGGCCCAGCTTCTCTTCGTACTTCTTATAGGACTGCTCCACCTCGCCGCGACGGGCGTTCAACTGCTCGAAGCGGTTGACAATGGCCAAGCGGCGACTGCCCAAGGCACTGGCAATGGGTTTGGAACCAAACTTGACCAGGATGATGAGCAAGGCGATGAAGTTTGTGGTCCGCCACAGGAGGTCCATGATCTTTTCATGGGAGAGGGGGTTGGCTGCCTCGCCGTGTCCGCCGCCATGCCCTTCGGCATAGGCCATGGTCGCCCCCAGGATGAGCATGCCGATGGTGGCTGCCAGGGTGATGGTTTTATTGGTGCGTGTCAGCTTCATGGTCAAACAGCCCTCCCCAGAATCTTGGTAGCCATATCAGCGGCAAAACCTGCAAGCTGACCTTTGAGGGTCTGCTGGGCCGTGCTGATCTGACCTTGAATGGTGCTCAACTGGGCGCTCTTGGCAGCGTCGGCCTCCTTGCGGATGGCGGCAAGTTGTTCGCCACTGGCGCTGGTGGCCGCGCTCTTGACCGCCTCAAACTCCGCCTTGCCCTTGGTTCGGGCCTCGGCCAGCTTGCGGTTGAACTCTTCCAAACGCAGGTTGGAGTTCTTTTCAAAGTCCTCAATATCCTTGGCGAGACCGGACAATTTTTTGTCGCGCTCAAGCAGGATGGAGCGTATGGGGCGATAGAGCACCGCATTCATGATCACAATCAACAGCAGCATGTTGATGATATGAAGCGGCATGGTCAGATCAATTGTTATCATCCAGCGTCTCCTTGTTTGTGTATTAGCCAGCAGACCGTCTAGGCCTGCCGGCTCCAACGCCCATCCCCCATCCCCAAAAACGGCGATGACGGACTTTAGTGTGTGGGTCTCTTTTTGGGCTCGGCCGTGTTCATTCGGACAAAAAATGAATGACGATTCAAAAAATTACGCATTTTCTTAGCAGATAAAAAAAGGGCTGTCAACGTTTTATCTGTTCACCGTTCGTGGGCATAGTGAAAAAAATTATGAGTAATACTACCTGGTTTTGTCGCGTTGCTTCCCGTGGCAGGGCGGTTTACCCCTCTTTATTCGGGCTGACCTGGGCCGCCACCACGCCATAGACCGCGGCCAAGGCCTCCGGGATTTTATCCGGCATGGTGCCGCCGGCCTGGGCCATATCGGGCCTGCCGCCGCCACTGCCACCGACCAGGGTGGCCACCTCCTTGATGATCCTGCCGGCGTGGCAGTGGTTGGTCAGCTCCTTGGTGACAATTGCCAAGAGTGCCGCCTTGCCCTGGAGTTCGCCCGCCAGCACCACCACCCCGCTGCCAATGGCGTCCCGCATGCGGTCACCAATGTCTCGCAGGGTCTTGGCCGAATCCAGCGGGATTTGCGCCGCAACCACCTTGATCCCCGCCACCTCCTTGGCTTGGGCCAGGATGGCGTCGATGCCGGAGAGGGAGAGCTTGGCCGTCAGTTGGCTGACTTCGCGTTCCAGCTCTTTGTTGCGGGCGAGCAGGGCCTTGATCTTGCTCGCCAGCTCCTCCGGCGAGCTCTTCATGGTCTCGGCTAACGAGCCCAGGGTGTGTTCCAACTCCCGGTAGCGGCTGACCGCCTCCCGGCCGGTAAGGGCCACAATCCTCCTCACCCCCGCGGCAATCCCGGTCTCGGAGAGGATCTTGAACAGGCCGATCTCGCCCGTGGCCTCAACATGGGTGCCGCCGCACAGCTCTCGGCTCACCTCGCCAAAGCTCACCACCCGTACCCGGGAGGCATACTTTTCGCCAAAGAGGGCGGTGGCCCCGGACTTCTGGGCCTCCTCCCGATCCATCTCCCGTACCTCGCGCCGCAGGTTGGCGCGGATCTCGTCATTGACCAGACCTTCGACTTTTGTCAACTCCTCCGGGGTCATGGGCGAGAAGTGGGTAAAGTCAAAGCGCAGGCGGCCATCGTCCACCAGGGAGCCGGATTGATTGACGTGCTCGCCCAGGACCTTCCGCAGCGCGGCCTGCAACAGATGGGTGGCGCTGTGGTTGGCCTCAATGTCGGCGCGGCGGCCCTTGTTGACCTTCAGATCCACCTGCTCCCCCACCGCCAGATGGCCGGCCACCATCCTGGCCTTATGCAGGGTGACCGTGCCCGCGGCCCGCACCGTCTCCTGGACCTGGGCAATGCCGGCCGTGCCCACGATTTGGCCGCTGTCACCCACCTGACCGCCGGACTCGGCGTAGAAGGGGGTCTCGCGGCAGGCGATCATCACCTGCTGCCCCTCTTCGGCCCGGGTGATCTCTTCGCCATTGGCGTTGGCGATGAAGGTGATGGTGGAGCTCGCCTCCCGCCGGTCATAGCCCTGGAACAGGGTATGGCCGGCCTTGGCGGCCAGATCAACATCGTGATGGAGATGGGCAACCGCCCCCTTCCAGGACTTGCGGGATTGCTGGCGTTGGGCCTCCATGGCCTGGTTGAAGCCGGCCTGGTCAACGCTGATGCCGATCTCCAGGGCCATGTCGCGGACGATGTCCACCGGGAAGCCGAAGGTGTCGTAGAGGCGGAACATGAACTCCCCTGGTACCTCGCCAGCACCGTTCTCCTTCAAGCGGGCGAACTCCTCCTGGAGCATGGCCAGACCGTTGTCAATGGTCTCCAGGAAACGCTCCTCCTCGTTGGTGACCACCTTGGTCAGCAGTTCGCCGGCACCATGCAGATGCGGATAGGCGCCCACCATCTGCCGGGTCACCGCCTGACAGATGGTGGCCAGAAAGGGTTTAGTCAGGCCCAGGGTGCGGCCGTAGCGGATGGCGCGGCGCATGATTCGCCTTAAGACATAGCCCCGCCCCTCGTTGGAGGGCAGGATGCCGTCGGCCACCAGAAAGGTGGTGGCCCGGGCGTGATCGGCAATCACCCGGAGCGCGGTGTCGCTCTTGGCATTGGCCCCGTAAGGTACCCCGGAGACCGAGGAGATCCTGTCCATCACCGTGGTGAAGATATCCGAGTCATAGTTGGTGAACTTGCCTTGCAGCACCGCCGCCACCCGCTCCAGCCCCATGCCGGTGTCGATACTCGGCTTCGGCAGCGGGGTCATGGCCCCGCTCTCGTCCCGGTAAAACTGCATGAACACCAGGTTCCACAACTCCAGGTAGCGGTCGCAGTCACAGCCCAGTTGACAATCAGGCCGGCCGCAACCGGCCTCGGGACCTTGGTCGTAGTGGATCTCGGAACAGGGGCCGCAGGGGCCGGTGTCGCCCATGGCCCAAAAGTTGTCCTTCTCCCCCATGCGCACGATGCGCCCCGGCAACAACCCCTCCGCCTTCTCCCACAGGCCGAAGGCCTCGTCGTCGTCATCAAAGACCGTGACCCACAAACGATCCTTGGGCAGGTCCAGGACCTTGGTGAGAAACTCCCAGGCGTAGGCAATGGCCTCTTTCTTAAAGTAGTCGCCAAAGGAGAAGTTACCCAGCATCTCGAAGAAGGTGTGGTGGCGGGAGGTGTAGCCGACGTTCTCCAGGTCGTTGTGCTTGCCGCCGGCCCGCACGCTGCGCTGGCAGGTGGTGGCCCGCACATAGTCGCGTTTCTCTTCGCCGGTGAACACCTTTTTGAACTGCACCATGCCGGAGTTGACAAAGAGCAGGGTCTGGTCATCGTGGGGAACCAGGGAGGAGCTGTCCACCACCTGATGGTTGCGGGCGGCGAAGAAGTTGATGAATTTTTCTCTGATTTCGTTACCGTTCATGATCACAAGGGGATAAATTTTCAAGGTTTAAGAGTGAAAGGTGTAGGTTTGGCGGCTGTAGGCTATCGCCTAAGCAACCTGTTCCGGGGCCGGGGCGCCGAAACCGAAGCCCAGTCTGACCTTGCGGTCGATGTCGGCGACCATGTCCGGGTGCTCCTTCAGGAAGGCCTTGACATTCTCGCGGCCCTGGCCAATCCGTTCGCCATTGTAGGAGTACCAGGCGCCGCTCTTTTCGATGATCTCGTGGGTCACCGCCAGGTCCATCATGTCGCCGATCTTGGAGATCCCTTCGCCATAGACGATGTCCAGCTCCACCTCCTTGAATGGCGGCGCCAGCTTGTTCTTGACGATCTTGATCCGGGTGCGGGTGCCCACCACATCGGTGCCGTCCTTCAAGGCGCTGATCTTTCTGATGTCAAAGCGCATGGAGGAGTAGAACTTCAGGGCATTGCCGCCGGTGGTGGTCTCCGGGTTGCCGTACATCACCCCGATCTTCATGCGCAGCTGGTTGATGAAGATCAAGGCCGTGTTGGTGCGGTTCAATACCCCGGCCAGCTTACGCATGGCCTGGGACATCAGCCTGGCCTGGAGGCCCACATGGGAGTCGCCGATGTTGCCGTCGATCTCGGCCTTGGGTACCAGGGCCGCCACCGAGTCGATGACGATGATGTCCACGGCCCCGCTACGGCAGAGGATCTCGGCGATCTCCAGGGCCTGCTCGCCAAAGTCGGGTTGGGAGACCAGGAGGTCATCGATATTGACCCCCAGGCGCGAGGCATACTGGACATCCAAGGCGTGCTCGGCGTCGATGAAGGCGGCGGTGCCCCCCGCCTTCTGGGCCTCGGCAATGGTGTGCAGGGCCAGCGTGGTCTTACCGGAGGACTCCGGGCCGTAGATCTCGATGATCCGACCCCTGGGGATGCCGCCGACACCGGTGGCGATATCCAGGCTCAGGGTGCCGGTGGAGATGACCGGCACCGCCTCGACATTCGCGCTGCCCATGCGCATGATCGAGCCCTTGCCGAACTGTTTTTGGATCTGTAATACCGCGGAATCAACTGATTTTTTCTTGTCGTCGGAAATAGCCATGCGCTGCTCCTTGTCATGTAATTGTAGGTAACTCCTGCCAACCGCTGCTGGCAGGTCAGGCTACCGTACACCGGCGGGCCGGTGATCGTCAACTTTTGATGTGCGGGAGGCCTGCACCAGAAGTTGTCGTTAGGGGTAATGGTGAAAAGAGTGTCAACGACCAGCTATCGTTGCGCCAGTGGTTGGAGAAAACGCTACGGCTCAAGCAGCCGGCGGCGGATCAGATCCAGCCCGGTCTGGGCGCTCAGACTCTGGATCTCGCCCCGTTTGCCGGAGAACTGGTGACGGCAATGGCTGAGCGCGCCCTGCCAGTCGATGCCGAAAAAGACGGTACCCACCGGTTTGTCCACGCTGCCGCCGTCAGGGCCGGCGATGCCGGTGACCGAGAGCCCGATGTCGGCCCCGGTCAGCTGGCGGATACCGCGGGCCATGGCGAGCGCGGTATCGCCACTCACCGCCCCGTAGCGCTCCAGAAGCGCGGACGGCACGTCCAGCACCTTGACCTTCATGGCGTTGCTGTAGGTGGTGACTCCGCCGGGGTAGTAGGCGGAGCTGCCGGCCACCGAGGTGATCAGCGAGGAGAGCAGGCCGCCGGTGCAGGACTCGGCCACGGCCAGGGTCAACCCTTTGTCCCGGAGCAAACCGCCGACAATGGCGGCCAGGGTCTCCTCGCCCACCCCGTAGATGAACGGGCCGATGGCCTCCCTGATCTTGTGGTCCACCATGGAGAACAGGCCGTCGGTCTCCTCCTGGCTTTTGCCGATGGCGGTGAGGTTCAGGTGGACCTCGGGGAAGACGGGATAGTAGCCCAGGCGGATCATGGAGTTGTGGGCCTCCAGGTGGCAGACCTGCTGGTTGATTTCGGTCTCGCCGAGACCAAAGATGCGGTAGAGCCGTTGGTTGACAAAGCGTCGCTCCCCTTGTTGCCACTCGGCGAGCCTGGGGATGACGCAGTCGGTGAGCAGCTCCTTCATCTCATGGGGGACCCCGGGCAGGAAGAAGACCGGCTTGCCGGCATGGACCAGGAGGTAGCCGGCCATGCTGGCCTCGGGCTTGAGGACCACGGCCCCGGCGGGCAGCCAGGCCAGCTTTTCCAGATTGACCCCGTTGCCCTGCAACTGGCCGCTGATCTTGCTGTGGGCCAGGTAGGCCTCGATCTTGAGCAGGATCTCCGGGTGCAGGGTAGGGGGCCGGTTCAAGGCCGAGGCCACCGCCTCGTTGGTCAGGTCATCGCTGGTCGGCCCCAGGCCGCCGGTGACGATGACAAAGTCCGCCCGGTCCAGGGCCTTGATCAGGGCCTGACCGATCAGTTCCGGTGAGTCGCCGATGGTGGCCATGGCCACGATCTCATGGCCACCGGCAAAGAGGTGGTGGGCCGCGAAGTGGCTGGTCATGTTCAGGATACGGCCCGAGGTCAGTTCGTCGCCAATGGCGATAATCTCTCCACGCATGGTCTTAAAAATAGTGAAAGGGAAGGGGGATATCGTTGCTCATTCAAGCAAGTGGCCAAAGACCATCAGCTCCTCGACCCGGTCGATCATGACCTGGACGATGGTGTTTTCCTGGTGCGGCTGGCCTGCGAAATAGACCGGCACGTAGTTGTCGGTGAAGCCCTTCATCTGCTTAAATCGATTCTTGCCACCTTCCACCAGGACCGCATGCACCGTGCCGATCTGGCGTTGATAAAAGGCCCGGCGCTTGGCACGGCCCAGGGCGGTGAGCCGGGCGGCCCGCTCCTCCTTGACCGCCTGCTCCACCTGGTCGGGCATGGTGGCGGCCGGGGTGCCGGGGCGCTTGGAGAAGGGGAAGACGTGGAGGTAGCTGAGCGGCAGGGTCTCCAGCAGGTGCACGGTCTCCTGGAACTGCTCGTCGGTCTCGCCGGGGAAGCCGGTGAGCACATCGATGCCGATGGAGGCCGTGGGCAGCGCGGCGACGATGCTCTCCACCACCTGGACGAACTGTGCCACCGTGTAGCGCCGGTTCATCCGCTCTAGGATGGCGGGGGAGCCACTCTGCAGGGGGAGATGGAAGTGGGGCATAAACTGGGGAGAGGTTGCCATCAGCGCCAACAGCTCCGGAGAGAGCTCGCCGGGCTCCAAGGAGCTGAGCCGGAAGCGCAGGCCCCGATCCTCCATGGTCAGCAGCCTTGCCAGCTCCAGCAGCGAGGTGCGGGGGGAGAGGTCCTGGCCGTACATCCCCACATGGATGCCGGTCAACACCAACTCCCGGTAGCCCTCGGCCACGAAGACCGCCACCTGTTCCAGGACTTGGTCCACGGGCAGGCTGCGCACCCGGCCCCGGGCGTAGGGCACGATGCAGTAACTGCAAAAGTTGTTGCAGCCATCCTGGATCTTCAAGTAACAACGGGTGCGACCGGGGAAGCGCTGCACCGGCAGCAGGCAGATCTCCTTTTTCTTGCCGATGTCACCGACATAGATCTCCAGGTCACAGAGCTTGCGCGACAGGGCGATCTCCACCAGCAGGTGCTTGTTCTCGTTGCCCACCAGACAGATGGGGTGGTCAACCAGCTCCAGAATCTCCTGGGTGGCCACCTGGGCGTAGCAGCCGGTCACCACCAAACGGGCCTTGGGGTTGGCGCGTAGGGCCCGGCGGATGAGCTGGCGGGACTGGGCACCCGCCTTGGCGGTTACGGCGCAGCTGTTGATCACATAGACGTCCGCCGCCTGGTCAAAGGGGACGATCTCGGCCCCCTGTTCCTCAAAACGGGAGGCAAAGGAGGCCGACTCGTACTGGTTGACCTTGCACCCCAGGGTGGTGATGGCAACGCGTCTTTTTCCGGATTCGGTCATGGGTGGCAATGCGTCGAAGGTTAAAGGTCTATGGCCCCGCTGCCGATCACCTCGTCCCCCAGGTAGAGGGCGGCGATCTGACCGGGGGTGATGGCCCGCTGAGGGTCGCTAAAGCGGATGGTATACCCCCCCCGGTCATCGCGGCTGACTCGGGCCGGGGCCGCCCCATGGCGGTAGCGGATCTTGACCATGAACTCGTGGGGCAGCACGGGCTCCGAGCCCGCGAGCCAGTGCATCTCCCTGACCGCAAGCCTATCCTGCCACAGATCCTCCTCCTTGCCGATCACCACCCGGTTCCGCTGGGCATCCAGGCCAATGACGTAGTAGGGGGTGGCATCCGGGATGCCGATGCCCCGCCGCTGGCCCACGGTGTAGCGAAAGATCCCCTGATGGTCTCCCCGGCACTCTCCGGCGCGGGTGACAAACTCACCAGGCCGGGGGGGGAGATCGCTAAAAAAGGAGGCCAGGTCACGGCCCTGGAGGAAGCAGATATCCTGGCTCTCGGCACTGTGCAGGCCGGAGAGGCCCAAGGCGGCAGCCACCTGGTAGACCTTCTCCTTGGTGGTCTCGCCCAGGGGAAAGGTCACCCCGGAGAGGTGCTCCTGACCCAGGCCGGAGAGGAAATAGGATTGGTCCTTGTTGGGGTCAAGCCCGGTCATGAGTCTGACCCGGCCATCCGGCCCAGGGAGCGTGCGGGCGTAGTGGCCGGTGGCCATGGCGGCGATCCCCAGGTGGTCACGGCCAAAGGCGCGCAGCAGACCGAACTTGATGGTCCGGTTGCAGAGCCAGCAGGGGTTCGGGGTCAGGCCCGCCTGATAGGCGTGGCTGAATGAGTCCAGGACCTGGCGCTGGAAGGCATCGGCCAGGTCCACTACCTCCAGGGGCAAACCCAAGCGCTGGGCGATGCGCCGCGCCCGCTCCTGCTGGGCCTGATCATCGGCCCGGGAGAGCCGCATGTACACCCCCACCACCTGATAGCCGCGCTGCTGGAGCATGGCCGCGGTGACCGAACTGTCCA
>OBOI01000089.1_pt1 | contig 35006 bp, 30 predicted proteins | sample 1670151 | NCBI WGS metagenome assembly OBOI01 (sample SAMEA104232303, study PRJEB22302) | sediment metagenome | biome: forest; feature: aquifer; material: sediment | place: USA | collected 2011-08-07 | depth 0.01 m | reverse complement strand
AGTGCATCGAAATTGAAACGCTTCGATTGATTCTTACCCGTTCGCTCATTCCGCCAACGATTTCGTCCCATCGCGCTTATAGTTGAGTAAGATTTTCTTACAAAAAAATAATGTTGTGAGCACAATCGGGGAAAGTAATATTCTTGAAATATATTGCGTTAACGTACATGGTATCGCATAGCGAACATTAGATTTTTTTGACCTACTGACAATTATAGGATAAAAATACAAAGAAAAAACATCGCCACATCCTTCTTTCCGAAGGAACACTTCGTGTCGGCGGACAGGGATTTCACTGATAAACCTTAAAAAATTTTTTGTCAAAAATCTGTAAATCTGTGGCTTAATTTTTTTGGGTGAGTAGTTACTGTAATTGATCAAAATAATTGTATCTTATTTTCACCTTTAAGAACATCTTTAATACTCTTATGAGCTGGATTCTCGGTATCCTCAGTACACATTTATCACCGGCAACAATCGAAAAAGTAAAACGTGTTCATTCTTCGCCGCTTTCAACATTTCACATTCCTCGTCATTGTTATATTGCGGTCGGCGGCAATGAATTAACACTGCAGTGGGCAGGAAAAAATAATTCTTCGGCATCACCGGAAACTTTTTGGGCGGCGGCGGGATGCGGAATTTCTTCTGGGAACGATTCATGCACAATACTGGATCACCACCGGTGGCAGAATCTTCTTCAATCTTCTCCCGAAACAATCCGCGAACTTGGCGGACACTTTGTCGCTCTTCGTTACAATAATCATTCCATTGAATGTTTCACCGATGCGATCGGATTTCGTACTCTGTACATTGCCAAATCAGAGGAAAGTGTTTTTTTCAGTACGCGGCTGGATTGGATCGCACAGTTGATCAACGATGCGCGGATCAATCTCAAAGTGCTCGGCTCGCGATGGCTTCTCTTTAATCAACATGGTTATGAGAGCAGTCTCGAGAATGTTCAACGGATTGGTCCGGGTGGATATGCAAAAATCACGGCAACGGATGTTCACGTTGAACATCATCCGTTTACCGTCACACATAAGAACGAAACAACGCCGGAAGAACTTATTGATACGGTCACGTCTCTTTTGAATCCCGTCAGCGATTCCATGAAGACTATCTCTCTCGGCTTATCCGGTGGAGTTGACTCCCGTGTACTGCTTTCGTTAATACTCTCCCGAAATGATACGCGATTCGTCTATCACACTTTCGGTGTCCCTGCAGATCCGGATGTGATCATCGCAAAACACATTGCCGCATCGAAGCATCTCCGTCATACCGTTTATAACGAACCATTACCTGACCGCAACACCTGTGTAACGATGATGTATGAGTATATCAGCCAAACAAATTTAGTGTTGCCTGTTTCAGTGCTGACACGGCTCCGCTATTACACCGAATTAAAAAAACGGGGCGTTACGCTGATCGACGGTGCATTTGGTGAAATGGCACGAAGAAGTTATTTGAACAGAGTGGCGTTATTCGGGCGGGGGGCGCTGCAGAAATTCGATATCGCGGAGATCTATCGACATGCGCAATTCCACCGAGCCTATATTTTTGCTCCCGAGGTTGTCTCGGTGATGAAACAGGGAGCAATGCGCGATATCGAGGAATCACTGCACGCAATGCCAAGCGTGAAGGAGATCGGGGCTGAAAATTTTCTTGATCTGTGGGCACTGCGGACCCGTTTACCGAATTTTGGAAGCGACGAACAGGCTCGTCTGGACGGCGAATTACTGAACTATTTACCGTTCGGTCAACCGCAATTTTTCCGGGCGGCGCTGCAATTACCGTTGCGGCTCAGAAGGAACGGTAAACTTTTCAGGCGAATCATTAAACGCTATCACCCCTCGTTTACTTCATATCCATTCGTCAAAAACAATTCAACATATCCGTTTTATCTTTCCAACACCACATCGTGGATCTGGACAAGATTAAAAAACAGATTTCGTGATCCGTTCGTTGATACTTCGACTCACGATTTTTTACTGCACATAAAAGATTTCGTTCTGGATACGGTTCATGCGTCGCACGTGAAGAATTATTCGCTGTACGATTACCCGGCAATTCTGTCGAATGTCATTGCCTATTATGCCGGGCGCAAAGAACTCGCGGGTGAAGTGAACTGGTGGATCGCATTTGAAGTGTGGAGACAATGTGTGGAAAAGAAAAAAGCCGGATCGAACTAACTCCGGCTCGAAAAACGATACAAATTCTCGCAGCAGTACTATTTACAATAGTGCCCAATGGCACTATTTTGTTAAAATAATTTTCATCGTCTGTGAAAACTGGTTTGCTGTTATGCGATAAAAATAGACTCCGCTTGGAAGTGATGAAGCATCAAATCTAACTTTTTGTTCACCCGTTTCCTGTTCGCCGCTTACTAATGTTGCCATTTCTTTTCCAAGCACATCAAACACTTTCAGTGTTACAAAACTTGTTTTAGGAAGAGAGTAATTTATTGACGTTGTTGGGTTGAACGGATTGGGATAGTTTTGAGACAACTTAAAGGTAAGCGGGATGTTTTTCTTTTCTTCAACATCCGTCGTTACCCAGAGTTGAAGAATTGAGCGCAGCAAATAATCTTGTCCCGTTACTGTATGAAGAACTAACTTTGGACCGTAATAAGATAAGGCGGCAGGTGGAAATTCAAACTGAACATACCCAAAAAGTTGATTATTCTTTAGCATAGTTCCCTCGGCGACCCAATAGTTTACATCTATTACCTGAGGGTGGTTCCAAAAACTATCAAATCAATGTCATTCCGATCCGCCGCAGGCGGAGAGGAATCTCGCTTTTAATTTTGAAGAGAAAAACGAGATTCCTCGTCGCTTCGCTCCTCGGAATGACAAACATCGAGAGTTTTTGGAACTACCCACTCTTAAGAGATTGGCTTGGTTAATCTCCATAAACTTCACTCTCTGTTTGTCGGTGAGATTCTCTGAATTCTTCAGCATCACGTATTTGGATTTCTTGAGCAACGGTTCGGTCTTTACTTCTTCCTTGCGTGTGTTGTCTATGCCTTTGTTAAGATAGGCAACCACGTGGAATTTGTCATGCACGATGTCAGTCTGCGGACACTTTTTTTTATCGCACCCAGAAACGGAACCCACACCTGCCTGCCGGCAGGCAGGTATCGACACACACCGCCTTGACCGACTCCAACTGCGTCTCTGTAAATGCTTCTCCTAAAAGGGTTTCCGTGGATTGCTGTGTCCGGTCTTTGCCCACCTCCAACACTCTTCTCTTTTGCCTGCTCGCTGATGATCGTATCTGCCGATAAGTTTCTGCGTGTCAACCCCCGCTCAACACTGTTGTACATTACTCTATTGATCTTCTCGTAACTGACATCGAGCAATTCTCCCGCTTTGGTCTGATTATGAGTCGCTTGCAAAACCTTAATCGCATAATCCTCAAAATCGTGTGTGTGGCGTTCACCGTCATCTGCCCACGGTACGGGTACGCTCGTAATCTGACTAAGACTGTTTTTTACTCTCGGCACTCGGCAAGTTAAGTAGTCCTTGTCTCCCATCATATCTAAATGCCGCCACGTAGCTGTGCTGCCTGCAGATACGGTTTGATTTTGCGGTTGTGAGGCAATAGTGACGGCTGTGCATTGTGAAACAACTTTATCTAATCCATCTTGTATACTCCACCCCTCTTGTGAATTTTTATCCCATCTCACTTTGTACCAATAATAACTAGTTGCGTATGTTGGACCTCCTGTAATCGTCCCAGTTTCCCCATTGAAAGCCTGAAATAGTTGACTATAATTAGTGCCAGCACCGGATCTGACATTTGGTTGGGTGAATTATTACAAGATAGCCAAAGCAAAAAGTCATATGCAAAAGCTGGACGAATGGTTAAGGGTAAGGCTGCGAATGTGCATATGGAAACAATGGAAGCGAATACGGACAAAAATTCGAGAACTGCTTAAACTCGGTGTGAATCAAATTAAAGCGATTCAATGGGGTTTAACAAGTCTCGGATACTGTAGGGTTGCCCATAGCCCCATCTTATCAAGCACATTAACAAATGATTACTTTACACATTGAGGGTACGTTGGTTTTACGAACGTATATCTGCGATAATAATGTTTAACGAACCACTGTATACCAGACCGGTACGTACAGTGGTGTGAGAGGACAGTGAGTGAATTAATCACTCACTTCCTACTCGATTTTAGCTCTCAAGGTATAACAACTTCTGCCAAAGTAAACTTCTTCCTTCGCATAAGCAAGTAAACCAACTTCTTAAAACCACTTCTTAATTATCTCACCATACATCTTTTCATCCTTCCAATATGCCGTGTGTGCGGAGAAGATGCTCTTCTCAAAATCCATCGGTACGTTCGCATCGAGTCGGTAAAAATCTAAGTGGCCGCTGATCACATCCTGCGGGTCCCAGAAGTTGATCCAATAGACATGGTCGAGATAATCGGTAAAGGGGTTCGAAATCACTTTGGGAATCGGTTGTGTATCTAACGATTTTGCTTTGAAAGAGTGGTAATGGTTCAGGATTTGCCGGCGGAGATATTCATCGTCCGCGGTATGCTCGCGGAAGAAGAAAGCGATCTTATCCAGTGGCGATCCAAACGTGACGAACCCTTTGATCTTCTTCCCGTCGCTTTTACCGATGGTACCGGTGTTTAAAGCATGATTCACTCTATTGAGCGCATCGTAACCGATCACACTTCCCAGAGAGTGTCCCGCCACGATAACGGAATCATATTTCGGGTCTTTGAGAATTTCCGTTAATTCTTCCACCGCGCCCTTCAATATTTCCGAACGCACATTATAAAATTGCGATTTAATATCCGAACTTGTGTACAACACCACATCGCCGAGGTAATCGATCAATTGTTGTTTAATGAATTTGAAAATGGGACTTAACGGCGTTACAAGCCATCCCAATTTATTGGCGACCCAGCTTGGCACATAACTTGGGAGGAACGAAAGGATTTTAAACAACCAGCCGAATTGTTTTAAATACCACAGATCATCAAACGAATTGTTTTTAAAGGCAGTAACGCCGCGCCCTTCGTACTCTTTTGCCAGGGAGGCATTCTCATTGTAATATTTCCGCGCGCCGTCCGAAGTTGTGATCAGCCAATCGACGATATGGCCCAACGTCACCTGCCGTTGGGCTTTATGCGCCCAGTAATATTCGTAGATGTCAACGACGTCATGCTTGTTCTTCGCGTCGGAGAGCGAAAAATAGTTTTGTATCCATCCTTTCCGCCGGGCGATGCGGTGATGTCCGGGGAGCTGAACGGAGATCGTTGACTGTCGCTCCAGCGTTTCCCACAACGTGGAGGCAAACGATTCCAGCGTTTGGAACGGGTGTTGCTGTCCGACGCCGTGGATGACGAGGATGGCAGTGGTTTTGGATTTAGTTTTCATATTTTTCAAATGAAAAAGTTATACCATCTTGCCGACAATTTTTAAGACAGCATCCGCTATTGCTGAAATATTATCGATAAGCTGTTTTCGTTTTATATTATCGGAAGCGGACGCCCGAACAATCTGCATTAATTGTAAAAGATTTTCTTTGTCGGGTTTTGTCGGAAACAGTTTTGCTATTTCTGCATCCGTTAACCTTATTAAGGATGAAATTTTTGAATCTAACTCTTTGTTGGTCAAATTTTCAGCCTGATCGAGTATATCGTCAAAGTTGTCGGGCATATTATCCTCCTATTTGCTTCATTGCCGCATCCATTATGGTACGGATATTATTGGTTCCGTCTAACAGTTTATCTTCGACCTCTTTAATTTTGGGAATTACTTACTTGACAATACCAAGCGTCAAAATTTTTCTGATTAACGCAAAATCGTTTTTTGAGAAAATTTACTTTTTCGGTAGAGCAATCACTCGCTTAACCGCGTCCGTGAAATCTTTCAGCGTGACAGGTTTGAGTTCTTCGCTCTTAGTGGGTTTGGGTTGTGGTTTTGGTTTTTTCATAGCTACAATAAAAGTTTAATGTGTTCGGCAAGATAGGCGACTACGAAATCATCTACTTTATACTGAATTTGATTATTTCCATACTCAGAAAGAAAAATCAAGATGTTTGCTCTTCTTAGAGATAGCGCAGTAACATCAGTTTTATGTGCAATCACAATTCTATTTTTCTTTGTTGGATCGGTAATGGCATCAATTTGTTGGTCAAGAAGTGGATCGCGGAGTAATTGTTTTTCGTCGGGTGATAATTTTGTCAAATACTCTACTTGCAATTTTTCTTTTTGCGGAAGCTCTCTTTCTAATAAATCTGGATGCTCTTTGAGACATTCCCATGCCCATTCTTGGATTACAAAAGTTATGCCCTTAGCGTATTCCATATCGGCGGGCTTAAAGAGAATGCCGTTTCTAATCAAATCCTGGAAGGCGCTATCATAGATGTTAAATTCTAAGGATTTTTTCCCAACGTCAAAATATTGTTGTAGATATTGCTTTTCATGGTCAGATAGATGTGTAAGCAGTCGAACTCGCTCTTTTTGTAGTTCCATCTCCTTAGATGCCTCATCAGGCAGCGTTTGTCCCAACAAATCGGGATGGGTCTTGAGATGGGAGAGAACGAAATTGTCGATTTTGTAAATCTTTCTTGAGTGTGCATCAGTTCCGAGGTCTTCGATGATTTTATCTTTTAAGAATGCAAGGGCGGTAATGTCAGAATCTTTTACAATGAGAGTCTTTGCCTTCACAAAGTCTTTAAGTTTCTGCTGTTCCAACGGGGTGAGATTTTGCAATGCGTTGATTTTTCTCTGCTCGTCGGATATTGTTGGATTTGTCGCATTATCACTTGAAGATTCTTTTCGATTTACATGTTTTGAAAAATAGAGGATGAGCAATGACGCTGTTGCAATTAGTAGGAATAAACATATGTTCAATAGCCTTTTATATCCTAACAGGGCGCCTACTTGCTCGTAAAAGGGGTTTGGAATATCAGCCAATAAACTTTGAGCAATTTGTGATAGGAACCATCCTGACCACAGTAACAATAGGCTTGTTGCAGATAGTTTACTTACTTGTTTTTGGTCGTCCATCGAATTAGTCTTAATGCCTAACGAGTTCTCTATATGTCAATCTACCACTACACGAATCTAACATTAACGCGAACCGTTTATTGTCGTCAATATCCTTAGAATTAAAACGAAACTCAAACTCGTCAACATACCGATCAAGATGCTTTCGAGAAACTTGGTGATAAATTCCGAAAATACCGCGCTTCAAGATAGCCCAAAAGGATTCAATCCTGTTTGTGTGAATGTTCCCACGAACATATTGTTTCTTGCCGTGATTGATACTACTATGAGACTTGAAATGTTTTTCAAGTCCGTTGTACGATTTCAATTCGTCCGTCATTATGCTTGCACTTGGAGAAACTTGTTGCGTCAAAATTCCTTTAATCGTTTTCTGATTCACACGCTCTACTGTTTCAGCGGCAACAATTCCGTTTCTTTGGCTAATGCCAAATACGGGAGTCTTTGTTTTGGTGCTTCGACCTTGCGTATGCTTCGTTCGTTTGTCAAAGTGTTTGTTCTTTTCTTGACCGCCAATATATGTTTCGTCCGCTTCGATAGTGCCGGTCAATTTCTCAAACGACTTTGTTCTAACCGTAAAGCGGATTCTATGAAGCATAAACCAAGCGGTCTTTTGTGTTACACCAATATCTTTTCCAAGCTGAATAGACGAAATACCTTTTTTGTGAGCCATCAAAAGGTAGATAGCCATGAACCATTTTTGCAATGGCAATGCGCTGTCCTCAAAGATGCTTCCGATGCGAACGGAAAATTGTGTACGACAATCGGCACATTTGAAAAGTTTCCCGTCGGCAACGGTGTAGATTTTTCGGAAGCAACCGCAATGAACACAAACAGGCTTCTTTCCCCAACGGATATTGGCAAGAAACCGTATGCACTCTTTTTCGGTGGGGAATTTGTCGGTAAGGTCAAGAAGGTTTTTGAACTCGGTTTTCATAGTGGAATCTCCTTTGTTTATCCACTATCAATATACAACTATTTCGTGGTATTGTCAAGTATATAATTCCCTTAATTTTTGTTCCGGAGATTCCTACTTTTGACCCTAAACGATCCATCAGTGCACTGTATGTTTCCGACAGATTGGCGGCGCTTTTCAAAAGCATGGTAATTTCGGTGTTGCTTGTAAGAAGGACGGTGTAGTGTTCTTCGAGGGCTTGCAACACCTGCTGCCTGTTTTTCTCGACATCTTCCAGCCACTCCGATCGTTTTTTCAAAACTCTCATGATAACATTGTCATACTCTGCAAATGTGAGTTCGGTAAAGCTCGGGTTACGTTCCTTGGAAATTTTTCGCACGTTTGCCAGAAAGGCCTCTTTGTATTCCGTCAATGCAAAATTATCCAATTCCGACCGCAGGTGATTCACCCCGTGAGATAGTTTTTTATTCCAATCATACGCCTTGTCATCATAAGTTATCTCACGGGGTAAAAAGTGTTTGTTCACCATGTTCACGTGAGAAACTTTTGCCGATTTGATCATCTCACCAATCGTTGTCGATAACTCTACGGACGCCGGCGGAATGCTTGCGCTGCAACCAAAGGATATTAATGCCAGCAAATAAATTGATATTAAAGATTTTGTTTTCATGATATACTCACCGATTATTACTTTAAATTATGTTATTCCGCTTTTTCTATTTTATATTTCGGGATCGATTTGTTCCCGAACGTTTCCCAAAAATCTTTTGTTTGCTGATCGTTGAAAATTTTAAGATTTAAGATTTTTACCTTCGATAATTCCGAGACAGGTATGGTCAAATTCCGGCCTTGTGAAGGAAGATCAATCCGAAGTTCCTTGGCGTCTTTAGGATAATAGACGATGACGGTGTCACCCTTTTGTTTGTAATCATCAAGTGTTACGGAATCGGCCCGAAACCAAAGAGAATTCAATTTGAAAGAACTTTCATTTTGGGTGACGACAAACTTTATCGTATCGTTTTCTGACGGAGATTGTGCGTAGGCGGCTGCTATAAATGAAAAATTAAACGGTAGAATAAAGTCTGCTTGTTTTGGCGCGACTGCTTGCGTTGTGAGTGTTGCAATAATCGCAGGCGCTCCGGCGCCAAGAATAAGTGCCTTCTGAAAATTTTCTTCCTTGTATACTAAAACAATTATTCCGCCGATGCTTGCGAGAATTGCCAACGCAATAAGATGTCCGGTTGACGGGTAGATGTTTTCAAAAAGCTTTGGAACTAGTTCGATGATCTTCGGTGCCATTCCTCCGAAAGCGCCGATCAGCGAAGCTTGCACAAGAGGTTTTTTTAGAAACTCAACAAGTTTGTTCATAGGACAACACTCCTTTCGTATAGTGTTTTTATGTAACTCCTAAGTAACTCACATCGTGAGTTACTCTATTTGAGAAAAATTCGCCGAAGGCGTACTGAACGCGCTACTCAGCTGGATTAATGTTTCAAATACTTTCCTATAAAAAACACAAAAAAAACCCTACGGCATACGGCTCGTAGAGGTCGTAGACATAACCACAGGTTCACAGATCCTCCAAAAAGACGGCGGACAAGTTAAACTTTAAAAATTTTTCTGTCCGTCAAACAACCAGCGGATTTTCAATCAAAAATCTGTGGCTTAAAATTTTTTGGGTGAGCAGTTACGTTTTTATTATGGATAAACGTTTGTTATTTGGTTTCTTTCAACTCGTATTGAGACATCGGTTTTATGGCATATCTCTCAAGCAAGAGAATTCTCATTGTGGTGAGCAAAGTCATTCTCCCCCTATATGTAATTATACCACCAAAACCTCAAAATCGGATGTCGAAATCTGAAAATTCTTTAGGGCATCTCTAAAAACAGTGTCGTCATTGCGAGCGAAGCGAAGCAATCTTCGTTTCTGTGTAATAGAAAGGGATTGTCCCGCTTTTTGGATTCCGTTCGTAGCGGGATTTGAAAAGCGGAACTTCGGTCGTTCCTCCCTTGCAATGACAATTTGTTTAGGTTTTTAGAGATGCCCTTTAAATATTTTTTGGAAAGGAAAAATATTGCGAAAAACGCTCACAAACAAGGGAAATGAGACTATACGAGGGATGGGTATGAAAATTATGGGAATCTCCTCACTTTATAGATCAATGACCCATCACCGGATCAAACGGCTTTGCGTTCTTCAACCGAAGGGATGATCGTTACAAAATAAACGATCACAAGAACGGTCACTATTCCCGTAGTAATAAATGCCGCCGCTGCACCGAAGGAATACCACAACACACCCGCAATGGAACTTGCCAGCATGGCGCAGAGACTTTGAAATCCTGCATACGTTCCGATGGCAGTTGCCGTATCTTTTTTCTCAATGATATTGCTGATCCATGCTTTGGAGATTCCTTCTGTAGCGGCAGCATAGAGTCCGTACAAGAAAAAGAGTCCGAAGTAGAAAGAGAGATTATCATTCACTGCCATTCCACCATAGACCATTGCGAACAAACCCAGACCGCCGATGAATGTTCGTTGTAATCCGATCCTGTCCGCAATGATGCCGATGGGAAAAGAGAAGAGGGCATAAACAAGATTGTAAAAAATGTACACACCGATCACGGCAGTATCACCCAGTCCCGATTGTTTGATCTTCAACAGTAAAAAAATATCTGAACTGTTGAAAAGTGCGAAGACCAATAATCCGATTACAACCTTTCGGTACATCGCAGGACTTTCCTTCCAATAGCGCAAAAAGGAAAAAAAGGAAGCAGGGCGAAGATTTTTTTTCTGAACGATGTGTGTATCTTTTATCAGGAATGAAATACCAACAGCGATCATGCCCGGAAGGAAAGCGATGAAAAAGAGTGTCGCGTATTCTTCCGGATAAAAGTAAAGATAAAGTAACGCACACAACGGTCCGAGCACCGCTCCGAATGTATCCATTGCGCGGTGAAAGCCGAACACTTTTCCTTTTGTTTCCGGTGTTGCTTCGTCGGAAAGCATTGCATCCCGTGCACCGGTACGGATTCCTTTTCCCAAACGATCGATCGTTCGTGCTGCAAAGATCCACAAAGGATAAATGAAGAGCGCCATCATCGGTTTGGAAATTGCGCTCAATGCATATCCGAGTTGCACAAAGGGTGTGCGTTTGCCTGTGCTATCAGAAAGTTTTCCGAAATATCCTTTGCTTAATCCTGCGGTGGCTTCGGCAATGCCTTCAAGAATGCCGATCAACACGATCGAAAAACCGATGCTTTTCAAATACATCGGCATCACGGGATAGAGCATCTCGCTTGCCGTGTCGGTGAACAAACTGATAAGCGAAAGGATCAAAACAGTACGTGTAATATATTTCATCATGGGTATGTGCCGGACTCAGGAAGCGTCGCGTTGTTCAAGCCGTTCCAGAATCTGCAGGATGAGTTTGTTTTGATTTTCATGATGAATCAAGATGGTTTCGATTTCCAATTCTGCTAAACCCGTTTCACCACGGATAGATTAGAGACTTTATTTTCTATCACGAGAATTTTTTTAATTGCCGATCATGTAACCTGGCAAGCGTCAGTTGTGCTGTAATCGCCCCGCACAACGCAATGAACATATCCCACTGTGTGTCCCACACGTCGCCTTGAGTTCCAAGAAAAGCATCTGCCGCCTCACCGGTGAGTATCGCGGTGATCCATTCGATCAGTTCATACGCTGCGCTGATTGCAAGGCAGATACACGCGATGATGAAGAACAACATTTTTCCCCGTTGAAGAGGAGTTGTACGCAGCAACACTTCGCGTGCAACAAGAGCGGGAATAAATCCTTGTGCAAAATGCCCGAGCCGGTCGTAATAATTGCGCTTAAGATGAAACGTATCGCGCAGCCAGTTAAACAGAGGCATTTCCGCGTATGTATAGTGTCCACCGACAAAGAGTATGACCGCATGAATAAGAAGTAGCCCGTAGACCAGATCGGTCAATCGAAATCGATTATAGGTTGCGATGAGCAGTCCGAGACCAAAAAAAGCGAGAAAAACTTCCAACACCCATGTGAACATATCCTTGGGATTGACGGCGGACCAGATGGCAACGGCAATACAGAGAAAGAGAAAAACTTTGTGCAGAGCAGAAACCGATTGCTGTTGAGGCATAGAGGATCTCCGATTGGTGGATTGGAACGGCGTACTAAGGTTCATCCTGTAGTAATTTCAGGAAGGAAATTTCTTCGAAAATCGTTCAATGCTGTATCCGAGCAATGCACCAAGCAACAACGTCATCACGATGATAGGCACAAGAGCATCCGGTTTATTCCAGCCGATGAGAATAGCATTCGGTGCGAGAACAAGAAACGACACAACGATGCCTTTCACGGCGGCGGGTATTTTCAAGTCTACGACGGAAAGAAAAAATCCATTGACCACCCATTCACGCCTTTGGCGTGATGGCGGCGCCTGCGGCGCCACAGGCGCCGAAGGCGCTCAAATGTGAATGCCGAAAGATTCGCATTCCACGGAAGATCTTGAAGGATCATCGGTATCACGTCGATAATTCCGGCGATCGCTCCGAGAAATATTCCGACGAAAGTTTTTTTCATTGCTCGCTCTCCTATGATGTCAGTTGCAACAGCGTGATTGCTGCTGCACCGGCGGACATTGCACGGTACCATAACTGCAAAATACACAGCAATCTCCCTCTGCGGGTTTCAGTAAGGTGTTGCAGTGACGGCATTGATAAAAATATTGACACGCATCCACCGGCATTCGTTCTTCTGCCTGGTATCCGCACCGTGGGCAGGTGATCATGGAAAACAGTTTGATGTCGTTTGTCTTTTTATTCATCATGTCGGGTTGATGTGAGCGCCGAAGGCGCCGCCATCACGCTCAACGAGTCGTCTACGACCCGTAGGGAGTCTTCGACCAAAGGCGTGAGTTGTATTTTAAAAATATTCCGTGAGCCCGTCGAATGCATGCGACACGGGGATGGAATAACCAATGGAATCAAGGATCTGCCGCGTTAGAAGTAGTTTGTCGTGGAGAAACTCATCCGTGTGCATCGGATCGTGATGCGTCACGATCCATCGTTTGACATTACACAGTTTGCACAATAGGCATCCGTTGGAAAGAGAGGTGTGTCCCCAGCTCACCTTCTTCTCGTATTCGTCGTTTGTGTATTGGGATTCCGAGATCAGCACATCAGCATTGTTGACAAACTGAATGAGACTGCTATACCGCGAAAGCATTTCCTTATCAACGTGGTTAACATCGGGCGCTCCGAGATATCCTTTTAAAAATTCATTATCGGTGATATACACAATGGTTTTTCCTCCGAGTACAAATTTGAATCCGATCGCCGCCCCCGGATGGTGAACGTATTCCCAATAGATATTCATTGATCCGACGGTCGCAGGATTTTCCGTCAATTGCCGGAAATCGATCACTCCCGCAAGATCCGGCAGTTGAACGGGAAAATAATCTGCATCAAGCTGTCCGCTGAAGATCGATTGGAGATCTTTTCCGAATCCAGATGCGCCGTACACCGTCAACGATGTTCCCGGACGATTGGCGGGGATGAAAAATGGGAATCCCTGGATATGATCCCAATGTGTATGGCCGATAAAAAGATGAAGCGGGCGCGGCGGCTCGTTCATCAATTGAACGCCGAGTTCACGAATACCCGTTCCCGCATCGATGATGATCGTTGAATGTCCGTCATTCACTTCCAAACAGGGCGTGTTGCCGCCGTGCCGCATGAATGCCGTGCCGCTGACAGGGATAGAACCGCGCGTTCCCCAAAACCGGATGTACGGTTTTGAACGATCCAATGTAACGCTGTATGATCTCTCCGGTGCTGGGATCGGTGTTGTTGAACGCATCTGTGAAGAAGGAGATCGGGAGAAGTATTCATTCAAGAGCGAGATCAATTCTTCCCCGTTGAACGGTTTGGTGATGTATCCGAAGGCGCCTTGCTGCAGCGCAAGATCTTTTTCAGGTTTGTAATCTTTTGCCGAGCAAATGATCACGCCGACGGGTGACGTTGCCGGATTTGCTTTGAGTTCCTTCAGCACATCAAAACCATGGATACCGGGCATCATAATGTCCAGCAGAATCAGATCTGGTTTGTATGACGACACGATGTTCAGGCATTCTTCACCGCTTGCAACCGTTGCAACGTCGAACCCGCTTTCCATGAGGTACCCGTGGATGATCATGCGCATCTGATCCGAATCGTCGACAACGAGCACGCGCTTAGGTTTTGTGGCAGCCATTCAATTTGAGAGAGTAGGTTAGTAAATGTGAATACGAATCAAAGTAAAGGTAGAAAATTTCGGAGAACAGTTCAACCACGAATAACGAGATCAATACGTCAATAGGATTGGGAAGCTGCGACCCGGTCACCGGTCTAAGGGCAAGGATCTCCACTTTTTACATCGTTCAATTTGACAATGGATGAGTATCAATGAAAAGTTTTTTCTCCCGCTTCAATTGCAACGTCGATATGATCTTCTTTTGACGGAATTGCACAGGAATATACAGCACTGTAAGCACAATACGGACTATACGCCAAATTAACATCAATGGTATAGACAAAGTCTTTCTCGGGATGAAGTTCAAAGTCCAGGTATCGTCCGACGCCGTACGTTTCTTTGCCGGTCGTTTTATCGGTGAACCAGATGCTGTAATATTCCTTTCCGCTCCGGCTTGTTCCTCTGTAGACGTTGATCTTGTACTGTTTGCTGTTGTAATCCCAAAGAACGTATCCGAACTTTTCAACCTTTCGTTCTTCGCCTTTTGTTCCGAGAATGATGATCGTGTCTTTCTGTTCGTTCTCGTACAATACGCTCGTAAAGGCAAAATCCGGATCGACGGGAAAATATTTCAATAGTGCGAAGTGTGCGCTGGTATCTTTATTGAACGGAGATGAAGGATCGTTCTTCATATACTCATCTTTTTCGTGCCGGGATTTTTCAACGGAAGCGATGTATGCCTGTTCTTCGGGTGTGTAATTCCTTCCGCAGGAGAACAACGCAATAGAGAGAATGAATGAAGAGACAAAAGAGATTTTCATAAATATCTGTGTCACCCCTGCGGGGGTTTGGTTTTTCTTATTACGAACCTTCTTCTATGATAATCATTATAGTGATGACCAAACATAATAATGATGATGTCCGCCCGCGCCGTGAACTGTCGTGTTAGCAATCATTTTGTTTCTTAAATCTCTAAAATCTTCCAGTCCGTCAATTGCTTGTCATGCTTGTAAGGAATGTCTGTATAAGTGTAGAGTGAACCTGACTTCGGAATTACAATTCCTCCGAAAAATATCTTTCCTTTTTTGTTTTGCTCTTTGATGTATCGCTGCATGCCGTCTGATCTTGTCCCTGCATCTTTTGCTGTCCATCCTGATTTTGTATCAAACAAACCAATTCTTTCGTCTTTAAAATTTACAATGAAGTCAATATAAAAAGTTTGGTCTTCGTCTTGGTAGTTTTTGTAGGGAACTGCAAAGTAAGTCCCGTCTCTTTCTCCGTTCTTAAACCACCATTCAACTTCTTTGTGATTGTCTAAAAACTCAATGAAACTTTTTTCTGTCTCCCAAGTTTTAGATGACGAATAGGCACTGATGAAAAGTAATATCACCGTAAATATTCTTGGTTTCATTTTTAAGTTTAATAATACTCCTTGATATACTCATACGCCCGATTGAAAAGTTCTTCGTCTTTGATAATGTATTTTGTCCAGAGGATTTTCCGCAATTCTTTTTTTACTTCTCTTTCACCAACAGAAGAATTTTGCCAGCCGTCAAAGCGAGCTACTCTTACAATTTCATCAATGTCATTGACAATTCTTTCAACGATTGCCGGTGTCTTATCGGTTTTCATTTCAAGGAATAATTCTGTCAACGCTGCCTTTGCATTTCTTTGTTCTTCTTTTGTTTCAGTTTGTTTTTCTGCCTGTAAAGTTTCTTTAGCAATCTGACAAAGTTCTTTGATGAACTCAATGGAGTTTATCAAACCTTTTTCTGCTTTGTCTCTGACTGCTTCCAATCGTTCACTTAGTTTTTTGAAAACAAGATTATTACCATGCTTATGTAATCGGCTAATTAAAATTTTCAAAACCTTTTGTGCTTGGTTCGGGTCTTTCTTATTCATTAAATCATCAATCACCTCTGCATCCAAAATCATTTCTTCCATGTCGGCATTGATGCCTGAAACATGAATGTGTTCATGAATGAGTTTGGTTGTTTGTGCTCCCAAGGCATGCCACAACAATCTTCCATTATCGTCTGATGTTGGTTTCACGGAAGTATAAACCTGCGAAAGCCATTTGTAATCTTTTTGAAATTGATTCAATACAACATCGGGTGAAAGTGCTTCCCACAATTTTGACAAGTTGCTGAAATCTTTTGCAAACGCATCACGCTTTTCATTGGTGTTGATGCAATCTTGCGCTGCCTGTAATCCTTCAAAGCCCGCAATATTTCTGTCAATACTTGCAAAGTGTGATAAACATTTTGCAACTACTTCCGGCAACTTATCACGCAACTCCTGCAAGTTTGTGATAACGGTTTTGATTGTTTCTTCGTCAAATGCCAATGCTTTTGCAGTATCATCAAACACCCCGAAGTAGTCAACTATTCTTCCGAATGTCTTATTAGGAAATAAACGGTTGGTTCTGCAAATCGCCTGCAACAGTGTGTGGTCTTTGAGTGATTTGTCAAGATACATTGTTTGCAAAATCGGTGAATCAAAACCGGTAAGCAGTTTTGCAGTAACAATTAAAAATTTCAGAGTAGAATCAGGGTCGTTAAATCTTTCTACAACTTTTTCCTGCTTGTCTTTATCCATTCCCCAACGCTGCTTGAATTCTAACTCATCACTTGCCGATGTGCTGATTACAATTTCACTTGCTTCCGTTGGCATTAACTTGTCTAATTCTTCCTTGTATTGTATGCAGGCGTAACGGTCGGGTGTTACAATCATTGCTTTCAATCCTTCCGGCTCTACATGCGCTTTGAAATGCTCTGCAATGTCTTTCACAATCGTTCTAACTCTCTCCGGTGATTTCAAAAACACCGACATGTTTGTGGCTTTCTGACTTAACGTGTTTCTGTCTTCCTCACTCAAATCACTTGTCAGTTCTTTGAAAGCAATGTCCAAATCTTCTTTGCGAATATGATAGTTCGGTAATCGAGGTTCAAAGTGCAAAGGCAATGTTGCATTATCACGAATGCTTTCCTGAAAAGTGTAACGGCTCATGTATCCGCCACCGTCCTGCTCTGCACCGAAAGCCCAGAAAGTATTTTTGTCCGCTTTGTTAATCGGTGTTCCTGTTAAACCGAAAAGAAATGCATTCGGCAAAGCATTTCTCATTTTTCTTCCCAAATCTCCTTCCTGAGTTCGGTGTGCTTCATCCACCATTACAATGATGTTGTCCCGCTTATTCATGTCAGGATAAGCATCTTTAAATTTGTGAATCATGGTGATGATAATTTTCCGTGAATCCCGTTCCAATAAATCGTGAAGTTCCCTGATGTTATCAGTCGTTACCATGTTCGGAACTTCTGCGGTATTGAATGTTGCTGTGATTTGTGTATCCAAATCAATTCTGTCAACTACAATGAGTACAGTTGGATTTCCTAACTCCTGTTGCTTGCGAAGTTTTTGTGCTGCAAACAACATGAGCAACGATTTTCCTGAACCCTGAAAATGCCAAATCAACCCTTTCTTTATTTCGCCTCCCTTTACACGCTGTACGATAGCATTTCCGCCTTCGTATTGCTGATAGCGGCAAACTACTTTTATTTTCTTTCGCTGATTGTTGGTTGCATACACGGTGTAATACTGCAAAATGTCAAGCAGTGTGGATGGCTTGAGTAAATGAGTTAATTGTTTTGAAACATCATTTAATCCTGCAAAATATTCCAACTCATCTTTGTCATCTTCTAATCTCCAAGGAGCCCAAAACTCTAACGGAGTTCTCACTCCACCGATAAAAACTTCTTTGCCTTCTGTTGAAAAAGAAAAAACATTTGGCACAAATAATTGCGGAACGGAATTTTCGTAACCAACATGAATATCGTGTGCGCCATCCAACCAACTCACTGCCGGACGCACGGGAGTTTTGGCTTCACCGATTACTAATGGAATTCCGTTGATGAAAAAAACTATATCCGGAATCTTTGTTTCTCTTGCCCGGATTTTAAATTGATTAGTGAGAATGTAAGTGTTGTTCTTCAACACTTCAAAATCAATTATGCGAATAGGAACATGATTTTCATTTTTGCCGAATGGCAAAGTATGTTCTCCTCTTAACCAGGTTGCAAATTCTTCGTTGGCACGAACTAAACCAACATTGCCAACTGTAATAAGTATTGCACGAAGTTTATGAATCACTTCATCGGCTCTGTCAGGTTGCGTAGCAATGTCAGGATTCAATCTGCACAATGCATCCTTCAATTCTTTTTCAAGAAGCACATCGGTAATTTCACGCTGTAATAATTCACTCTGCACATATTTCCATTTCACCGTGTCGTATTCTTGTATAGGTTCTCTCACCACCGTGCCTGACTGAACATTATTCAGGTTCACACCTGTGAGGCGGTGAATGATAAAATGTTCTACGCTATTTAATTCGTTAAAGCTCATACTAAAATTTCATTGAGTAGTTTTAGTTTTAAATTTTTACTTCCTTGCTGTTGAGAAATCAATTCATCTGAAAAAATTTGAAGCCCAACTATAATTTGAATAATTTTTTCTTGCTCTTTTAAAGAAGGTAACGAGATTGGGAATCTTGCTAAATCTCTCCACTTAACTCTTTTTGAAAACGCACCTGCTGCATTAGAAATGGCAAATTCCCAAAAAATATTTGTGTTTAAAATAAGAGTGAGAAAAATAGGATAAATTTTATTCTTATCAGTTCGTATTACTATTGCGTCACCAGAACAAATCCCATCAAAATCTGCTAACGATGCTCTTCTTAAATATGCATTCCTTCTTGCAAAAAGCACATCTCCCTTTTTAAATAATTTCATTGCGGAAATTAAATCTTTAGTTGAAATCCATTTCTTAATGAACAGCTCTCCACTTTCAAATTCTTCAAGTCCTACAAACCTATCATAACCAGAAGTTGAAGGATTTTCAATTCTTTCAGATACCTCGTGTGCAATATCACCGATACATAAGCTGTTCCATTTATTTTTTTCAAAACTCCCATCAACTATTTCAAGGAGTTTCTCCAAAGTCGAATTGATGAAAGTTTGTTTTTTCTTAACTGAACTTATTAAATTATTTACGGTGTGATCACTTTCAATATTATTTGGCTTTACATATAATTGAACACTTAGGTTTCCGTTATTATTTTTTAGAACATCTTTATTACTTACAATTTTTGCAAAACCTTCTTTGTTTTTATAATTCCAATAAGAGTCAGCAATTTTTTTTATGTGCTCATCTTTTAAATATGCTGCACTACGTTCTATTTTTATATCATTCACTGCATTAATGAAAATAATTTTCCCTTTGCGTTCTCTATGTTTATTTTTTCTGCAAACTAATAGGATGCTTTCCATGGGGCTGTTGTAAAAAAGATTTTTGCCTAAACCAATTACTGCATCTACTAAATCTTCTTCAATCATTTTCTTTCGTAAGTCATTTTCCGAATCACGAAATAAAACTCCGTGAGGAAACAGCACTACGCATCTTCCGGTGTCGGGCTTTAAACTTTTAATGATGTGTTGCTGAAAAGCGTAGTCGGCACAGCCCTGTGGCGGTGTTCCCCAAATGTTTCTGCCAAAAGGATCGTTCATCCACTTGGTTTGGTTCCAACCTCGCTTATCAATGCTATAAGGAGGATTAGCCATGATTACATCAAATTTTTTCAATTCATCATTTTCCAATATTTGTGGATTTCCAAGTGTATCACCCTGCACAATCAGAAATTCATCTACATTGTGCATGAACATATTCATTCGTGCGATGGCAGAAGTAATCAGGTTCAATTCTTGTCCGTAAAGTTTTAGTGTGCGGTATTCTTTTCCTTGTTCTTTCAGATGCAAAGCACTGTTCAGTAAAATGCCGCCACTGCCGCAGGTTGGATCATACACACTCTCACCCGGCTGTGGGTCGGTAATCAGTGTCATTAGTTTTACTACGGTGCGGTTGGTATAAAACTCTGCCGCGGTGTGTCCACTATCGTCTGCAAATTTTTTTATGAGGTATTCGTAGCCGTCACCCATAATGTCATGTGGAACTTCTTTAGTAGTGAGTTTCATTTTAGAAAAGTGCTCAATAAGGTCAAGCATTTTCTCATCACTCATTCGTCTTTTATTTGTCCATTGCGCATCGCCAAACACATCATGCAGCACTTCAAAATTTGCTTTCTCAATTCCACTCAAAGCTTTCTGTAAAGCAATGCCTACATCAACAGTTTTTTTTCTCACATCTTCCCAGTGGCATTTCTTAGGAATCTCAAACCGATGGTTCTCTCTGAATTCAGCATAGTCAAGGTCGTTGCCCGATTCCTCTAAAGCAATTTGATATTCTTCGTCCCAAATATCAGAGATGCGTTTGAAAAACAGCAAGGGGAAAATGTATTGCTTAAAGTCGGCAGCATCAATCATTCCTCTCAGAATGTTGGCTGCTCCCCAGAGATACTCTTCTAATTGTTTTTGAGTCATAATTTATTTTCTACAAAAAATGTTTTCTAAGATACGGATTTCAAATAAAGCGTTGGAAAATTTGGCTCTTTTGCATTTTGCAAAGGATAGCAAACACTGCTTGTCCGAAATTGTCCTGTCCGTTGTTGTCAGCCATAAAAGTTGTTTGTTGCACGGTCGTTATAGGGTTGCCGATAACGTCTTGCCCAACAACGCAGTGCCGCAGCTAACTCATAACAACTCATTTCTTCGTGAGCGGCGGCATTGAGCGACCACAATAATTCTTTATCAAAAAAGGGAGCGCCGTTGTTGAGCGTGTTATACGCCGGCACGCACCCTTAACTTCTGCCGCCGGATCTCGTTAGATAGTCATAGATTGAGGAAGGGATTCCGTCATCCTTGACTATTCCAGAAACTCCAGGTCGGAACAGGGCTTCGAGTATGAGTTTCTTATCATTCTCGGCGAGCCCTTGACCTTCCCTCAAAAGAGCGAGATACGTCAAGAGCATTGTCGTACGCTCAGAGGCATCGCGCTGTAGATGAATATGGCTGAGCAAAACCCTCACAATAATGCGGGCGATCCAGACTGCCACCACAGCAAAAACGACCATTAGGGTGATGGTCCAATGTGGCGGCATCTCACCAGCTGGTATCTTATCGAGAAACGGGTAAATGAACTTATAGAACCAATAACCCGACAGAGTAAGCGTCCCTGCGAAGGCGACGCCAAAGACAACCGAAAGGTTCCGATGCTTATTTGCTTTCGCGCTCCAATAAGACACGGACGATCGTAAGGCCAGCTTCTGATCATAGGTCTTGGTGATATCTTCGAGAGTTGACTTTGCTTGACCGAACAGTTCATCAAACTTTTTCTGCTCGTCGATTCTGCTCGCTTCGAAGGCTGATTTGGCCGCTTCAATGGCTTCTTGGTTTTCCCTAACCTGATCGGAGAAGGACTGATTCAGTTTCTGGTATTCTTGACGAAGTTCTTCCAGAGAAGAACGCTCACTTTCGCCAAGGCCTTCAACGCCTTTGTCGAAGAGAATCGCCTCTTGTATGGCAATGAGAATCTGAGGCAAATTGTCAGGACGATTGAGGTTAAACTTGAAGGGCGCTTTGATGAAGTAACCAAGTGCATAGGCTGCGATGATAATATCCTTCTGATTCGAAGGATCCGAACTGTATCGAAGCAGGTACTTTGCTTTGGGGTTAATAGAGTGAAGCACCCTTAGAGTGACAAACGAATTAGTAAGAACCTCGTTGACAGCAGAAATAAGATTGGCTTTGTCCGCCTCACTGGCTGACTTCAGTCGAGACAACGTCTCGATGATCTTATTCCAAGGGGAAGCCTGTTGAGACCAAATCGTGCTTGTCTGACTGTCGAAAGTCGTGCATTTCTGCAGCCATTGCCAAAATTGGACTTCGCGATTTGTCCAATTCTCGACGTCTTCGATCGAGTAAAACTTGATCTTACCACCGTTTGGGCCAAGATCAATCGATATCAACGGTTCGGTTTTCTTTCCCATATGTCCTTCGGTCTAGGATAGTTTGGTGCGTGTTGGCGTATAACTATTTGCTAAACGTAATCATCTTCGGTGGAAAAATTGCGTTTATTTTGCTTTTACATTGTACATATTGCATGCAACAAAATCAATCGCCGCACAACCTTGCAAAGGTTATGCAAGTGGAATTGTAATATTTTGAAAAATTTTCTGAGCGCCTTACCGCGCCATCACGCCAAAGGCGTGAGTTGTTCTTCAATAAACCTTTGCAAGGTTTCCGGTTGCACATTATTTATACAACTTCAACTTCTTCTCATCTTCCTTTGTTGCCGGTCTAAAACTTATCGCCGCGCCGCCGCTTGCTGCAAGTTGTAACTTCAGTACAGTTTTACTGTTCACGATGTAACTTGCAATCTTGTACGCCATCGGATTTTTCTCCCAATGTGCATCGGCAGCATCGGAATAGATTGTCGCAACGTAATTTTGTTTCGGGTTGAGGAAATTCAGCGGCGCGGCAGCCATGCGGGGATTCTCATCGGTAATTGCGCCGAGATACCATTCTTCCTTGTTCTTTGCTTTGCGGGCGATCGTGATATAATCCCCGGGCTCGGCTTCGAGAATTTTTGTGTCATCCCAATCCACCGCGACATCTTTAATGAATTGAAACGCATCCAAGAACCGCTCGTAATTTTCCGGCAGATCTGCCGCCATTTGTAACGGACTGTACATCGTTACATACAACGCCATCTGCTTTACAAGTGTAGTGTGTACTTGTTCTTTTTTGTTTGGATTGTAATAATCCATTGTGATCTGGAAAATTCCCGGAGTGTAATCCATCGGTCCGCCCATCAACCGCGTGAAGGGGAGGATGGTTTCGTGATCGGGAGGATTGCCGACACTCCACGCGTTGAATTCGTTGCCCCGTGCCGCTTCGCACGCCAGCCAGTTAGGATATGTTCTGTGCAATCCCGTGGGACGCACCGATTCGTGCGCGTTGATCATAATGTTGTACTGTGCCGCTTTTTCCACCGCACGCACGTAATGATTCACCATCCACTGCCCGTCGTGAAATTCTCCGCGCGGAATGATGTGCCCGACATATCCCGTCTTCACCGCATCGTAGCCGTACCGTTTCATGAATGTGAATGCGTCGTCCATCCTGCGCTCGTAATTGGTGACCGATGCCGACGTTTCGTGATGCATGATGAGTTTCACCCCTTTTTCTGCGGCGTAGCGCTGCAGTTCCGCGACATTAAAATCGGGATACGGAGTGACGAAATCGAACACCTCTTCTTTCCATTGTCCGAACCAGTCTTCCCAGCCGACATTCCATCCTTCCACAAGCACGCCGCCAAATCCATGCTTCGCGGCGAAGTCGATGTAGAATTTTGTCCGCTCTGTCGTTGCGCCGTGGCGTCCGTTCGGTTTTAAACTGTTCCAATCGGTTCTGGAAAGGATCAGGTTTCCCGTATCGGAATAATTCCACGAAGTTTTTCCGACATGCAGTTCCCACCAGATGCCGATGTACTTTATCGGTTTGATCCAACTGGCATCCTGAATTTTCGACGGCTCGTTGAGATTTAAAATAATTTTTGATGCGAGAATATCCGCTGCGTTGTCGCTCACGATCACCGTGCGCCACGGCGTTGTGCAGGGAGTTTGCAGATACGCTTTGTTGCCGACCGCGTCGGGAGCGATCGTTGAGGTGAGCGTGAAATTCTGTTTATTGATTTCGACGCACATTGCGGGATAGTTCACCAATGCCGCTTCGAAGATGTTGATATACAGTCCGTCGGCGGATTTCATCATCAACGGCGTTTGAGCAAAATTTTTCCCAATCACTGTGCGAGTTGCAATTTCAGTTGAAGACATCCCTATTGTGGCATCGATTTCGTTCAATGTTGTTTCGTGATATTGGTATTCATTCGTGTCGAAATCCCCAGGAATCCAAAATGCTTTGTGATTTCCAGCCAGACGAAATGCAGTTCTTTCATTCGTGACAACAAAGTAACTCAAGAATTCCTGCTGTGGAAATTCATATCTGAATCCAAGCCCTTCATCGAACAATCGAAACGTAACGATCATAGTCCGCAGCTTGTTTGCCATCTGCGTCAGCGTCACTTTCAATTCGCGGTGGTTGTTCCGAATTGTTTTCACTTCACCCCAAACCGGATTCCACGATTCATCAACAAGGGATGATTCGATTTTTGCAATACTAAATCCGTTGATAAATGGCGGCTGGTCTTTCAGTTCTATGCCGAGCGTGCTCGGCAGAATGACATTCTTTTTTCTGAACGAAAGTTGATACGTCGGCTCGCCGTCGGCAGAAAGAGAGAATGAAAGTGTAAGTTTTTTATTTGGTGAGTGGATTGTTTGTGCCGTGGATGCGGTAATGAATACAGCAATGAACAAAAACGCGAGAAGGGATTTCATTGAACGGTCTCCTTGTATTTTGGAGATTTTCCAAATCTTTAAGATTTGGAAAATCTGATTGTGAACAAAGAAATGTAAGAGATTTTTTGATAGGAGAGAAGAGGAGAATTATATAGTTGGAATTTCATTGTAGACTTGCCAAGTCTTGTAAAGTTTGATTCATCACGCACTCTCCATCTCCACCGTCTGATCGTTGTGTTCGACGCTGAAAAGAAATCGTGCGTTCGGATTTTTCTGCTGTGCTATGCGAAGTGTGTATTCCGATTCTGCAAGATAGACCAGATGATTGTTCTTGTCATAGTAGAGATGATGCGAACGGATGTGAAAGAGCTCTTCGACATCTTTCTTGTCGTCGTACTGCACCCAGCACGCTTTATGCGCATTGATCGGCACGAACTCGCAGCTTGCCCCGAACTCGTGCAGCAGCCGGTACTTCAGTACATCGAATTGAAGTTCGCCGACCACGCCGATCACCTTTCTGTTTCCAACGTTTTGCGTAAACAGTTGTGCCAATCCTTCGTCGGTAAGCTGGGAGATCCCTTTTTCCAATTGTTTGGTCTTGAACGGATTGTTATTGCGGAGTTCTTTGAACACTTCGGGGGAAAAACGGGGAATGCCTTTGTACATGAACGATTCGCCCTCCGTCAGCGTATCGCCGATGGTGAACGTCCCTGAATCATACAACCCGATCACGTCGCCAGGGAACGCTTCTTCCAGCAGACTTTTGTTCTGCGCCATGAAGCTTGCAGGATTCGGGAATTTGATCTCACGGTTCAACCGTACATGATGATAGAATTTATTCCGTTCGAACGTTCCCGAACAGACACGCAGGAACGCGATCCTGTCACGATGGCGCGGATCGAGATTGGCGTGGATCTTAAAAACGAATCCGCTGAAGTTCTTATGATGCGGTTCGACCGATCCATGAGTGGTCTTCCGTTTTCGAGGAGACGGCGCAATATCGACGAACGTTTCGAGCAGCTCTTTGATGCCGAAGTTGTTCAGCGCACTGCCGAAAAAGACCGGCGCAAGTTCTCCATCCGCATATTTTTTCACGTCGAACTCTCCGTACACACCGTTGATCAATTCTATGTCGTCCCGCAATTTTATTGCATTGCTTCCGAACGCCTCATCCAGTTTCGGATCGTTCACCCCGTCAAAGATCTGCACATCCTCTTCCACCGTTTGTTTTGACGGCGTAAAGATGGCGAAAGTATTTTTGTAAATGTTATATACGCCTTTGAAGAGCGAACCTATTCCCATCGGCCAGCTCAGGGGACGGACCTTGATATCGAGTTTGCTTTCTAATTCGTCCAGCAGATCGACAGGATTTTTTCCCTCACGGTCCATCTTGTTGATGAAGATGATCACCGGTGTATTGCGCATACGGCAAACACTCATTAATTTTTCGGTCTGTTCCTCCACGCCTTTCACGCAATCCACAACAAGGATTACGCTATCCACCGCCGTCAGCGTGCGGTACGTGTCTTCCGCAAAATCTTTGTGCCCCGGCGTATCGAGCAGATTGATCTTGTATCCGTTGTAATCGAACGACAGAACGGATGTCGTAACAGATATTCCTCTTTGTTTTTCGATCTCCAAAAAGTCCGACGCGGCGGTCTTTTTGATCTTGTTCGATTTTACCGCGCCGGCAATATGGATCGCGCCGCTGTAGAGCAGAAGCTTTTCCGTCAGCGTCGTTTTTCCGGCGTCCGGGTGGCTGATAATGGCAAACGTTTTTCGTTTCTGAATTTCTTTTAAAATGTTCATACCATGATTAGATTCGTTGTAAAAAAATTTGGGATTATACGACAGCGTAACGGGAAATGACTTCTGACTAGGGGGAAGTTACAGGTGACCGATGATATGTTCGTTATTGATGATCATTACACTACAAAGATACGGAATTTTGTGGTGAGAGTGAAGCGGGAAAATGAAACATGGTATGTGTTTTTTAAAGAATTTGCGGTGTCAATGAATTGTAAGAGGCACACCTTGTTCCGAGCGAACTTCAAGACATTCTTTAATCGCATCTTGAATGTTTTTTTGCGCCTCTTCTTCGGTTTTTTCCTGACTGACACATCCGGGAATTGACGGACATTCTGCAATATATATTCCATCTTCGTCTCGTGTAACCGTGATTGTAAATTTCATACTATTGATTCTTTCTTTCTCAAATATCGCATAGAACCAAGAAAGAAGCAATAGTTAAACCGTGATACGGAATTTTATGGTGAGAGTGAAGCGGGAAAATGAAACTTGGTATGTGTTTTTTAAAGCGATATTTTTCTTGGGGAAACGAAAACCCAATCGCCTTTTCGTCCACGTCTCTTGTACGATACATCAGTCTACAACCTTTTCCAAAAAGGCGTCCAACGAACTTTGGGCGATTTGAGGGTCAACGGCAAGCCAATAAAGCCGCTTCTTTGACGCAAAGAAATAGTGTTCTTGGTCGAGACCAAAACATCGGTGGACGACAAGTCCTCGCTGAGAAAACTGCCTGTAAAGTCCGAACATCGGATTTCCGTTCTTGATCAGCCTTGCCATTCGCGCTTCAGCATCCCATGCCTCATTCGCATTTCTGTACACCGACGCATAGAGCGTCGCAGTGCCGGAGGAAGCTTCATAGAAAATAACTTCGTTGTGCTCAGGAGTAACTCCTTTGCCGTGAAGATGATTGATCATATTGGCGGCTTCCCCTTCGCTGAGTCGTCGTGCAATCTTCAGTTCGCCGAATGTTTCCGGCAAGATATTTTTGCCGGAGTCTTCCAACATCATCGCCACCACAGCCACAATGCTAATTGCGAAAATCAGAAAGAGCCAAAAGAGCGTTTGTTTTTTCATCGAAATAGATTCCTCAACCTAATTGCGCAATTTATCGTCGTGAATTTCCGCAAATGTTCTCTAACAACTTGCTGAAAAAGTCTTTTTCTGTCATTCTGATGAAGCGCCCGCCTGCCGCCCAAGCCGATGTTATACCGCTAATCGTTTGTAATAAAATTTACTAATTAGTGAGCACTGAAAAACTCGTTAGATAGTCATTGCGAGGCGTTTTTTGCCGAAGCAATCTTATAAATTTGAACAAAAGATTGCTTCGCTCGTAAAAAACACTCGCTCGCAATGACTTTTTCAGTGCTCACTAATTACGTTGAAGAAGCCATATAGCACCGACAACATCGGTTTCAAGTATTTCGCATTCTTGTTCCTGATTTTCAAGATACCAAGAAAAAGAATCGGCTAATTCAGGATGGTTTCTTGTTAATTTTCCTGCTCTTTGACGAATCACTTCAGTATATCCATTATTAATAGCTCTCGTCTCCTCAGCAGTGAAGACTATTTCTTTCAAAAGAGTATCGCCGTAAGATGTGAGTTGTTTCAAAGTCTCATCATGTGGAACATAATGTCCATAATCCTCCCTTTCAATTTTGGTGGATTCTTTAAGGAATCCATCATCGATTAACATATACCCACCAGGACGAATGGTTTGTCTTAATTTCCCAACACATTCATTGAATCTACCAAGAACATCACCAATTGCAGCATAGATTACAATGTCAAAATTTTCAGCTTTCCTAATAAATTCTCGTATGTCACCAAATTCAAAATGACATAGATTAGACACATTATATTCCTTTGATTTTGACTTTGCTTCTTCAAGGAAAGGGTTAAAACCATCAATACCAAATACTTGGAAGCCTAGTTTGTGTGCCAAGGTAATAGAGACGGCACCTTTTCCACAACCCAAATCTAATACACGGGTGGTTTTCGGAGAAAGATCTAAAGGCTTAAGGATTTCAACGACCAAATCTGGCGAACTGCCTAAAGCCCATATATCAGCAACAAGCTCAGGGATAAATGGTAATAGCTCTGGCTTAGCATCCAGTGATTTAGCAATTTCGATCTCAAAATTATCAAGCATTGTGAAATATTTTAGCGGGCTAACAGAGAGATAGAAGTCTATCCTGCCGGATTCAGAATTTTTCCGGCAAAAAGAATCGCGCCGGAGCTTCGTTCCCGTATGAGGAAGATAAATGGACGGTCTACTCGAAAAGTCGCAGGAACAGAAGTGATTCCGATTCCAATGGAAGTCACCGCAGCCGCTTCTGTCCCTTCCTCATTCACTTCCACAAACGTCTTGTGCTTCGCCTCGCTGATATATAGATCGCCGCGCTTGTTGATTCCTGTAAAATTTGCGCGGCCTGCGTCGAAAGCGATTTCCATCCCGAGCGCCTTCAGCGGTTCAATCAGACCTTTATCATACTCCAGCTTGAACTTCGGGAGCGAGAGCGGAATGTTCTCATCCCGAAATCCGGCAATCATATTATCCCAATCGCTTGCCTGGAACGCAGCGAGAAAAGCGCTGACATCGGTGTCCGGTCGCGGCAAAATGATCGTCATGCTGAAGAATTTTTGTCCGTACGGAAGATCGACCGCTGTCAGCTTATCGCTTGAGTAATAGCGGAGCGTCGTCTGCTGATTCATCATCCTGCACTCTACCGTTGCTCCGTTGCGAAGCGTGAAGAGGTCGTTTCGCGTATCTTCTTTCTTAAATTGCGCTGTCCACGTTCCCTTGAAATAAATTGCATTGATCAGATACATAACGGTCAGCGGGGGGATGGGCGGCTTGACAATCGTCGGAATTTTCCCGTTTGTTTTTTGATTCACCCATCCATTGATGGTTGTTGCGGCATCAGCCCGGTTGAAATCCAGAGCTGCGACCGTGGCGTCGAAATACTGTTTGTTGACGTCCAGGAAGTTCTGTTCGACGGAAAAGGTGTGTCGATACCATATCGAGTTCGCAATCTGCATTTGCACGTTCGGGTCGGCGGTTGTCAGGAGTTGTATCAAGCTCTTGTACGACTCGTTGATTTCCTGCATCGGCATTCCGGCAACCTCTAACGTCGACCTCATAGAATCAAGCGTTGAACCGTTCGCTCCGTTGAGGGTCATCCCTAAGGCGAACGAGATGCTGAGCGGCGAGATGAAGACGTTCTTGTCGGCGTCGGTTCTGTCGATTTCCTTGAACATGTTCAGCCAGAACTTTCTGTTTGCCTCAACTAAGCGGAGTTCGGAAACGGAAAGCGCCCGCATCTGAGGCGGAGGCGGCTCAACGCCGGTGTCTTTACAGCTAAGAAGAAACAGCGGAAGGAAAAGAAGCGATAAGGTTAGTTTCATGGCAAGTCTCCTTACTTTTACGCCTGTAAATTACCGCTGTTGTCGGACTTTGTCAAGCGGGTTTAAGGCATTGTGTCGAAGCGTTTTTCGTTAAGCCGCAAAAATAGTATGGCATCTCTAAAAGCGCCCACGAAGTGGTGGCTTCGCCAAAAAAACTTTTCACCACCGAGACTTAACGGCACAATTAATGAGGCGTCAAAGTTGTCCGTTGAGTTCGTTGTATTCTTTATCGAACGTTCCGCCGGTTACAAAAATTTTAATTGGCATGATGGTGGTATGAATTGAGAGAATTTCAATACGAAACAATGACAAACCAACTCGCTGATTAGTTATGTCGTTTCCATTTTTACAACAGTAATCCCATACCGTTTGCTTTTTTTCAACGCTATCACAAATAAATCTGTAGAATTTAAGTTTCCTTTTCTTTTAATTTTTTCAAACGATAATTCGTTTAGTAGTTTATCTTTCACAGAAGTGTCAAAGCCAAACGAAACGCCTGAAGTCATATTTGTGTTACGGATAGGAATCAATCTGGTGTACACAATTAATCCGACTTTAGCTGTTTGAGAAAATCCTATATCCATTAGTTCAAACTGCTTATGGCTTTTATCAAAAAGGTCTACCAACTGTAAAGTATGTTTGTCTCTATCAATAGATGTTATTTCAAATAATGAGGATTGATAGTCTATCATGCCTTCAAGTATTTCCTCTTCCAAGTCCTCTAATTCCACATCACTTTCAAAAAACATCTCTATCAGTTTGGCGCCATTTTTTCCTTTCTCATAGATTAAAAAATCCATAAGGACATCACTCTCATCATCTGAATCGAAAACCATTACTTGACCATTCCAAAAACCAAGCATCTTAGCCGCATAAATTATTTCTTGTCTGGCATCCTTTTTCCAATCAAGAATCTTATATGATAAATTTTTTCCAGTGTTTCTTATTTCTCTATATTCCTCAATTGTCATTTTATAGTTGTCCTTTTTTATGATTGGTAACGTTCCGCACTTTGCCGAAGTACTGCACTTAGCGTTGGCACTTTTGGTTTTATTACTTCCCTTTAAATTTTCATACCTACTCGGTGTAATTTTTTTTAATCAACAATTTTAATGTGTAGTTACAATTTTTCAATTCCTTTTACTCAACAATGTTGCACAGACCGTGGAGGGAGGCACGGTTTCAACCCGCAACACTATTTGATCATCTTCGTAATTTCATTTATATCTTTTAGCGCCGTTTCTTTAGATGCTCCTGTTATCGCACAAAGTTGATTTATTAACGCATCAGAGAGCGTTACATCGTATATTATTGCGGTTGAGCCACACCTCTGACAAATAGCGCTATCCGCATAGTATTGTCCGTTTACATTTTTTATAAACGAAAATTCTATTCTCTGATCCTTGCGAAGTGTCTCTTGAATAACATTTTCTAACGATTCATCATTTGGGTCATACCCTGATATTTCAAATATGTTTCTATCGAAGCCGTCATAATTCTTACATACCGAACAACTCGACGGGTGCAATGTCTCATGTTTCTCAACGCACAATAATTTTGATATTTTGTCTTTGTTTAATTTTCTAATGATTATTTTACTCATCGTGTAATCCATATTGTGAGGGTTGAACTTGTGCCCAACATTCCCAGCGTATGAGACGTTTGCAGGAGCGTACTCGCGGAGGTTACATGTGCCGGAGTGTGACCAATAGGGACGCAATGCTTACCCTCTGTTATATGCGGTTGCGCGCTCTTTCATATTATTTCTTTGGGAAAATATTTTTTAACTTCTTTGTCAAGATATCCAGTATATCCGCAAACACCAGTTCTTGGTGAATTCACCAAAGGTAAAAGCACATCTTCCCCTTCATCGTGAACACATGTATGATTTTTAATGCAGGAATCACATAATAAGCCATCATCCTCATCAGTGCAAAACGAACAAATTGCAACGGCTTTATTGCTGCAGTATGAACATTTCAAATCTTTTTCTTTATTTCGAAAAAGAATTTGAATTTCTTTGTCATCAAAATCTTCTACATCTTCTAATAATGACAAAGATAATTCCGTTGAAGAACCATAATCATATGTATAATTAATGTTACGACCTCTTTCAAACACCTGATCTAATTTTCGACTCATTCCAATTTGTGAATACCCATCAGAAAAAGAACTTAAATGCCCACAGCATTCAACCCAAATGTCTTTAATAAATCGATCAATTTTTTTCATTGGTAGATCAGGTTTTGCTTTAATGAGAAGCCAATATTCTGGAGAATATTTTCCTTCAATAAGTAAGATCATATAATTTGTCGTTGTTTTACTTTGGGAGTTATTTTTGATCTCACAGTTAGCAATATGATTTATTATGGATCGGGAATTTTCTGGTATTGCACTTTTACAATATGTGCATATTCCATTTGTTGTACTTTTTCGCATCATGCCCATTTCCTATTTTAAATAATTTTCTACATTGCAAAGCGCGTGCAATTGCTTATAACCGACATATAGCGTATCAGACAAGTTTTGTTTTTGAATTTAGTACCGCTTGGTTTAACGGGCTTATAATGTTGCCTAATTGTTTTATTGTCGTATGCGCACAAAATTCTATTGTTTACTGTCGCAAAGCGATTCACTTAGGAAATGTATCGCAAATCTATAACACTTTCAAGCAGATGTGTAGCGAAACTATACAATAAAAACAAAAGCGCTGTCTTTCGTCCGTGCCTATACTTTGCTTTCATCTAACATCTAAAAATCTGTTCTCTAATAATCTCAACTCAATAATTCATCCCGCCTTGTCGCTCTTTCGCTTTTGCATCCCACACAGGAAGAATTTTTTTCTTCCATTCGGATTTTTCTGCTTCAAGTTTTTTCATATCCAAACCGATGAATGCCTGCGCCTTTGCTTTTGTGGAAAGATCGGGGAACGGAATCGGTTTTCTCACGCCGTGTTTCATTAATATCTGTGTAATGAATCGTCTCGCTTCTTCCGCCCGCTGGATCGACGTGCTTAACACGCGGATTGCTTCAAGCGGTGAATGGAATCCAACTCCGTTGGCAGAACTTACCCAATCCCATCTCCACTGCGCGGAACGGATAAGTTTTAATGCAGGGATAAGTTCCGTGGAATCAGCACCGGCATCGTACGCCGCTTTGGCTTCGATATGAACGGCAACGAGCGCTTTCTCTGCCAGCAGTTTTACTTCCATCACTTTGTCTTGCCGGTCGTTTACATTCTTGATCAATATCTCTTCACTTTCACGATGACACACCTGGCACGAGCCGGAGATATTTTCCAATGGAGAAGCGATTTTATGATTGGTGAATTTTACACTACCTTCGTTTTTGTATGGCATATGACAATCCGCGCATGACACACCGCGTTCGGCATGGATACCGGTTCGATACAATTCATAATCGGGGTGCTGGGCTTTTACGATCGGAGTTTTGCTGAGTGTATGCACGAAGTCGACATGTCCTACTTCTTCGTAATACGCTTCCATCGAATCTGCAGAAAATCCTTTATCCCACGGGAACGTGAGATATTTTTCCACTTTTCCTTTGAAGTAATATTCCACATGGCATTGCGCGCAGACAAGAGAACGCATTTCCTGATGGGTTGCCTTGGTGATGTCTTTTCCCTGGCGCGCCCATGCCTCGGCAAGCGCCGGACGGGTGATGCGAAGATTCATCGATTTGGGATCGTGGCAGTCCTGACAGCCGATGTTGTTGACCACTTCGTGGCCAAGCGAATCCCATGAACCTTTATAGAAGTTCGCCGGTCCCATTTGATTCATCAAACGAGGAACATCGGTGCTTTTGCAAGACCAGCATGTTGCGGGCTGCGGAACGGCAGTACGCAGTGTGTTGCGAATATCGTTGATCGCATAATAATGTCCACGCGCTTGGTTGTAATCGCGGGAGAAAGCATAACCTGCGAAAAGTACAACATTCATCGCGTCTTCTTCCAACAAGTCGCGCATCTTTGATCCGCCATACTTGCTTTCGTGCGATGTATCGATTGTACTCCTGTATGTTTCAAATTCGCGCGGAAAATTTTCTCCCCATACTTCATTGCGCGGTTCCCATTCGGCGATCGGTTTCACCAACCGATATTGCAGTGCAGCTTCGTTACGGCGTTCCACAATGGAAGCGCCGAGCCACCCGACGAGAAAGACAAGAACCGCCGTTCCGCCGAACAACACCCACGCGACCCATGGTTTTTTTTCAATGATGTCTACGATTTTCATAATTGCTCCTTGTTAAATTAAAAAACGCTTTGATAAGTCGGCGTTAATGCCGGTCTATCCTTTATTCCTTTAAATATTTTTTCATCCACTCCGGTGTAATAGAAGAAAGGATGGAAACACGCGCATACGGAACGGACGATAAACTGTTCACACGTCCGTGCGGTGTTTCGCGGTGACACTCCCAGCACAACCGACCCTCGCCGTGTTTGGTATTTTCTCCGGTAACATTTTTTATGGCAACCTTGTCGACAAGCTGTTCATGACACCGTTTGCAATTCTCCTGAACGACATTTAATCCCGCCTGCTTGATGTGAATGACCTGCGGTTCCAACCGAAAAGTGAACATGAACGAATGCCGCGTGCCGTCCATCGCCTTGAACACAAATTTGCTGATGATATTATCGTGCGGAACGTGACAATCGTTGCAGACGGCAACGCGCGCATGACTTCCGCGTTCCCACGTTGCAAATTGCGGCGCCATCACATGGCAATTCATGCATGCTCTCGGATCATCGGAAAGATACGATGTGGCATTGCCGACATACAGTGTAAGAAATCCGAGTCCGATCAATATTCCTGTAAGAATAAAAACAGGAATTCTCCACTGTTGAGGAGGTCGAACGATAGATCGTAAATTTTGAATGATGTTGATAATGGATTTCATAATCGTCTTAGAAATTTATGCGTATGCATCCTTCGAATTTGTGTAGTTACATATCCCCACGTTGCGACATCAGAGCCGTTAAAGAAAACTTTGTTGCGCATGATGGTATTTGGTACACAGACTGAGTAGCGCGTTCAGTGCGCCTTCGGCGAATTTTTCTCAATTAGAGTAACTCACAATGGGTATCTCTAAAAACCTATTCTGCGAACATCTGCCTGCCCGCCGCACATACAACGTGTTTACACGCCGAAGTGCTACACTTGACGTAACGTTTCGTATAGTGTAGTTTCAACACGCAGGCGTGCTATGGCAGACGGGCGTAATCTGCGGGAGAATATTTCCCGCTGATTTCGTCTGTCGTACGACAGACAGATAAAAAAAA
>OBOI01000087.1_pt1 | contig 35407 bp, 26 predicted proteins | sample 1670151 | NCBI WGS metagenome assembly OBOI01 (sample SAMEA104232303, study PRJEB22302) | sediment metagenome | biome: forest; feature: aquifer; material: sediment | place: USA | collected 2011-08-07 | depth 0.01 m | reverse complement strand
ATTACCATTAATGGGAGCGCGATACATCTTCCATTGGAGGTTATAGGTGCCAGGAGTTTGTGGCGCTACGAGTCCGAGGTCCCCACTCAAATTGAAGGTGGCTGTTTGTCCGGGAGGCACATCACTGGGTAAAGGACGTCCCGCAATTCCTCCTCCGTTCCATACATACACATCGGGGTTATTAAAGGGAAATGGATAGAGGAAAATATTTTGTTCAGATTTTTTCCACGTACTTGTGCCGGTGTTTTGCATAGTGATTTGAAAATTCGTTACCGTTTCCCCGGGCGCAAAGATTGTTTTCGGAAATGCGGCCCCAAAGAATTTCGCATTGTCTTGAGGTGCGGGCACTGCCACCGTGATCACTAATGGTTGTGTTGGAATGGGATCTCCAAACGGGACGCTTGTTCTGGTCGCATCGTTATAGCGAGACATCTTCCATTGCAATGAATAGATTCCGGGAGTCTGTGGCGCAACCATTCCCAATCCCTGGAGCAAATCAATTGTGATGGTTTCTCCAGGGGCGGCATTGCGATAAATATTTCGACGAACCGTTGCTCCGGCGTCAAAGGCTTTATTGTTTGGATTATCATCGGGCCAAGGACCAATAAGGATGCCTTCCGATCCGGCCCCGTTAAATTGAGGCCAACTACTAGTCCCTGTATTTTTTACTGTCACTTGGAGGGGGAAAAACGCTTCTCCTGGTGCCAGTGTTGTTTTGTTGGGAGTTGGCCCACTCACGAACTGGGCATTATCGACAGTAGTTGACGTTGTCGTCTGCGCGCTCGCGGGAAGGACAAACGATGCGCTCGCCAACAAAAGTCCGCTGGCCATTGCCGCTCGAATAAAATTTTGCATAATAAATAAAAATAAATAAATGCTAAACGCCATCGGCAAAGGCAATACCATGTGCGGCTCATTGTTACAGTAGACGGACAACGAATGTGATTCTTACCCGCCTAAGTTTTGCCGAGCAAAATTTAGGCGGGCTTGTCTCGCTTGATTTACTTGATTTACTCGTAGTGTACCCCCCCCCCGACGGAAGAAGTCAAAAACCCCTTCGACAGGCTCAGGGAGTATTTATTATTTACACCCCGATCAACGATTTGAGTTCTTGAAGATCCTCGCCACTCGCAATTTTTGCGTTTTGCAGAATGGTGATGACGCGCTGTTTCCACTGTACGTCTTTGCTCCACCATTCCCGCTTGAGTCTATTGTAGAAGTCCGAAAACTCGTCGGCGAGCTTTTTATCCAGATATTCTTTTGTGACCATTTGACTATCCAGACGCGTGACATCTTTCCTCAACGCCGCCATATCTGTTTTGAGGCGTTCCATTTCTTGCTCGAGGTGATCCAAGCGCGGCAAAATCTGTTGTTCTACCATTTCACCAACTGCAAAAATAACCCGCTTTTCAGATTCTTGAACGGTTTCCTTAACGATTTCTTTAATTTGCTGCAGGTCGTTTTGGTCAAGCATATGATTCGGCAAAATCACGCCGCGCACTGTCCTTTGAAGCGCGGCGGAGGTGGCGCAGTTCTGAGTATATCATAGTTCTACTGGGCGAGGAAGAATGCGATCGCAACAACAATACGATACGCCCCAAACGCGGTAAAATCGTGGGTTTTGATGTAACGAAGCAAGAATTGAATGCTGCAGATAGCGGTCACAAACGACGCAACAAAACCGATTGCCAGCAACCCTACTTGAGAGCCTGAAAATAATGACGCGTTCTTGAAAAGATCCAATCCCGTGGCCGCTGCCATCGTCGGGATCGCGAGCAAAAAAGAAAACTCCACAATCGTTTTCCGCTCAATTCCCAACAGCAATCCCCCGATAATGGTGGCCGCAGAGCGCGATACCCCGGGAATGATGGCGATGGATTGGAACACGCCCACCAGCAATGCCTGGCGCAGACTCACGGAAGTAGACGTATGGGCGCGCACCAAATGCTGAGGAAGCCAGCGCTCAACGATGATCATTAGGACCCCTCCAATTGCCAGCGACACAACCACCACCATCGGATCGCCGAGGAGATGTGTCTTTACCGCCTTGTAGGCGAGCAGGCCGATCACGGCAGTCGGAATGAAGCCGACGATAATCGGAAGAATACTCTCACGCTCTCGTAAAATTTTTCTGGCATACAATACAACCACCGCGAGGATGGCACCCAGCTGGATAATAATCTCAAAACTTTTGACAAAATCACTCTGAGCAATTCCCAAAAGACTACTGGCTAGAATTAAATGCCCCGTGGACGACACGGGGAGGAATTCTGTCACCCCTTCGATAACGCCGAGGATCATTGCTTGTATGTTACTCATAGAGGTCATTTTAAAATACGATTTCGTCATCCTGAATTTATTTCAGGATCTCGGAAATGATCCGAATTGTTAAGATTCTGAAACGATTTCAGAATGACGGGTGTGTATAATGTGATTTTGAAATAGGCTCATACGAAGTTTGTTTTAGAGCGTCACTTTCTCAAGCCGGACACTTCGCTTGAGCCAACTCTGCGCAATGGATTGGAAGTGTTCGGTGACATCGGTGACCATAAATCGATGGTCTTCTTGGCTTCGACATTGCTCAGCCAATAACGGGTTGGCATCAAAAAAATGCTTCAGCTCTTTTACAACTTCTTCGGCCGGATCCACAAGCTTCACACGCTTGCCGATTTTAACCTGGATAATGTCGCGAATGATCGGATAGTGCGTGCACCCCAAGATGAGCGTATCAATATTTTTCGTTTTGAGCCCCTGCAGACTCAACTTTGCTATACGCTTGGTCTCTCCTTTCTGAGCCCACCCTTCTTCGATAAGTGGAACAAAAATGGGGCAGGCGTGTCCAATCATGGTGACGTTCGGATCAATCGTCTGGATCGCCTGCTCATACGCACGACTACCAATCGTCGCGCGGGTGCCAATGACCCCAATCCGTTTTTTCCGTGTCAACTCTACCGCTCTACGCGCCGCTGGGATGATCACATCAAACACGGGTAATTTGTAATTGGTAGTTAGTAATTTGTAGGCGTTGGCCGAGGCGGAATTGCAGGCGACTACTAACACTGTCGCACCTTGATCGATCAAAAACTTGGCGTCTTCAAGCGCATATTTTTGAATCGTTTCCGGGCTTTTGTTGCCATAGGGCGTGCGAGCCGTATCGCCCAAATACAACACCGGCATACTGGGAAGCTGCTTGGTGATTTCTTTGACGACCGTGAGGCCGCCGATGCCGGAATCGAAGATGCCGATCATATTAACGCTTCCACTTCCCTCAACTTTTCTTCCATATGTTCTTTACTGACGATCGATTCAAGATTCAAGCGCAGTAGAGGTTCCGTATTCGAGCTGCGGACATTAAAATGCCAATCCGGATACTCAAACGACACGCCGTCGAGTTCGTATTTCTTCGGTGCATTTACAAACTCCTCTTTGAGTCGCTGCATAATCGCCGGCGCATCACTCACCGTGTAATTCAATTCCCCACTGAGATGATACTGCGCTGCCAATGGGGCGACGAGCTCGGAGAGCGGCTTGCTAAGCTTACTCATGATCTTGAGCGTATAGAGCATGGGCAGCACGCCGGAGTCGCACCAAAAAAAATCTTTAAAATAATGGTGGCCCGATACTTCCATGCCATAGAGCGCTCCTTCTTGCATCATGCGCGGTTTGATAAACGCATGCCCCACCCGATTCATGAACGCCCTGCCCCCGGCCGCTGTGACGGAGCGCGGGAATGCCCATGAACTGCGAACATCGTAGACAAATGCCGCCCCCGGATGGAGCGAAAGCATATCCTCTGCAATCAAAACCCCTAAAAATTCATTCGGGACCACGTCCCCCTGTTCATCCAGGACAAAACAGCGATCTCCGTCACCATCAAACACAAAGCCTGCCCGGGCGTGGTGCTGAATAACGGCCGCTTGAGCCGCGGCGCGGTTCTCGCTGCGCAATGGGTCAGCCGGATGGTTGGGGAAGGTCCCATCCACCGGCGCAAACAGGTGTTCAATGATTATGGGAAGATGCGCGGCAATATCGGAAACAATCGGTCCGGCAACACCATTGGCGGTATCGACCACTACTGTAAGCGGTCGCCTGCCTGCCGGCAAGGCAGGGATGTCAGAAGTCGGAGTGATGGAGAGTATCTTTTTGATGTATACCCCACGAATATCTTCGGATCGCTCGCGGCCGTGCTCGTTGGGCATTGGCCACTGCCCCGCCTCCACCAGCGCGCGCAACTCCTGTATCCCCTCGTTGCCGCTTAAAAAATAAGGAATTTTTTTTACAAACTTCATCCCATTATACTCTTTAGGATTATGGCTTGCGGTGACCGTCACCCCCGCAGTGTTAAAATATGCGCAAGCAAAATAAAACTGCTCTGAGGCAACCACGCCCACATCTATTAACTGCGCGCCTTGGTCCATCATGCCCTGCTTGAGCGATGCTAACAATGCAGGACCCGAGACGCGGCCATCACGGGCAACGACAATCGTCGACGATTGCGTTTCGTGGGGATGTTGCTGCTTAAGCCAGACGACGAATGCTCGCCCGATGGCGTAGGCAACGTGCTCGTTAAGCGCTGAAGGGTAAATCCCGCGAATGTCGTAGGCCTTAAAAATTGAACGGTTCACTTCCATACCCGCCTAAATTTTTCTCCAACAATAAATAATCAATGGTCACCCTTTCGTGTTAACAGTCCCTGAGTATGCAGCAATGCCGTAAAAACTTAGGCGGGCATATCATGCCTGTTTGAACAACGATTGCATCACCGCGCCAAATGCCAATGTGGTTCCAAGTAGTCCCAACACCGGCCCCGCAAACGGAATATTAATGATCACCACATAGAGCCCAATGCCAAGCACCATCACTGCAATACTCGGCAATGGCCTGTGTGTCCGTGCTTGGATCATTCGGGCCAGGCTATACCCCACAATAACGCGTGCGCAATACACGAGGGCCATGTACCCCATCATCAACAAGACCCCCAACGGGATGCCGATGAGTGTTACGGCCAAGATCACTGCGACAATTGGCGTGATCGTCACCCCCACCACTCCCCACCCCAACGTCACCCAGGGTTTCTGTTGGATGCGTTCACTACTGGCATTGAGCCATGGCTCGGCAACGGCCAACAACACTCCGCCCACAACCCATGCCCCGAACAAGAATACGAGCGGCCAGAACAGACGCGGCCGACCGGACGGTGGCGCTCCATCCTTTTTTGCCGTCGGGCGGTATTGGAGATTGGTGATTGCTGCCTCTGGCGCAATGGCCGCCTGATTCTGCCCCGAATACTGGAGCGTGCCTTTGACTTGCGCGCTGCCAGAGACGGTGAGAGGTTTTCCGGTATCGATATCAACGTCCTTGGCAACAACCGCTCCAAGGTTCATATTCTGGCTGCGAACCCAGACCGATCCGTCAACAGTGCCTTGGAGGTCCACGGCCTCGGCATAAGCCATCACATCCCAAGCAATCTTAGTTTTACTGCTGGTACTCAAACTCCCTGCCATGATGGTAAGATTTTTTCCGACCGTTGCATCCACCGATACGGTACCCCCGACCACCCGAACATTCCCGCCGATAACAGAATTAATCACGACGTTTTGTCCGACAATGATCACATCTCCTTCGATAGGACCGCTGACAATGATATCGCGCCCAACCAGAATCGCATCCTTGGTAATATGGCCCAGCACTTGGATGCTCTGGCCGGCGCGAATATAATTGCCGTCATGGACTCGATCGGCGGGATGAATCACACTCTCCTGCGCCCAAACAAACAGTGGAACGGACAATATGACAACACTAAGGATCCCCGCAAGACGAAAACGATTCATAGACGAAGTAAATTAAGCGCGATATCGTGCCCCTAGTATACTCTGATCTAACGCGGCGTGGCAACCACAAACGAGTAGAGCGAGCCCACCCACCGTGTGATCCCCTGTGTGTTAATGTAGCAACTCTTCTGGGCAGTCCACCCAGATTCTCTCAGCAGCTCCTCGAGTTCTGAAAGCAAGAATGCATGATAGAAACGCTCAAACACACTTCCATCGGGCAGCCGCCATGGGATCAGGGCATCGCGGTTTCCCCAGAGCATTGGCCACAGCCGTAACCGCAGAGAGACGGCGAGGTGATAGGTACTCCAATTGGTCATGAGTAGCTTCCCATTTGGTGTAAGTAAGCGCTTCATTTCGTTCAATACCTGGAGGCGCACGGTTGCTGACGGCAAATGATGGAAGGCAGCCATACAACAGAGCACATCAAAAGAGGCGTCCTCAAACGGCAATGATTGCATGGGGGAGACGAGGAACATTGGTGAGGTATGGGATCCTGATACCTGATACCTCGATCGCGCGATCTCAATCAACTTCGAACTCCCATCCACCCCGGTGTATTGGATGTGCTTGGGCGCCAAAAATTCAAAGAGTCTCCCGCTACCACACCCCACGTCCAAGACGCGATCCCCTTCTGTAATAAATGGGAGTAGAATATTCCACACCTTGCCCGGCCGCCGACGGAGGCGATCCCAGCTTTCTGCAATGGCATCATATGTTTCGGCCACCGAGTTGAGTATTTCAGTATCTTTGGTAGACTGCATAGGTCATAGAGGCGGATTTACGCGGATCAACACGCGGATAATTGCTGAATGACTTCAGCGGTCCGCGAAAATCTGCGTATATATCCGCGTTGATCAGCTTCTATAGTAGGGCGCTCTGACAAAAAAGTACAGGTATGGATCTACCAAATGAATTAGTCCAAAACTTATTAGAAGCCAACCCACGCACCCGCGCGGAACTTTCGACATGGAAACGGAAAGCGGCGAAGGAATTTAACCTTCCGATGATTTCAAACCAAGTGCTCTTAGAAAATTTACGCGATAACCACACTCCGACTGATTCCAAATTACTCGAACGTCTCTTGAGAGTAAGAGACGTTCGAACACTTTCGGGCGTTGCCATTATTACGGTGCTGGTCAAGCCCTATGCCTGCCCGGGGCAATGCGTATATTGCCCCACCGAGGTGCGCATGCCCAAGAGCTATATCGAAACAGAACCGGCTGCCCAACGGGCGCTCAGGTTAAACTTCGACCCATACATTCAAATGATCCGAAGACTCGAGGTGCTGGAAGGCAACGGTCACCCCACCGATAAGCTAGAATTGATTGTAAAGGGCGGCACATGGAGCGCGTACCCCAAAGCCTATCAGCGCTGGTTTTTGAAGGAGTGTTATCGTGCCGCGAATGCCTTTGCGAATTACGAAGAACGAATTACGAATAGCGCATTGAGTGCCGATGATCGTAATTCGAAATTCGTAATTCGTAATTCTCAATATTCGGATGTCGAGCAGTTGAACCAAGGGGATCGGAAAATGGTGGAAGACTACAACAAACGTGGATCATGGGCCACCGGGGAATCTACGGAGGAAGAAATTTTATCGGAGCAACACTTGAACGAAACCGCTGCGCACCGCATTATTGGGCTGACGCTCGAAACACGGCCAGACTGGATTAATGAAGCCGAAGTGCGACAACTGCGAATACTGGGATGCACGCGCGTGGAACTCGGCGCCCAAGCCGTGGACGACAACGTCTTAACGCTCATTAAGCGTGGGCATGATGTGGCGAGCATCGCCCGCGCGATCGCCCTGCTGCGCGAAGCGGGATTTAAAGTGGATGTCCACATGATGCCGCAACTGCCGGGAGCGTCCGCTGAAAAAGACGTTGCAATGTTCAAACTCCTTTTCGATGATCCGCGCTTCCGCCCGGACATGGTAAAAATTTATCCGTGTGTTGTGACCCCTTCGGCAGAACTCTATCAATGGTATAAAAAGGGAATGTATACTCCCTACTCCGACGAAGAGCTTGTCGAAACACTCATCACCATCAAGTCAAAGATTATCCCGCGCTATTGCCGGATCTCGCGCCTTATCCGCGACATTCCCTCCCAGCACATTGCGGCCGGTAATAAAGTGACCAACCTGCGCGAAACCGTTCAGCACATCATGAAAGAACGTGGACTCCAGTGCAAGTGTTTACGGTGTCGGGAAGTTGGGCACCAAGCCGATGGTATAGGGTATAGGGTTCAGGGTTTAGGTACCGCGACAAAGCCTATCCCCCATACCCTAAACCCGAAACCCTTCGTCCAAGAGTACGAAGCGAGCGAAGGGATAGAATATTTTTTGAGCATTGAGAGTGAAGACCGAGAAGTGGTGTATGCGTTTTGCCGTCTGCGGATTCCGGGCGGAGTGAGCGAGTCGCTCTACGACCTCCTTCCAGAAATTCGCGACTGTGCGTTTATCCGTGAACTCCATACCTACGGACAATTACGCGAATTAAGAATTAAGAATTTAGAATTTCGAGACGAGAGCAGCGTCCAGCATACGGGATTGGGTAGACAACTCATGAAAAAAGCCGAAGAGATCGTCAAAAATCATGGTGTTAAAAAAATCGCTGTCATTGCCGGCGTTGGAGTGCGAGAGTATTATAAAAAATTGGGGTACACCCTGGAGGGGACGTATATGATAAAAGAGGTAAAGAGATGAGGAGATAAAGAGGTAAAGAAGAATGCTTGTCAATGTGACCACGGTCGCGTATTATACTGGTGTATTCTTTATCTCTTCATCTCTTTACCTCCTTACCTCTTCGTCCTTATGTCCCACCTCTTCCAGAGCGACCCGGAGATCGCCCAAGCCCTTGAGCATGAGCTCAATCGCCAACGCGATGGGCTCGAAATGATCGCATCGGAAAACTTTGTCTCGCAAGCGGTCCTTGAAGCGCTCGGCAGTGTCGCCACCAACAAATACTCTGAGGGGTACAGCGGCAAACGCTATTATGGGGGACAAGAATTTATCGATGTGATCGAAACGCAAGCCATCGAGCGGGCCAAAAAACTTTTTAGCGCCGAGCATGTGAATGTCCAGCCCCTTTCGGGCGCTCCGGCCAACATCGCCGTCTATTCGGCGCTGCTGGAGCCCGGCGACACCGTGCTGGGGATGCACCTGGAGCATGGAGGGCACCTCACCCACGGACACCCCGTCACCTACATGGCCAAAATTTATAACTTTGTCCGCTATATCACGGGCCCCGATGGACTTATTGACTACGACAACCTCCGCCAAATGGCACAGGAACATAAACCCAAACTCATTCTTGCAGGATTCTCGGCCTATTCTCGATTCATCGACTGGGCAAAATTCAAACAAATTGCCGACGAGGTCGGCGCCTATACCATGGCCGATATCGCGCATGTGGCGGGGCTGGTTGCCGGCGGCGCATGGCCCAACCCGGTGCCCACCTTTGATGTTGTCACGACCACAACCCACAAAACACTCCGCGGCCCGCGCGGCGGAATGATCATGTGCAAAAACACTCTCTCCAAAGTCATCGACAAAGCGGTGTTCCCAGGGTTCCAGGGTGGCCCGCACGAACATAATATCGCCGCCAAAGCCGTGGCCTTTGGCGAAGCGCTCCAACCCACATTTAAGGACTACGCGCGCCAAATTATTGCCAATGCCAAAATCTTAGAGCGCGTGCTTAAACAGAGCGATTTTACCATCTGCTTTGGTCAAACCGATAATCACCTCTTGCTGATTGATCTCTCCAACAAAGGGCTCTCTGGAAAAGAAGCGGAGAAAGCGCTCGAGAAAGCCGGAGTCTATGTGAACAAAAACATGGTGCCCAACGACAAGCGCTCACCCATGGATCCGTCTGGGATTCGCTTAGGTAGCCCGGCGCTGACCACTCGAGGTTTCACCGAATCAGATATGGAAGTGGTTGGTAGTCTTATTGTGGAAACAATCCAGAACCACAGCAATGACATAAAACTTGCAGAGCTCGCTGCAAAGTCCAAAGAGCTCGCCGAAACACACCCGCTGTATCCCGACCTGAGCTACCTATGACCCTCCTCGACGGCAAAGCTCTTTCTCAAGAGGTTTTGTCAGACCTCAAATCGCAAATCGCCGCTCTCCCTCGAGCTCCAAAACTCGGGGTCATGCTGGTGGGCTCTGATCCCGCAAGTCAGCTCTATGTTGGGCTTAAGAAAAAACGCGCCGAAGAGATTGGCATGGCCGTGGATTTGCGTACGTTTTTTGCCACCACGACCGCCCAAGAGCTGATCGCAGCGATCGAACAGTGGAACGCGGACCCGAGTGTCGATGGAATTCTTGTCCAACTGCCACTGCCCAAAGGAATCGACACGGACTCCGTTATCCATCACATTCACCCCTCCAAAGATGTGGATGGGTTTCTTGCCTTCAAGGCGGACGTCAAAGACCATCCTGGATTTGTTCCTCCAGTTCATGCGGCAGTGCTCCGGTTAATTCAAGCGACGGGGCAGCCACTGGAGGGTCTTCCCGGATGCATCGTCGGCAACTCAAAAGTTTTTACCGAGCCCCTGCAAGAACTTCTGGGGGCTCATGGCATGCGGCTCAAACTTATCATTGGTCCTGAACAACGAGAGCGCCACGATTTTGCCCATGACCGCGTCATTGTTATTGCCATTGGAGTACCTTGCTGGCTGGGCGAGAAAAAAATTCCCGATGGGGCGATCGTCATCGACATTGGCACCAATCGCCTCGACGACGGGGTCGTGGTCGGCGACGTGGATATGCGCAGCATCGAAGATAAACCCGGATGGATCTCGCCGTCCCCGGGCGGCGTAGGACCGCTCACGGTCGCCTATCTCTTGTCCAATACGGTGCAAGCGGCAAAACGGAGAATGGGCTTCGCCCGTGAATCCTAGGTTTAATCCTAGGATTCTTTTCAAAATTTTTTATGACTTGAGCTTGTCGAAGAATAGAAATACAAATCCTTGATTTTCTAAGCGATCTCCTGTATACTATCGCGAGCTCGTCATTGACTGATTATCCTATGCATACCAAATCCTCTCTCTCACGTTCCGAACGCAAATACATCCGCCGGCAGAAAGGGCAACTGCGGAAAACCACTTCTGACCCCAAAGCATTGGAAGATGCGTTTGGGAAGCTCTATCAGACATTCGGGAAAAATTATCAAACAAGACAACAACAGGTCTTGACGGCAAAAAAATAATAAGTTGTTGTTGACCAGTAAATCAAGCTGTGTCGCCCGTGACTTGATTTACTTGTCTCGCTTGATTTACTTGATTTACTCGTCTATGTCGTTGCAGATCGGTATCGTGGGCCTGCCCAACGTGGGAAAATCCACCCTCTTTAAGGCCCTAACCAAAAAACAGATTGACATCGCCAATTACCCATTCTGCACAATCGACCCGAATGTTGGGGTGGTCGAAGTCCCCGATGACCGCCTAGCAAAGCTGGCGGTTGTTTCAAAATCCGAAAAAATTATTCCGACCACGATTGAGTTCGTGGATATTGCGGGACTGGTAAAAGGCGCGCACGAAGGCGAAGGGCTCGGCAACAAATTTCTTGCCAACATCCGTGAAGTGGATGCGATCGCCCATGTGGTGCGACAATTTAAGGATCCCAATGTCATCCATGTTCACAACCGTGTGGATCCCGGCAGCGACCAAGAGGTCACCAATTTAGAATTGATCTTTGCCGACCTCGCCGCTGTGAGTAAACGACTCGAGGGGTTGTCGGGCAAAGCACGCAGCGGCGACAAAGAGGCTCAGATACTCCTGTCGGTATTAGAAAAAGTCAAAGCAGCGCTGGAACAAGGCAAGCCCGCATCGACCGTTGAACCCCTGTTGCAACTGCCAGAAGAAAAAAAGATGCTCAAACAATTGCAGCTGCTGACGACGAAGCCACAGTTGATTGTGGTGAATGTCGATGAGTCTACGCCTACGTCCGCCGAACGTCATCCCGAACTTGCCTGTCCCGCCTTGGTGGTGGATTCGGGATCTTCGGAGATGCTGAAACAAGTTCAGCATGACGGATCGCGAGTATTCATCTCCGCAAAACTCGAAGCAGAGCTCACCGAACTGGCTGATGAGGACCGTGTCGCGATGATGAAAGAGTTGGGCCTGCAACAATCCGGACTCGATCGATTGATCCACGCAAGCTATGAACTCTTGAACCTCATGACATATTTTACCTCCGGCCCCATGGAGACCCGCGCCTGGACAATCACCCGTGGGACAAAAGCACCCCAAGCCGCTGGCGTCATCCACACGGATTTTGAACGAGGATTTATTGCCGCGGAAGTCATCGACTGGAAAGATCTGGTGACGCTCGGTGGTGAAGCCGCCGCCAAAGAAAAGGGCCTCCTGCGATTAGAGGGCAAAGAGTACGTGGTCAAGGATGGTGATGTGATGCACTTTCGATTTGCAACCTAGAAGCGGATAACCGCTGATCAACACGCGGATGGAAGCAGATACCAAATATGCCCCCCAAAAAATGAACTATGTATACACGTATTAATACGTTGATACATTCAGAATGTGTCAATATCATACTCTCAACATGGTCAGGCCAATAACAACCACTACAGCCCCAATAACTTTTTGACCGAGTCGTTCTCGTTCTCCTAACAAGAGAACTCCTCCAATCACTGTAAAAATCACCGATGTTTGAAACACGGGCAGCACCCGGGATATCTCTCCGATTCGCAACGCTGTAAACTCTAATATTTCCCCCAAACCGAATAAGGCACCGGCAGCGAAGAGCCCCCACTGATTGAGTCGCATCTCTGCAAGCAAACGATGATGGTCAAACCGCGCTGCCACCATGCAGAGGACGGAAATACCAAGCAGCTCCAGCGAGGCAAACGCAGGGGCGGAAAAATCGACGATTGCGAATTTAATAAAAATGACTGCTACAGCCGCAAAAACCGTACTCAATAGTGCGAGCCCTACCCCACCATCCGGACGGAGCCTTTTCGGATCAAGTACGGCAGCGGTCGCTCCGATGGCCACCAAGAACACGCCAAGCACTTTGAGAGACGTGATGGGTTCCGAAAATAACATGAATCCAAGGATTATTAATAGCGGCTGTCGAATCTGATCGATGATTTGGAACACCGAAACGTCAACTCGACGCAGGGCACGAAAAGCAAACCAATCCGATAAAAAAGCGAACATGGTGACGAGAGAAAAATACACCCATGTTTTACCCATGGTCGGCAGGTGGAGATCCGAAAAAATGAACGGGAGCACTACCGCTCCTGCGACAAAATCATTCACCGCTGTAAAAAACAGTGGATCGCCTTGGCGTCGCAACAGCGCACGCGAGACGATCCGTGTTGCGGCTACGCACAACGCTCCTAATAGCGCATATATAAACCAGGTCATACCCGACCCCCCTCACTCTGACTTTTCTCCAAAATCATTATCTCGCGCCACACGAATTGATCGGAGCGACCATAGAGCAACGAGTGCCGATAATGAAACCGTTGTTGAGGAACACTCTTTGCGAGCGTCGAGGGAACCGGCGGGACTATCTCAAACCCCTGCTTGCGGATTGCATCCAAATCACTAATGGCGTAAACGATCCCCTTCCTGTTTGCCATCGGCCAACAGGGCCAACTAATGACTGCGCGAGCACCGGGTTTTAGTACGCTGAAAAACACTTCTACCGCTTGTAGATATAGTGGATTCAAGCGTTGTCGTTGGGCCCGAATATCTTCAGGTTTTGTTATCATTTTGGATTGCGGTAATCCGAGATCCGGCTCTGTGACAATCACATCAATGGAATGGGGGGGAATTTTTTGCGTAAGATGCCGGACGTCGGAAACGTGTAATTGGTAATTGGTAATTGGTAATTTGGCATTCGAGCAAAACCACGCGAGGTTTTGCCTCGTATCCTCCACGGCCTGAGCGCTCACATCCGATCCGATTACGGAGTATCCCAACTGCCTTGCTTCCATCAGCACGGTGCCGCTGCCGCAAAAAGGATCCAGTACGGTTGGTAATTTGTAATTTGTACTTTGTACTTTGGCGAGGTTGATCATCATCCGCGCTAGCTTGGGGGGGAGCATCCCGCGTCGTGCGTCGCGGGCAGGGCGCCCGAAATCACGATCTCCCCAAGCTTCAAATTCCTGGACCGCCAACGTTTGAGCAATGGTCAAATCGTTAAAGGCCCGCCCCAAAATCATAAACTCCGCTCCTTTCTCCAGAAGGTGATTCTTTGTGATCACCACGGAAGACAATACCGGATCACGAGAAACGACAAAGCGGCTGGGGCGCCCCTGATCTTTGAGTGACCGTTTGATGGTGATACCAATGCCTTGGATCTGTTTGGACGGGATACTGCCACCAAGAGCGCTCAACCCAAAATGGATACGGTCGGACGATAAGCCCGAAACCAAAGCGGCCAATGTTGGTTCCAATGCACTACGGCGGATGTGTTGCCCGACAACCCTCCCCACTCGCGTGCATCCGCCAAGTTGTTGGAATAGTGCCATCACCGCATCGTCGGGAACTCCTTCCACAATAGCTCCCCATCGATCCGCATGAGTGATCTTGGCAGCGCCAAACCGCTGGATGCTCCAATGGAGTTCGGCAAGAGATATTTCCGGAAATGTCCCAAAAACAAAAAAATGCGTCATAACTCTTCTTTATCGAGGCCGTAGTAGGGCTGTATTATTTTTTAAGCGAGGACTGTTTGAGCCAACGCGAGAAACTGCTGCTGATTAAGGACGGTGCTTCTCGCGCGGTCCCGACAATCGGTCGGGAGGTGAGTTCCGCAGCCAAAAAATAATACAGCCCTACTGCGACCCCCCACCCTCTTGCCAATCCCCCAATATTCTGTTACAATCATCCTACATTTGAAAACCATTATTGTCTAATATCGAGAAGATACCAATATACAAATGCATACCAATGATACGAATATTCGTTGCCTGCCTGCGGTAGGCAGGCATTCGTATTCATTCGTAGATTGGTATCATGATGGCATGTTTATGAAACAATACGAACTCCTGTGTTTATTCCGCTACGATAACGAACCAGAGGGGAGCCTGCCGCCCAAAATGGATTCGGTCCATGCGGCTATTGAAAAATACAATGGGAGCATCATCCATGAAGAAGATTTAGGCATCCGACGACTCGCCTATCCCATTGCCCAACAAACAACCGGGCATTATGTCTTGTTCAATCTCAACCTTGAGCAACCGTCGGTTAAACCCCTGACTACATTACTGACCATCGAACCCGCACTCTTGCGCCATCAACTCGTCACCTATATAAAAACACAAAAACCCCGGGAAGATGATGAAACAGTAGCCCCGCGCGCTCCCACCGGCGATCAGAGTGTCACGCCATCAGCCGAACCCCAGGCACCCAGCAAACCGCCGTTGAGTTCGGAAGAGCTGGATAAGACGATCGAACGGATTTTGGACGAAAAAGTTCTGTAAATTTATTAATTTATTGCTTTATTAGTTTACTGCTGTAGTACAGCACAATAAATCAATAAACTAATAAAAAAGTTGTTATGGCATTATCACTGAACAAAGTAATGTTAATCGGCAACCTCACCCGAGATCCTGAAACGCGGACCACCACGTCGGGCCAGACGGTATCAACATTCTCAGTGGCCACAAGCCGCAGTTGGAAAGATCAGCAGGGGCAACTGCAAGAAAAAACAGAATTCCATTCAATCGTCGCATGGGGCAAACTCGGCGAGCTCTGTAGCCAGTATCTAGCCAAGGGACGCAAAGCATGGGTCGAAGGACATCTGCAAACCAGAGATTGGACGGGCGAAGACGGAGTCAAACGGTATCGTACAGAGATTGTGGCAGAGAATGTGTTATTTCTCGATCGCCCTCCGGCGGGTTCCAGTCCGTTCCCCGCTGCTGCCGCAGCCTCCCCCAGCCCTGCGGGTTCTCCACTGCCTCAACCACCGGCAGCCAATGATTCGATCGGGGCGCCATTTAATGACTCCGAAATCAAGGTGGAAGATATTCCATTCTAAGGCGCCATAAAAAAATAACCACTACAGCTCTGCATCGCAATAGTATGAGAAATACTGAACAACCCTGCGTGAAAAGTAAAATGTTATTTTTTTAAGCGCCCTAACCTACATGTAAAGGATCGTTATGTATACTCCAAATCCTGCAACCCATCGAAGATCTGCACCCAAACCCAACGCCCGAATCCGTGGGGCGAAAGAGTGTTTCTTCTGTGTCAACAACGTTGAAAATATCGACTACAAAGATGCACGCCTCTTGCGGAGATTCATCTCGAGTCATGCCAAGATCGCCCCCACGCGTCGTGATGGGCTCTGCGATTGGCACCAGCGCAAGCTCGCCACCGCCATCAAACGCGCGCGCATCATGGCGCTGCTACCATTCGTGATAAATTAAAAGTACGAATCGATCCGAATATACACCGAATCGAACCGAATCAATAATATTCGGATGTATTCGGACGTTATTCGGATCAATTCGTACTATTCAGCCTATGTCCGTGCTCCCTTCCCTGAACTCCATCCGCGTTGGCATGATCCTCTTGTACAATGGCGAGCCCTATCAAGTGCAGATTGCTAATTTTGTACGGATGCAGCAACGCAAACCCGTGATGCAAACCAAACTTCGTCACTTAGTGACGAATAAGACGTTAGAGTATAGCTTTAAGCCTGGAGAAAAAGTGGAAGAGGCAGACCTTGAAAAGCGGAAGGCGAACTACTTGTACTCCGACCCCACTAACGCCTATTTCATGGATCAATCCAACTACGAACAGTTTGGCATTGAGCTCAATGTTCTTGGGGAGTCGGCTAAATTCATTAACGAAGGAACAGAAGTGATCGCGGTGATTTTTAACGGATTACCGATCTCGGTAGAACTGCCAAAAAAGATTGATCTCAAGGTTACCAGCGCTCCACCGGCCGTCAAAGGAGACTCCGCCCAAGGCAGGGTAATGAAGGTTGTCACTCTCGAAACCGGAGCAACCACCCAAGCGCCACTATTCATCAACGAAGGAGACGTCATCCGGATCAATACTGAAACAATGGAGTACGTGGAGAGGGTATAGGACACTCACGCGAGCGGCGTCGCAGACCCCAATTGCTCCCGTTGCGCTTTCGCATGCTCGAGCACGGATTTGCGAATATCCGCAAACCATTCGGGGTGTTGCTTCAATGCCTCTTTTGCGCTCTCTCGCCCGACTCCTAATTTTTCTCCATGGAACGTGTAGGTGTTCCCGCTCTTTTCAATAACCCCATGGGCAACCCCCGCATCAAGCAGGTCTCCCGTTAATCCAATCCCCTCGTTATACATAATGTCAAATTCGGTTGTTTGGAAGGGCGGTGCAACTTTATTTTTTACCACTTTGACTTTCACCCGATTGCCTACGACGGTTTCACCGACTTTGAGTTGCGCGCTGCGGCGCACTTCGATCCGCACTGATGAATAGAACTTGAGCGCCATCCCGCCGGTGGTGGTTTCGGGATTACCAAAAAACACGCCGATCTTCATCCGCAATTGATTAATGAAAATGACGCAAGTTTTGGATTTGCTGATAATACCGGTGAGCTTGCGCAACGCCTGGCTCATCAGCCGGGCCTGGAGGCCCATGTGAGCCTCACCCATCTCGCCTTCAATTTCAGCTTTCGGAACCAGTGCCGCCACCGAGTCCACCACGATCACATCCACGGCATTGGACCTGACCAATGTTTCAACAATTTCCAGGGCCTGCTCGCCCGTATCCGGTTGCGATATCAGCAACTCATCGACATTCACCCCGATGCGCCGCGCGTATTCTGGGTCCAAGGCGTGCTCAGCATCCACAAACGCCGCAACACCACCCATCTTCTGAACTTCCGAAACGATATGTTGAGCAAGCGTGGTTTTGCCCGATGCCTCGGGCCCAAAAATCTCAATCACACGCCCACGAGGGACCCCGCCGATGCCTAGTGCCACATCCAGTGAGAGGCATCCGGTCGGAATGGCTTCCACATCCATGGTACGCGCTTCCCCAAAACGCATGATCGCGCCATCGCCAAATCGATCTTTAATACTGCTCATGGCCTGCTCGATATCGCGGAGTTTAGGAGAAAGAGTTTTGGACATAGCATAGCTTCTTAGCTGATTAGCTAATTAGCTGATTAGGGACGAAAACGATTTTCTAAGAAGCTAAGAAGCGAAGAAGCTAATCAGCTCATTCTTTGATAGTTTCTACCAGCACATGTCGCACCACAGTGCTCTTCTGGCTCTTTTGCCGGACCGCCTCAATAGTGATCGTATTCAGCCCTTCACTCAAAGCTGTCGTAAGGACAAATCGTCCCTGTTGGTCCGCAACAACGGCAACGTCGTTAATGAACACGCCAGCCCCGGAACCGCTCACCCGCCCTCGGACAACGATCTCACGGGCGGTGGTTTGCAGTTGATCCGCCGGAGCTTCTACTTCCAGCAGCGGAGAAGCAATAGCGCTGGAAAGTGAAAACGTAAGGTAGAACCCGACCGCTGCCAACAACACACTCCCTATCATCACCCGCAGCCGTCGCGGACCACGCAACCATCCCAACCATCCGGCATCCGGCAATTCCTGAAATTCAAATTGTGGCTGGGTCACACACCATCGTTTCTCCTCGGTGAACTGTCTCCATAGAACGCCCCCCTCTAACCCTACTGCACTCGCGTATCGAAACAAAAATTCCCGTCGGTAAATATCCGCCGGTACTTCGCATCCCCCCTCCTCCAGCTCCAGAATATACTTTTTAGAAAGGCCGATACGACCTACGGCCTGCTCAAGATCCCACCCTTTTTGCTCCCGCCCCTCACGCAACATCCGTCCGACAGAATCTAAAATCATAGACTGTATGACAAACCGCGGTAAAGAGATAATGAGATAAAGAATGAAAAAATCAATCAAATCGGCTTCTTTACCTCTTTATCTCTTCATCTCCATATTCTTCGTCTGTGGATAACTCATCACCGTCTTCTGAACTCATGGTACCACCCCCATCGGGCGCTATCAACACTTCCCGCGGCTTTGCTCCATCGGCAGGCCCAATAACGCCCTGTTCTTCCAACAGGTCCAGCAGTCGCGCTGCGCGCGCATAGCCCACTCTAAGCCTCCTCTGCAACATGGAGGCCGACCCTTTCCCGGAGCGCACAATCAGCTCTCGGGCTTCGCTCAGTAATGGATCCCCTTCGTCATCACTCCCAGAGAGTCCATTTCCTAATGATCCCACCGCTGGCCGCTCGACCACTGTTTGATCATAGTGGGCTTCGCCTTTGCTTCGTAGAAATGCGGTCACCTGCTTGACTTCGTTGTCCGAAATGAATGCGCCCTGGATACGTTTGGGTTTGGACAATTCTGCGGTTAAAAAAAGCATATCTCCGCGACCAAGTAATTTGTCGGCTCCCGGCTGATCGAGAATAGTCCGTGAGTCAATTGTCGATGCAACGCTAAAGGCAATCCGCGCCGTAATATTTGCTTTGATGAGCCCCGTGATCACGTCCACGGAGGGCCTCTGCGTGGCCAAGACGAGGTGAATCCCCACCGCACGCGCCATCTGCGCCAATCGAATAATCGCGGCTTCCACTTCGTTGGCCGCGGTGGACATTAAATCAGCAAGTTCATCAATAACAGTCACCAAGTACGGCATGCCGCGATCTTCCTGCGCGTTATAGCTCGCAATATCGCGATGCCCTGTCCGGCTCAACTCATCAAATCGTCGATCCATTTCACCAATAAGCCACCGCAAGGCATTAATCGTCTTGCGCACATCGGTAATGACCGGGGTCACCAAGTGCGGGATGCCGTTATACACTGGCAATTCCACCCTCTTGGGGTCCACCAACAACAAACGGAGCTCCTCAGGCGTATTGCGATAGAGCAAGCTCATGATCAAGGTATTCATCATGATGGTTTTTCCGCTGCCGGTGGCTCCGGCGATCAACAAATGCGGCATGCGCGCAAGGTCGCCGATCCAAGGGGAGCCGGCAACGTCTTGACCCAGTGCAAACAGAAGCGGTGACGTCGATTGCTTGCTGGTGGCAAGGTACTCCGGCGAGGTAAGAACATTCTTCAAGCGAACAATGGCAATGCGCTGGTTGGGCACTTCAATGCCCACTAATGATTTCCCTGGAATCGGCGCTTCGATGCGGATGGGGTGCGCCGCCAATGCCAGCGCAAGGTCGTTATGGAGTGCGGTGATCTGAGAAAGTTTTACGCCTTCGGCGGGCTTGAGAGTATATTGCGTCACCGTTGGGCCCACCCGCCACTGTCCCATCTCGACGTCAATCCCAAAATTCTTGAGCGTCTTTTCAATAATACTCATGGTCCGTGTCGTATCACCGCTAGAAGCAGAGCCTGTCTGTGATTCTAATAAATCAACACTGTAGCAGGGAGTGATGGACGTCCGACGCTTGCGCGAACTGGTGAGCGGTGGCTCTTGTGCTGGACGAGGATCTTCCGATAGTTTTGTGGGGGTCTCATTCGTCGATGACAATGTCCGGCGCAAAAATCCGGAACGCAATTGTTGCACCTGGGATCCGCGTCCGTGCTCGATAGCGGCATCGGATCCCGGCACGTCTTCCGTCGGGGCGCGTACGAGCGCTCGCCGCAACGTCGCCCCCATGGATTGAACACCCCATCCGATCATTCGCCCCATGCCGCGCAATACGTCCCAACTGCGATCGGTGATGAGCATACAAGCAACAATCATCCCCGAGATGATCATAACGCCGGCAATGATGGGGCCCACCGCCTCTTGGAGGCGCTCCGCTGCCCATGCCCCAAGTATCCCTCCGGGTAATGATTGCCCGCCGCCCTCTAACATCCCAAGCCCCGGAAACAATGCAGCAAAGAATACGGCAATACCGAGACGAACGCGCCATGAAGCTCTCGGAAAGTACCCGCGGGCAATACTATACCCTGTCATCGCTGCGATAATAGGCAGCAGGACCCGAACCCAGCCAAACACCACCGCAAGGGCACTATCCAGCGCCTGCCCCCCGCCTCCGGCACTGCCAGTCAACGATAGCACCAGCAACACCGCAATAGAAAAAAAGAGAACGGATAGAATCCCCTCTTTTGTTTGCTCTGATATATGAATACGGAACTCCCGTCCTCGACCGCGGCGAGACATAAAGGACAAATGCCAAAAAATTAGTGTTCCACGGGGTTCATGGTTATATTTTACCATAATTTCGATCGAAAAACAAACCCGCCTAAGTTTTGCAAAGGCAAAATTTAGGCGGGTTACTATGCTCGGATCTCTTATTCTTGTTGGGCGGCGGGTACGGTATCGGAGCTCCCCTCTCGGGCATTCCCGCGCGCAAGAGATTGCGCAAAGCCCGTGCCCACCGGAATAAGTCTGCCAATAATCACGTTTTCTTTGAGCCCTTCTAATCGGTCTACTTTCCCGGTCACCGCCGCATTGATCAGGACGCGAGCGGTCTCTTGGAAGCTGGCCGCGGACAAAAAGCTGCGAGTCGTCAGGGAAACTTTGGTGATCCCCAATAATAATTCCGTGGCAGTGGCACCCTTGCTGGCTGCGACCTTCTGATTCTCGTCGGTTAATTCGGAGCGCTCGACCACATCGCCGACCAGCAACGCGGTGTCCCCCGAGTCGGTGACCGAAAGACGCGAGAACATCTGTCGGACAATAATCTCAACGTGTTTTTCATTCAACTTTTGCCCTTGCGAAGAATAAATGAACATAATCTCCCGCATCACGTAGCGCTGTGTGGTTTCTCGGTCCGTCAGCCGATAGAGTTCTTGAACATCAATACTGCCCTCGGTGAGCACTGCTCCCCGCTCCACGACATCGCCATTGTTGACCCGCAACGCATATCCCGATGGGATGCCGTACTCATAGGCAGGTGTCTCTTCACCGGCGGTCTTCACATCCGTATGCGTAGGATGGATCTTCACCATCCGCTGGAGTCCCACCCCAGAACCACTCGTTGAATCCGTATTGAGAATCTCGACGCGACCGGCAACTTCGGCCAGAAACGCTTTCTTTTTCGGCGGCCGGCATTCAAATAATTCTTCAACACGGGGGAGCCCTTGGGTAATATCTTGCCCCACCACTCCTCCCGTATGGAAGGTTCGCATGGTCAATTGCGTCCCCGGCTCTCCAATCGACTGTGCGGCAATAATTCCTACGGCCGTGCCGATCTCGACGGGCTTGTTAAAACCGAGGTCGAATCCATAGCAGGCACGGCAGACCCCTTTGCGAGTCCGGCAGTTCAAGATGGATCGGATTTGGATGGTGTCTTGCTTGAGGGGAGTGGCGCGGATCTCTCGAGCCGTTGCCTCATCAACCATGTGTCCGGCACGCGCTAAAATTTTTCCAGTCTTACTTTTGACCGTTTCGATCACGGTGCGGCCCAGCAGCCCATCAGCGATGGTGCGTCCAATCGCGATGTAATCGGACGCATACAGCGTAAATCCAGTGGCATTCCCGCAATCCTGATCGAGCACGACCACGTCCTGAGCAACATCCACCAACCGGCGGGTAAGGTACCCTGCATTAGCCGTACGCAACGCCGTATCGGTGAGCCCTTTGCGCGCGCCGTGGGTCGAGATGAAATATTCCAGCACGCCAAACCCTTGTTGAAAATTCCCTTTCACAGGCAATTCAATAATTTCACCCGATGGGTTGGTCACTAACCCTTTGATACCCACGATTTGCGTTAGTTGGACTAAACTTCCTCGCGCACCGGACTCGATCATCGAGAACACTGATCCCGTCGGGTTCATCACTCGTTTGACCTCCTGGACGATTTCGTCTTTCACGGTGCTCCAGATCGAAATCACCTTGCCCCGCCGTTCCTTATCGGTGAGCAAGCCCTGTTCAAATTGCTCTTGCGTCTCATCAACGAGTCGTTCTGCTTGCTTGATAATCTCGTCCTTTCGATCCAATTTCGGTAAATCACCGCGACTCCATGAGAGGCCCGACCCTGTCAAATACTCCAGAGCAAGATCTTTAATGTCATCCAGCAGTTGCACTGTGCGTTCGGTGCCATTGAATTCAATGCACAAACGAACTGTTTGCTCAAGGCTTTTCTTATCCATCCCCTTGGTCGGGATCGGAATGTTCTCCGGCAAGATTTGCGAAAAAATAATGCGTCCAGCGGTTGTGCGTTGTCGGCTGCCAGCGATGCGCACTTCAATCGGCTGTTGGAGACCGACCACCTTCATCTGATACGCAAGGATGGCATCCTTGGCATCAGAGAATATTTTTGCGACGGTCCCCTCTGCTACTAATTCCATCGCGGTCATGTAGAACGCTCCCCAAACAATATCCTGCGTGGGAGTCACCACCGGGTCTCCAGTGGCGGGCTTCAATAGGTTGCGGCTGGCCAACATGAGTTCGCGCGCCTCTGTCTTGGCTTCTTCGGTGAGTGGCACGTGCACCGCCATTTGGTCTCCATCAAAGTCCGCATTAAAGGCCGTGCAGACCATGGGGTGGATTTGAATGGCCTTGCCTTCAATCAAAATCGGTCGGAATGCCTGGATGCCGAGTCGATGCAACGTGGGGGCCCGATTCAAGAGCACGTACGTGTCTTTGACAATTTCTTCCAAGATGTCCCATACTTCACTGCGACCGGAATCAATAAACCGGGAAGCGCTGCGCACATTATGGACCAGCCCTGCTTTAATGAGCTTGCTCATCACAAACGGTTTGAACAATTCCAGAGCCATCTTCTTCGGCAATCCGCATTGATCAAGCCGCAGATGCGGCCCCACTACAATCACGCTGCGGCCGGAATAATCCGTACGCTTCCCTAACAAATTTTGGCGGAAGCGCCCCTGTTTGCCTTTCAGAATATCCGCGAGGCTCTTGAGCATCCGTTTTTGTCCGGTGGAGGCCACCACGGTTTTGCCTTGTCGCGCGCTGTTATCGATGAGGGCATCCACGGCTTCTTGGAGCATACGTTTTTCATTGCGGCAAATCACTTCCGGGGCGTTGAGTTCAACAAGCTGTTTCAACCGATTATTGCGATTAATCACGCGGCGATACAAGTCGTTGAGGTCGCTGGTGGCAAACCGTCCGCCGTCCAGTGGCACCATGGGCCGCAGATCGGGCGGGATCACCGGGATGGTGGTCAGGATCATCCATTCCGGTCGAAGGCCATTGTTGGAAAAATTTTGCAAGAGTTTGAGTCGGCGCAACAGCTTCTCGCGCTTAAGCCCCTGTACTTCATCCAATCCATCGTTGAGTCTTTCGATTTCTTTATCCAATTTAATCGAGAGCAACAGAGTGCGGACGGCCTCTGCGCCAATGGCTGCCTCAAATAAATGCCCATACTTCATGCTCAATTGGTGGTATTGGTCTTCGCTTACCAATTTCATTGGGGAGAGCGATTCCAGCTCTTTTACCGCTACCCGATACGCATCATCCAATTCTTTCATTTTCATTTCACGCACCTTCTCGAGTTTTCCCAATTCCTCATCAAGTTGTTCGGCGGTCGTACGCGCGCGCACTTGTTCTTTTGCGCGATGGATCTCCTCTTCAATTTGCTTGCGCTTCATCTTGAGCTCATCTTGGATTTGAGCGAACGTCTCTTGTTTGGCTTTATCATCCACCGTGGTCACAACAAAATTGGCGAAGTAAATAATTTTCTCCAACTCTTGCACTGAAAGGTCCAGCAGCAACCCGATTTTGGAAGGCACGCCGCGCAAAAACCAAATATGCGAAACCGGCGCACAGAGGTCAATATGCCCCAACCGTTCGCGTCGCACTAAGGAGCGCGTCACTTCCACGCCACACTTATCGCAGACAATGCCTTTGTAGCGGATCTTTTTATACTTCCCGCAATAACACTCCCAGTCTTTGGAAGGCCCAAAAATTTCCTCCGCAAACAACCCGCTCTTTTCGGGTTTCTGCGTTCGATAGTTAATCGTTTCGGGCTTCGTCACCTCGCCATGGCTCCAACCATGAATATCATCCGGAGATGCAAGCTTTAAGCGGATGGCGTCGAAGTCAGTGGTACGAATGGGATTTAACATAAATTTCTAATTCCTAATTTCTAATGTCAAATCAATAAGGAAATGTCTAATGTTTAAATGCATTCTTATCATTGGGATTTGATTAGAAATTAGTCATTAGTCATTTTGAGTGGGATTGGAATCACTAATCACCCCAATCCGCTTCGGTCGTTCTTCTTCCCGATACTGACCGCTCTCACTAATGCGTTTGCCCCCTTTTAAGAGTTCCACATCCAAACACAACCCCTTGAGTTCGCGAACCAACACATGGAACGATTCTGGAACATTGAGCTTGTGGATCGCCTCTCCCTTAATAATCGACTCGTACGCGCGGGATCTGCCCGGCACATCATCCGATTTGATCGTCAAAATTTCTTGAAGCGTATGCGCCGCACCGTACCCTTCTAAGGCCCAGACTTCCATCTCCCCAAACCGCTGGCCGCCGAATTGCGCCTTCCCGCCCAACGGCTGCTGTGTAATCAAGGAATATGGTCCAATCGAACGTTGGTGAATCTTATCTTCCACCAAGTGGTTGAGTTTTAACATATACACCATCCCGACCGTCACTTTGTTATCAAACGCATCGCCGGTACGACCATCATAGATAATCGTTTTGCCGTCCGCGCTCCATCCGGACTTCACCAATTCTTCCTGGATCGCCTCATCGCTGACACCATCTAATACCGGTGTTGCCACTTTATATCCCAACCGATGCGCGGCAATGCCCAAATGTGTTTCCAAAATTTGGCCCAAATTCATTCGGCTGACCACGCCCAATGGGCTCAAGATGATGTCGATCGGCCGGCCATCGGGCAAAAACGGCAGATCTTCGACCGGAACGATCGTGGAGATCACGCCTTTGTTGCCATGGCGTCCGGCCATTTTGTCACCGACTTGGACTTTCCGGAGGCTCGCGACCGATACTTGGATGGTTTTGATGACCCCGCTAGACAGCTTGTCGCCCTGCTCGCGGGAGAAAATTTTAATATCAACAACCTTACCGTGTTCTCCGTGTTCGAGATAGAGCGAGCTGTCGCGAACGTCTTTTGCTTTTTCGCCAAAAATCACGCGGATCAACTTTTCTTCGGCCGAAAGCTCGGTCTCTCCCTTGGGCGTAATTTTGCCCACCAAAATATCGCCGGAAGATACTTCCGCGCCGATTCGCACAACGCCCTCTTCATCTAAATCTTTGAGCTTTTCTTCCCCAATATTGGGGATATCTCCCGTCACTTCTTCGGGCCCAAGCTTTGTGTCGCGCACATCAATGCTGTAGTCCTCAATATGAATAGAAGTGTATCGGTCCTGCTGGACTAAGCGCTCCGAAATAATAATCGCGTCTTCAAAGTTGGCACCTTTCCAAGGCATGAATGCGACGAGCAAATTTTGACCCAATGCGAGCTCTCCGCCTTCCATCGCCGGACCGTCTGCCAACACATCATCCTTTTTGACCTTTGCGCCCGGCTCCACGGTGACAATCTGGTTCATGCAAGTAGAGGCGTTGGATCGCACAAATTTATGGATGCGGTAGGATCGTTGCCCCATCGTTTTGTAATCGACCGTAATGGATCGCCCGTCAGCGGAGGCCACCACACCATCATCCTCGGCCATAATCAGGTGGCCGGAATAGCGGGCCACGTCTCTCTCCACCCCGGTGCCGATAATCGGCGCCTGGGGCCTAATCACGCTCACGGCCTGCCGTTGCATGTTGGTGCCCATGAGTGCGCGAATGGCGTCGTCATGTTCCAAAAAGGGAATGAGTGAGGTTGCAATCGACACGATCTGCTTGGCCGAAACATCCATAAGCTGGATGTTATCTGTGGCCTCCACGGATGGCCGCAAATGTTTGCGCACCTCTGCTCGGTCATCGATAAAACGTCCTTTTTCGTCCACGGGCGTTGTGGCGGCCGTAGAGATATGCTTTTCTTCTTCGAACGCGTCAATATATTTTGTCTTGCCGGTCACATGCGCGCGACCCTTCGAATCTTGCTCGATCGTAATAAAGGGCGACTCAATAAATCCATAGTCATTGACACGGGCGTAGCTAGCGAGGTGGCCGACCAATCCAATGTTGGGCCCTTCGGGGGTGGCAATCGGACAAATCCGGCCATAGTGTGTTTGGTGCACATCACGGACATCAAATCCGGCACGCTCGCGGCTAAGCCCCCCCGGGCCCATCGCAGACAAGCGGCGCTTGTGTTCGAGTTCAGACAATGGGTTGGTTTGATCCATGAACTGAGAGAGTTGCGAACTCATGAAGAATTCTTTGACCGCACTCATCACCGGCCGTGCATTAATGAGCCGCGACGGACTCATGGTGAGCACATCCATCGTACTCATACGGTCGCGCACAATACGCTCCATCCGCGCAAGGCCCACCCGGAACTTATTCTGGACAAGCTCACCCACGGCGCGCACCCGACGGTTGCCGAGGTGATCTATGTCATCTTCCGCAATCTGAGTGATATTAAGTTCGATAATGCGCCGGAGGATTGCCACCACGTCTTCGCGGCGCAGAATCCTGGTCTCTTTGGTATTGGGGATATCAAATCCAAACCGCTGGTTGAGCTTGTACCGCCCCACGCGCCCAAAATCGTACCGATCAAATCGAAAAAACATTGATTGAATAAGGCTGCGGGCATTGTCCACGGTTGCTAAATCCCCAGGGCGTATCCGCTTGTAGACTTCTTTGAGCCCTTCGGCTTCATTTTTTGCCGTGTCTTTGCCCAAGGTTGCCCTGACATACTCCAACCCCTCTTGTTGGAGTTCCACCGACAACTCCTTCCCATCGATATTGTTGAGAGCGTTAAAATGACTGTAGATCTCTTCGCTGGTGCCAAACCCAAACGCGCGCAGCAGAGATGTGGCCGCGACTTTGCGCTTACGATCGATGCGCACCCAGATCACTTTGTTGGCGTCGGTTTCAAACTCGAGCCATGCCCCGCGATTGGGGATGACTTTCGCGCCATACCATTTACGCGACCGGGAAAATTCGGATGTAAAAAAGGCGCCCGCAGAGCGAATGAGCTGCGAGACGACAACGCGCTCAATGCCGTTGACAATAAAGGTACCGCGATCAGTCATGAGCGGAAAATCACCCAGATAAATCTCCTGCTCCTTGCGCTCCTGCGTGCGGACATTCAAAAGCGTCGCCCGTACGCGCAATGCCGCTTCAAAGGTAACATTCTTAGCCCGCGAGGTCACCTCGTCAAATTTGGGCTCATCCAAGGTGTGCTCCCCCAGCCAGAGCTCGAGTTCGCGCCCCGTAAAATCTTTGATGGGGGAAATTTCTTCAAACAATTCATTGAGCCCTTCATCAAAAAACCACTGGTATGACTTGGTCTGGATCTCGATGAGGTTAGGGAGATCCATCGCGTCGTGGTTGGTCGTAAAGAATTTACGCATACTCGGAGATAAGGAGACAAAGAGATAAGGAATCTAGGATCGAGACAAACCGGCTGTTGATTTTATCAAGCCATTGAGCAATGCAGAAGCCCGTTGGCTCTTTATCCAGAGAGCATCAAATAATTCTTCCGTAATATACTTAAGATCTTTTGCAACGATCAACTGATTTTGCGCCTCACTCAACGATCCTCGAGACATATAATAAAAACGTAGCTTGTCGGCATAACTATAACGACTAAATCCTTCTGCGATGTTTGACGTTATAGAAATTGCCGCCCTTCGAATTTGTGAAGTGAGGCCGAACTGCTCTTTTGGCGGGAATAGGTCCGTCACACGATAAGTGTCTATAACCAGTTCGTGTGCTACCTTCCAAGTTTCAAGGTCGGTAAAATATTGAATTTTCTGATCCATACTCTTAATCGAGTTCCCTATCTCTTTACCTCTTTATCTCCTTTTTATCTCCTTATCTCGATACGTCGGTGAACACAAAAAATCTCGACATTGAAAGCCATGCCGAGTTTTTCTCTGCTAGATTTGATTGTTAGAAAGGCTCACGAGTGCTGCGACTCCGAATCACCTCGCCAATGGCGGGGCTAATCCAGGATCGTGGAATTACTGGTGAGAGAGTTTGTTGATGCCAAAACTATAGCAGGATTTAAAATGGGTGTCAAGAGGCAGAGGCAGTCCAGATCGTATCTGTTCGATCGTGTTAGGCTTGGACGCGAACACTATTGCGAGAAACGGTGGCTGACCCCGTTATTCGTGACCCCGTTATTCGTTATTCGTTATCGCATTCGTCTACATTACATTGTTAGAAAACGGAGGGTCGAGGTCGGCGCAACAATCGGGCCTTGTTGTGCACTATACTATTAGTACCCGACCCTACATAAGTATATGATGCTTTAACAATAAAAGACTTGATGTCTGGGTTTGGGTTGTACGCAACTGTCATGTATGATTCACTAGGCACAGCACCGCCACCGCTGGCATTAACTTGATGCAATACTTCGGCTGGAGTACTGCACCGTAATGAATTGCTTGGATAGAATGGGTCGGGATTATTCATAGCGCAAAAAAAATCTTGATCCACTTTTTCTCCAGTCGAAGAAACGTATCCCATGATTAAACGGTATTCATACCCGTGTCCAAGCAACTCAATACCTGAGGTATTAGGAAAGGATAAGTCATAACCCAATGTTTGCGTTCCCTTAACACCCCCCGACCCAAGTGTCTCCCATCCACCCGTCGACACACTCCCGCACTCGCTCCGCGGGTCATTCAGCTTGCAATAATCATTGAGGCTATTGACATTGGCCGAGGGCCACTGATCCAGACACCCCCCTTTCTCACCCGGCAAACAAAATTGATTGGCATAGGCGTTTTGCGTTGTGGTCAAGACTCCTTCCACCGTTGCACTGCCTTGCGTATAGAACGGGCCTTTGACATAGAGTCGACTCCCGCCCATCTGGTGTGGCGTTAGATCATTGCCCACCCCTAACTGCCCGGCTTTGACCTGCGATTCTGCGCTTTGGTTCAGTGGCGGGGCCACGTTTTCATTGGGGGGGCTGCTGGTGGGCCCTGCCAACGCTTGCTGGATGCCAATGGCGCCCACCAAGCTCAACACGATGGTGGCGAGAGAAAGAAGGAGGGGTTTTGGAAAGGATCGCATAGAGTATAAAATTATTTAAGCCGTTGGATTTCAGTTGCTGTAAATGATTCTGCAAAATAAATATCGCTATTGGCGCTCACCCGCACGCGATCCCCTTCCGAAAAATCCTTGACCGTAAGTTTTTTTGTTGTATACGGAGCCGGAGGATTGGCAGCTTTCCCACCATCCACCGCTTGCTGATATTCCTGTCGCTCTTTGGAAAGCTGCGCGCTGGTTTTTGAGGCGATCTCTTCCATTTGCGTTGAACTGTCCACCAAAACGGTGCGCTGTGCTGGTCCTTTAGGATCTAAAGGATTGAGAGAGACACTACCCACGCGAACAATCATCCGGCCCTCCCCGACCGAAACAACCGTGCCGTCCAGACTCGTCGCGGTTTGTGTGCTGGGAGGCAGATAGTCCGCCACTGCCTGTTTGACCTCACTCGAGCCCACCACACGACCCGACTGATACCCTGCCGCAAAAAAGGCAAGTCCCAATACCAGCACACAAACGATGCCGACGAGTGTCAAAAAAATATTCTGGGGATTGAATTTCATAGAACACATTCCGGTCATTGACGAAACACGGGGAATACTGATTTTTGAGCCGAGGACTGTCCGAAGCCAATCCCGACACGCTGCTGCTGATTCTGGTCGATGCGTGTCGGGATGGTGCCTTTGGCAGGCAAGTTCCGCAGGCCAAAAAGCAGTGTTCCCCGGGGTTCGTGATTGATTATTTTGTTATTTATAAATTTATTTACTGGGGTGCACCCTGTACTCGCTGAGTGCGCGAGACGTGCGTTGCCACAAACTCGCCGCTCATCCGGATGTCATCGGCGGCATTGACCACCACACGATCCCCAACGGCCAAGTCACCCGCGACCAACGCTTGCTGGGTATACGTCGTGCCACCGTTGGGATCTGAACCAAAAACCAGTTCTCGCATCACGGTATTCCCGTCGATCGTCACGCTTCTACGCTTGGGCGCAACGGGGTCCAAGGGGTTGGATGATACGGGATCCGCATCCAACTCCAGCACGCCATTGTCCACCCCGGCGACCGTGCCGCTTAAGCTCACCATGGGTTGATTCGAGCTCGGGAACACGCTGTTGATCTTTTGACGGGCGATGGAGTAGGCGTTGACCTGTCCCGCGTAATACCCAACCGAGAGCAGCATCACCGAAAACACCATCAGGCTTGCAAGGCTAATGAGCAGGAGGAATAGCGTTTGATGAGTCATTTTGAACATAAGTGTACGAATCAGTATCCTCCGCCAGAGGCGGATCAGCCTTTGGCTGAGAATCTTCCAATCTAATCGATCCAAATCTTAATTGATTGTTTATAGTATACCACAAAGGTTATACACAGACGATCCATCCTCATTCCAGGCAACGCCACCGGCCGATTCGGTTCTATTCGGTCGTGATTCGGACCGATTCGTACTGGGCGCTACGGCGCCCTGCGCTGGAACTCGATCGTTTGCACGCCAATGCAGCTTTGCTTACAACTGGGGTTGGCCGGTGGTACGGTGTCGGGGCTCACCACTCTGCAATCATTCGTGGCATTCGGGTCGGTACTGGAGGGGCAATCGACATTCAGGGGGTTGACTCTGGGATCAGCCGGCAACAGGGTCGTTTTCGGCGATGACGTATACCCATCTTTATCGATCACGGTCAAGGTCATATTCTGATTGCCGCCACTTAAAAATTGGTATTTTGGATTTTTCTTGACGCTTGTTTGCAAGGCCGTGTATTGGAGGGGGGACTTCTCGCGATCGGCCTTCTCGCGATCGCGATTGCCGAAAATCCAGAAGTAGTGGGCCCCGGGTCCGGTTTCGCGTATCTGTGGCTGGCCCGTGACAGAATCCTTCACCGGATTGTCTTGCGCATCCTTAATCACCACGGTCGGCGGATCAGGGCACGCCAATGGTGGCCCCGCGGTGTTGGTATCGTCGTAGCATAACGAGTTGTTGATAAAATTCACTTCGGTGTTGGCTAAAATAATCTGGGGAGTGTAATCAAATTTGGCAATCGGGTCCGGGTGCCGCGGCGTGATAAAGTACGACCACGCTGGCACCCCGGTATCTGCCGAGCTCCCCCCATTGGCGTCCCACACCGTCACGCGCCATTGGTAATGATGCGTCCACACGAGCCCAGGGATCCCAGGGGCCGTAGCTGGGTATTGCACCTCGGTCGCAGGGCCCGTTCGAACCCCGCTATTCCAAACAGGCGTTCCGTCCAACTCTTGAACTTCGATTTGATATTTGGTCTGCTTATCCGCGCCCGCCGGCGGGTATCCCGTGTTGGGCGCAATAGTATCGTCGTCGCGGAATGTCCAGCCAAATTTTGGACGCAGCGAAGCGGCCGCGTCAAACGCTCTGGAATCCGGATTTTTCCCGGTGGTCGTGCACGCCGGATCAATCAAGCAGGCGTTGGTGGCCACCTCGCCGACCCCGGGTTTATAGATCGGGTGATAATCTTGCTGGTTGGTGTTGTCGCCCAAAATCGGATACTGTGGCGTCGCAGTCGGCGGGGTGTTAACAAAAATCGTGGCCGTCGCGGTCGGGCAGACGCTGGTACTGGAGCACGTCGCGCCAGTAGGCGCCAATTGAATGGTGGTTGACGGCGCCCCGCCGCTGACAAAACTCTTGTTGGTAATACCAATGCTAAACTTGGGGTCCTTTGTGGCAAAAGCGACTTTTTCCAACGCAGTGACAGCCAGCTTCTCAACGTCCTGCTCAAGACCGTCCACAATCTCGCGCACGATTTCTTTCAGATCAAACCGCAGATCGCCGAGATTGCGCGCGATAAACTTAATGTCCGTGTCGCTGGGGTTAACGTACTCCACTTTTTGGGCAGGCAATGTTCCGGTCGTTCCTTTTTGGAGTGTGCCTAAGAAGCACGATACCTCACGCCCATATCCGGCGGGGCACCCTAGAGCGCCCTGTTGACCCGCCGACAACCCCAAGAGCTTACACCCTATTGTTCCGTCCCGCTTATCCACCAAGGGTGTGTCCGGCCGAATACAAATACTCGGCTGTAAGGGGGGGGTCACCGTAAACACAATGGTGGCAGTCGCGGTTGCTTGCCTCATCACAGGATCCCCTGGTCGTCTTGTCAACGGATCTGTGGTATAGGTCACGACCGCATTCAAGGTGACTTCATTGATCCCCACCGGCGTCCCGCCATCGCGGGTCGGATCAATCGTCAATTGCACCGGGATGCGGTCCACACGGTTGGTGGTATTATTCAAGTGGAAATCGACCATCTCCTTCGTTTCGTCCGGCTTATTCTCCTGCCCGGGGCTGCCAATGTTGAAACGTACCCCATTGGGCCGCCCGACACCAGCGCTCAAACGCGCTGGCGCTTCGCCGATGTAATACCCGTTACGGGTAACAATGTTCACATGCAGCACCCGCGATTTCCCCTGCCCTTGTGTCTTCTTAAATAACAACGATGAACCCAGAGTATAGCGTGACTTTGTGGGATCCTTGGGATCCGGCTCCGCCTCTTTTTCATCGACCTCAATGCCAATTTCCGGCGGCTCTGTACTCGGACCGCAGGGCATCAAGGCCGCGCGCGACCCCTCATCGGAGAATACCAAGGGATTCTCCAAAGAAATCAGGACCTTGGGAGAATCCTTACCGGACCATGTACAAGCCCTTGCTTCGATGTCACCGGCCAAGGAGGCCTGCACGATCTTTGCGCTAATAATCTTGTGTTCGTCCATCGACGCATCGGTGAGGATAAAAAACTCTGCTGGCTTCGTCCACAGCCCAACATTCGGCGGAGTCAATCCCAACGTATCCTGCACTCCCACGCGCCAATAGTACCGCGTATCTGTCCTTGGGTTGTTGGGCAACAAGGTGCTATTGCCGAAACTTCTTATCTGCGCCCCCCCTTGCCATCCAGAATCCACAATGGGTTTGTTAAATCCCGAATCCGTTGACACCTGCACCCTCCACAGCCGCTGAGGGTTTGTTTCGGTTTGTTGATCATACACCCAGTTGTACGTGATTGCCCGCGGCGTGGTACTCAAGGTCCCATCGGCATTCTTTTCCCGATTCAATACGCCCTCGTTGCGCCAGGGGCGGAAAGCAGAAACCCACGGCGCATGCGCCGATGTTTGATGGGAAGCGGCGACAGCCAACAGCGGTGAAAAAAGAGAGCTGGCAAATTCCCCACCGACACGCGGGCGACTAACACCCACACGGGGTGATTGCGCTTCGCTAAAGATACCGCTGACAATACCAAGATAATTGTCGTCTCTCTGCTCAATATCGTACACGATAAAGGGGGCATTCCCAATCATACGGACAATCACTCTTGTATATACTTTGTGGGTGGTCGAAATTTTACGCGTGGCAAGCGCGCCGCAATCTGTCGCGTTTGAGCACCACGCGAGCATGGGGTGGTTCTCATAATTCAAGCCGCCCGAAGTTGTATTCGTAACCCAACCCTCGCTGTAGCCGACGATGGGTTTACCGCTACTATCCAGTTGTATTGTGGGCTGCGTAAGGCCTGCGGAAGGCCCTGTCTTATAGCTAACATTCGAACACGACACATCACTGCAAAATGCGAGCTTGAGTTTGCTTAAATGCTCATACGCAATGACTGGCCTACCGGCATTCAAGACAATATCGGGCCGACCCGAACCCGGCTTGTCAATCTCCTTTGTCGTATGCGTTGAACAGTTGGCGTCATCGCAAATAATCAACCGCATTTGCTGCACATCCTCCCCTGTCGAATACGCAATAACGGGCTTGCCAGCGTTGAGCTTAAGTGTTACTCCGCCGCGGCGATTGGGATCCCCCTTACCTGTATCCAATACTTTTATGATTGGATTCGGGCAGGGGTCTCCAGCGACCGGCGTGCCACACAACAGGAGTCTGAGATCCCCTGTCCCCCCATTGCTGATAAAGGCAACCACAGCTTTCCCTTGGTTTAACTGGAGCGACGATCGCCATCCCGCAGCAATCTTATCTTTCGTCTCCACCTGGGCGCACGCTCGATCCTTGCATCGAGCGACCCCGATGGTGCTTTCCCAGGATCGGTTGCCGGGGTAGCTGTAGTACGAAAACATCGGTGTATCGCCGTTGGGTTGGAACGACATCTCCCTCCAAGCCGCCGCGGGGTTCATCTTTGTTATCGTCGGGGCAGGGCACGACGATGATGTACAATTAATAAGATTCTTATCGTTTGTGTCTTTGCTAAACACAATGGTGGGCCTGCCATTGGGGTTTACTTCCACCGAGTACAACGGGCCCCAGCTGATGTTAAGTTTTTGCCTGGTTGACCAGAGCGGATCAATCTGCGCCAACTTCAACCCGCCAGACACAAATGATGCAAACGCAACTCCATTGTTAACCTGTAATGAAAGGCTATCGATATACGGTGTTAAGGGAGCGACGGTCTTATATTCGCAAACACCCCCGCTGCACACAGCAAGTTTTATCGCATTCTTTCCCTCGTAGAGCACAATAGTTTTCCCGCCTTCAACCGTAATCGCCGAACCGGCGTCGTATCCTTTATCCAACTCGAGTACGG